>LUMV01000404.1_pt1 | contig 22118 bp, 17 predicted proteins | sample 729731 | NCBI WGS metagenome assembly LUMV01 (sample SAMN03860301, study PRJNA289734) | marine metagenome | biome: seawater column; feature: ocean; material: water; isolation source: Red Sea water column Station 192 - depth 200m | place: Saudi Arabia: Red Sea | collected 2011-10-15 | depth 200 m
GGGCAGTGCAGACCGCCGACGCCCGCCTGGGCATCGATCTCGCCTTCGCCATCGTGCCTGCGACAATCATAATCCCGGCGGGCGTGGCGATGCTGTTCTACAAGCTCGACCGGCGGACCATCGCGCACTTCGAAGGCGAACTTGCGCAGCGCCGGATGCAATCGGCCCCGACCCCCTTCCCTTCCCCGCCCGAGACGCTATAGGGGCGCGCACTGCTGGGGTGTAGCCAAGTGGTAAGGCATCGGTTTTTGGTACCGACATTCGCAGGTTCGATCCCTGCCACCCCAGCCACCATCCTGACATTTATCAAGCGCTCGCGAAGCGTAGGCTTCCCACCCAGTCAAAACCATGTGGCACCCTGCCGTGGTCTTGAGAACGGCAGCATGTATCGCAGCAATTCGGCCGGATGGGAGAAGACTACCGACCGCGCCTGACGGAACCGTCTATTCGGCTAAGATCTCCGGAGCATCAGCGAATGGCTCGATACCGAAGAAAGGGTAGATATCGCTCGGGAAGTAAACCGTCCCGTTCGATACCACCATCTGGATCCTCTTGATTTCCTTCAGATTGGCAGTCGGATCACCGGGCACCAGGAAGAAATCCGCATACTTGCCCTTCTCGATCGAGCCCAGTTCCTGATCCTGATTGAGGTATTCGGCCATCTCATAGGTGGCCCGCCTCAACACCTGCGCCGGAGACATGCCGAGCTTCCCGAAGAGTTCGAGTTCGCGGTGATACGCAAAACTGCCGCCGAGGTCCGTGCCAGGAACCAGAAGAATGCCCTTGTCATTCATCAGCGTGAGCGTCTCGATGATCGTGTCGAAAGCCGCTATGTAGGCATCTCTCTCCGCCTGGTTTTCCGTGCCGAACAAAGCCTGCTTCATGTACCGCTGCGTGTTGACCGGCATGTTGTCGAACACGTCGATCGAACCTGCGGGAACCTGCCCGTCGATGGCCGTCAAACCCAGTTCGTGAATGGCAATAGTGGGATCGTGCGCAACGCCCTTTTCCGCCATCTTGTCCAGGGTCGACTGGACCAGGTCGCCGTCCAGGTCGAGCGAGGGAAATCGTTGCATCGCGGTGAAGCGGAAGAGGGTGCGAGTGTCTTCCCCCTCGTTCAGGACCCAGCCGAGCATCAGTTGATTGACGTGCGTGATCTCGTCGAAACCGGCATCGATCATGGCGTCTGCAGTCGAGAAAGCTGGCACATGGCCGGCTACGCGCATGCCGAGATCATGGGCTTCGCCAACGACGGCATCCGCCCATTCGGGATTCATGGAATTGTACAGCTTCACCTGCGGATAGCCGCGCGCGGCATACCAACGCACAAGATCGATGGCTGCCTGCTCGTTGGCTGCGATTTCACCCGTCGCTGCGGAGAATTCGGATTGGCCCTCGATAAATCCCGACCGGCTGATGCGAGGCCCCGCGATAATACCCTCGTCGATCCGTTCGATGAGCCCGTCCAGGACTTCGTTCTCATTTCCCATGTCACGGACTGACGTGACGCCCGCCACGATGTTCATCAGGGCATTGTCCTGGCCTATGTGGCCGTGCATTTCGTACATGCCGGGAACAAGCGTGCCCCCCGCCCCGTCGATCACGGTTTCGCCTTCGGTCGGGAGACTGCCCAAGTCCTCGATACTGGCAATGCGCTCGCCGTATATGACGACATCCCTGGCTTCCGTCAGGGCAAGCGTTTTCGGATCGAAAATGCGCACGTTGCGAATGCGAACCGGACCATCGAAGTTGCGGGCGGCCTTTGCCTGTATTTCGACAAAGCGCTGCGTCGAGTAACGTTCGGCTTCGGCGCGAAGCGCCTCGTCAGCCGCTTCATAGCCTTTCCGAACGATCGCGAAACGAGGGTCCGCGACCGAGAATAAATTCAAGTCCTGATCAAGGGTGATGTGGGCCGGATCGGTCGACAGCCCTGTGATTTCGTAGGTGGTGACGGTCACCTCCCCGTCGGCCCCGTCGTAGGTCGCAGTATCACGCGCCCTGATCCGGGCAGTTCCGCCGGGAAGCACCGCCATTTCAGCGTCTGGAGTCGCAAGCAGGGCCTTGGCGAGCAAGGAAATGCCCCAAGGGCTCCCGTTCTGGTCGATGTAGAATGAGCACGCGTCTGCCGAACCTGGGCCAGTCGAGTCCTGCCAACTCGCTTTCCCGTCAGCGCAGGCATAGCTCTCGTTAACCGGGTTCCCGAAAGTGGTGCGGCCCGTGATGGTCCAGTTGGTCGGGATGCTCTCCGCATCGACCTCCACCTTCTCCGCGATGGTCGGACCTCTGCCATTCTGCTTGTAGTCGAACTCGATATTCGACGTGTTGCCGGCGGTTTCGACTTCCAACCCGCCTACATCATCGCCGCCGAAGAGGACGCGATACTGGTGGGTCTCCGCCGACGCGGCAGTTGAAAGCAACGCGGCAACGGAAACGACAAGAAACTTCATGGCAGGCCCCCCTGGTTGAGGCGCCAACCTTAGGCGGGATTGGTAACTTTACAATGGTATTGGGCTCAAGTCTGGCTGCTGGCTTGCTCAGACACGCTGGCGTCACCTGTACGCGCCGCGGGGTCAGGGGGACCGTTTTCAGCGCCCAGCTGATCCAGAAGAACCTGCAATTCGCGAAGGACAGTTGAACGGCGTGAGCGGCGGCGATGGCGCGCCCGAACGGCGCGACGCTGCGTCGCGTTCAATCGAACGCGATGCTGATCTTGATACTGCCGGGCGCGACGCCGAGTTCGTCTGCCATCGACTGGCGATGGCGCTCGACGACCTGGTTGAGCGATGGCTGAACCTTCCCGACCGGTTCGTCGTCTTCGGCGCGCCCTGCACCGTCGCCCATTTCCATTTGCAAGGCCTGCTTGAAATTGGCCAGGTTCTCTTTCGTCGGGCGGCTTTTTCCCGTTTCCCACGACCAGAGAGTGGGTCTGCTGACGCCAGCGCGCCGGGCGAGTTCGGCAGCGGACAGGCCCGCGCTGCTGCGCGCGGCCCTTATCGCGATTGGCAGCTGGTCCGCCGACGCCCCGTCGATCGCCTCGCCGATCAGCCTCGGGACGGTCCAGAGCCGCGCTTCCTCGACGATGGTTTCGGGTATGGGCTGGAAAAACTGGCACCCGTACAGCGCGTCGCCGTCCCAAATGATCTTGGCCTTGTACCGCAGCTCGGGGTTCTCGTAGAATTCGATCTGGAGCGTTTCGCCCAGCTCAATGCGCCGTTCCGCTTCGATAAGGCACCCGTTCTCCGAAAGATCGAGGACCAGCGCATTCGAGGTTTCGTTCTCGAATGCGAGGTCGACGGGCAACACCAGGCGGTGACGCGGGCTCCGGCGAAGATCGACGCCCCGTCTTTGCTCCGGGTGATCCTCCCGATCCGATCCCATCACCGCGCTCCCGTGTTCGGCGTTCCAAAGGCCATACCCTGTACGCATCCCACCTCCTGTTCAAGTTAACGCCCCGAGGCGGAGGCCGGTATCAGCCGTCGACCTGAAAGGTGATCGTCAGGACATCCGAATACGTCCCGGCGGCCGCACCGTAATTCGGTTCGACCTCGATGCGGAACGGGACGATCGTTCGGTTCGAAAGATCCCCTGCGATCGCCTGGGTGAGTCGGTTGCTCGAGAGATCTATCCGATTGCCGCCGACCACCAGGCTGTACGGGATACCGGGCGCACTCGCCTGATGCGCCAGAAATCCCTTGTTCTGCGAGTTCGCACCGACGCGTATCGGGGCGTTGCTGCGCAGGCTGAAATCGAGCACGCGGACGACACCCGGAGCCAGATTGCCGAGGTCGATCTTCAGGGTGTTGGCACCCGGGCCGGCATCGATACTATCGACCTCCAGCGTATCCGCCACCGGCGCCGTAATCGCGAAGGACGCCTGATCCATCAATTCGGGCGAACCGAAATGGTCGGCAAAAACGCGCAGCTGGACCTGGTCGGAATAGATCCCCCCGCCGACGTTCTGTTCGGGCGGGATCGCCACGTAAAGCACATATTGCTGCGCCCCGGCCCCATCCGGAAAGCGCCCATAAAGGCGTGTCAGTTCGTTGCCGGCGTAGTCCGGCGAGAGAAGCGATGGCCCGCTCGGTTGCCGCAGGACGTCATAGGCCAATGCGCCATAGGGCCCTGTGAGCAGATTCTCGTTGCCGCCCTCTTGGGGCATTCCGGTGAGGAAATAGTCACACGCCTGCCCTTGGTGGCGGACCACGACGCTGACCACCTCGTACGATTCTTCCCCGCTGAAAACCTCGTACCCCCGCCCCAGCTGGCCGCGCCAGTCGACATTGTTGTCGACGGACAGCTCGAGCAGGCATTCGGGACCGCCTGCGGTTTCCTGCGCGAAGAGCGGAGACGTGGCGACGCCAGCAGCCACGCTGCCTATCAAAAGCTTGTGAAGTAAACTCATTGCACTTCTCCCGGTGACAAGTCTCGCGGCCCGATGACTTCTGGATCTTCCAGCCGAAGTATCCCGACGGTTCCTTCGGGGATCGGCACGACCGTCTCGATGGTTTCGTCTTCGCGGCTGATGGTAAGTCGATAACTTGCCCCCGCGACCACGCCCTCGAGGAAGAACCGGCCCGAACCATTGGTAAACAGCGGAATTGGCGCATCCTCGTTCGAGCCGACGCGGACGGCTTCCCCGATACCGAAAACGATCGGTTCGCCATCCTGGTCTATCAGAGTTCCGAGCAGCGCGGCATTCGCTTCGCTGCCGACCTCGAGATGGTAGCCGCTACGGTATCCCGGTTTGATCGCGAAGACCTGCCCACCGAGCGAGATCCCCGCAGGCGCATCAGGGGCATCGACCTGTAGGCTGCGATTGAAATAGGGGTTCGAAATCGGCCGGCCGACGGCCACGACGCCATCCGCCATGGCCAGCGAACTGCCGAAGGTCAGCCGGGTCCTGAGATCGTGAAACCCGTCCGCGCCGGTTGCGCGCGCCTGCTCGACACCCGTTTCGAACCGGTTCCCGATGTAGGACAACCTGGCATACTGGCGATCGAAGTCGTCGCGCCGCTCGATCCCGGCGGCGGCGCCGATCGACCCTACGCCAAGCGCGGCGAGCCTGGTGTATTCGGCACGGGCGGCATTGTCCTGCGATGTGTAATTGGCGGACAGGTTCCCTGATCCGAGCGGCATCGAATAGGACAAGCGCACGACAGGGCCCGAATCCTCGGGCGATTTCTGATATTCGGCCCCGAAGGACAGCGTTCCGAAATCGAACTGGTGGGAAAGGTTGATCCCTGCGTAATACCGCTCTCCGAACGCGCGCGCTTCCTCGTATCCGGCATAGGCTTGGCCGCGCCATTTCGGGCCGAATGACTGCCCGGCTCGAAACTGGCCGGGCAGCTTCCCGTTGTTGCCGCCGAAGATCCGGTTGAGGGTCTGATAGTCCTCGCCGGTCATCACGATCTGTGCGTCGATGGTCCTGCTCCGCGCGCGGTCGGTATCGCGCCACGAATACTGCAGCGCGAGACGGCTGCTCGACGGTTTGGGGTCCCGGATATTGGTGGCCGAATTGATCGCGAAGGAGCCGATCGGCGACGCCCATACAGCGTCGAACCCCACGGTATCGAAATCGCGATTGCCTTCCCACGTAAGGCCGGCTGTGAGCGTCGGACTCAAGCCTTTGCGGACGTAGCCGATGACATTGTAGTCGCCGTCGTCATAGACCCGCCGCCCATCTTCGTCGCGATAGGACACGCCCGCATTGAACCCGAAATCGACGAGACCCGGCTCGAGCAGTTCGATGTCGTAGAAAGCGGGAAAAGCCAGCACTTCGACGCGCCCGCTGGCATAGGTCAGGCGCAGTTCCACGTCGTTTGCCGCGGAGGGGACCAGCGGAATATCGCGCAGATTGTAGCGCCCGCTGCCCAGTTCGTAGGTCCGCACCGGGGCACCGTTCAGATAGACATCAACCCGGGCGGGTTCATCGAGCTGGAACCCCTGCTCCGACACTGGGCGAATGTTACGATAGGGATCGATCGGGAATTCGCGATAGGCCGAGATGCCCGCGATCCGGGGGGCCAGCTGGAACGGCCGCCTGCCGACGCTCAGATCACCCAGTTCGTAGCGAATCTGTCGCTCGACGTCGTCATACGTCAACCGGACATCGCGGCGACTGAATTTGCGGGCCCTGCGCTCGTCATACCGAAACCGGCCCTGCAGCGCCACGCCGCCAATATTGACCCCCGTATCGATGTCGGCGACAAACCCTCTGAACCCTTCGCGCTGCGACGTCGACCTTTCCACCAAATCGAGTCCCGCGCGCACCGAAACGAAGGCGGAAGTGTCGGCCTGCCCCGCGAATTCCTGCGTCGCACGATTCCGCGCGCCTCGCAGGACCAACTGACGCGCATCGCGCCGTTCTGGCGGAATAGCCACGCGAAGGACCAGTTGTCCGGGGTCGAAATTGACCGCCATGTCCAGTGACCGAAGCTCGTCGAAGGACACGCGGGGTTGTTCCGCCAGGCGGCGAAGCGCCGCTTCGGTCTCGTCGATCGCGATCGGTATCAGCGCGGCGACCAGCAGGCGAGCGTCGACCGAACCTCCGTCGCGCTCCGGATCCATCCGGTATTCGCCGACATTGATGTTGTCGACGATGACGGAGTACTCCCCGGCGGGCGTCAACGGCCGTTCCTTGCCGAAGCCCTGCCGATAGATGCTGTCGGCATCGCGGTTTTCGGGCGCAATATATGCCGGGCCCCCGGGACGGTCCGCTTCTTCGGTGGCGACCTCCCCTTCCGGTTCGGTCCTCTTCCCTACCTCGTCCTGCACTTGCGCAGGGTCGGGTTGCTCGTCATCCCCGGCGATGGGGACATCCTGGGCGAGCAATGCACCCGCATGGGGCACGCCGGCGATGATACCGGTGGCGAAGCATCCCACGGCCGCTCTTCTGAAATTTTTCACGGAGCCGCCACCCTTACTGGAGAATGATGTAGCGGGTTTCCAACGTGCCAGTGAGTGGCCCGGCGAATAATTGCTGCGGGAGGGGGATTTGAACGCGGCGCTCGGCGCCGGGCAGGACGTTCAGCCCTTGCAGAGCCGCCGCCTCTTCTCCTTCGATCGTATACGTGCTGCCGTCGCTGCCTGACAGGATGACGGAAGGTTCGTCCAGGATCGCGCGCATCGTGCCGTTGGATGCAATAGCCAGTTCCAGGAACTCGCTGCCATCTTCGCCCGTCACGCGGCTGACCGAAGTGAGCGCGGCATCGGGCTCCGCGCCATCCGGCATGATATAGAGGGCCGCTTCGTAGCGGTAGCGGACCGTCACGTCGGCGGTGCGTTCCCCGGCGGACTTCTTCTCGAACTTGATCGGCAACTGTTCGGTAACAATCCGGAACGCCAGTTCCCTGTCGACCACCGGTTCGCCGACCCAGCGTACCTGGAAACTCTGGCTTGTCTCGGGTGGGAGGACCATCTGCGGCGGGTAGATGAGCAGGTCCTCGTCCTCGGGCGTCAGTTCATCGTCGCCCGATGGCAGTTGCTTCCTGCGGAAAGCCCTGACCTCGATGGCAATGGGCACCGTGTGCGTGTTCGAAATGACCATTGTCTGGCTCGACCCCGGCCCGCTGGGCTCGAGTTGAACGACGATCGGTTTGAGATCGTAGGCCCACAGGCCAACAGGTGCCGATGCCAAGACCAGCGATCCGATCGCTGCGGCGCTCTTAAAGAATTTTAAAAACATTCCAGATCCCCCATCTGAAACCCCGCCCAAATGGTGAACCGGAGGAGCGAGAGCCCCTCCGGTTCTGACGCAAACACTTAGGCCGGGGAAGCTTAGTAGTTTGCGGCGAGTTCGATCGTCAGTTCGTCTTCATAGGTGCCGGCAACGGCATATTCGCTCAGCGAGTCGAACGAGAGATCGAGGTTGCCGGTGCGGGTGCCGCCGTTGAGCAGGATGTTGGCCCAGTCATTGTCGGTGACGATCACGACCGGGTTGGCCTGCATCGATGCCGAGTTGGTCGAGGTCGCACCGAGACCGATACCCAGGAAGCTGGCTTCCACGTCGTAGTCGATCACGACCGCACCGCCGCTTTCGCTGTGGCGCATGCCGCCGTTCAGCGACTGCAGCGACACGGTGTAGGGCGAATTGCACGAATAAGCGATCGTGAGGGCACCCTGGTTGCCGGTTTCGAGCATGTCGACGGCGAAGCTGCCGCTTCCTTCGGGAACGAGTTCGCAGTTGCTGTCGACCGAACCCGACAGGGCGAGCGTGAAGCTTTCAGCGTCCTGTGCGGCAACGGGAGCAGCGGCGAACAGTGCAGGAATGGTGGCTGCAGCTGCGAGTTTTGCAAAGGTATTCATTGTAATTCTCCATAGTCGATACTTCTAGACAATAGAGACCGTGCCAGCTGCAGGCAGACCGAACTTCGCTATAATACAATTGCGAATTCGTTTTACTGCGGCAGGCGTGCCCTCCGACAACAAGAATAGTCGGACCGAGGCGCATGACCAGCGCACTTAAGGCACCGAATCAGGGTTAAAAAGATGTTAAGAAAAGCGATTCCGTGACTCGCAAGCGCTAGATAGCGCCTCGTGAGCACGCAAAGGATTCTGTTTCCCAACTAAAGTTGCTGCGGCTTACCTAACGTTGTCTAAACGCATAATTTGTCGCTTTGTCGCCTCCCTACAATCCCGCTCTAGGACAGAGGCGTTAAACAAATGTTGTTGGCAGGCCGAATCGTTTAGACGGCGTTAGCCATACGGAAGCCGGGGGATGAAGAATGAACAGCTCGATCGAGGTGGTCGTCGTGTGCGTAACCGGGATGGTATGCGATGCCATCGCCGATGCTTTGGAATGCGATTCCATAAAAGTAAAAACGCGCGCCAGTACAATAGCCGATATCGACGCCGCCCAATTGAAGGATACGGTCGTCATCTATATCTGGGGCGGCGGTGATGACGAGTTTGCAGCCGATGAGGCCACGCTCATGGCCGATTGCGACGTCAAATCGTGGATCGTTCTCAGCCAAGATCTCGACAATCCGATCATCGAGAACCTGATTGCCGCGGAACGGCCGGTCTGCACCGCGCCCATTTCGATCTGCCGGGATGACCTGCGTCATCTTATCTGCCTGGCAGAGCGCAACGCGCGGGTGTGCATCGGCCCGGTTTCATACGAAAAGAACGCGCTGGCTACGCAAATGCTCAAGAACGCCAATCTCGGCCCTGATCATGTGACACTGCTGCGTTACCTGTCCGACGGATTGTCGAACAAGGAGATCGCGCGCGCGAAGGACTGCACCGAAGGTACGGTCAAGGTCCACATCCGCCAATTGATGCTGAAACTCGGCGTGGCCAACCGGACGCAGGCAGCCGTTCTCGCCGTCCGCGCCGGATTGTCGAGCGGGACCGCTTTCATCGACAGGATCGCCGGTTCGGCCCAGAAGTCCATGAACCGCGTCGATAGCAGATTCGAAGATCGCCCCTTCGCCGCCTCGCGTACGGCAAACTGGGAACGCAGCGCACCGCCGACGCTCAAATCGTTCGACAGAGGCCGGAAGGTTTCTGCTGGCGGGACCGCGCAGTCCGACGAGTATTAAGACGGCTTCCACCACCTTCGCGCACCCCCTACCCAGTTTCTTTCTCTACAGCACAAGCTGGTCACCCCCGAAGGTTTGGCCGAACTCGGCAGTCCACAGCTCCCTGAAACTCTGGATGATCCGCTCAAGTTTCGGTTGCAGCATGCAACCTGCTTGCTAGGCATGGCGCTGAGAGGAGAGCGAGCGTGACCGAGCAGGATCCAGAGACCATTCCCGTTATTATCGGTGTTGGCCAGATCAACGATCGGCCCGAACAGCCGGGTGACGGCCTGGACCCCGTCGGGTTGATGGCCGAAGCGCTGCAGCGCGCGGATGCCGATGCGGGCGGCGGCGTACTCGAGGACTGCGATTCGCTGGCGGTTGTCGCGCAGCTGGCGTGGCCTCAACTCAATCCGGTGGATGGCAAGGTCGCCGAGGCGCTCGGCATCGATCCGTCGCATTGCATGCAGACGGCCATGCCCAACGGCGACAGCCCGATCCTGCTGCTCAACGAGGCTGCCAATCGCATCGGTCGGGGAGAATCCCGGATTTGCGCGGTTACCGGGGGCGAGGCGCTGCGGACTGCGGGTCAGCTGGCTGCACTCAAGGCCCGCGATGGCGGCGAGAAACCCAATGCGCTGCGCGACGCATCGCACCGCGTGCGCAAGGGCTACGCGCAAAGCTATGGGCTTACGGTCCCGACCGATGTCTATCCGCTGTACGAGAACGCCGGCCGCGCGGCCTACGACCAGACGCTCGCACAGGGGCAGGCCGAAAGCGGGACCATCTGGGCGGGCATGAGTGAAGTCGCGGCTGCTGGCGAGGGTGCGTGGATTACCAAGCCGGTGAGCGCGGAGGACGTCATCACGCCATCCGATCGCAACCGCCAGATCGCCTTTCCCTATACCAAGCTGCAGGTGGCCAATTCCTCGGTCAATCAGGGCGCGGGCTTTCTCGTAACTTCGCTCGCGGAAGCACGGCGGCGCGGGATCCCGGACGAGGCGCTGGTCTTCATCGGCTATGGCGCAGCGGCGCATGAAAGCGACAATTTCCTCGACCGGGACCGCTACGATGCTTCACCCAGCCTCGCGACATCGATCGAACGCGCGATGCAGTTGAACGCGGTCGGCACCGAAGATCTGGCCCATGTCGAACTTTACAGCTGCTTTCCCTGTGTCCCGAAAATGGCTCGCCGGGTGCTTGATTGGCCCCTCGATCGGCCGACGACGGTGTTTGGCGGACTAACCTTCGGAGGCGGCCCGATCGGCAATTACATGAGCCATGCGGTCGTCGCCATGGTGCAGAAGCTGCGCGGGACCGGGGATAAGGGCCTGTTGTTCGCCAATGGCGGCTATGCAACGCACAATCATACCATCCTGCTTGCAGGGACGCCCACCGGCGCTGCCTTCCCGCACGACTTCGACTGTCAGGCCGAAGCCGACACGCGCCGCGGCGCTGTCCCCACGCTCGACCGGACCTACGAGGGGCCGGCGACGATCGAGAGCTATACGGTCCATTATGGCCGCGACGGTTCGCCCAAATCGGGTGTGATCGTGGCACTCACCCCTTCGGGCAGCCGCACCCTTGCCGGCGTCGCAGGAGACGATACCGCCATGATCGCGTTCCTGACGGACGGCATGCGTGAACCGGTAGGCAGTGCCGGCAATGTGACCCGCGGCGACGGCGACCTGTCAATGTGGGTGCGCGGCTAGCCACCCGTTCAGAACAGCAGAGCGGATACCGTATTGCCTGCTTCCAAGCCGTCCTGGCCGGATGGGCAGCGGATCAGCCAGTCGGCGCGGGCGAGGCCGCCCTGCACTCCGCTGTCCTGGTTGCCCAGTACTTCGAGGCCTGCCTGGCCCCAATGCGCCCTGGCGAAGGTCTCGCGGTCACCCGTCGCAGGCAGCGGCGTGGCCAGCGGCATGTCGCGCCAGGCGTGATAGCCCTGCCCGCCCTGCAAGCGCTCGAGAATCGGAACGAGGAACAGCCGCGCGGTCACCATGGCCGAACTGGGATTGCCCGGGAGTCCGAGAACGAACCGTGCGCCAGCCCGCCCGAGCCACACTGGCTTGCCCGGCTTGATCGCCAGCCTGTCGAAGACCAGCGCGAGCCCATGCGGGGCGAACATGGGTTTGGCGAAATCACGATCGCCGACCGATGCTCCGCCGATGACAATCACGATATCGGCACTCTCCAGCAATTCGCCCGCCTGCCGCTCGAGCGCGGGCAAATCGTCCTGTGCGCGGCACCGCGAAGTTACGCGGGCACCGGCATCTTGCGCCAGCGACGCGATTGCCAGCGAGGTCGTGTCCGGAATGGCGTAGGGTGCCAACTGCGCGGATCCCGGTTCGGCCAATTCGTCCCCGGTGGCGATGATCGCAATCGCTGGCTGACGATGCACGGTGATCTCGGCGACATCGGCGGCCGCTGCCGCCACCAGCGTCTTCGCATCAAGGCGGGTGCCCCTGCGCAGCAGGACTGCGCCTTCCTCAAAATCGCTGCCACGCTGCCGCACGTGTCTCGCAGGGCCGAACCCCGCGGCGAACCGTACTGTGTCCGCATCGCGCTGCGCATACTCCTGCATGATCACGCAATCGGCACCGTCGGGAAGCGGTGCGCCCGTGAAGATGCGAACCGCCTCTCCCGCCGGCAGGACGCTGGCGAAAGGGGCGCCGGGCCGCGCTTCGCCCGCGACCTGGACGGGTTCACCCCCAGCGATATCGCTTTCGCGCACCGCATAGCCATCCATCGCTGAAACGCTGTGCCGCGGAGACGGAATCGCCGCGCGAATATCTGCAGCCAGCACGCGCCCGGCGCCTGCGCTCAGAGGGACGGTTTCGATTTCCAGCGGCGCGACATGGGACGCGATCAGCGCCGACGCTTCACCGAATGTCTTCATGGCAGCTGTCATCGCGGGAGCTGCCAGGCGCCCGAAGCGCCGCCCTCCTTCTCGGTCACGCGGATTTCGCCGATGGTCATGCCCTTGTCGGCTGCCTTGAGCATATCGAACAGTGTAAGGCAGGCGACCGATACTGCAGTCAGCGCCTCCATTTCGACCCCGGTTCGCCCCTCGGTACGGACTACGGCTTCAACGATAAATCCGGGCAGGCTCAGGTCCATGGCGATCGCGACGTCGATCTTGCTGAGCGGCAAGGGATGGCACAGCGGGATCAGATCCGCCGTGCGCTTGGCAGCCATTACCCCGGCCAACTCAGCCGTTGCGATCACGCTGCCCTTGGGGGCCTTGCCTTCCTCTACCAACGCCAGCGTTTCGGCAGAACACGACAAGCGACCCTGCGCCCGCGCGCGCCGCGCGGTGACCGGCTTGTCCCCGACATCGACCATTCGTGCACGACCGTCCTGATCGAGATGCGATAGCTTGGGCAAATGCGGATCCTTGTCGGGTGAAGAAGAGAACCGCCGCTCTATCGCGTGAGCGTATCCGGCGACAACCCATCTCGCTGGGGAGAATTACCGCAATACGGACCACAGGGCCTATAGCTCAAGCAAGCTTTACCTTTGGGAAGGTGATGAGCCACTTTGCGGGGCTGGCTGCAAAATCGATGATGTGATGGCACGTGCGAGCGCAATGTCCCGAGCCCAAAGCCGCCCGTTCGGCGGTGCTATCTCTCGCGCGTCAGCGGAAGCGGCCGCGCGGCCGGTGCCAGCGCTTCTTGCCGGTCGAGTTCCCAGTTTGCGAGGCTGCGCACTTTCGTGCTGTGCGGCCAATGGTACTGTGCCAGCAGGTCCCGCGTGCCCTCTTCGTCGAGCGGATAGCCGAGGTGATAGCCCTGCCCGAACTCGGCACCAAGCTCGCGCGCGGTTTCCCGGTCGCCCGAAGTAGCGATGAATTCGGCGACGCTTTCGAGCTTCATCGCCGCGATCATCTTGATCACGCCACGCAGCATGTCGCGACCCTGTTGGCCGCGATTTCGCTCGCCGCGTCGCCGCCGCAAATATGCGCTGCGCTTAGATTGAACGACAGACGGCACGATGCCGGCCATTCGGCAGCGAAGTCCACTGCGCGCGAAAGCAATGCGAGAGTGATCGGCCGGATGCAGCCGATCCGCTCCGCGATCGGGATGAACTGCCCCGGAGATATATTGCCGAGCACCGGGTGCTCCCAGCGCGCCAGCGCTTCGAACGACGAGAGCTGTCCGGTCCGCAGGTTGAAGATCGGCTGGTAGGCCAGCGAAAGCTGATCCAGCGCGCCCTCCTCGAGCAGCGCGGTCTCGATCGCGTGGAGACGCTTGTTCTTGTCGCGTATCTCTGCGTCGAACAGCTTCGTCTCGATCATATCGTTGCGTTTGGCAAAATAAAGCGCTGCATCGGCATCGCGCAGCGCCTGGTCGACATCCGGGGCGTCCTCGCCAAGCAAGCGAGCGCCAGCGCACGCCCCGATGCTGACCTGCGCATTCGCCAGACGCATTGGTTTGCACAACTGCCTTAGCGCCTTGTCACACACATCGACCAATTGCCCCAGTTCGGCGAGGCAGGAAGATCCCGCGATGAATACGCCAAACTCGTCGCCGCCCAGACGGCCCACGACCGTTCCCTGGGGCAGAACGCGCTGAAGTCGAAGCGCGACCTGACGCAAGACTATGTCGCCCGCATGGTGGCCGTACAGATCGTTGATCGGTTTGAACCGGTCGAGATCGATCACCGCCAGCAGGCCGCACTGCCCACCGTCGAGCTTCGCCTCGATGTCGTGGATGAAGGCCAGCCGGCTACGCAATCCGGTAAGATTGTCGGTTTCCGCCTGATATTGCGCGTTGCGCCGCGCATCGGCCAACTCGGTATTGGTGCGCTCCATTCGCAGCAACGCCGCGTCCGCATCGTATTGGGCCTGGAACAGCCGCAACTGCGTCCGATGACTGGTTTCGGCAATATAGAAATTGACGGCCGTAAGGACGACCGTCGCGACCGAAGCCGGGATATTGGATGCAGCGAAAAGATAGAGAACCGCGGCGACGACCGGCATGACGAAGCAGAAGAAAATCACCCTTGAGGCGAAAATGATCCCGGTGAGTGCGGCACCCTGCGTCAGTGCGGCTAGCAAACCCAGCGCAAGGATGGGTAACCAGCTCGGCGTGCCGCCGGCCATGCCGTCGAGATCGAAGGCAAGCGTAAGGTAGAACGCGGCCTGGGTGCAGGACAACAGCACCACCATAAAACCGGTCAGCCGGGCGGCGTTGCGATTGACGTCCTCGGTTTTCCCTTCGGGTACCGGAAGCATCCAGTGCCGGAAACGAAACGCGACGGCCAGCGCCAGAATGCACGCCACGATCCGGGTGACGAGGTGATCCCATGTTACCCAAGCCAGCCCGGCGTAAGGAGCAAGTATGGTAAGGTAGTAATAGTGAATTGTTTCGCGGACCGACTTGACGCGTTCGCGGCTGAACCTGTCAGCAATCTCGTCGTCGGATTCGAATCCGATCAACCTGTCGATGTGCTGCAACAATTTCACCCGATCCTCGATCATTCGGTCGCAGTGCCATGCACAGCCCAAATGATGGTTAAGTGATAGTCAGGGAAACTACTGTGCCACGTGACCTTCGATGTCATTCCCCGGTTCCCGAGCCTTTCCGAGTTTCGAACTCGCTCTACCATTGACCCATGTCCTTGGTGCTTTTCGCCGCTCGGCGAATAGGAAAAGGGGCCCCGCCGCTCACGCGGTAGGGCCCCTTTCTTATCGGTAGCAGCGATGGCGCAGCATTACCGCGATCAGCCGACGCTTTCCATATGGAGCACCTTGCCGACCCATTCCGGCGATTCCGCCGCATCGGCGAGCAATTTGGCGACATCCCCCCGGGCAGCCTCGCCCTTGGGGTCGACATTCTCGCCTAGGCGGACCTCGCCGGTCCCGCTTTCATCGGTCAGCGCGACCGGCCGCAGGATCGCATATTCGAGATCGGTCGCCTTGAGGTGTTCGTCCGCTTCGTGCTTTGCCTGCAAATAATGGCCCAGCTCGTGGTCGGGATCAGGGTCGCCCGCGCCGATGCTGCTGAGCATGACGAACCGGCGCACGCCGTTCGCCACCGACAGGTCGATCAGCTTCTTCGCCCCGTCGCGGTCGACCTTGTCGGTCATTTCGGCCGAAGTGTCGCCGCCCGAACCGGCGGCAAACACGACGACGTCGCAGCCTTCGGTGACGTCGTCGGACAGGTCGGTGAGATCCGCCTGGCGCTGGGCGACACCCTCGGGCAGGCCCGAGGTGTCCGAGCTTTCGCGGACCATTGCGACGGGGTTGAGCCCGCGCTCGTGCAGTTCGCGGACGAGGCGCTGGCCGGTGTTACCGGTTGCACCGGCTACAAGTACTTGCATCATAATTCTCCGAATTTCTTTTTGGGCGTGCGGGCGATTCACTGCTCAGGAAGGCAGGAAGATCGCCTTCGCATTGACGAATTCCTTCATGCCGAAGCCGCCGTGTTCGCGGCCGTAACCGGAATCCTTCACGCCGCCGAAAGGCATGTTCGGGTCGGCCGCGCCGAACGAGTTGATCCGGACCATGCCGGTGTCAAAATGGTCGCGGGCCAGGCGGACCGCCTTGTCTTCGTCCTTGGTAAAGATGCCTCCGCCGAGGCCGTAACGGCTGTCATTGGCAATCCGCATCGCATCTTCGTCGTCCTTGGCGCGGATGACCGATGCGACCGGGCCGAAAAGTTCATCGTCATAGGCGGGCATGCCGGGCTTGCAGTCGGCGAGTACGGTGGCGGGATAATAGCAACCGGCATCGTCTGCGGGATCTCCGCCGCAAAGCAGCGTGGCGCCCTGGTCGATGCTTTTGGAAACCTGCTCGACGATCGTGTCGAACTGTTCCTTGCTGGAAAGCGGCCCGAGCTGCGTGTCGTCCTTGGTCGGATCGCCCATGGTCACGCCCTTCATCCGTTCGACGAAGGCGGAAACGAATTCGTCATAGACCGCGTCGGTCACGATGAAGCGCTTGGCCGAGACGCAGGTTTCGCCATTGTTGTACAGTCGGCCCACGACGCAGGTCTTGACCGCGGTTTCGATATCGGCGTCTTCGAGCACGAGATAGGCGTCGTTCGAGCCGAGCTCGAGCACCGTTTTCTTGAGGTTCTTCGATGCCAGTTCGCCGATATGGCTGCCGGCGCCGTCGCTGCCGGTCATGGTCACCGCGCGGATGAGCTTGTGTTCGATCACCTTGTCCGACAGGTCATGACCGACGATGATGACATCGAACAAGCCCTTGGGCAGGCCGGCTTCCTCGCAAAGATCCCGTAGCAGCAGCCCACTACCGGTACAGATCGAGGCATGCTTGAGGATTACCGAATTGCCCGCGATCAGGTTGGCGGCAAGCACACGGACCGGCTGGTAGAGCGGGAAATTCCACGGCTGCACGCTGTAGATCACGCCGATCGGCGAGAAGGTCACGATACCGCGCTTCTTGCCGCCGCTATGCGTCCGCTCCTGGTCGGCCAGCTCTTCCGGCCCCTTGTCGGCAGCATATTCGAACAAGCGCGCGCAAAGCTCGACTTCGGTCTTCCCGTCGCGCAGCAGCTTGCCCATCTCGCGCGTCATCAGTTCAGAGAAACGCTCCGAATTGTCGCGCAGCACTCTGGCGATCTTGCGGAGATAGGGTGCGCGCTCTTCATGCGACTTGCTTCGCCAGTCGAGGAACGCTTCATGCGCGTTGTCGATCTTGGCGAACACCTCCTGTTCGCTCATCACCTCGTAGGTTTCGAGCACTTCGCCGGTGGCCGGGTTGCGGGTCTGTATCTGGGACATGGGGGGCCTTCTCGCTTGCATAGCGCCAACGCGCCCGGCGGATCCGGACGGCTGGCGCAGCTGATTGCATGTTCACCAGACTAACGGGACCCCCGCCCCGCCGTTCCTGTGTGACACGAGGAATGCCGCTCAGCGCGCCAGAGCGTGTGGGAAGCAGGACGGTGCCCGCAGGCGCGGCGTACGGTCAGGCGGTCTGCCGGCCTACAAGCTCGGGCGGCAGCACCACGCTCGCGGTGTTCTCGCCCCCCATCCGCCGCAGCAGGAGGTCGGCGAGGCGCGCGGCGCCCGCAGCGATATCCTGCCGGATGGTGGTCAGCGCCGGCCGGGTCTGCGAGGCAATGGGCAGATCGTCGAACCCGACGAGCTTCATCCCCCCGGGCACGTCGATCCCGCGCTTCTGCAATTCGGTCATGCAGGCAATCGCGAGCATGTCCGAGGCGGCGAAAATTCCATCGATACCCGCCATATCGCTCGCCAGATGCGCTGCAATCTCGTCGGCGGCGTGTTCGGGACTGAGATGGGTCGGCAGAGCACTCCCGACCACGCAATGGCGCTGGCCTTCCTGATGGTTGCCCCACACCACCATGGGCAGGAAGCGCGCCGCGGCAGCTTCTATCCGCTCGAACTGGTCCGACTGGCCGATCACGATAACCCCGTCGACCATACCCGACCCGACGAAGCGATCGAGCCAGTCCCCGTCGCGATCGGGGATCACCCGGCGCAGCATGAGGTCATAGCCGCGTTCGGTAAGCTCGTCCGCCAGATAGCCGAGCAGCGTCATGAAGAACGCGTCCGAAATATGCTGCCGGCGGTCGTGTCCGAGCGGGATGGCGACACCGATGACGCCGGTCTTCTGCCGCCGCAACCGGCTCGCCATCTGGTTGAGGCGAAAGCCATGTTCGCGCGCCAGCGCCTCGATCCGCTCGCGGGTCTTGGCGTTGACCAGGCTCTTGCCCGCAAGCGCGCGCGACACCGTACCGGGCGATACACCGGCGATCCTGGCGAGATCGGTGATCGTGCGCGCGCGCTCGGGCGGCGGCGCGAGCTCCTGCGCGGTTTCGTGCGTGGGTTCGGTCATCGGGTTCTAGTTCGCCTCCGGCCGCAGGCTTTTGGGCACCGGGCGGCCCGCGTCAACGAACATTGTCGCGACCGCACCGACCAGCATCAGCACTCCGCCGAGCAGCAGCACATTGCGCGGATCGCTGCCGAGCAGCGGTTCGTAGAACAGCGGCATGGTCAGCGTCTGGATAAGCATCGGAATCACGATGAACATGTTGAAAATACCCATGTAAATGCCGTTGCGTTCGGGGGGGATGACATCGGCCAGCATGACGTAGGTGTTGCCCATCATGCCTGCCCAGCCGATGCCGATACCCAGCATCAGCACAAACAGCGCGGCGGGGGTCTCGACCCCGGGGATGAGCAGCATCGCCGCGCCCGACGCGGTCAGGCAGATGGCATGCACCAGCCGCGCGCCCAGTTTGCGCACGATCGGGATCAGCAGGAGCGCGCCGAGAAAGGCGATGAAATTGTAGAGCGCCCCCGCCTGCTGCGTCGTCAGCGTCGCGTCCCTGAACGCCGCGCTGGAGGGATCGGAGGTATCGTAAATCGAACGGCCGACCGCGAAAGTGATGTACTGCCAATAGGCGAACATCGCATACCACTGGCACAGCATCGCCACCGACAGCTGCCGCATCGCCCTGGGCATGTCCTTGATCGCGCTGCCGATTTCACCAAGCGTCGCCTTTACGGTCATGGGCTTGCCGACAAGGTCCGCCTTTTCCTGCGCCGTCATCGGCAATTCGGGTACCCGCCAGACTGACCAGACAATAGTGCTTATCGAGAGGATCGCGCCGATGATGAAGGCAATCTTCACAATGACGGGAATGCCATTCGCATCGAGCACGTCCTTGGCAACGAAAGCGGTCAGCAGCGTCGGCGCAAGATAGGACAGGGTCTGCGCCAGGCCAGTAAACGCGCTCTGGGTCAGGAAGCCGGTGGCGCGCTGATCGGGCACCAGCCGGTCGGCGACATAGGCGCGGTAGGGTTCCATCGTAATGTTGTTGCCGGCGTCGAGGATCCACAGCAAGCTGGCGGCCATCCACAGCGCGCTGGAATAGGGCATCAGGAACAGGCTGATCGAACAGATGATTGCGCCGATCAGGAAATAGGGCGTGCGCCGGCCCCAGCGCGATTGGGTGCGGTCGCTCATTGCCCCGATGATCGGTTGCACCAGCAGGCCGGTCATCGGTCCGGCGAGCCACAGCAGCGGCATCGTCGCCTCGTCCGCACCGAGGAAGCCGTAGATCGGCCCCATGTTCGCCTGCTGCAGACCGAAACTGAACTGCAAGCCGAAGAAGCCGACGTTCATCTCGATGATTCGTAGCAGCGAAAGCCGCGGTTTTCCTGTGACTTGCATATCCGGTACTCTCTCCCAGCCCCACCTGTAGCAGCGACGTCGAGCAAGTTGGTGTCACAAACAATGCCCGATTGCAAACGTTTGCATTTTAGTATTGCAAACGTTTGCACCAGCGGTATGTCTAGGGGGCGAATCGAAAGAATTCCATCTGGGAGAGCAATGATGAAACTTCGCAACGTGCTTGCTGCCGGGGTCGCGCTGTCGGCGATATCCGCCCCCGCATTCGCTCAGGAAGGCGCACCCGCTGCCGATGGCGACCCCGTCCTCGGTGACAATGTCATCATCGTCACCGCGGTCGCACAGGGCCAGAACCGTCTGGAAAGCTCGGTCTCGGTCAGCGCGCTCGACGCGGAATCGATCGCCGATCTCAACCCCAGCTCTTCCGCCGATCTCATCCGCCAGATCCCCGGCATCCGTTCGGAAGCCTCGGGCGGCGAAGGCAATGCCAACATCGCGGTTCGCGGCATTCCGGTCTCGACCGGCGGCGCGCGCTATATCCAGCTGCAGGAAGACGGGCTCCCGGTCCTCGAATTCGGCGATATCGTGTTCGGCAATGCCGACAATTTCGTGCGCGCCGATCGCAATGTCGGCCGTGTCGAGGCGGTCCGCGGCGGCTCGGCCTCGACCTTTGCCTCGAACTCGCCGGGCGGGGTGATCAACTTTATCTCGAAGACCGGGCTCGAAGAAGGCGGCGCGGTTGCCGGCACGATCGGCATCGATCACGAAACCTACCGGCTCGACTTCGATTACGGCGGCGCGCTCGACGCAACCAGCTATTTCCATGTCGGCGGTTTCTACCGCACCGGCGAAGGCGTTCGCGACACCGGTTTCAACGGCAAGGAAGGCGGCCAGATCAAGGCCAACCTCACCACCGAATTCGACGGCGGCTACATCCGCGTACACATGGCGACAACAACCCGACGACTTACGACATCCACGACGGCCTGTCGGTCAAGAGCGCCGCATTCGGCGTCGAGGCGGAAGTCGAGTTCGCCCCCGGCTGGACGCTGACCAACCGCTTTCGCTACGCCGACAACAGCGGCAGCTTCGTTTCGCCCTTCCCCGCCAGCGTGGGCGATGCGCAGGCGATTGCCGACGGGATCGGCGGCGCCGGTTCGAGCATCGTTCTGGCCAGCGGCCCCGATGCGGGCCAGGCAGTCGCCAACCCGGCGACCCTGGGCGGCAACGGCCTGCTGACCAATGTCGTATTGTTCAACGTCCGCCTGAACGATCTCGACTACCTGGTAAACGATCTGCGGGTCGCCAAGGATTTCGATGTCGGCAGCGGCAGCGCGACCTTCACCGCGGGCTTCTATGGCAGCCGCCAGGACATCGACACCGACTGGCTGTGGACGTCCTATGTCCAGACGGTCGAAGGTGACGGCAATTCGGTCCTCGTCGATATCGTCGATGCCGGCGGCAACGTCGTCACCGATACGGGCGTGGCCGGTTACAGCGCCAGCTTCTTCGGCAATTGCTGCCGCCGCAATTACGATGTGCGCTACGACACCTATGCGCCCTTCGCCTCGCTAGCCTTCGATTTCGACCGCGTGACCTTCGACGCCAGCATCCGCTACGATTTCGGCAGCGCCAAGGGCACGATCACCGGCTCGGATACCGGTTTCGGTGCTGGCGTGACCGCATTCGACTTCGACAATGACGGGGTTATCAGCCCCGCCGAAGCGCAGACCGGCGTGCTCCCGCTCGGCAACGCCCGCCCGGTCGATTACGATTACGACTATTTCTCCTTCTCGGTCGGCGCCAGCTTCCTGCTGACCTACGACCTGTCGCTGTTCGCCCGCTACAGCCAGGGTGGCCGCCATACGGCAGACCGCAGCCTGTTCTCCCCCGCGATCAGCGCGGTGGACGGCAGCCTGCCGGGCGACGACGACAACGGCGTGATTGCCTCGGTCGACCAGCTCGAAGGCGGGCTGAAATACCAGGGCGGCAATGTCGATCTCTACGCGACCGCCTTCTATGCCGAGACCGCCGAAACCAATGTCGAAATCGCCCCGCTGCGGCTGACCGACAACACTTATGAAGCCTTCGGCCTCGAACTGGAGGGAAGCTATTCGGTGGGTCCCTTCTCGCTGTCGGCCGGTGCCACCTGGACCGATGCGGAGATCAAGGAATCGCTCAACGCCGCGGTGATCGGCAACACGCCGCGTCGCCAGGCCGATCTCGTCTTCCAGGGGACCGCGCAGTACGAGAACGATGTCTTCACCGTCGGCCTCAACGCGATCGGCACCACGGACAGCTACACGCAGGACAACAACCAGCTGAAGCTGCCCGGCTATACGCAGGTCAATGCCTTCATCGCCGTGCGTCCGATGGACCGGCTGGAGCTGTCGCTCAATGCCAGCAATCTGTTCGACGTCTACGGTTACACCGAAGCCGAAGAAGGTGCGATCCCGGGCAATGGCCTGGTC
>LUMV01000461.1_pt1 | contig 21903 bp, 20 predicted proteins | sample 729731 | NCBI WGS metagenome assembly LUMV01 (sample SAMN03860301, study PRJNA289734) | marine metagenome | biome: seawater column; feature: ocean; material: water; isolation source: Red Sea water column Station 192 - depth 200m | place: Saudi Arabia: Red Sea | collected 2011-10-15 | depth 200 m
CGGTCTAATTCAAAGCTCTATGTTCGCCGCCGCACTCGCGTTGCCAACCTTCGTTCGTCTAATTCGAAGGGTTTAAGCGAACGGCCGCAAACGGTCGTTGTCAGACGCCGCGCCTTCGCGGCTCAGCCGCGCGAAATCAGGAAGATTGCATGTTCGGCGCGCCAGGTTGCGGCGGCGGCGCTCGTCGGCTTGTCGCCCGACAGATACCAAGCCGCCTCGACGCCGATCCCGCGCGCGCGCACGAGGTCGCGAAAATCGGCGACGGTGACATGGTGGATGTTCGGCGTTTCATACCATGCGACGGGCAGCAGGCGCGTCACTGGCATCCGCCCGCTCCACAAGAGCGCGAGCCGCACGCGCCAATGCGCGAAATTGGGAAAGCTGACGAAGGCGCGCGGGGCGATGCGCAGCAGCTCGGCAATGACGCGGTCGGGGCGCTCGGTCGTTTGCAGCGTCTGCGACAGGATCGCATAATCGAACGCATCGTCGGGATAGTCGGCAAGGTCGTGGTTTGCGTCGCCCTGCACCACCGATTGGCCGCGCGCGATCGCCGCGGTGACGTTGGCCGCATCGATTTCGAGTCCGCGCGCATCGACGCCCTTATTGCGGAGCGCCGCGATCAGGTCGCCGTCGCCGCAGCCGACGTCAAGGACGCGGGTGGCCGCCGGCACCGCGCCGGCGATGATCGCAAGGTCGGGACGCAGCGCCATGCTCAGCCGCCGTTCCGCAGCGCACCGGCGACGAGGCGGTCGAGCGCCGGGACGTCGAGCAGGAAGCTGTCGTGGCCGAACGGTGCCGACAGTTCGACGAAGCTTGCCGCCGCGCCGACGCTTTGCAGCGCCTGGACGACGCGGCGCGATTCGCTGGTCGGATAGAGCCAGTCGGTATCGAAGCTGACGAGCGTGAAGCGCACGTCGCTCGCTTTGGCGAATGCGCCGGCGAGCCGCCCATCGTACGGTTCGGCGAGGTCGAAATAGTCCATCGCGCGCGTGATGTAGAGATAGGCGTTGGCGTCAAAGCGGTCGGTAAAGGCCAGCCCCTGATGGCGCAGATAGGATTCGACCTGGAAATCGGCGTCGAAGCCGAAGCTCTTGGCATCGCGCGCCTGCAGCCGGCGGCCGAATTTTTCGGTCAGCCCGGCTTCGGACAAATAGGTGATGTGCGCCGCCATGCGCGCGACCGACAGCCCTTTGGTCGGCGCGCGGTCGCTGCCGTAATATTGGCCCTCTTGCCAGTCGGGATCGGCCATGATCGCCTGCCGCCCCACCTCGTGAAAAGCGATATTCTGCGCCGAATGGCGCGCGGCGCTTGCGATCACCACCGCAGACGCCAGCCGCTCGGGATAGGCCGAGGCCCAGCCGAGCGTCTGCATCCCGCCCATCGATCCGCCGATGACGGCATGAAGCCGCGCAATCCCCAGATGGTCGAGCAGCATCGCCTGCGCGCGTACCATGTCGGCGATGGTGATGACGGGAAAGGCCATGCCGAGCGGTGCGCCGGTCGCCGCATCGGGGGTCGCCGGCCCGCTCGTCCCCATGCAGCTGCCGAGGACGTTGGCGCAAAGGACGAAATAGCGGTCGGTGTCGATGGGCTTGCCGGGGCCGACCATGCGCGCCCACCAGCCCGGCTTGCCTGTCGCCGGGTGATCGCTCGCGACATATTGGTCGCCGGTCAGTGCGTGGCAGACGAGCACCGCGTTCGACCGGTCGGCGTTGAGCGTGCCATAGCTTTGATAGGCGATCGTTACCGACGGCAACGCCTGGCCGCTGTCGAGCGGCAGGGGCCGGTCGATCGTCACGCTCTGGTGCCGGATCTGGTGGAGGAGGCTCGCCATGCTTTCCGGGGCGCTAGGCCGGTGCGCGAAGGCTGTCAACGTACTGGACTCGGCGCGCACAGCCGTTAAACGGCGCCGCATGACCGGTGACAGCAAAACCCTCGCCCCCAAGCCGTGGATCAGCGGCATCGCCCCCTATGTGCCCGGCAAGTCGGCGGGCGCCGACGGCCGGCCGCTGATCAAGCTTTCGGCGAATGAAAATCCGCTCGGCACCGGGGACAAGGCGCGCGAAGCCTTTCGGGCGTCGCAGGCCGCCGCCGACGCGCTCTCGCGCTATCCCGATCCGGGCGCCAACGTGCTGCGCGCGGCGATCGCGGCGAAGTTCGGGCTCGATCCGGCGCGCGTCATCTGCGGCAACGGGTCGGACGAACTGCTTCACCTCGCGGCGGGCGTCTATGCCGGCGAAGGCGACGAAATCCTGTATGTCCGCTACGGGTTCTCGGTATACGAGATCGCGGCCCGGCGGGTTGGCGCGGTGCCGGTCGAAGCCGACGATCGCGACTATGCGACCGATGTCGATGCGCTGCTCGCCGCGGTGACCGACAAGACCCGCGTCGTCTATCTCGCCAATCCGAACAATCCGACCGGGACGCTCGCGACGAAGGAAGAGGTCGCGCGTATCCACGCCGGCCTGCCCGGCGACGTGCTGTTCGTGATCGATCAGGCTTATGCCGAATATCTGGAGGCCGATCAGGATGATGGCGGCCTCGAACTGGCGAAAAATGCGCCCAATGTGTTCGTCACGCGCACCTTTTCGAAGATCCACGGGCTGGCGGCCGAGCGGATCGGCTGGGGCTATGCGAGCGCCGAAGTGATTTCGGCGCTGCACCGTATCCGCCTGCCCTTCAACGTCACGCGCGCCGGACAGGCGGCGGCGGTCGCGGCGCTGGCCGATGATGATTTCGTCGCGCGCAGCCGCGCGCATAATGCGAAATGGCGCGCCTGGCTGGCGGGCGAGATCGAAAGCCTGGGTAACCACGGGCTGCGTATCGTCCCGTCGGCGACCAATTTCCTGCTCGTGCTGTTCGAAGGCGCGATCAGTGCCGAGACGGTCTACAACCGGCTGATGGAGGCGGGCTATATCGTCCGCTGGCTGCCCGGACAGGGCATCCCGCAGGCGCTGCGCATGACGATCGGCACCGAAGACGAGACGCGCGGGCTTGCTGCGGCGATCCGCGCCGCGCTCGCCGCGGGCTGACCGGCATGGCGCACGCGATCGGGCGGGTTGCGATCGTCGGGCTGGGCCTGATCGGCTCGTCGGTGGCGCGCGCAATCAAGGCGAAGCTGCCCGATGTGGCGGTGACCGGCCATGATGCCGATCCCGATGTCCGCGCCGAAGCGCAGGCGCTCGGCTTTTGCGACGCGGTGAGCGACGATGCGGCGGAGGCGGTAGAGGGCGCCGATCTGGTGATTCTGGCGGTGCCGGTGGGGCGCATGGCCGATGCCGCCGCGGCGGTCGCGCCGGGCCTGTCCGCGCATGCGATCATTTCGGACGTCGGATCGTCGAAGGCAGGGGTGGGCGCCGCGCTGCGCGCCGCATTGCCCGGCCATGTCGTCGTGCCCGCCCATCCCGTCGCGGGGACCGAGAACAGCGGCCCGGCCGCAGGCTTTGCTACGCTGTTCGACGGGCGCTGGTGCATTGTCACCCCGGCGCCGGACGCGCCCGCCGATGCGGTCGCCGCGGTGACGGGACTGTGGCAGGCGCTCGGCGCGAAGGTCGAGACGATGGACGCGGCGCATCACGACATGGTGCTGGCGGTGACAAGCCATCTGCCGCACCTGATCGCCTATACGATCGTCGGCACCGCCAGCGAGCTGGAGGAAGTGACCGAGAGCGAGGTCATCAAATATTCGGCGGGCGGTTTTCGCGATTTCACGCGCATCGCGGCGAGTGACCCGGTGATGTGGCGCGACGTGTTCCTTGCGAACCGCGACGCGGTGCTCGCGACGCTGCAGCGCTTCAACGAGGATCTGACGGCGCTCCAGCAGGCGATCCGCCGCGGCGACGGTGACCGGCTCGAAGACTGGTTCACGCGGACGCGGGCGATTCGCCGTTCGATCATCGAGCAGGGTCAGGACGATGCGGCCCCCGATTTCGGGCGCAAACACTGACCACTGCCCCCGTCCCCGCGAAGGCGGGGGCGACGACTGTTATTCCTATTACTCGGCTGGCTTTTCCAGCAGGGCTTCGGGCGGGTTGAGCGCGTTGATCGCGCGCCAGACGCGCTCTTCGGCTTCCTCGCGCGGCAGGCCGGCGGGGATGGTTTCGCCGATGCGATAGGTGATGGTACCCGGCCATTTGACCCAGCGGTGCGGTGGATAGGCGATGCCGCTGTTGACCGCGACGGGGATCACGGGGACGCCCAGCATGCGATAAATGCCCGCGAAGCCCGACCGGAGCGGCGGTGCCTTGCCGTGCGGCACGCGCGTCCCTTCAGCGAACAGCACGAGCGGGCGGCCGATCGCAAGCGCCGCCTTCGCCGCGTTCAGCATCGCGCGCATCGCCTTGCCGCCGCCGTCGCGATCGACCGGGATCAGCCCGTAAAAGCGCGCCGCCTGTCCCCAGACCGGTATCGAGAATAATTGTTCCTTGGCGAAGACCGCCGGCCATTTGAACAGCATCGGCTGTTCGATCGTCTCGAACGCCCCCTCATGCTTGAAGACATAGAGGACGGGGATGTCGGGCATCGCGCCCTCGACGATCACCCGGTGCCCCAGGATGAAGCGGCAGATCAGCCGGTGGAACTTCGCCCAGGCGCGCACGAACCCGCGCGTCGCATGGTGCGAGATCGGCAGCGTCACGACCGCGCCGATCGAGCAGATGCTGCTCATCAGGACGAAGGCGATCCAGAACAGGATCGAACGCACGAGGGCGATGGCATAGCTCACAGTCCGAGCAGGCCGCCCGCCAGACCGGCCAGATATTTGTGATATTCGCGGAACAGCGTCGAAAAGCTGGGCTGGCTGCGCACCGCGTCGGGAAGAATCGTCACCTTCTTGTCCATCGCGCGGCCGAGTTCATATTCGGCGCGGCGCATGTGCCAGTCGGTCGTGACGAGCCGGATGCTCTTGTAGTTGCGCCGCGCAACCCAGCTTGCGACCTCGGTCGCGTTCGAGCGCGTATCTTCGGCTTCAAAGCCCAGCGCGACGCAGCAATCGAACAGCTTTTGCGGCCGTTTATATTCGGCGGCGAGTTCCTTCGGCTTCACTTCGCGCGCGACGCCGCTGATCAGCAGCCGCTTGGCGCGCCCCGCCTCGAGCAGTTCCAGCCCGCGGTCGATCCGGCCGGGGCCGCCGGTCAGCACGACGATCGCGTCGGTCGTCTGGTCGCCCGCGGGCAGCGGCAAGAGCAGCGCGAACCACGCGAAGCCCAGCACCCAGGCCAGGAACAGGAGAGAGATCAGCCGTTTGATCATAAAATCTTCTTGAGCGCGGCGAGCAGGGTCTGCCGCGCCGTCAGTGCCGCGAGCGCGATAGCCAATAGCGGCAGCGCCAGCAAGAGCGCCCAGCCCATCGGCCCGAGCGACGCGGTCGCGGCAAGTCCCGATGTCACGCGCGACCATTGCCAGCCGATCAGCAACAGGATGGCGGCGGCCACCGCGGTACCGAGCGCGACGCCATAGGCGGTGTCGATCGTGATACGGCGCTGGAACAGGCGGGCGATCTGCTGGTCGGTGGCGCCGATCAGGTGCAGCATCTCGATCGTTGCATAATGGGTGCCCAGCGCGGCGCGTGCCGTCATGATGACCACCGCGGCGCTGGCAAGCGTCATCAGGATGACGAGCCCCCCCGCGACCCAGGCGAGCGAGCGGATCAGCCGCGCGACGGGCCCGAGCCAGTCGGCATGCGGAATGACGCGCGCGCCCGGTGCCTCGCGCGCGACGAGCGCGCGCAGCTGGCCCATATGGCCCGAGCGATCCTCACCGACGAAATCGACATCGACCAGCGCGGGCATCGGCAGCGAGCGCAGCACTGGGTCGTCGCCGTCGGCGGTGCCGAACCATTGGCCGAGCGTCGCCTGCAACTCGGCCGGATCGACCGCGCGCGCCGATCGCACGAAAGGTTGGGCGGCGGCGGCACGGCGCAGCGCCGCCGCCTGCTGTGCGCGCAGCACGGGATTGGCGGTAACGATCTGTACCGTGACGCGCCCCGCGATCGCCTCGCCGATCGCATCCGCCGACCGCGCAAGGCCGACGCCGCCCGCAGCGGCGAGCAGGGTGAGCATCATCAGGATCGCAATGACCCATGGCGTCGGGCCCGACAGGCGGTGATCGGGAAGCAGGCGGCGATGCTGGACGGGAACGCGCGCGAAGATCATCGGCCTTCCATCCTAGGCACGGTTCGGCGGATAGCGCAGCGCGCCGGTGGGATCGGACAGCCGCCCCTTTTCGAGCCGCATCATCTGGGCATTGTCGATGCGGCTGATCAGATGGATGTCGTGGGTCGCGACGACAACCGTGGTGCCGAGGCGGTTGAGCGCCTCGAACAAGCCCAGCAGGCGCATCGCCATCTCGGGATCGACGTTACCCGTCGGCTCGTCGGCGACGAGCAGTTGCGGGCGGGCGATGACCGCGCGCGCGATCGCGACCCGCTGTTGCTCGCCGCCCGACAGCGTCGGCGGAAAGGCGTGCGCGCGTTCGCTCAGCCCGATCCAGCTCAGCATCTCGCCCACCGGGCCCGACAGATCCTCCTCGCTGACCCCGGCGATGCGCAGCGGCAGCGCGATATTGTCGCGCGCGCTCAAATGGGGGATCAGCCGGAAGTCCTGGAACACGACGCCGATGCGGCGGCGAAAGCCGGGCAGGCGCTGGCGCGGCATCGTCCCCAGATCCTCGCCGAACAGGCGCACGATGCCGCGGCTCGGCCGCTGCGCGAGGTAAAGCATCTTGAGCAGCGAGGTCTTGCCCGCGCCCGACGCGCCGGTCAGGAAATAGAAGCTGCCCGGCTGAAGGTTGAAACTGATGTCGGACAATGTCTCGGCATCGGGCCCGTAACGCAGGCCGACGCCGTCGAATTCGACCATTGCGCCGCCGGGTCGGCCGGGGGCGGTCGCCGTCATGACGCCACCATCGCGTGCCGCGATGCGCCTTGGTGCCGGTCGAAAAGGGGCGCCCCGCCGCTCATGTCGCTGCCTGTCGCACGGCTGTTTCGCGAGGACAAGCGCCAAGCGTCGGCTTTTCGACCGGCGCCCGCCATGCCTTGCCGGCACACCCGGCGCACGCGGCGCTTGCAACACCGCGAATCAGCGTGTTTAGAGAGACGCCATGATCCTGTCCTGCCCGTCCTGCCATACGCGCTATGTCGTCCCCGACACGGCGATCGGACCCAATGGCCGAACGGTGCGCTGTGCCAGTTGCCGTCATAGCTGGTTCCAGGAACCCGCTGCAGCGGCCCCGGCGGCGCCCGTGCCTGCAGCGCCGCCGGACCCGGAGCCGGTTTCGGCGCCCGAGCCCGCGCCGTCCGCCCCCTCGTCTGTATCCGCCGCGCCCGCAGTCGATCGCGAACCGGCCGCGCCGCCCATGGTCGAAGAGTCCGCGCCGCCGCCGCCGCAGGCCTTTGCGGTGCCCGAGGCATCTATTTCGCGGCGAGCGGGGTCATCATCAACCCGACCGATCGCGAACAGCGCGTGCCGCCGATCCTCGCCGAACTGCGCGATGCGCAGGGAACGATCGTCTATAGCTGGACGATCAAGCCGCCGGTACGGATGCTGCCGCCCAACGAAAAGGTCAATTTCAGCGAGGCGAAGCTCGATATTCCGCGCCGCGCCACGCAATTGACCGTCAGCTGGGCGCTCCCGAAGGGCTGAGCCTCAACTGCGCCGATGTGACGTCACGGCGTCACAGGCTGACGGCGGCGGCAAGCGATAGCAGAAAGCTGGTCAGCGTCGCGACGATGATCGGCGCGAAGCTGCGCCATCCCTGATCGAGCAGCAGCGCAAGCCGCGCCTTCATCGCCGTCGCGACGATCGCGAGCAATAGCAGCGCCTGCGCCCCGGTTGCTGCCGCGCCCTGCACCGGCTTCGGAATCGCGACGATCGAATTGATCGCGGCGATCAGCAGAAAGCCGGTGATGAACCAGGGCAGGCGCAGCGGGATCGTGCGCTTTCCCGCGGGCGCGTCGCCCGCGCGGCCGAGCCACATGGCGACGAGCATCAGCATCGGGGCGAGCAGCGCGACACGGGTCAGCTTGACGATCGTCGCGACCTCGCCCGCCTGCGGCGAGAAAGAAAAGCCGCCGCCGATCGCCTGCGCGACGTCATGGATCGACGCGCCGATCAGAAAGCCCGCCTGCGTGTCGGTCAGGCCGATTTCGGCGGCGAGAATGGGATAGAGCGACATGGCCAGCGCGCTCGCGACCGTGATGCCGACCAGCGTCAGCGTGAAGCGCGCCTGATCGACGCGCTTGTCGCCGATCAGCGAATAGAGCGCGAGCGCCGCCGAAGCGCCGCAGATCGCGGTCGCGCCGCCCGCGAGCAGCGCGGCGTGACTGTCCTGCCGGAACAGCCGCGCGCTCGCGACGGTGATCAGGATGACCGCGAGCATGATGACGACGAGCAGCGCAAAGGGAAGCGGACCCAGTTCGACGAGCTGTTCGGCGGTAATCCGGGCGCCGACGAGGACGATGCCGATCCGCAGCGCGGTCTGCGACATCAGGTCGAGCCCGGCGTGGGTGCGCTTGTCCTGCGACAGAAAACTCATCGCGAGGCCGATGAGCAGCCCCATCAGAACAAGCGGGGCGCCATAATGATCGGCGAGCCACGCAGCGGCGAGCGCCGCGATCGCGGTCGCAAAGGCGCCGGGGAAATAATCGTGCCACCGCCGCGCGGCCGGCGGCGTCGTTTCGAGTTGCAGTTCGCCATAAAGATCGGCGGCCATCGGCCGGCCCTGGTTCGTATCCGCCATCACCGTCCCCGCAGCGGCCGCCGCATCGCGACCCCGACGCCGCTTCGCATATCCGCGCCGCGCGGTCGATAGGCCATTGCTGGCAAGCGAAGCTCTTGCTAGAGGCCGCGCTCTACCGGCACCCGTAGCTCAGCTGGATAGAGCGCTGCCCTCCGAAGGCAGAGGTCACAGGTTCGAATCCTGTCGGGTGCGCCAGCTTTCTCCAAGACCATGACCTCGACGAGCGTTTGCGTCGGCGCGCTGGACGCCCGCGCATTTTTTGGTCATGCTTGGCGACATCGGCCAAATGGGAGAGCGATGATGAAATTCCGGGGCATGACGGAAATCGCGCTGGGTGTCGGGCTGCTCTTGGCTGCCGCGCCTCTGCAGGGCTTCGCGGCGCTCAAGCCCGGCGTGAAGGCGCCCGATTTCACGCTGGATGCGGCACAGGGCGGGAAGCCCTTCAGCCTGTCGCTGAAGCAGGCGTTGAAGCAGGGTCCGGTCGTCCTCTATTTCTTTCCCGCGGCTTTCACGCCCGGCTGCACGATCGAGGCGCATCTTTTTGCCGAATCGACCGACGATTTCAAAAAGTTGGGCGCGCGCGTCATCGGGGTCACCGCGGGCAATATCGACCGCGTCGCCGAATTTTCGCGGTCGGAATGCCGCGACAAATTTGCCGTGGCGGCCGATCCGGGCGCGAAGGTCGCCGCCAAATATGACACGACGATGCGCACGGCGGACAACCGGATTCTCTCCGAACGCACATCCTATGTGATCGCGCCGAACGGGACGATCCTGCTCAGCTACACCGACAGCAAGCCGCAGGCGCATATCGAGAAGACGATGGCGGCGGTGCGGGCATGGAAGGCGCGGAAGCGCTGATCGCCGCCGCGTGCTCGCGCGATCCGCAAGAGATATGTTGACGACAGCGCGGTCATCGTGGCACTCGGACGCCGCATCGCGAGGGCAACTGCAAAACGCGTTTTAAAACAGCGCGGCAGGCAGGGGCCAAGTCGTTGAAATGCGGGTGTAGCTCAATGGTAGAGCAGAAGCTTCCCAAGCTGAAATTCCCTAAGGTTTTCTGCGGCTTTCCCTGTAAAAAGCGCCAAAATTCACGCTAACGATTTCAATGGCTTACTGAGGCCCTGTAAAAATTGGGCCAGCTGGATCGTGGCGCTATTTCCCTATCGGCAACGATTTCCCGCTTTGCCCGAGCAAACAGTGATTTGCTAACTTGAGCGAAACATTGGAGCAGCTAATATGCCCAAGTGACTGAGGGGGGATCTTCGAACTTTGCCTTTCTAGAGGCCGCTGACGATCGCCTGTTTCGTCTTGCCACGCTAGCTGAGCGTTACGTTTTCGATGACGCCCCGGCAGCGCTCACCAAGCTTCGATCCTTCGCAGAGATGATGGCGAAAGAAATAGCGGCAACACACGCACTGTTGCCGCCGGGTTCCCCATCGTTTGACGATGTACTTTCACAATTGCGAAGGCGGTCGCTTCTGCCTCAACAGATCGGCGACATTTTCCATCTGCTCCGGCGGCACGGTAACAAGGCGGTACATGAGGATGCCGGCACGCCTGGCGAGGCCCTCACAGCGCTGAAACTAGCTCGCAATCTCGCCATATGGTTTCATGAGGCCTACAATAATCAGCCAGGTTTCCGCGCGGGGCCGTTTGTTCCGCCCGCCTCGCCTCAGAACATCTCCGAAGAATTGCAAATCGAACTCGCCGAGTTGCGGGCACAGGTCAAGGCAAGTCGCGATGCAGAGGCGGAAGCGCGCCTATCCAGAAGCAGGCCGAGGAGTCGGCACCTGTGCAACTAGACCTCCTCGCATCGATGGCGGCAACGGCGGCCGATTCAATCGAACTGGACGAAAAATCGACGCGCGTCCTGATCGACGAGCAACTTCGCAATGCGGGCTGGGAGGTCGATAGTGCGCGCCTGCGATATGCGCGCGGTGCTCGACCGGAATTTGGTCGCAATATAGCGATCGCCGAATGGCCGACGAAGAGTGGTCCCGTGGACTACGCACTTTTTGTGGACGGTTCCTGTGTAGGAGTAATCGAAGCGAAGCGGGGCACGACCGATGTACCTGGGCGATTGAGCCAGGCACAGCGTTATGCTCGAGATATAGACTTGGATATCGATGCCGTTCCGCCCGGCGGTCCATGGCTCGATGGCGACCAGCGGTTCCGCGTGCCATTCGTCTTTGCGACGAACGGACGCCCCTATGTAAAGCAGCTCGCCGTCAAATCAGGTATCTGGTTCTGGAACGCGCGAACGAAAGAGGCGCCGCGTGCTCTTACCGAATGGTTTTCGCCCCGCGATCTAGCAGATCGGCTGGAGCAGGAAGTGGGCGAGCCGCTCGCCGCCGTGGCAGAACGCGAAGTCGGAGTCTCGGGTTTGCGGCCCTACCAGGAGCAGGCCGTTGAGGCCGTATCCGGCGCGATCGACCAAGGGCAACGCGCAATCTTGCTCGCAATGGCGACTGGCACTGGTAAGACACGGCTTGCTATTGCACTGATGTACGAACTCCTCCGCGCGAAACGATTCCGGCGCATCCTCTTCCTGGTCGATCGAAACGCACTCGGCCGCCAGACGCTCGACGCGATGTCGACGACCGACACCTCGGGGTTCCTGAAATTCGACCAGGTCTTTCCCGTTGCCGACCTATCAACGAAATTCCCCGAAGCGACGACGCGGGTGCAGGTCGCGACGGTGCAGGCCATGGTCCGCCGCTTGTTCGACGAAAGCGATGACGAGCGTCCGACGCCTGGCACCTACGACTTGATCATCGTCGACGAGGCGCATCGCGGCTATACGCTTGACGCTGAATTGCGCGAGGATGATCTGGAGTTTCGCAGCCTCGACGATTATCTCTCCGCCTATCGCCGCGTGCTTGATTATTTCGACGCGACGACGGTCGCTCTGACCGCGACCCCCGCTCTTCACACGCGCGAGATTTTCGGGCGGCCAGTCTTTTCCTATGGCTATCGTCAGGCCGTCATCGACGGGCATCTGATCGACCATCGTCCGCCGCGCCGGATCACCACGGCGCTCAGCCAGACCGGCATTGTCTTCGAACAAGGCGAAGAGGTTTCGATTGTCGATCCAAGGACTGGACAACTCGACCTGTTCAACCTGGAGGATCAGGTCGATTTCGAAGTCGCTGACTTCAACAAGAAGGTTTACACCGAGGCGTTCAACAAGGCGGTGGCACAGGCGGTCGCGGCCGAATGCTCACCCGATCAGCCGGGCAAGACTTTGCTCTTCGCCGCCCGCGACGATCATGCCGACATCCTCGTCAAAGCACTGCGCGAGGCGCTGGAAGAGGAGTACGGGCCGCAGCCGCACGACATGGTCCAGAAGATCACGGGAAGCGTCGACAAGCCGCTAGATGCGATCAAGGCTTTCAAGAACGACCCCCGGCCTAAATATGTCGTGACGGTCGACCTGCTGACCACCGGCATCGACGTGCCGTCGATCACCAACCTGGTCTTCGTTCGCCGCGTGAACAGCCGCATTCTCTATGACCAGATGATCGGCCGCGCGACGCGCCGCTGCGACGAGATCGGCAAGGCGTATTTCCGTATCTTCGACGCCGTCGATATCTACGCAAATCTGCAGGACTTCACCGATATGCGCCCGGTCGTCGTCGACCCCGCGTTGAGCTTTGTCGACCTAGTAGGTGACCTCGAACGTGCGCCGACCGACGCGGACCGAGCCCTCGTTCGTGACCAGATCATCGTCAAACTGCGCCAACGGCTGAAGCGGCTGGACGAGGAGAAGCGCGAGGCGATGGCGCAGGTGCTGGGCGAGCTGTCCGCATTGCCCGACCGGTTGAAGGATGCTGAGCCAGCAGAAACCCTAGACCTGTTCCGCCAACACCCGTCGCTTGTGACGCTTCTCGATACGCCCGACCGGCGTAAGGGCGACGGCATGTTCGTGTCCGAGCACGATGACGAGCTGCTGTCGGTCGAGGATGATTATGGCGAGAAAGCCTCGCCCGCCGACTATATCTCGGGGTTCGAGGCGTTCGTTCGCGCCAATATGAACGCAGTGCCGGCGTTGATCGCCGCAACGCAGCGCCCGCGAGACCTGACGCGGGCCGAACTCAAGGAGATAGCGCTGCTGCTTGATGCCGAGGGCTATTCGGAGGCCCGCCTTCGCCGCGCCTATGGGACCGCGCGTAACGCCGATATTGCGGCGCATATCATCGGTTTTGTACGGCAAGCAGCGCTCGGCGATCCGCTAGTGCCCTATGAGACGCGCGTCGAGAATGGCGTGCAGGCGATCCTTGCAAGCCGCGACTGGACGCAGGGGCAGCGCCGCTGGCTTCAGCGCATCGGCCGCGCACTGAAGGATCAGCCGGTCGGCGATCCTGCGCTGCTGTCCGACCCGCTGTTTGCGCAGAACGGCGGCTTCCCTGTAATCGACCGCGAATTCGATCACAAACTCGGCGAAGTGCTGATGGACCTCAACGCCGCGATCTGGGATAGCGGCGCCGCCGCATAAGGAGTGACAAGTTGAATCCCGCCAGCGACCTCGTGAACAAGCTGTGGCGCCTGTGCGCGCTGCTGCGCAAAGATGGTATTACCTATCAACAGTATGTCACTGAGTTGACCTATTTGCTGTTTCTGAAAATGGCGTCCGAGCAAAAGGACGAGAGCCGGATTCCGGAGCAATATCGCTGGCGCGCGATCACCGCGGCGAACGAGGCCGAGGTATTGCAGGTTTACCGTCAGGCACTCGTCGACCTCGGCAATCCCGACAAGGTGAGCGACCGGTCGGTCGTCGCTATCTTCCAGAACGCCACGACCGTCGTCCGCGAACCCGCAACCTTGCGCAAGCTGATCGACGCGATCGACGGCCTGCACTGGTTCAGCGACGAGCGCGATGCGTTCGGCGATGCCTATGAAGGCCTGCTTCAGAAAATGGCGGAGGAGACCAAGCGCGGCGCCGGGCAATATTTCACCCCGCGCGTGCTGATCGACGTGATGGTCGACCTGATGCAGCCGCAGCCGGGCGAAGTGATCCAGGATCCAGCGGCGGGAACCGGCGGCTTCCTGATCGCTGCGGATCGCTATATGCGTGCTCGAACCGACGACTATCACGAACTTCTGGACCATTCTCGCAGGGTGGCCTTCCAGCTGAGGGAGGCGATCCGCGGCATCGAAAATGTGCCAGATACTTTCCGTCTGCTTTTGATGAACCTTCATCTTCACAAAATCGATCCCGATCATCTCGACCTGGGCGATACGCTGTCGCCCAAGGGCAGCGAAGCGCGGTTCAAGAATGCCGACCTGATCCTGACGAACCCGCCTTTCGGCCCCGCGGGTGGGCCGCCGACGCGCGACGACCTGACGATCACCGATCGCGTCTCCTCCTATCAGCTGCCGTTCGTCGAACATGTCGTCCGCGCGCTGCGGCTGGGCGGCCGCGCAGCTGTGGTGGTGCCGGACAATGTGCTGTTCGACGAGGGGCGCGGCAAGGCGCTGCGCCAGCGGCTGATGAGCTGGTGCGACCTGCACACCATCCTGCGCCTGCCGACCGGCATCTTCTATGCGCAGGGCGTGAAGACCAATGTGCTGTTCTTTACCCGCGCCGACGAGGAAGCCCCGACGAAGGACGCGACCGAGGCGGTGTGGATCTACGACATGCGTTCGGACGTACCCGCCTATGGCAAGACCAACCCGATCCGCCCCGCCGACTTTGCCGAGTTCGTCAAGGCGTTCGGCGACGATCCGCTGGGTCGCGCCGACCGCACCGACACGGGCGAGCAAGGCCGCTTCCGCCGCTTCACCCGCGACGAGATCGCCGCGCGCGGCGACAATCTGGACATCCACTGGCTGAAGGACACGGGCGACGAGGCCGAGGACGGGCTCGATACCCCCGAGGACATCGCCGCTGCGATCGAGGGACATTTGAAGCTGGCGCTGGAGGAAATCGGCGCGCTTGTCGCGGAGCTGGGCGGTGACGCGGATGCGCCGGAACTGGCGGAGGCTGCGGAGTGACGTTGCCGGAGGGATGGGTTGAGACGACTATTGGCGAGGTGGTCCAGCCGATCGAAACCGCAAATCCCGCGGGCAAACCGGATCACACTTTTCGATATGTCGATATCGGCTCGATCGATAACCGCTTGCTCGCCATCACCGAGCCAAAGGAAATTCTCGGTCGAGATGCGCCTTCACGTGCGCGTCGGCGCATACGCCGTGGCGATATCCTCTTCTCGACGGTGCGGCCCTATCTGAAGAACATCGCACAAGTTCCGGCAGCATTGGATGGCGAGTTTACATCCACGGGGGTCTGCGTGCTGCGCGGCCAAGAAGGCGTTGAAAGCGGATTTCTCTTCCGACGCGTTGCGTCGCAAGACTTCATTGACGCGATGACGCTTGCGTCCGACGGAACTATGTATCCGGCTATCGCTGACAAGGATGTTTTCGCGGGCGCAATTTCTCTTCCGCCAAAAGCCGAACAGCGCCGCATCGTCGCGAAGCTGGACGCACTGACCGCCCGCCTCGCCCGTGCGCGGGCGGAACTGGATCGGGTGCCGGTGCTGGTGGAGCGCGAGCACCTCGCGCTCCTCCGCGCGGGCATCACTGGCTCGCTGACGGCAGAATGGCGTGAGGCTTCGGACGTTGAACCGATTGCGGAAACACTCCAACATATCCCCGCGCCTCAACAGGGACGGGGCGGGCGCGAGGCAACCGACAAGGTTATTCCTGGCACCGCGGGGATCGCGGTAAATGATCCCGGCACACCTCTTCCGCCCGGTTGGGCGTGGGTGTCGCTCCTTCGTGTGGCGAAGCAGGAAACAGGGCACACGCCCAGCCGGTCCAAGCCGGAATACTGGGATGGCGGTGTGCCGTGGATCGGCATTCGGGACGCTGGCGCTCACCATGGCCGTGTCATTGAAACGACCATGCAGACCATTTCCGAAGCGGGGTTGGCGAACTCGTCGGCGCGGTTGCTTCCTGCTGAAACGGTCTGTCTCTCGCGAACGGCATCGGTCGGCTACGTCACCATGATGAAGGGCTCCATGGCTACCAGCCAGGATTTCGCGACGTGGACTTGCACCGAAGCTCTGCTCCCAGAATATCTACTCTACGCGCTGATGGCCGAGGGCGACGACATTCAGCGGTTCGGCATGGGCTCGACCCATACGACGATCTATTTCCCGGAAATCCGCGCGTTCCACATCGCGCTTCCACCGGTGGAGGAGCAACGCGAGATCGTCTCCCGGCTCAAGACGGCACTCACCCGCGCCGACCGCATGGAGGCCGAAGGCGCCCGCGCCCGCGCGCTGATCGACCGGCTGGAGGCCGCGATCCTTGCTAAAGCGTTTCGCGGCGAACTGGTGCCGCAGGACCCCAATGACGAACCCGCCAGCGTCCTGCTTGACCGCATCCGCGCTGAGCGCGCCGCCGCCCCCAAGGCGAAGCGCGGACGAAGACCAAAGGCTGGCTGACCGGAAAATGGGGGAGAAAACGTGAACGAAACGGGTTTCCGCACCTGGCTCGAGGCGAATTACGGGGCAAACACGGTTGCGACCAAGCTTTCGGAAGCTCGGCAACTGGCGAAGGCTTATGGCGATCTGGATGTGCTCTACGACGAGGACGGGCTGGCCTCGGTAATGGAAAGCCTGCGCTATTCCGCTGCGGACAAGGCGGAGAACCGCCCCAATCCGTCCAAGGTTCCGCTAACTAGCGATCTGTATCGCGATCTCAGCAATCTGCGGACGACTGTCAATTACTACAGAAACTATCGTGGCGGCAAAACGAGCGGGTCTGGGGAAGGTGGCGTGATGACCAACGACGAAATCCTGCAACGATTTAGCGGCAAGCCCGGCTTCAATGAGTGGTGCGCTGGCTGGTCGGCGCCCGATCGTGCTGCATTTTTCCGCGTGGCGCGAGCGCTGCACGATGCGGGTGTTGACTGGTATCATGTCAATCTCGAACGTCAGGTTCGCTGCGGCCGGAAAAAGAAGAACGCCCTCGACGCCAATGAGGTCTTCATGGTGATCTCGACGATTAAGGGAAGCTGCTGGGTCCGCAAAGCGCCCGATCGGGCAGCGCTCGGGCTGCCCGAGGTTGGGGTTTCGCTTGCCCAATTCGCCGATGCCATCGAGGCGCACCCTGAAACGCTGGATCGGTTCGTCGGCGGCACGGCGTACTGGCCCGACGAACTGTCGCCTGACACGGCAACTGAAGACGAAGAAGACAGTTCCGAGCCATCGGCTCCGACAATGATCGAGCCGACCAACCTTATCCTGTACGGCCCGCCCGGCACCGGCAAAACCTATGCGACCGCGGCGGAAGCCGTCAGGCTATGCGGCGAAGTCGTGCCGGACGATCGCGATCAGTTGATGCGACTCTATCGGTCGCTGCACCAGAAAGGGCGGATCGCATTTGTCACCTTTCACCAGAATTTCAGTTACGAAGATTTCGTGGAAGGATTGCGTCCGGTCACGTCATCGGTGGGTGAGGATGCCAACCAAAGTGCAGGTTTCAGCCTCCAGCCCCAGGACGGCATCTTCAAACTGATCGCCGATCTTGCCGCAAGCAATCGAGGAAAAGCAGTCGGCGACACCCCCACCATCGATCGCAACCGGAAAATTTTCAAGATGTCGCTTGGACGCAGCTGGGCGTCGGAAGATGACGCGATCTATCAGGATGCGATCCGCGGCGGCTATGTTGTGCTCGGCTGGGGCGGCGAGGTGGATTGGTCCGATCCGCGTTATGACGCGTGGGAAGCGATCAAGGAACGATGGCGGCAGGACCATCCCGACGCGAGCGGCAACGACCCAAATATGTCGCAGATGTACACGTTCCGCATTGGCATGCAGATCGGTTCGCTAGTCGTAATTTCGGACGGCAACCGCAAGTTTCGCGCCGTTGGCGAGATCACCGGCCCCTATCAATTCGTGCCGGGCCCTAACGGCGAATATAATCATCGACGCGCGGTGCGATGGCTTTGGCACAGCGATGAAAGTCTGCCGCGCGAGCTGATTTACGAAAAGGAGCTGAGTCAGGTTTCCGCCTATCAAATGAACAGTCGGCACGTGAACTGGGACGGGCTGGAACAGATTGTGGCCGGCGGTGACGATGCAAAAGCCCGTGGTGCGCCCGAACCGTTCGTTCTGATCATCGACGAGATCAATCGCGCCAATATCTCCAAGGTGTTCGGCGAGTTGATCACGCTCATCGAAACGGACAAGCGTCTCGGCATGCTCAACGCGCTCACCGTCCGCCTGCCTTATTCAAAGCAGGAGTTCGGCGTACCGGCCAACCTTCATATTATCGGCACGATGAACACCGCCGACCGTTCGATTGCGCAGCTCGACACAGCGTTGCGTCGGCGTTTCGACTTTCGTGAACTGGCGCCCGACGTTCGCAAGGTCCCAGAAAAGGTAGGCGATATACCGCTGCGCCGCGTGCTTGAAGTGATCAACGACCGCATCGAATATCTTGTCGACCGCGAGCACCGCATCGGTCATGCTTTTTTCTTGGGTCAGGGCGGGCGTGACCGCGAAGCCATTGATACGACGATGCGCAACAAGGTCATCCCCCTGCTTCAGGAATATTTCTTCGAGGACTGGTCTCGTGTTGCCTCCGTGCTCGGTGAACGGCCCGGTAAGGGTGGCGCTTTCCTCGAATGCCGTAAGCTGCGCGATCCGACCGGCAGTGGGAACGAGGACCGCGAAAGCTGGAGCGTGCTGCCTCGCTTCGCCTCCGATGCCTACGACCGTTTGATTGGCAAGGCGCCGGCGGCAACGGATCTCTCCAATGACGAGGCCTCCGAATGACGCATCGCACGGTCCACGAGTGGGGCGTGCGACCATCATCGCCACCTGCGCGCGCGCCAGATGGTCGGGGTGATCGCGGCGCGTGGGACCAGTCTCGAAATCCTGCCCAAGGTCGATCCGACCACTCCCGACGATACGCCCGCGACCGTCCGCGGCCGTTTGATGCATATGCTCAATGTCGTACTGGGACTCGACATTTCGACGGGTGAGGCGTCGGCGATGTCTCACAGCGCCGACAGCTTGCTCGACCTCTTTATCGCCTTGTTTGCCGATCGGCTGCTTGCCGAGGTGCGGCACGGGTTGCCAAGGCAGTATCAGAGCTTCGACGAAGATCTACGCGCACTGCGGGGGCGCTTGGACCCGGTACGACAGTTTACCGTCCACGCCGTTCGGCCCGATCGGCTCGCTTGCCGGTTCGACGCATTGTCGGTCGACATACCGCTAATGCAGATCATGAAGGCGTGTGTGCTGTTTGTTTCGCGGCACACGCGATCAATGGCGACGCAGCGCAAGCTAGCCGAACTTCGATTTTTGTTCGACGAGGTGCGAGCAGTGACGCCGGGCGCGCTGCCGTGGAAACAGGTTCGCGTCGACCGTTCGAGCCGTCGGTGGAACACCTTGCTGGAGTTCGCCCGGTTACTCCTTGGTCAGCGTTGGCAGGAGACCCATGCCGCGAGCCATGAACCTGAAGGCATTTCGCTGCTCTTTCCCATGAACGATCTGTTCGAAGCCTATGTGGCTGCTCAGCTCCGCCGCGCTCTCGCCGATAGCGGGCTGGATGTCGTGACGCAGGGCGGCCTTCGTTACTGCCTTGGTCCATGGCGAGAAGGCGAGGATACGGTCGGGACCAGCTTTTCAACCCGGCCTGACATATTGGTTCGGCGCGGCGGTAAGGTTGAAATTATCCTCGATACCAAATGGAAGAACCTGACCAACGGCGTCAGCCAGGCCGATGTCTATCAGATGATGGCCTATGCCCGGATCTATCGTTCTCCGCGTCTTGTTCTTCTCTACCCCGCAGTGCCGGGAGAAAGCGGCCGAAAAATTGAGATGCATGGTCTCGCAGAGGGTCGCGAACGGTTGGAGATCGCGACCGTGGCGGTCGAAGCCAGCGAGACCGAATTGCGCGAGGAGCTAAGGCACCTTGTATTTCCCCGCACGCCCGCCTGAAGCCATTCCAGCCCCCTTTAAAGATATCGTCAGCTATTCAGTTCAGACAGACCTCGAAGCTGATGGAAAAGGCTATGCTGGGACCTCACAACGCGATTTGGGACGACGGCGAATGGGTAAGTTGGGCGGAGCTCGACTATCATTACGAGCAGCAGCTACTTCGCGAACAATATCCCCATGCCGACCCTTCGCTGATTCCAATCTTTGAGGATCTGCTCGATACCGCCGAGGAATATCATCGGCTGACGGGCCGACACCTCCAAGTTTACGGCGACATAGGCGAACTCTACGGTGCCATCGCATACGGCATCCGGCTGCACAAAAATTACGCTCAGGGTTCAGACGGGCGGCTCGGGAATGATTTTGTCGAGGTGAAGACCATCACGCCCTTCAAGCAGAGCAACATCGTCACGCTCAACCTTCGGCGTAATTTCAGCAAGGTCCTGATCGTCAAGATCTCCGCCGATTTTGAAGTGTCCGCCCGGATGATCGACCGCAAGGCTCTACCCAAAACCACAAGGGATCACATCCAGCTCGATTGGGGGCAGTTCGATCCAGCGCCAACCGATGCCTAAGAGTGCGCGATGCTGACAGCACCGGAGCAGCCGGATTTCGAAACGCTGCGTGTACCCGTCATCAAGGTGTTTGACGGCGACGGGTTCCTCACGCGCATCTATCATCCGGCGCGCGGCACTGCAGTCGAGGTGGCAATTCGACTAGGATTCATCGATGCACCTGAAATGGATCAACCTGGGGGGCCAGAAGCTCAGGCATTTCTTCAGTCGATCATCGGCGGAAAATCGGTCGACCTCGCCATTCTCACGAAGATGGACACGGGCGGTATTGTCGACCGGCATGGCCGGATCGTTGCCATTCCCTATCTTCCCGTCGCCGAGCAGGATCCTCCCGCAACCAGGCGTCCTTGGGATCTGCGCCTGCCGCGCAATGTGGAACTCGAGATGGTGCTGAATGGATGGGCCTGGGTCCTGGAGCGCTATGATCCCGACGAACGATATTTCGAGGCGCTCGAGGATGCCCAGCGATGCCGTCGCGGCATTTGGGCGCTCGACAGCAATGTCCACCCGTGGGAGCATAAGAAGCAGCGTTACCGGACATCCAAGCCTCGGCGGCAAGGCACAGACAATCAGCCGAGCTTGTTCGCCGGTTCAGAACCCAGTCGCGATTGCCCGACAGGCTGCGGGGGAAAGCTTCTGGATCGGAGCGGACGGTTCGGCCAATTCCTTGGATGTTCCAACTTTCCGACCTGCCGATATTCCTGCAACGGCTAGCAAGGTCCACACGCCATATTGACAATTGGCATTAAATAATCATATATACGCCAATTGTCACAGGAGGCATTGATGGAACTCGTCGCAATCAAGGCTGCGCCGCCGCCGCCCGCGCCGAATTTTTCGGACGCGGAGGTGCAGGCCATGCAGCGCGCCGTGATCCGCCTCTTCGACAATTGGGGCGTCACCGATGCCCAGGCCGCCCTCCTGCTCGGCGACATCGCGGTCCGCACCTATCAGCGCTGGAAGCAAGGTGAATATGGCCGATGGAATGTCGATCTGGCCGCGCGCCTGTCGAACCTGATCGGAATCCATAAGGCGCTCCGCCTGCTCTACACCGAGACCGAGCGGGGCTATCGCTGGATCAAGACGCCCAACCGCGCCTTTGGCGAGCGCTCGGCGCTCGAGGTCATGCTCGGTGGGCAGTTGACCGATCTGATGCGGGTACGGCGCTATCTCGACAGCTATCGTGGAGCTTGGTGACCCGCCTATGCCCGATGCACCGTCGGCTTCAATTGACTGGCCGTCGGCTGTCCGCCTGATCGAAAGCAAATATCCGCCGATCGACCTGTTCGAGGATCTCGCCGATCCCGAAGATTGGGAGTTGCTGGCGGCGGCGGAGGCGAAGACCAATCCTCGGGTTGCCGAAACCATCGGCAATCTCGACCTCGTCCCGGTCGAACGCCGGGTGTCCGGGCCAGGGGCGAGCTATGTGATGGCGCCCTTCACCCATTGCTCTCCTGATCGGCCGGGGCGCTTCCACGATGGACATTTCGGCGCCTATTATGCCGCCAAGACGTTCGAGACGGCGATCGCCGAAGTGACATATCACCAGGCCCAGCGCTTGCTCGACACCCGAGACGAGCCAGGCTGGATCTCGGATATGCGCGAGCTGGTGGGCGCCGTAAAATCCAAGCTCG
>LUMV01000076.1_pt1 | contig 21492 bp, 26 predicted proteins | sample 729731 | NCBI WGS metagenome assembly LUMV01 (sample SAMN03860301, study PRJNA289734) | marine metagenome | biome: seawater column; feature: ocean; material: water; isolation source: Red Sea water column Station 192 - depth 200m | place: Saudi Arabia: Red Sea | collected 2011-10-15 | depth 200 m
GCTCATACATATGTTACACACCCATTCGATATAAAGGTACCGTACTTTACTGTAATATGCATTTAGAGTTTAAATACCGTATTTCTTTAGCCTGCATATGGGTGAACACCTTTGGAAAACACAGCATTTCTAAGATTCATCTAGTGTACACTGAAACTCAACCTTTTGACGTCTACAATAAAATTTCCAGAAATTATACTCATTCATTTTTGTTCGAATCATTGGAAGGACCTGACGAACTTGCTGAGACATCCATTATGGGATTTGACCCAGAATTAATTGTTAAAGGATATTTTGACAGAATTACTATTCAAAATAGAGATGGGAGAATAGACACAATTCAGACAAAGCAACCGTTGGATGAAATCAAGAAATTGATAAAGAAAACAGAAGATATGTCATATAGATATCTTGGAGGGGCAGTAGGAAATATCGATTATGATGCAATCAGATTATTTGAAAATATTCCCGGTGAACGTGATTTAGAAAAACCAATTATGGAATTTGGAATCTATAACGATGGCATATTATATGATAACAAAAAGAAACAATTTTTCTATTTTTATTATGATGAAGATAGAAAAGACAAGATAAAGAAAACAGAAGAAGAGATAGGACAATTTGAGATTTCAGAAATTACCCCAAATTTAGATAAAAGTGCATTTGAAAAGATAGTGAAAAAAGCAAAAGAGTATGTTCATAGTGGAGACGTATTTCAAGTGGTGTTATCTAGGAGATTTTCATACGAAGGAAAAGGAGATTATCTCAAGGTATATTCAAAATTACGAGAATTAAATCCATCACCATATATGTTTCACCTAAAAATGAATGAGGATATCATCATAGGATCAAGTCCAGAGATGTTGCTAAGAGTAACTGGAAAGAGTGTAGAAACATTTCCAATAGCAGGTACAAGAAAGATAACTGATGATGAAGAAAAAAATCAAAAATTAAAAGATGAGTTGTTAAATGATGAAAAAGAACTTGCAGAGCATACAATGCTTGTAGATTTAGGTAGAAATGATATTGGGAGAGTTTGTGATTATGGAACTGTAAAAGTGAAAGAACTGATGGAAATTAAACGATTTAGTCATGTTCAACATATCGTAACACATGTAGTTGGAAAATTAAGTGATAAACACGACATGTATGATGCATTTCAAGCAGTATTTCCCGCAGGAACTGTTTCAGGAGCACCAAAAGTCAGAGCAATGGAGATAATTCAGGAATTAGAACCAATACAGCGAGAAACTTATGCAGGCGCGGTAGGCTATTTTTCATTTAATGGATGTTGTGATTTTGCAATAGCTATTAGGAGTATTTTTGCGGATTCGCAAAAAGGGTTTGTTCAAGCAGGAGCAGGAATAGTATTTGATTCAATAGCAGAAAACGAACTAAAAGAAACAGAGCATAAAGCAAACGCAATGATTACTGCACTAAAGGAGGCATCAAAATGAAATTTTTAATCATTGATAATTATGATTCATTTGTATACAATATTGCTCAGAGATTAGGTGAATTAGGAGTTACATCAGATGTAATAAGAAATGATAAAGTGACAATACAAGATATTGAAGAATCAGATTATGATGCAATTATAATTTCGCCGGGACCGGGCACTCCAGATGATGAAAGATATTTTGGAATTTGTAAGAAAGTAATTACAGAACTTGGGCCAAAAAAACCAATCTTAGGTGTTTGTTTGGGACATCAAGGAATAATTTCATGTTTTGGAGGAAATGTGGTTAATGCAGATAATATTCGTCACGGAAAGACAAGCCAAGTAAAACATACTGATGAATCATTATTTGTTGGGGTAAAAAATCCGTTCAGAGCAACTCGATATCATTCATTAGTAGGAGAAAAGACAATCATTCCCGATTCATTAAAGATTACTGCAGTAGCAGAAGATGATGGAGAAGTTATGGGAGTTAGTCATAAGGAATATCTAATCGATGGAGTACAATTCCATCCAGAATCAATTCTAACTGATGAAGGTTCTAAAATTTTTGCAAACTTCATAAAAAGGGTAAAAGATCATGAAAAAAATTAATGGGGATTTAACATTTGATGAGATGTCAGAAGTAATGAGTGACATTCTAAATGGGAGAAATGATGATCAAGAAATTGCAGATTTTCTAAGAGACCTATCTAACAAAGGAGAAACAAATGAAGAGTTACGTGCAATGTTTACAAAAATGAACGAGTATTCAGTTAACATCAACCCACGTTGTCATGGAACTTTAATTGATGTATGTGGAACGGGAGGAGATAACTTACAAACATTCAATATTTCAACAGCAGCAGCATTTGTGATTGCAGGCGCAGGAGGGAATGTTGCCAAACATGGAAACAGGTCGGTTTCAGGCATATCTGGAAGCGCAGATATTTTTGAATATTTTGGATTCGATTTGAACTCAGAACCATGGGTAGTCGAAGAAATGATTGAGAAGATAGGAATAGGATTCATGTTTGCACCAAAGTTTCACCCTGCTATGAAAAATGTGGCACCTGCAAGAAAAATAATTGGTAAGAGAACTGCGTTTAATCTATTAGGACCATTATGCAATCCTGCTAAAGTAAGACATCAAATGATAGGAGTATTTGCAGACAATTACATTGAAAGGATTGCCAAAATTATGCAAAAGAATTTTTCAGATACGGTACTAACTGTAAGATCCGATGATGGAATGGATGAATTATCAACAACATCAAAAAACAAAGCATGTCTATTAAAAAATGAAGAGATAACAGAATTCATTATTGATCCAAGTAAGTATAATTTAGAAAAAGGTAATTTAACAGATATTCAGATTTCAACAAAAAAAGAAGCCATTGATTCATTTGTTAAAGTATTGAATAATACATCAAACAAAACAATGAAAGAAATTACAATTCTAAATGCTGCAGGAGGATTATTGGTAGGAGGATTCAGTAATAAATTTGAAGAATGTGTAGAGTTAGCTAAACAGACAGTAAATAATGGAAAAGCATTTGAAAAATTAAAACAATTTGCAAAAGAAAATAATGCATTAGATAAATTAGAGGAGTTTAAGTGATATGGAAAATATTTTAGAAAAACTTGTCAGTAATTCAAAAAAGGCAATAGAAGATGGGGTTTATGATATTAATGAACAAATACCAAATTCAGGAAAAGATTTGGAACAAATCATAACAGAGTCAAAGAATGCTTCACTAATTACAGAAGTAAAATTTTCATCACCTGCTTTAGGAAGTATTAGAAAAATAACCGACCCTGTAGAGATTGCAAAGAAGATGGTTAGTGGAGGCGCAGCTGCACTATCCGTGTTAACACAGCCATACATGTTTGATGGATCACCTGAATTTTTTATGAAGGTTAGAAGAAATGTGAAGATTCCAATGTTAATGAAAGACATTACAGTTGATAAAATCCAGATTGATGCTGCAAAAAAAATTGGCGCGGATTATTTTTTGCTTATTCAGTCACTATTTGATAAAAGAATGGTCAGCGGAATGGAAGAATTAATTGATTATGGTCACAAAAATGGATTAAAGGTGCTGGTAGAGGCTCATACTTCCGAAGAGTTTGAAAATTCCTGTAAAACAGACGCAGATATTGTAGGGATAAACAACAGAAATCTGGACACATTGAAAATTAATCTAGATACAACAAAAAAGATCTTAGAGAAATCAGATCAGTCAAAAATTATCATATCTGAAAGCGGAATAGAGACTGTCGATGACATTCGATTTCTTCATAAGTGTGGAGCAAAAGGATTCCTAATAGGAACCGCAATTATGAAAAATGATAACATCGAAGAAACAGTAAGAGGATTAGTGAATTCAATATGAAGATAGGAATACCAAAAGATGGAAGATTTGGAGAATTTGGAGGCAAGTATATTCCAGAAACACTTGCTCCTGCAATAGAAGAATTAGAAAAAAGTTATTTGAAAATTAGAAATGATAAGAATTTCAAAAAAGAGTTAGGTAGACTATTAATCGAATATGCAGGAAGACCAACTCCCATGTATTTTGCAAAGAATCTAACAAAAACAGTCGGAGGTGCAAAAATCTATTTGAAAAGAGAAGACCTGTTGCACGGAGGAGCGCATAAGATTAACAACACTTTGGGACAGGCATTACTTGCAAAGCGTATGGGTAAAAAAAGAATAATTGCAGAGACAGGGGCAGGACAGCACGGAGTTGCAACAGCAATGGCATGTGCAAGTCTTGGATTAAAAGCTGAAATTTACATGGGATATGTAGATACAATTCGTCAAAAACAGAATGTTTTCCGAATGGAATTACTTGGAGCCAAAGTTCATGCGGTAAAATCAGGATCAAAGACTCTCAAAGATGCAATTAATGAAGCAATGAGAGATTGGATTACAAATGTGGATTCAACATATTACTTACTAGGTTCTGCAGTAGGGCCACATCCATATCCATTGATGGTTAGAGATTTCCAAGCAGTGATTGGAAATGAAATAAAAAAACAAATGAAAAAAATTCCTAATGCAGTAATTGCATGTGTAGGAGGAGGCTCAAACGCCATTGGAACATTTTATCCATTAATTGATACTAAAACTAGAATTATAGGAATTGAAGCAGGAGGAAAAGGTGTTAAGACAAAATTACATTCAGCGCCACTTTCTGCAGGTAAAAAAGGTGTTTTACACGGAATGATGACATACTTAATGCAAGACAAAGATGGTCAGATTAGCGAGACACATAGTATTTCTGCAGGATTAGATTATCCAGGGGTTGGACCTGAACATGCATACCTAAAAGATGAAAACAGAGTAGAATACAAGGCAGTAACTGATGATGAAGTAATTGATGCATTTTTGATTTTAACACGTACAGAAGGGATTATTCCTGCACTAGAATCTGCACATGCAATAGCTCATGCAATAAAAATTTCAAAGAAAATGAAAAAAACAGAATCTATTGTTGTGACATTGTCAGGTAGAGGAGACAAAGATATCGATATCGTTAAGGAATATTTATCAAAACAATGACCAGAATACAAGAAAAATTTAATCAGTTAAAATCAAAAAACGAAGCAGCTTTAATTTCATATATTATGGTAGGATATCCATCAGAGAAAGCAACATTAGCTGCAGTGAGAGGATTGATTAAAGGCGGGACAGACATTATTGAATTAGGATTTCCATTTTCAGACCCAATAGCAGATGGTCCAACAATACAAATGGCAAGTACAGAATCATTAAACAAAGGAACTAAAATTGATGATTTCTTTTCAATTGTAAAAAAAATTCGTAAAGAGGCAGATATTCCATTAGTCTTGATGACATATACAAATATCTTGTATAATCAAACATATCAAAAATTCATCTCACGTGCAAAAGAAGTAGGAATTGACGGATTAATTTTACCAGACATGGCAATTGAAGAATCTAAAGACTATGTAAAAGCAGCAAAAAAGTCAGGCATGGACACAATATTTCTAGTATCGCCAAATACACAAAACGATAGGCTAAAGAAGATAATCAAGGCAACGTCAGGTTTTTTGTATATGGTGGCAGTGTTTGGCACAACTGGAGTTCAGACAAAAATTCACAAGTATACAATCGATGCATTAAAGAATACAAAAAGATCCGCAAATGGAAAAATTCCAGTAGGAGTAGGATTTGGAATATCTACAGATAAGGATGTTCACAAATATGTTTCATCAGGAGCAGATGCAGTAATTGTCGGTAGCGCAAATATCAAGATCATGGAAAATACGCCTGTAAATAAGATTGAGAGTAAGATTTTCACATTTACAAAGAAACTAAAGAATAAAACAAGATAACGAAATAAAGGAATAAAAATAAGAAGTTTATAATAATTTAATGCAGACAAAGTTTATTTTTGTTACAGGCGGAGTTATGTCTGGTTTAGGTAAAGGAGTCGTATCTTCCTCAATTTGTAAATTATTACAACTATCAGACCAAAAAGTCTCATGTGTAAAGATTGATCCATATTTGAATTATGATGCAGGAACAATGAATCCAATTGCACATGGAGAGGTCTTTGTTACCGATGATGGGGGAGAGTGTGATATGGATATAGGAAATTATGAAAGATTTCTAAATCAAGATATTCCAAAATCACATAACATTACAACGGCTCAAATTTATTCAAGTGTTATAGAATCTGAAAGAAAAGGAGAATATCTCGGAGCTTGTGTACAGATTATTCCTCATGTAACTGATGAAATAAAAAATAGAATTAAGAAAATTGCCGCAGATGAAGAATTAGAAATATTGGTAGTAGAATGTGGAGGAACAGTAGGAGACATTGAAAGTCTTCCATTTTTAGAAGCTTTACGACAGATTAGAGTTGAAGAAGGTTCCGAGAATGTAATGTTTGTTCATGTAACATTAGCACCATCACTAGATGTAGTAGGAGAGCAAAAGACAAAACCAACTCAGCATAGCGTTCAAGAATTAAGAAGGATTGGTATTCAACCAGATTTATTATGTGTTAGATGTACTAGCCCACTTCAAGATAAAACCAGAAATAAAATTTCAATGTTTACAAATGTGACAAATAATGATGTATTCTCATGTCATGACGTAGATTCAATTTTCCAAGTTCCAGAAGTATTGTATGATCAAGGGCTAGTAGATGTAATATTCAAAAAATTCAATAAAATGGGATATGTCAATGCATCACAAAATTGGGACGTATGGAATAAAATAGTAAATTCATTACATAATGAAGGAGAGTCTATCAATATTGCCATGGTAGGAAAGTATGTCACATTAGCTGATAGTTATGTTAGTGTTAACCATGCATTGAAGCATGCAGCAGCATCAATTGGGAAGAAAATCACAATAGATTGGATTGATTCAGAGAACATTAATGGAAATGTGGATACATTATCTAAATACAATGGAATACTAGTTCCAGGAGGTTTTGGAACCAGAGGTTCAGAAGGTATAATTAAAACGGCAAACTTTGCAAGAGAGAAAAATATACCATATCTTGGAATTTGTTTTGGTTTTCAATTAGCAGCCGTATCATTTGCAAGAAATGTATGCAATCATACAGATGCAAACTCTACAGAAATTGAGAGTGAAACAAACAACCCAATAATCGATTTACTGCCAGAACAAGACGGAGTCACAGATATGGGAGGCTCACTAAGATTGGGCGCAAATGAAATAGATGTCAAACCAGATACAATTGCAAACAGCATTTATGGTCAAACAAAAATTTCAAAAAGACATAGACATAGGTATGAATTTAATACTAAATATTTAGATGAATTTGCCCAAAAAGGAATGATATTTTCAGGAGAGAGTGACAATGGAAGAAGAATGGAGATTTTAGAGATCCCAGATCATAAATTCTTTGTAGGAGTACAATTCCATCCAGAGTTCAATAGTAGGCCAGGATATCCAGAAAATGTATTCAAAGCATTCACTACTGCTGCAAATCAGAATTAATTAATTTAGAAATTTCATAGATTTTTTGACGTGAATCTCTAACTGAAACTTTCTTTTTTACATAACCTTTTTCCAAAAGATGACTCATTGCTAAACGGACAGTTCTATCAGGAAGCATAGTTTTCTTGACAAGTTCTTTTTGACTCATAGAACCTTCGTACTCAAGTATTTTGAGAAGTAATTTTGAACTAGGAGGCATATTGAATAATTCTTCTGCTAATTTGACTTTCTTTGCAATAGCAGATATGGCAGTAGTATCTTTTTTTAGACGAATTATGTTTGCAGAGGGTGCGTAATTTGTTGCTTCAACAGATGTTTTTACTTTATAACGATCTAATCCATCCAAAACCACTTCACAATGTAATCTTGAGGATATTTCATCAACTTCAATTACACTAGAGTTTGATACAACAAGAGGTCTGCGAGTAATATCTAATGAGTTAACAGAGATTATTCCAAAAACGTCAGAATCTTGAAAAATTACAGGACCACCAGCAGACATTGAATATGCAGAAGAGCCAATAGGTGTGGAGATGATTACTCCATCACTACTATCATGCCATACTTCATCACCATTTACTCTAAGAGTATGTTCCATCAACATTGCACTTCTTGAAGAAAATACTGCAACATCATTCAGTACAGGATAAACATTTTTTCCATCAATTTTTACACCTAAACGAGTGACTTGTTCAGTTTCAAAATCCATTTTTTTAATTCGAGGAATCATGGAAGGTAGTTGCTTCAAATCAAGTTGAGAAAGAAATCCATCAGACTCAGATTCGTTAATTCCTAAAACAGGAATAGAAGAATCAAATGTTCGATGGAAATAATTTCTAACACCTTTATCACCACCTAATACAAATACACAATCAGATTTTTTACTTTTAGATTTTGTTCCAATCTTTGATGACGAGATATTATTTTCATCGAGGATTTTTTTGAGAAATTTCTCGGAGGATTCAGTTAATCCAGTTCCAAATATTCCAACATGCATAGATAGATTATTTCATCATGGACAATATATGTTAGATCTGTTCAAATTCTACTATATTATAAAAATAAGAACCATTTGTTTCTAATGCATTTTTCTCGGGTATTTTTTCAAGACCAAATGCCTTTGACTCTAAAGCAGCCTGTGCTGCACCACCTGCAAAAGACAATGCCCACAAAAAGTCTTTTTCTTTTAACATTGTACACAAAAATGTAGCGCAGAAAATATCTCCAATTCCAGTAGTATCAGTTAGAGTCATTTTTGGTAATTTTATGCTATACAGTTTATCTTTTACAAGAAGAGAAATTTCTTGTTTGTTTGTATAGATGACATATTCAATTCCAAGTTTTTGTAATTGTTTAATACCATCATTCCGGGTCAAACCAGTTAATGCAAATAATTCATCAGGGTTCATTTTGATTGCATTGACATTTGTTAGATCAAGAGTAGTTTTTTTGAGTGTAATTTCATTTTTTGAGTTTTTTTCTCGTAAAAATCCTTGAGGGTCTAAAAATACAAAATTTCCTGAATTTTTAATTTGAGAGTATGTATCTAAAGATATTTCATCAAATACAGGACTGATTAATGTACCATCATCATCATTTTCTATAAAATCAATATTATCACACATATGTTCAACAAACAATTTTCTATCTGTTCCATCTAACTCAAGACGAAATTTGGTAGTATTATTTTCAGAAATTGCATTAGGAAATGAAATTTTATTTTGTTTGAAATATTCTTCTAAAGGATAACTTGAATTGAATTTTGTATACAGATTTACATCTTGTTTTTGTTTTCTTGCAGTTAAAGAACAATAACTTGCAGGACCACCAGGTGCCTCATATTGTTCATTTTCATAGATAATCGTATCAATTGTACAATGTGAAAAAATTCCAACTTTCATTATGAGCAAAAATTGTATTTTTAACTAGTTATTTGAATCCTTATTTGCACAGTCAGAGCAAAGTGATTTTCCTTTAATGGGAATAACATCCACATTAGAGGTCAGACAATTATCACATAGTCCTTTCATTGTTCGGTAAAGACGTTTGATCTTTAAATTGTTTTTTGAAATATCTATAACGCATTTATATATCCAAGATTTGAATTCATTACATGCCATCAAAACGTGCAAGTAGAGGTAGACGAAAAGGCGGTAAAGGCTCATCAGGAACTATCCAATGTGTAAACTGTGCCGGAACTGTTCCAAAAGATAAGGCAAAAAAAGTCACATCAAGGCTTAGTTTAGTTGAGCATCAACTTGCAAAAGAATTACGTGCACAAGGAGCATATATTGCAGCACCAAAAGTTACAAAATGGTATTGCATATCATGTGCAATTCACTTTAAGGTTTTGAAAATTCGTTCAGCTGATCAAAGACGAAGACATACAAAACTTCGTGGATAAATTAGTGTTTTTTTGCCAATACGGCAATGCGTTGTGCCAATGTAATACCAGCAATTATTATTACAATAATTACTGCAATTTCCATAAAACCAATCATTCCAATAATTGCAATTACCAATAATCTTTCTGCTCTCTCACCAATTCCAATACCTTGCATAGTTATTCCTGCAGCATCTGCCTTAGCACGAGCATAGCTGACTAATAGAGATAGAGTGATTGCAATGAAAACCAAATATGGCTCAGTATAGTTACCAATTAAAATTCCAAAGAAGATTGCTACTTCAGCAATTTTATCAAAAACAGAATCAAGAAATCCTCCAGATTTTGACATTTTATTTGCATAACGGGCAACTTGCCCATCAACGATATCAAAAAAACCAGAAGCTAATAATGCAAGACCTCCAAAAATTAATGAATATTCTGTTCCAATGCCATAAATTATTGACGCAACAAAAGCAAGTGCAAGTCCAATTCCAGTAAATACATTTGGAGAAAGACCAGTTGCTGCAAAAGATTTACCAATTTTTTGTAATGCAGGTTTTAATGAGTCACGTAGATTGTTTAACAATAATTTTCCTCACTTTAGATTCATAGATATGATTATTGACATTAAACGTGCAGCTAAAGATGCAGTCGAGCCATTATCAAATGTAGGATTTAATTCAACAATATCTGCAGCCTTGATTTTCTTATCTTGAAGAGAAACAATCATGTCATATAGTTCACGAGAGGTTATGCCAATGGCCTCAGGATTTCCAACTCCAGGAGCAAAAGCAGGATCTAATACATCCAGATCAATACTGACATAGAGATTTTCAAATTTTTCAGTCATATTTTGTAATAATTTTGGACCATTGCCCATTCTAATGTCAGAATCAGATATGGTCTTCACATTATGCTCAGTAAGAAATTCTAATTCTTCTTTAACATATGCGCGAGCACCAACATGAATAATATTCTCAGAGCCACGCTCTTCAATAATTCGTCGTAAATATGCAGCATGACTTAATTTTGTTCCTGCATATTCATCTCTCAAATCATAATGTGCATCAAAAACAACATAACCAGTATCTTTTGGATAACTCATGTAAGAACCGTATGTGAGAGAATGTTCACCACCCAATATGATTAATTGATTTGAAGAATCTTTCAATTCACTGGTAGTTTTTCTAACCATGTCAATCATATTTTGAGCAACAACAGTGTGTTCCAAATTTCCTAAATCTTGTATATTTACTTGTTCAAGATCAACACCAAATTCTGGCATAAAAATTTCAATATTGTTAAATGCATCACGAATCACATCAGGACCAAATCTGCATCCGGGTTTGTATGAATGAGTAGAGTCAAAAGGAATTCCAAATAGTTTTGCTGCAGGTTCAGTATCATCTGAAGGAGAAATAAGTTTTGGAGAATTTGTCAGGTACAAATCACTGAAGCTCATTATACAGAAGTTAATTCACTTTAAAATAAACTCATGCCCACTAATTAGGCTGAGAAGAAGAGTCATCACACAGACATACATTATGTGATTCACCACAATCAGTGCATATCAGAAGTTTTCCATGCATGAAATATTATTGCAAAATTTCTATTTAACCATCAAGAAGAAATGATAAGTTGTTCATTAGACCTGGATTACAGGTCTTTTAGATAACAACGGAGGGAAATTTAGACTAGAATTTGGTTTTCCTTGATTTTGGGTTTGTATTTCATTAATAAAATCATCAAATGGGATATCACGAACATCACTTTGAGTTCTGTCACGAACACTGAGATTTTTAGAATTAACCTCTTTTTCTCCAATTACAAGCACATAACGAATCCATTCCTTTTCAGATTCACGGATTCTCTTTCCAATTGATTCATTTCTATCATCAATGTCAACACGAATATTTTGTTCAGTTAATTTATCAAATAGACTCTGAGAAAATTCCATAAACTCATCTTTTAATGGGATAATACGAACTTGGGTAGGTGCAAGCCATAATGGAAACATTGGTTTTCTGCCTTCTTTAGCATCTTTTGCATATTTTTCAAGTAATGCATAGATTACACGTTCAATTGCACCGCTAGGAGAGTTATGTAGTATAATTGGGTTTAATGTAGAATTACTTTCATCCACAAATTCAATATTATATCTATGGCCGTTTTCGACATCAATTTGATCAGTGGATAATGCAGAAGCCTTTCCTAAATTATCAATATAGTTGAATTCCCATTTTAAAACAAAATAAAAAAATCGTTCTTTCCACATCTCAACCAAAACAGGTTTATCCAATTTTTTTACCATTTCGACAATTAATTCTCTATTTTCATTGTAGAAGTCTTCTGTAAATCGTATAGCCATTTCATAATCATCATTTTCAATGCCTACATTTTTCAAAACATCTCTAGACAAATCAAAACGTTTTCGGAATTCATCAATGGCTTGAGGCATATCTTTACAAAATGCATGACAATCAGGCATTGTGAATGCTCTTAATCGTCTAAGACCTACTAATTCTCCAGATTGTTCACGTCTAAAGCTGTAACGAGTTAACTCATACAAACGGTATGGTAAATTTTTGTAAGATATTTGCATGTCATGTGCTATCAGGAACTGTCCAAAGCAAGCTGCAAATCGTAAGAATAATTGTTTTCCATCTGCATCAATATTGTATTGACGTGCAGGGAATCGATTGAAGTAGCTCTCCATACTAGGATGATGTGAATCATACATGATGGGAGTTTCTACTTCATATCCACCATAATCTTTTACTCTATTTGTTACATATTGTTCTAAGAGTGATTTTATCAGACGTCCATTTGGAAAAAACCTCATATTTCCATGATCAGATGCTGGCTCATAATCTGCAATTGCAAGTTTTTTCATTAATGCTACATGAGGAGGCGGTTCGTCAACATTTCTATTTTTAGCAGATTCGTACTTTGCAAGTTTTTCTAATTTTTTATGTTTTGAGAAATTAAATTTATCAAATTCAGTTAGAGAGCCATCAGGAGATAGAATAAACCAGTATGATTTGATTTTTGATTCAGATTCCAAAGCGGCGGATGTTTGTTCTTTTTTGTCACCAGCTGTAATTACTTTAGAACTTTCAGCTAATGGATGGCCTTTTACTTTAACATTGTATGATTTAGTCCAGCCAAATGGTGCACGGCTTACTTCCAATTCTTTAGATTCAGATTCCATTAATTTCAATAGTGACAATGCAGTAGAAGGAGCAGCCAAATCAGAACTCAGATGAGCATAAGGATATAACAATAATTTTTTGCAACCAATTTTTTGCATTGATTCTTGTATTTGAGAAATTGCATCCAATGCGACATTATCATCATCACCATTTTCAATAGCTACAAAGCAAACTACAACCTCGTCAATGGAAATAGGTTTAGGTTCTATATCCTCGGCGGATTTTATCTCTTTTTTTGTAGCTTCATACGAGATATTATCGCAATGAAGTTGTAAGATTCGCATATTGACTGGAGTATTTGCCACAACTTATAATTTTCTTAGTAACAAACCAAGGTATGAAAGAAAAAAAAGACAAAGATCATGAGCATTTTGCAAATGACGATCCTACAGAATTTGAACAAGAGAAAACAAAAGATCTTGCAAAAGAAGCAATAAAGAAATTCAAATCAATGAATAATTAGCTGAATCCTGCACCAAACTGATCACCTTTTGTTAGCGGGTCAACATCTCCTGCGTTTTTCATCGATAGATATAGAAACGCTTCTGCAACCAAATCTTCGGTATTTGAGATATCAACACCAAGGCTAATTGCAAATTTTTGCAGATATTCAATTACTTCAGAAGAAGGATTTGCATATGGAATTTTTTCTTCAGATATTTTTTGTGCAATTTTTTCCACTAACTCGTTACGAATGTTGTCGTCCAATAGAATTCGGTAAATTAACTGCGTATTAAACAATCAGGGTTCATTTTCATCGTGTCCTACTACATGTTTTTCACAATAATAAAGATCATTCATGTTACAATAGTAAGCAGAATCATCATCACATAAGGCACATTTTGGTTTATGATCGTCACTACTTAATTTATAATGATAATTTTGACTTCTCAATTTTTCCCTATGTGATTCTTTAATGAAATTAAGCTACGAAGGATTAAACCAGAAAGACCAAGATTTTGTGTTAACATATTTGCAGAGTCTTGCAGTGCATTTGTGCCTCTATAACCTTCGTCATATAATATTTCAATTTCTCCAAGATCGGTTTGGATTAAAGCAGTGATAATAGAATAATTTCCCAACTTTTCTTCAAATTTTATTTTGTATTCCAATAATTCAATTTTATTAATTTCTACGCCATCTTGTTGAATTTTTCCATCAGAAATAATTGTAGTACGATTGTCAGGGTCACCAGTTATTCTTGATGAATCAGGAATATCAACGAATTTCATATTGATATTTATGAATTATCATATTAAAAGAAATGAATAACCTTATAACACATTTAGTTATGAAATTCTTTTGTTATGGATTACAGTAAACTTTGTAATGAATTGCTAGATTCTAATGAGAATATCCGTTACGTTGGAATCTATAATTCCTATAGCGGAGATGTTTATGAGAAAATGCAAAATGGCACAGTGCGACATTTTGATAAAGATCAAACAAAGAAATCCATGACACAGGCTATTATGAGATGGAAAACAAGAAAACAATTCTCATCGGAAATCGGAGATCCCGAATATGCCATGACACGGTATGAAAAAGTTAACAGAATTACAATGGCCTGTGGAAAAGATGGATTGTTAATGTTCAGTACAGAAGTAGATGTTCATTTGTGTGACATAATTGACGATGCATTAAAGATGGTAAAACGACACGAAAATGAATCAGAAGATAATGATGGTTCACGAAATATCAGAACATAAAAGCTTATTTTACTTACAAAACAAATTTTGATGTGAATCATCATCATTTTGAAGGAAAAGATATTCCACACATCAAACTTGATTCTAAAACAACGGTAAAGGAATTAGTAGAGATTTATGCAAATTCAGGGTTTAATGCAAGACAATTAGGAGAGGCAGCAAAATTATATCAAAAAATGATACATGATAATGCAACAATTTGTTTAACAGTTGCAGGAGCAATGACGCCAGTGGGATTTGGAGGGATAATTAAGACATTATTGGAAAAAGGGTTTGTAGATTGGATTGTTACGACAGGTGCCAATGTATATCATGAAGATCATTTTGCATGGGGATTACCCGTAAAACAAGGACATTTTGAGGTGGATGACAACATATTGTATGAAAAAGAAATTGTAAGAATTCGTGATGTATATGTCAAATTTTATGAGACTCTGGAATTACAAGATAACATAATTCAGAATATTTTCAAAGATAAATTATCGCAAGAGCCATTTACTACAGCAGAATTTTGTAATGTTTTGGGCAAGATTAGTAAAGAAAAATCAAAATTTCCAGAGAAAAGTTTTCTTACAACAGCATATGATTTGGATGTTCCAGTTTATGTTTCAACGCTAAAAGATTCATCTCTTGCACTAAATCTTGCAGTTCACAGACTAAAGAATCAGCCATTTAATTTGGATTTTGTGAGAGAGATTATTGAACAGGCAGCAATTGTTTACAATGCAAAAAAATCCGGCATCCTAGAATTAGGGGGCGGAGTTCCAAAAAATACTGCACAGCAAACAGGACCATTATTAGATCAAATTTTAAGAAAAGATCACGGTGGACAAGATTACATAATTCAGATTACAGATGCAAGACCAGACACAGGAGGATTATCAGGTGCAACATTACAAGAAGGGAAAAGCTGGGGAAAGGTACAAGACTCACATGAAGACTTGATCACAGTATATACTGATTCAACAATTGCATTTCCAATTCTAGCATTATACGCACTTGCAAATGAAGAACCTAGAGAGCCCAAAAGAATTTACAAAGATTTAGGAAAATTTTATCAAACACTACAAGAATCAGCCATAAAAGTACCTGAAAAATTTGCAGAGATTTTGAAGAAAGCTGATATCAAAATAGATTAGGATTTTTTATTAGCTTTTCTTCGTGCTGCTTTTTGGTCTGCAAATCGTGCATGTTTGCCAGCTTTTCTTTTACCCATTATGATTTCGAAGATCTTTTTCAATGTAAATGATTCGGTGTTAGAAGAAATTAATAGAACATTCATAGGATGCAGGTATGGGAAAAATATTTCCAATCATAGTTGTTGCAGTAGCAATTATTGGATTTTCAACATCAGCGTATTTTTTTAGTGAGTCGGAAATTTCCATAGAAAGTCCAATTACAATAGAAACACAGAGTAACAATTCAGTCATGGATGAGATAGAAGCATGTATTGAAGAGAATTTAGCTGGAGGTTCTATTTCACTTAATTCCTTTAATACAAACATGTTATTGACATTAAAAGAAGCAGCAAGTGAAGCCGAAACAGAAAATGAGTTAGAAGAAATTAGAGAGAGATTACATAATTTAACAGATTGTAAGCCAAATAATCAAGGATTCATGCCTTAATTAGCCACGGTCATATCTAGCACGCTCTAAAGAACGGTCTTCTTTTGTTGCTTTTTTCCATTCTTTGTAACATTTTTTACAAAGCGCAGTTTTTTTTCCAGAAGAATTAACTCGTAATCCGGCATCCTCAACTTTTTTGGTGTTTAGGGAGCGAACTGCAACTTCTTCGCAACCTTCTACATCACAGGTAGAACCTTTTGAGACAATTCCCATGTATGATTTACAATTAAACCGTTAATAAAGTTGAAAAAATAATTTTTGTTCGTTTATAAATAGGAATTAAAGTTGGAGATGCATGGGAGCCAAGAACAAATCTGTATCTTCAAGTGAAAAATCACAAGGAGGAAAGGACAAGGCAAAAAAAGAAAAGAAAGATACTTCAGAAAAGAAAGAAGTTGCCGTATTCATTAATGAAGATGAGGCAAACAAAATTGTCAAATCATCAAAAGTAATTACAATTCAAGATTTAGCAAGGCAAACAAATGTGAAAATTTCCACAGCAAATGCATTTCTTAAAAAAGCAGTTTCAGAAGGAACTGTAAAAAAAGTTGGCGGATTTAGTGGCCACTACATCTATCAATCAGCATCACAATAAATAGACACTTCATCACCAGATTCTGCTTTTAGTAATTCTTGCGAGTCATCTAAAATTTTACCAATAGGCGTTAGATCCTTTCCTACTTTGGTATCTTTGTGAAAAAAACAAAATGCATGACCTACAGATAAAAATGCAATATCCCCTTTTTTGAATTCCTTTCTAGTTCGTTCTCCACCCGATTCTATATTTGATTCAACATAAACACCACTAGTTCCAAGCATGTGAATTGTGCCAGAGACGGGTAATGAGCGATTAATTGTACCAACCAAAGAAGGGGATAGATGACGCTTTAATTCACATTTGATTTTGAATTTACCAGGTATTTCTAGAGTTACAACAGATTTTGAGACAGATCCACCATCACCCATAAGAAACAAAAATGTTTGGATTATATATTGGCATTTTTCAATTAGTTTACTTGTCTGAACCTGAAGAAACACCAATTACAACTGAAGAGAAAGAAGAAGAACCAGCACCATTAATTGAAGAGGCTACAGTTGATGAGATTATCAAGCCTGAAACCGAAGAAATTGATCCAGATGCAGAAGTTAGCGTTCATGCTACAATGGAAAAGGCAATTGAAAATTATAAGAAAATAAAAGAAGCCAAAGGAGAATTAACTGAAAAAGAACAAGATGAATTAGAAAAACAATGTGAAGCAATTAGACAAAGAGAGATTATTGATATTGACGAACAACATGAAGTAGTAGAATTAACTGCAGATGGAAAAATTTTGATGGGTCCACCTACATTAACTAGATTTGAAAAAGCAAGAATCATGGGGGCACGTGCATTGCAGTTATCATTAGGAGCACCACCTTTTATTGACATTCCAGTAAGTGCTGCAACTTCACTTGACATATCAATGAAAGAGTTGGAAGAAAGAGTGATACCAATTACAATAAGACGTGTTTTACCTAATGGGGATTATCAAAATATACCTTTATTCGATTTTAAAGAATAGACCATTCGTCTATAAAATTTAAAAGAAGATCAATTACGATTATAATTAAAGATGGAATTACAAGAAGTTAAACGATCAGAAAATGAAAATAATTATTTCATAAAAGACGAATCAGTTATGGCAAGTGCATTAGAAGTTTTAACACAATTATCGTCTAATAAGCGAATAATATTATTAGCAAAAGGCGACTTGATTCCAAATGCAGTTGCAGTAGCAAACATCGTTACGGAAAATATGTTGAAGGGAAATTCATCAATAAACGATATCAAATTAGATAGTATTATTTCTGAAGAAGATGGTCAAATGACTTCTAATATAGAAATCACACTGATAAAAAATTAGTAAACGCTTCCAGGACCTTTTAGAAGCATGTTTTCACATTCTTTGCAAATTGCTTCATCGATATCAGTCTCTAAATTATGATGAATGTCACAAATAAGCAGACTTGTTTTGATATAGTTACAAAGACCAATGAATTTGGACAAACTTGATGGAGAATAAGCCATGTCTGATGCAAGATCTGATGATATTTCGTTAATCATTTCAGAGACTTGTTTTTCAGCAGTTAGTTTTTTAATCAATTCAGGATCACCTCGAGTTCCACGGATGTAATTACTGATTGCAGCTTGTGTCACTCCCAACATTTTTGAAATTTCATCTTCACGAACATTATGATTTTCTGCTAGATTTTTTGCAAGAATAGCACGAAGTGCAGGGATTAATGTTTTTGATTCAATTTCTGCGGGAAGTAACATATTGAAAATTAGCATTATTGGTTTATAACTTTCGCTGAAATTAGCTGAAACTATCTCCTTGATCCATTAACAAATCTTATTTGAAATCCGGTTATCAATAAGTTATGAATGCAGATCAATGTAAAATGATTTTACAAGATGCATGTGAAGAATGCGAATCCAATTGGATTGCATTATCAGGAGGGTTAGACAGCAGCATTGTTGCAAATTTGATGAGAAAGGAAAAAGCAAATGCCATAACAATAATTACTAAAGATTTTGTTGGAACAGATCTTACTTACGCACAGATAATGGCAAAACATGCAGAGATTCCTTTATCATTAATGCATATAGAGTTGGAAGAAGTTTTAGAATCAATTAACGAAACAGTGAAAATATTAGGAAATTTTAACGATATAGAAATCCGTAATTCTGTAGTTCCGTACATTTATCTTAAAAGACTCAAAGAGAAGGGAATAAAATCAGTGCTAACAGGAGATGGTGCAGATGAAGTTTTTGCAGGATATAATTTTCTTTTGAAGAAAAATGAACAAGAGCTCAACCATGAATTAGACAGAATTAAGAAAATTATGCATTTTCCATCAAAAGAAATTGGGGATTCATTAAACATTAAAGTCGAAATGCCATTTTTGAATGAAAAGGTCTTGGAATTTTCAGAAAGTATTCCAATATCAGAAAAAATTAACATGAAAAATGGGAAACGTTTTGGTAAATGGATTCTTAGAGAATCATTTGAAAAAGACATTCCAGAAAGTATTGTATGGAGAGAGAAATCCCCCATGCAAGATGGCTCAGGTACAGCAAATCTTACAAATCTATTCAATTCAATTATTACAGATGAGATTTTCATTCAGAAAAAAAATGATATACTAGATGGAGATGGAGTTTATATCAGAACCAAAGAGTCGTTGCACTATTACGAGTGTTTTAGGAAAATAAACTCAATCAAAAATTCAAGTTCAGACAATAAATGCCCTGATTGTAATTATGAACTTAGTCAGAATTCAAGGTTTTGTAGAATGTGCGGGAAATTTCCTATTGTTTAGATTTTTTTGACCATTTTTTTGGTTTTTTAATGAAGATTTTTTTGCATCCATCACAACAAAAATGATACTCTTTAGATTTGTATTCATGAGTTACAGATAGATCCTCGTCAAATTCTAGACCACAGACAGGATCTGTTACCTTCATGCTCTTCACCATTGAGCGGAGTATTTCTATCTAACTAAACAGATAGGACTGATAAATCATAAGACTGTCTTATATGGAAAAAAAATAATCGAGTACATGAAAAAACTTTTTGCAGAATGCCCTAATTGTAGAGAGCAAGGGCTATTCATGACAGAATATAATTGTCTCAAGGTTTTGATGAATGCTAAAAATTGGATTGTGTGTAAAAATTGTGATTATGCAATTCAGATTGAAAAATTAAAAAATATGTTATGCTGTGTGTGATTAAGAAACTAGTTTCGTAACAAATTCATCAAATTCAGATTTTTCCATTGCACTAATTTTCATTACTTCAAGATTTTCATCTACATGAGTACTTGATTTTTGTCCAATAAGAGGTGCAAGCACACCAGGAGTTGAACGTATGAATTGTAATAGACCCACAGAAGGACTAGAAGTTGAGAAAACGGGTTTTGATTTGGCCCATTCTAATAATCTGCCTTGCATTAATGGAACGCTTGTGAAAACACCAATTCCTAATTCAATTGCAGATTCTAAGATAGAATTCTGAGAACCATTAACTGTTTGATTTTTTAATAATAATGCTTGATCAAAATGTAAATTGAATGGAAGTTGTATGAATCTAAATCCATGATCAGGACCACCTACCTCTTGTGCAAGTTTTACCACATCTTCTAACGATAGAAACATTGGATTGTCAGGATTTGCTCTAAAACATTCCCAGGTAGCCAAACCATAGAATCTAATTTTACCTTCTTTACGTTTTAATTCATAGAATTCAAAAACTTTTTTCAAATTTTCTAAGAATTGGGATTTTGACATTTCAGGATGACCTTCAACAGCATTATGAAGATACATCAAATCAATACATTCAAGATTTAGATTTTTAAGACTTCTTTCTAGTTGATCTTCAAGATATGGAATCGTCATACAATGATAGCCTGACGAAATATCACCTTCTTTAACAATTCCTGGTTTTCCTAACTCGCGCATGATATATTGCATGAAATCTTCTTTAATGTCACCATCGTTTGTAACATAGCCATTTTTGGTACAAATGAATAATTCATCTCTAGTGACAGAGTTATCAGATATTAATTCAGACAATGCTTGTCCAATACTTCTTTCAGATTTTTGAGCCCTATAGTTAATTGCAGTATCAATAACATTAATTCCAGACATAATTGATTTTTTTACAGCATCTTTAACCATTAAATCAGTTTGAGAGTCAGGTTCACCAAGATACGTTCCTATTCCAACATTGGACAAAGACAAACTTTGGAATTTATTATAATTTTTAGAGAGAAATTTCTCAGAAAAGGTTTTTGTTCCTTCTGGAGTTGCAAATCCGGGAATCATTCTAAGACAAGTCAAACATCATTACTTAAAATTCTATCAAAAACGAGATTACAAATAATGCGCCTGCAATCCTACTAAAGTACAGAGTGTTTGTCATTGATCTAAGCATTGTATGTTCTGATTTTTCTAAATCTTTTAGGTGTAATAATGATAGAATTAGAAACGGTTTGGCAAGTAAAACAATAAGGCTGTATACAGGAAAGGTTCCGCTAACCACGCCATAGATTATGACACCATATACAAGTAT
>LUMV01000453.1_pt1 | contig 21332 bp, 34 predicted proteins | sample 729731 | NCBI WGS metagenome assembly LUMV01 (sample SAMN03860301, study PRJNA289734) | marine metagenome | biome: seawater column; feature: ocean; material: water; isolation source: Red Sea water column Station 192 - depth 200m | place: Saudi Arabia: Red Sea | collected 2011-10-15 | depth 200 m
CGAATGATCGGGGCAGGCGCTTTGGGAAATCGTGTGCGTGATCGAAAGCGCGCTGGCGAAGGTGTGGCCGCAATCGAGGTTGCTGCACTGGTGATAGAGTTCGCGATAGAGCCGCGTTACCTGGCGGCTCGTGCGTACGGGTGCTGACTGTCCGCAGTGGGGGCAGTCGATGCTTGCGCTGGATTTGCGCGGAGCCTTGGTCTTCGGATGCATTGGCAGTCGACCCTGTTCCATAGACGCCGCGCCTTCCCCGCGCGCCGCGCCTGTCACCTCCCGAGAGCCATGTTCCGCAAATGTTTTCACATGGCAATGCCCAAATATTAGGCAGAACAGCTACTTCGCTTCGAGGGTCAGTTCGGACACGAGGCCACCGGACCCGCTGAGCGTGTGCCGGCATTCGCCGATCAGCCAATCCTGCGCATCGATTTCCGGCTTGAAGCCTGCGAGCGTCAGCGGCTTTTCGGGAAAGAGTTCGGGACGGCCGAGCGCCAGATTGATGGAGAACTCTGCCTTGGCGCGGTCCATTTTCCTGCTCGCGCTGCGGGCGGCGCGGCGGGCGGTTTCCTCGCTGCCGTAGGTCCGCTTGAGACGCTTGGGCGGTTTGTCGCCGCCGGCGCCGATCTCGACAGTCGAGCGCCGGCCTTTCGCGCGGTCGTGCCACCTTGCCTCCACCCCGCCGAACTGGCCGCGTTCGCCGCGGCGATAGCGGAAGCTGTCGCCATCGCGGCGAGTGATTGTGCTGGAGCCCAGCGATCGGCCGGAAACGGAGCGGGCTTCGCCAATCGGCATGAATATCAGCTTGCCATCCTTCACCGTAGCCGCGGCATCGAAGCGGCGGCCGAGAATCCGCAGGAGCGCCGCGTCGGACAGCTCGTCCTGGTCGATGACAGGCAGGTGTTCAGCCGCGAGGTCCGGATCCACGATCGCGGTGAGCGATTGCGCGGATGCGATCTCGCGGATGATCTCGCCCAGCTTGCGGGCGACGTGGGGCTTTTCGCGGCGGCGATCGAAGCTGGCAGCGAAGTCGGCCGAGCGAGCGCGAATGGTGATGCGATCGGGCGCACCTTCCCATTCGGCCTCGTCGACCTTGAAGCGGCCCTTGTCGACCAGGCCGGGCTCGACATCGGCGCCCCAGGCCCAGCCCAGCTGCAGCGAGAGGACCTGGCCGGCTTGGGGGATCTCGAGCTGGCCGTCGCTGTCATCGAGGACGATGTCGAGACGATCGGCTTCTCCATCGCGCTTTTCGGTCAAGGTGAGCGAAACGAGGCGCGGAGAGAATTTCGCCATCAGCGCCGCGGCGAATTCGGGTAGGGCGGGGGTTCCCCCTGGGCCGAGCGACTTGCCCTCGAGCGTGAGGCGATAGTCGGCGCGGTTCTGCCGATCAGCCATCGCAGTCGGCCATGTGGATCGCCGTCTTGTCGCGCAGCTTACTCAGGCTGGAGGCGTTGAAGCTGGCACCGCAGCGGCAGGTCGCGGAACAATCGAGATGCGCGGCCATGAAAGCGGGCGGGTGTTCGATCGGTCATGAAACGCTCCGCAGTTCGAGGGAGAAGTCGGCCTTGCGGGCTTCGCCGGTGTCGATGAAGTGGGTGCGCGTTTCGTCGAGCGAGAGGATGGCAAAATCACCATAGACGTAGCCCTGCGCGTCGACGAGCGGATGCGCTTCGCCTTCACTGGCCATTTCGCGCAGCGTGCGAAGGGCCGAATGGCGTCCGGCAATGCCAGGCGCGATGATACCCGAGAGGGTAACGGTGTCGTTGCCCGGGCCGAGATACTGGCCGGCCGGGGCCGCACCGACGCGTTCGGTTTCGCCGTGCCGCCATTCGCTGCGGCGGGCGAGTTGCTGGAAGGGGGCGCTGCCTGTTTCAAAGGCGAAGAGACCGAGGGACATGAGCATTAGGATCAATCTCCGAAGGCCGAGTTCGCGCCGGCACGACGATCGCGCTCGATCGCTTCGAGCTCGCGGCGCACGCGCTGCGCAAGATCACCCGCATCTTCGCCGGGCTGCTGGTAGATCTGGATGGTGACCGGTCCTGATGAGACCGGGGCCGCAGAGGGTCCTAAGCCTGCACCACCGGCATAGGCCGGCGAGGACAGCGCGGCAGCTCCGGCGACACCGGTTGCGAGACGGCGTGCGCTCGCGAAGGCGTCGCTTCGCTTCCTGTCGATGCCGATTGCCATGCCTTCGGAGAGATTGCCGCCGAAGCCCATGAAGAGCCGCGAGGGGGAGTTGATCCCGAGCAGCTTCTTCACGTTGGTGACGCCGTTCATGACGATCGACTTCAGCGCATTCCAGACGCGGCCAGGTGCGGATGTGATACCGTTAACCAAACCGCTGATCATACCCTTGCCGATCGACAAAAACTTGTCGCGCAGACCGCCAAGGAACGCGATACCATTGTTGAACGCGGCCTTGATCGTATCCCAGTTCCGATAGACTGCGACGCCGACGACAGCGAGTACGGTCAGGAAAAGGCCGACCGGCCCGAGCATGAAGCGGAAAGCGACGCCCAGCAGCCGCACGCCAGTTGCGAGCTTGGGGAATGTCTCGGCGATGGATCCGAGTGTCCGGTATTTCTTCCATAGCTGATACCCCTTGGAAAGCGGTCCGAGCATGCCGCCGAAGGCGAACTGCAGGCCGCCGAGTGCGACGCGTGCTGCGCCGAAGCCTGCGACGGTCATCAGGATGGTCTTGGCCAGACCGGGATTCTCCCGTGCCCAGTCGGCGAGCGAGGCCACTAAGGGTGTGATTGCGCCGGTTAAAGCGGTGATCGCCGGGGTCAGGACAGGTGCAACTTCCAGAAAAAGACCAGCACCAGCGCTTTTGAGCGCGTCCATCTGTTTAGTAATATCGTTCGCCATGCGCTGTTCGAAGGCTTGGTCGGTTACGCCGTCGGCAGCGGCGATGTCCTTCTTCATCTGCCCGAACTTGTCGTAGTTCTGCATAAGTGCGGTCATCGCCCGGTTGGCTTCCTTGTCCGCGAAGAACATGCCCAGCTTCTTGTCGTCGCCGCCGGTTGCCTGGTTGGTCAGAGCGATCATCGTTTCGAGCGGTGAGATGTTGTTTTTCAGCCCTTTCTCGATCGCGCCAAAGGCATCGATGCCTGCCTTCTTGAAAGCGTTCATGGTGGCGGGCGCGGTGAGCTTGGAAAGCAGATCGGAGGACGCGGTGGCTGCTTCGGCGGACGTGCCCGTGCTGCCTCGGACGATCTGAAGCATGGCCACGAGTTCGGCCCCAGCGGACTGCCCTGTCTGGCCGAGCTTCTTCATCTGGGCAGTCAGGCCTGGCATGGCAGCCGCCATGTCCTTGACCTCGAACGCGCCCTGGTTGCCGCCTTCAGCCATCATGTCGAGGAACTTCTGCGACTGGCTGAGCGGGATATTGAGTGTCTCTATACCGGCATACAGCGAGGCTGCGGTGTCTGCACCCTGCGCCTTGAAGGCGGTCATGAAGCGGCCCATCGGCAAAGCAAGCTTGGCGGCCTGTTGCGGATCCATGCCCAGACCAGCGAGCGATTCCACCGATGTGGCGATTTCATCGGGCATCTGGGCGGAAGCACGCGATGCATCGATGATGTTATTGCGCATCTTGGCGGTGGCCGCGTCTGAGAGGTTCGCCTTCTGCTGGATGTCGACCATCTGGCTGGAGAAGTCTGCGCCTGCCTTGGCTGCGACTGCCAAGGGTGCGAGGAGCGCAGCACCACCAATGGCGTTGGCGCGGCCACGGCTGCGAAAATCAGCGCCTTTCGCCCGGATAGCCTGAGCGTTCTTGGAGGCTTCGTAGAGCTTGCCCTGCTTGCGCAGTTCGTCGTTGGCGCCTTCGAGCGAGCGCTCGAGCTGCTTCTCGCGATTTACGAGCTCGGTAATGTTACCGCTCGCGCCGTCGATCTGCTTTCGAACTTTTTCGAGTTCGCCTTTGAACCCGTCCGCTTCTCTCCTGAGGTTTCGAAAACTGTTCGCGCCGGACTTGCCGAGACCGACGAGGTTCTTGAAGCCCCCCTTCAGCTCAGAAAGCCCCTTCTCGGAGAACTTGACCAGGAGGTTGAGGCTGTTCTTCGACATTGTGATCAGCCTTTCTCTGTCCGGTTCAACCTGTTCCAGGTGGCGACGGCGATGCCGTGCCAGCGAAGGAGTTCATCGATTTCGAGCGTGACGAGTTCGGAGCGTTGCCAGTGGAGGATCGCGGCGATTTCCGCGATCATCCGTTCGACACTCAGCGGGCCGTCATCTCCTCGACCTGCTTCTTCACCGTCGGGCTCATAAAAAAACCGAAGATCGTGCCCCCGATTTCGGCGAAGTCCTCGGCCTCGAGCTGGGCGACCTCGCTGTCGATCAGCGCGGGTTCGCTGATGCGGGGGATGACACTGAGCAGCGTATCGATGTCGCTTTCGAGCAGCTTCTGCAGGCTGAGGCGGCGCAGGTCGCCGGCCTTGGGCTTGCGCAGCACGAGATCAGCGATGTCGCCCCCTTCGCGCCTGATCGGGTGGACCAGCTTGACGGTTGCGGTTTCGGGTGTGTCACTCATTTCGGGCCTCTCGTTCCTTTTGTCCTACCGGGTTGCATCAACCTGAGGACGGGTGTGATAAACGGATCGAAGAACGGCGCCCCGAGCGCCGCCCCCGGTGGGTTACTGGCCGAGGATCGCGCGGACGGCGGCCATGCGATCGGTGCCGCCGATCATGTAGACGTTGTTGAGCACGTCGATCTCGACTTCGACAGCGCCGTTGATGGTCCATTTGAGGTAGGCGAGGGTGGAATTGACCTTCCATTCGGTGTCTTCGCCCGCCTTGGCGTTGCCGGGGTCGAGTTCCATGTGACGGCCGCGCACGACCAGTTCGGCGGCAGTGGCCTGCATGGCGGAGCTGTCGCCCTGGTAGGCGCCGACGAAGCGGAGCATTGCGCCATCCACCCGGGTGAGACCGAACTGGCGCAGCACGCCAACGACGAGACCGCCATAGGTGGCCGACATCTCGAGCTTTTCGAGGCCGAGGTCGATATCGACCGGCGCGAGCATGCCGGAGCCGCGGTATTCCTCGCCAGCCATCTTCAGCTTGGGCAGCTCGATTTCCGAGGCGACGCCGAGATAATCCTGCCCGTCGTTGAAAACGCGGAAGTTCTTCAGTTTCTGGGGGAGCATGGTGATCCTTTCTGCCCTACCGCGCTGCGCGCTGCTTGAGGGCGGGTTGTCCTATCGCGTTTTCGTTCGTCCTATCGCCGAGCTATTTGAGGACAGAGTTCAGAGACGCGCGACCTGTTCGCCGAACTGGGCGTAGAAACGGTCGGTGACGCGCTGGTTGAGCGTCAGGCTTTCGAGCGGGGCGGTGTCGGTGAACTCGTAATCGAGCGTCAGTCGGCCTGCGGCGAGGCTGGCTGCCGAATTGATATTGGGGTCGATCGGCAGCACTTCGGCGCCGATGATCCGCCCTTCGGCCTTGAGCCCGCGAAAAAGCGCGTTGATCGTTTCGACGATGTCGCGGGCCAGCTGCGGGGTAAGCGGCTTGTCGATTGCCCAAGCGAGACCTTCGGCAATGGTGTCCTGCAGCGCCTGGCTGGTGCGGACACGGCTTTCGAAGGACCAGAGCTGGTCATCGCTGCAGGTGCGGTTGCCCCAGAAGCGGTGGCCGTTGAGACGGACCATCGTGGTGATATCACCATCGTTGAGCAGGCCGGCCGTGTTCGACGAATCCTGGAGGTCGAAGTCGATATCCCTGGTCAGCCCCGCGACGCCCGCAATGGCGACGTTGGAAAGCGTCTTGTGCCAGCCCGTCTGCTCGTCGATCTTGGCGCGCAATCCGGCGGCGCGCGCGACGGCATCGCCCGCGAAGGCGGGATCGGTGGCGAAATCGGGCCAGATCAGCATGAGCTCGCGCTGCGAAAAGTTGGCGCGATAGGCAAGGGTGGCCGCGGTATCGGTACCGGTGGCCGCAGCATAGACGAAGCCGCGAAGGCGCTGGGCCACTGTGACGAGTGCCTCGGTAACAGGCTGGCTGTCATGGCCCGGCGCGACAAGAATGCGCGGGCGCACACCGAGTTCGGTCTCAGCTGCGCGCAGCGCCTCGACGCCGGTAAAGCTGCCATCGGTCACCCCGCCGATGATGTTGGTTTCGGTTTCGGCCGCATCGGCGCCTTCGGGCACGCGAACGACAACAATGATCGGACTGGCCTGGTCCGCGATCGCGGCCAGCGCAGGGGCAAGCGTGCCGTTGGTGCCGGCCTTTGCAATCGCATCACGCATATCGGTGACGAGCGCGGGGCGGTTTGCAGGGAAGGCGGTATCATCGGCATCGGCGGCGGTAGCCACGAGGCCGATCACGGCGGTCGCGACCAGCTTCAGGGCGCGGACACCTTGGGCGGGTTCGACAACGCGGATCCCGTGATAATAGGGCATGAAACGGTCCTTCCTAGTTCAGGCGGCCTGGTTGAGGCGGGGAAGCGGCACGGTAAGCCGCGCGAGGCTGTTGGGTTCGGGGCTGTCGGTACGGTAGCCCTCGAGAAAGAGCGTGGCGGTACCTGCGGCGGTTTTCTCGAGCGCGCAGCGCACCAGGCGCAGGCGCTTTTCCCAGCGACGCAACGCTGTGGCGGTGGCGGCAAAGAGCGCGAGCCGGGTGGCATCGTTCAGGGGCTGGTCGAGCAGCTGCGGCAGCAGCGAGCCGTAATCGCGCCGCATCACCCGGCTGCCGATCGGCGTCAGCAGGATATCGGCGACGGATTGCGCAAGATGATCGTCACCATCGATAGCGGTGCCGAGGGTGCGGGACATGCCGGTCATGCGGGCGGCCCCGATTGCGACTGGCCGGAAGCAACTTCGCCGTGAAGGTGGTTCTCGAGGCTGACGCCTGCGCCGGTCACGTCGCCGTCGGCGCGGATCGCACCGGTGATTTCGAGATCGCCCTCGATCGTCACATTGCCGGTGATCGCCAGTTCGGCGGAGCCGACGTCGATCGACACGCCGCCGGTCGAGCGAATGGCGAGGGTAGCGTTGTCGGGAAGGGCGAGTTCGAAATGGTGGCCTTCCGGATCGTAGCTCAGCTGCGCGCCGTCGGCGAAGAGAATGAGTTCGGTCAAGCTGTTGCCGGCCGGGGGAAAGCTGTCTTGCGGAATCGCGCCGATGCAGATCGCGCGTTCGAGATCGCCTTCGGGGCACAGGAGAAGGACCTGTTCGCCGACGCTGGGCGGTGACCAGATACGGGTGTCGCCCGCGCGCCCGGTGCTGAAACGAATGGGGGCGCTGCGGACCTCGCCGGTTTCGATCTCGACCGTGCCGGCGTCCAGATCGACGGCAAGGACGGTTCCTTCGCGCAGGATGACGCGCGGGTCGACGGGGTCTTCGTCTTCAGGGCGGGGCTGGATGAACATCGCGGGCAATCATGCCGCGAGAGGAAGCGTCATCCATCCCCGCGCTGTTGTGCGCGCGCTGCCCTACAACAGGGGCTAGCTTTCGGCGGCAGCGGCCTGCTTGCGGGCCCGCGGAGCGGGAGCCACGTCGGCGGCGGCAATCGCAGCCTTCAGCGTATCGCGCTGCGGACCTTCGGCCATGGCGGTAGCGGCTGCGCCAGCCTTGTCGACGAAGGCGCGGGGCAAGCCCCTGGCGTGGGTCAGAAGGTGGATGAACTTCTCGGTCTTCATGGCTGCATCTCCTTAGACTTGTTCGGATCGATCGCTGTCTGCCGGCGGATCCAGTCGATCAGGGCGTCGAGCTGGAGGGCCTGTTCCGTGGCGATGAGGTTTCGCTCGAGCTCTTCAGCGGCGGCGAGGGCTGCTGCAGGAAGTCGAGGATCCTCGGCCGCTCCAGCAATTCCTGCGGCGGTAGCGGATAGGCCGGGCACTGCGAGACCTGCGGGCGCAGTTGCAGGCTGGGTTCGGGCCTGTAGTTCTTTGCGCAGCCGGTCAGCGCGAGTGCGAGCAGCGGCAAGACGAGAAGCGTAGCCCTGGCGAATGGCATCGGAAATCTCCTGTTGTTCGGCACGGATGCGTTCGAGGCGCGCGCGCTCGAGGCGCTGGGCTTCGCGGGCCGCCTCGGCGATCCGGGTTTTGGTTTCGCGGTGGGCGGTGCGTTCGGCATCGCGCTCGTTCGCGCGCAGCTGCGCGGACTTGATCCATCCGGTGACGCTGACCGGCCAGATGTGGAAGCCTTCGAGCCGTACGGTCTGGACGACCAGCGCGGCGCCCAGCAGGACGACGACCAGACCGGTCAGCCCGATACGCGCGGCGAAGGCGGCGAGGCGCTGGTGCAGGGACTTCATGCCTGAATTCCCGGCAAGTAGCGGGTGCGCCCCGCAATACGCTTGGCCGAGAGTTCCATGTTGCGCAGCGCGCCGGCGCGATAGCTGACATGGACCCAGCGGCCGAATTCGTAGATCAGCTGATCATACTGCACGTTTCGGTGCATCCACCTCGCCAGATCGAGCACGCTGACGCCTGGCACGGTGAAGTCTGTGGCTTCGCCCTTGCAATGCTGGCTGGTGGAAGACCCGCCGATCGCGCGATTGAGTTCCGGCGAGCGATAGCCGCTGGATACGATCACAGGACGATCGAAGTGCGCACGGACCGGCTCCAGGACTTCGGCGCAGAGCGTCTTGAGGGCCGCGATTTCGCGATCGCCTGGAGTGTTATCGATCCCGCGCCTGGCGGCGGTCTGCGAGATGGTCATCTCGGCTAGCGTAAAATGAGGAGAGAGTTTCATGGGATGTCGCTCCAATGCGGGGGCGGGACGTGGCGCATGATGTGGACAAAGCGCCAGGCGGCGTAGAAGATGAGGGCGATGTCGCCGCACTGGCGCAGCCAGGGGATCGTTTGGCCGGTGAGCCAGGCATCGATCTGCCCGATGCCCAGTAGAGCCAGTGCCACACCCAGAAGCCAAGTCTTCCAGGCGCGCCAGGTGCCGATGCGGCGCAGGGCAGGGGCCGCATGATGCCAAAGCAGGACCGCGAAGATGATTTCGGCCAAGCCGGTCAGGAGGTGGAACAGGTCCATCAGTCTTTCCCCCCGGGAAAGCGGAATTCGGAAGGCAATTTGCCGGCGCGCGCGACCGCGCCCCGACCGAAGCTGGCGAGCGCGCCGCCGATCCATCGCGACGCCGCGCCGGCGATGGCCAAGACCAGTTGCAGCGGCCAGTCTGCCAAACCGAAGGGAAGGTGCGGGTGCGCGATTGCCGCGACGAGGCAGACGACAAGGCCGGCGAACAGCGTGGCCCAGACCGTCATCCGCGATTCAGGCGGGGTGAACAGCATCGAAGCATAGGTTGTCGCAAGCCCGACAATCATGCCGCCAACAAGATCCGGAAGTGGCGCAGTGATGCCTAAGGCAAGCGCGGCCCAGATAAGCAACGATTTCAATTCGAAGCCCACGCGACCGGCCCCCCTTCGGTGTAAGTTGAACGTTCAATTTTCATCTTTTGCACGCTACGGTCGGGGATAGACGAGCAGTTCCCCGTTTTCCCCTTGCGCGAGGACATTGCCGCCCTCCGGATTGAACTGTTCGCTGCGGGCGAGGCTCAGAGCGACCTGACCTTCCTGCATCTCGGTGCCTTCCTCTACATCCGTATCGATCTTGTCGACGCGCTGGACCTGGACGAAATGTTCGCCGCAATTCATCACGATCATGCCTTCCGGAACCTCGATTTCGACGTATGAAAGGCCGGGTGCCTTGCCGTCTTCGAAGGTGAATTTGATCTTGTGTCCCGCCGCCACGGAATACTTTCCTGGGGTTGCATTCGGCAGCAGCCACAGGTCACCGCCCTGGCCTCCCTGGACCAGCGATGGGGCGCCCGATTGCATGATGACATCGACCGGCAGGCCGGTGTCATTGACCCATGTGAAGGGTGAAGCGCCTACCGTGATGCCCGTGCGCGGTTGACCGGGATATATAAACTTGCCCGCGTCAACGTCGAAAATCGAACGATAGCGCAGGGTCGAACTTGTATTGACGAAGCCGCCATTACCGGTGTCCCACTGGTTGACCCAGACATTGAAAACCGACGGATGGTCGGCGCTGCTGTCGATCTGGATGCGTTCGTGCATCCCGCCTTCGACCGATGTCTGGTCGCCCTGGATGCGAAGTTCCTTCACCGTGTAACAGTTGGTCAGCTTCGTAAGGATGCCTTGGATCTGAACGTCGAACGCGGATGCTTCCGGGTTCTCAAAAGCCACGTTCTCGAAATTGTTGTAGCGGCTTTCTGACCGCACTTTCAGGCCGGTATTCGTGCAGTTCTGGGCCGCGCCCCCCATCATTTTCGCATGATCGCAGCGATGCAGTTCCATGCCGATCGGCAGACCATTGAATTCGCAATTGATGAAAACGGGCTGGGAAGTGTGTCCCACTGATTTGCCGTTTCGTGACCCATCTTCTGCATAGAGACCCCAAAAGGGTCTGTAGGTCATGGCATTGTAGTTCGTGGAAACGTAACAGCTTACGAAGACGCAGGTCATCACGCCCATGAGGTGGAGGCCCTTGGAATTGCTGACGCCTGCTTCGCGCAGGTTCACCCTCGACCAGTGGGACCGCGATATGCCCTGCAGGCGCACGATATCGGTTGTATTCGCGTTTCCTTCGATCGTCAGGTCGCGAACGTTGAACTGGTCGATGAAAGGCTGGGTTGCGGAACCGGGCTGGCCCGCAGGGATCGGGAACGCGTCTGCGTCCAAAGCGATACCGGGATGGGTGAATTTCAGGATGGTGTCGGACATGCCGGCGCCGGCGATTGTGATGTTTCGTCTCGCCCAATTCCCGATATCACCCGAAAGGATCCAACCACGCGGTAACTGCAACGTCCCGCCGATCGCATGGACGATTGCCAAGGCAGCCTGCAGCGCCGCCGTGTTGTCCGCGACCAGACTTGGAACGACGCCCGACCGCTGTGCGTGATACACTGGGCCTTTGAGGAAATTGACTTCTTCCTGAAGGTTGAAGCCATCGGCGGCGCCGATTTTTTCTGCGCCTTCAGGCGCGGCGAGGCCTGCAGTTGTCGTTTCCTTGTACAGTTCGGTGGAGCCCGCGGCGGTCCGTTCATAGACTGACGCAGTCTTGGCAGCGCTGTCGATGATCTTGAAATAGGTGCCTTCCGAGAGCCCTGCTTCGGCGGTGGCAAGTGGAACGTCGACGAAAACGTTCTGCGAATTAACCAGATCCGCCGCTTGGTCGCGCAGCTGCGCTGCGGCATCCAAAGTCGGTTGAACCAGGGCCCGAAGACTTGCCCCCCAAGTGGCTCCGCCTTTTACGGTGGGCAGCATCTCGCTGCCGTCGATGGTCGCGGGATCGATTGGAGGAAGGGCGCTTATCTTCGCCATATCAAGCGGACTCCCACAGCGGGTTAGCGCGTATCTGGAAGTCATCCAGTTCGCTTGCCGGCGTGTCTGCCAGCTGGATTTCGATCTTGTTCGATGCGGCGCGGATTGCGTCGATTGCGATGAACCGCGCGGCGCCTTCCTCGCTGGGCTCGCGCAAATCGTTCATCTGGCGCCATTCGGGGCTTACCAGCAGAATGCGGCGGCGCGCCTCGGCGCGGATAATTCGCGCCATTGCTTCGCGGCGATCGGCGGCGGGAATATGCTGCTGGCGGTAGCGCGGGCTGCCGTCCTCGCCGGTGTAGATTTCCTTCCCCTCGGCCTGCGCGTCGAGCAGTTCGCGATGCCGCGCATCTTCGATTTCCACGGCACCGGCAGGCGCCTGACGGCGCAGCAGGAAGAACGCGGGCGCGCCTTCGACCATTGCGAAAAAGGCGCTCATGACATGTCGATCCTTCCCAGCGCGACATAGCAGATCGCGTCCGCTGTCTCGTTTGCGTTGAAAACCTGAAAGCCCGTTGGCCCGATCGACGCGGCGCGGACAGCTGGGTAATTGTCCTGGGCGTTGTTGTTCGTGTCGCTGGTGCCGTCGGCGACCACGGAATAGGCGTCGGTGAAGGCGATCGGGAACGTAACAGAAGTCGTTCCATTGGCGGTCGCGGTCGCCCGTCCCCATTGGATCAGCAGCGTGTTCGCCGGGTCGGCGCCGGGGACGGTGGCATAGCCAGAAAGGCCCAGGCTTTTGGTCATCGGGCCCAGGGCCGCCGGGGTAATCGCGGTCGCATTGCTCGTGCCGGCGCGGACCTGCGCGGCACTGGCAGCGGTGACCTGTAGAACGCGATTGGCGATCAGGTTGCCGCCGCCGGTCACAAGGCCGCCGCCGGTGATGGTGATGGCGCGCAGCGCGACGATCAGCGCATGCAGCGCATCGTCCTGGTCCTGCAGGGCAGCGTCTTCATCGGCGCGGGCGGCCTCTTCATCGGCGATCGCCTGCAGGACCGGGGCAAGCCGTGCGGCCAGCTTGGCCGGCGAGACGATGCGGGAATCGTCCTCGCCGGCATCGGTTTCGCCCTGGGTTGCGATTTCCGCCACGCCCTTGGTCTGTTCGGTCGCCGGCGGATAGAGGAAAGCGGCATCGCCGAATTCGATGTCCCCGGTGATCGATTCCGAAAACAGAACGTCGAAGCTGACCAGGAAGGTGGCGATGTCGACCTTGCGGAAGATCGGGTCGGCCTGGCTGTATGCCGCAAACAAGGTACCATCGTCCAAGAACAGCCCGATCGAGCGCAGGTCATAGATGTCCTGGCTGGCGTCCTGCGCGGTCATGTGGATGATCGTTTCGCTGGCGGATATGCCGGCGAAACTGTCGAGCCGCTTCAATTCGCCGGGCAGCGCGTCAAGCGTCGGCGCGACCGCGACCTGCTGTTCGGACAGGCCAAGTTCGGTGATGACAATCGCGGCGGTGACGCCGTTTTGCGCGTCAACCAGGGCGTCCAGCCCCGCTTGCGTCAGGGTGAGGCTAAGGGGCAGGCCCATCAATTATGCTCCAAATACTCGGCGGCGCCGCCGGTCAGCGGTTCGCCGTCTTCGGTCTGCAGCAGGGCATCCCAGAACGGGTCGGTCGCGGAGGCGGTGTCGGCGGTCATGTCGAGCCGACCGAAACCAGCGGCGTGGGCCGCGCCCAGGATACCGGCATGCGCCTGCAGGCGCAGGCTGTGGACCGCCTCCATATGCGCACGCAGCGGCTTGACCGCGTAGATGTCGCGCAGCAGCGCATTGACCAGCGCCGTGTCGTATTCGACTGCCGTGTCGGCAGCCAGGGGCAGTTCCAGGCGGAATGTGTGCGGCGCCAGCGTGTCTTTGTCTTCGAACCATTCGACAAGACCGATCATGGGATCGAAACGGTCCAGCACTTCGCGCAATGACGCAGGCGTTCCCTTGCGACGCTGGGCTTCGATCGCGCCGGCAATGGCGGTACGTTTTTCGGCTTCGGTCCAATCGGTGTCCCAGAAGTCGATCGATACGCCGAAGGCCAGAAATGGCAGAAGTTCGCGCGGGCAAGTGGCGGGATCCCAAAGCGAGCGGATCGGCGCCGGCACGTCGCTGAGCCGGGCGCTGGCATCGGCCAGCGAACGCTCGAGATAGCTTGAACCGGGGGGAAGGAGGTCCGCGCTCATTCGGGCGAGACCTGCGCGCTGATCGTGATTTGCCGAGGTGCGGACACCTGGGTCCGCGCGATCAGAATGTCGGCAGCGGGTGACTGCAAGTCGACGCGCTGGACACCGCCCACGTGAAGGGCGGCGATAATGGCGCTGCGCGGAACGTCACGGCCGATGCGGCGTGCGCGATCGTAGAGCTCGCCGAGCGAAGCGGCCGCCTGCTCGAGAATGAAATTCTGGTCAGGGCCGGCAAAGACCTCGAGCACGGCCACGGTGTCGAAAGGTACGAGCTGGACTGCCTGCACCGTTACCTGGTCGGTAAGCGGGCGGACGGTATCGCCGGCAACCGAGGCTTCGACAGTATCGAGCACTTGCGCGGCGCATCGGCAACGTCCGGATCGGCGGAGAGAGCGTGGTAGCGATACGCACCGACGGGCCCTGCGACCGAATAGCTTTCGGGCGCGAGGAGGATCCGCGTGCGCAGGTCGAGATCGCTTTCGTAGACGGCAGCGGTCCCGGCGCCGGGATCTTCGGGCACGAGGATGAGGCGCGTGACGCCGAAGAGCGCGCCAAGCTGGTCGAGATCGGCGCCGGTGGCCGAAGCCACCATGACCGCGCGGCAGGCTTCGTTCACCCGCTGGCGCAGGAGCAGTTCGCGATAGGCGGCGACCTGCAATACCTTGATCGCCGGATCGGCGTCGCCGAGCTGGTCGAAGGCGGGATCGCGCGCGACGAGATCGGCCTTCATTGCAGCAAGGATCGTTTCGTAATCGAGCGGCTCGACGACATCGGGCGCGGCGAGGCGCGAGAGATCGACAGCGGTAGAGGAGGAAATGGAGCCGGGCATCGGGCGCGACTATGCGCTTGGCCCGGCAGGCGGGCGAAGCGGGCGCTGTTGTGCGAGCGCCCGCTTACAACATGGTCAGCCGGGTAAGGGGTCCGGGCCTTGGGTTTCCTGCCGCCGCAGCAGATCGACGATCCAGAAATCCAGCCCTCGCAGCAGCGCGGCGAGCGTGTGCGGCGCAGGCTGGTCCTCGAGCGCTTCGAGCATCTCGGCAAGCCCGGCAATGGCGCTGCCGATATCGGAAATCTCGCCGATCAGTTCGGCGCGGCGCAGCAGGTCGGCATCGTGCCGGGTCATGCGATGCCGACCTTCGAGACGACATCGCTGCCGCGTTGGAGGATATCCTCGCAATTGAGCGGGCTGCGGCGCTGGTCGATGCCGTAGCGCAGCCGGCCGGGGTAATGGCCGGGATGCTCGCCAAGGTCGAGCGGGTCGTATTCATCATCGGTGTCCTCGAGGTCGGGATCACCGTCGACGGCATCGAGCAGGCCAATCAGCTGATCGATCGCGGTTTCGATCGCCGCGCGGGACGAGGTATCGAACATCACGCATCCCCTCCCAGCGGCGAACCGTCGGGCGCGTAGCCATCCCACAGGCAGCGCAGCAGCGCGACGCGGGTGGCGGCGGGAACCGGTTGCAGGGATTTGAGGGTGGCGGTATCGGTGCGCTTAGCTTGGGTCATCGGAATATCGCTCCATGGCTTGAGTTAGGGTGGCGGGGAGGGCCTAATCTCCCTTGCCACCCGAACTTTATACGCGTATCAAAGCTGGCATGTCAACACTTAATACGCGTAAAAAGAGGATGGGGCGACCTGCTGTGGACAGCGAAGAGGTCTCCGTTCGGATCAAACGCCCCATGCTCGACAGCCTCGATAGTTGGCGCGACCAGCAGGACGACAAACCCGGTCGTCCTGAGGCCATCCGGCGCATCCTGAAGAAGGAACTGGGCTGACGGGCGAGCTGATCGCTGCGATCGGGATGCCCGCCTTCGTTTCATGAACTTCGAACCGGGCATGGGCTATTGCGCTTCCGGCGGTTTCTGGTTCAGGGAATATCCGCGTTCGCGACGCTAATCCGGGGGAACCATGAGCCGCGCTGACTTCACGTTGACCTATGATGGTCCAGCCTTGCAGGGGCATGAAATGGACGTGCGTGACCTCGCGCCGGCCATGCTTGCGGTCGGCGAGCTGTTTGATGCGATGAATTTGCAGATCAATGGCGAGACGGCGGAAGTCCAGATCAACGTCAAGGCACACGAGCCGGGTTGTTTTTCGGTCGTTTTCGACATCGTGCAGGGATGGCGCGATGGTGCTGTCTCGTTTCTGACGGGCGACTTCGTTGCCGCGGCGATCAATCTGAAGGAACTTCTGCTCGGCAGTGCCGGATTGATCTGGTGGATCAGGAAATATCGTGGCCGCGCCCCTGACAAGGTCGAAAAGTTATCGGGCAATATGATCCGCGTCCATTACGATGGACAGACATTCGACGTGCCTTTGCAGCTGCTGCGCTTGTATCAGGATTTGGCGGTGCGACAGGCCTTGGAAAAAGTGGTTTATCGGCCCCTGCAGAACCCCGGCATCGACCTGGTGAAGTTCGGCCCCCGCAAAGCGCCTGCCCAGCGCGTTGTCGAGGCTGAAGCGGAGTGGTTCAAGGCCCCCGAGATTGCGGAAAAGGTGCTTGTCAGCGATACACGAGAGGCTGCTTTTTCAATCCTTTCTCTGGCCTTCAAAGAAGACAACAAGTGGAGGCTGCACGACGGGTCGGGCCCGATCAGCGTCACGATCGAGGACGAAGCTTTCCTGCGGAGGGTCGATCAGAATGTCATACGTTTCGCCAAGGGCGACGTGCTCATCTGCGAAGTCGAATTCACGCAGAAGCAAGGCCCGAAGGGGCTTGTAACGGAGAACACGGTGAGGAAAGTGAAGCGTCACATCCCCGCGCCGCGCCAGCTCGATTTTCCGCTGGAGGACGACGGGCAATGATCTCTCGCTGCGAAACCAAACGCGGAGGCAGCTTCGCTCGGTCCATCACCCGCTTGCCCGAAGCCATCCGCCGCATCTTGAAGATAGTGCTCGGCTGATGTGGGACGCTATCGTATTTTCCTGCTGGATCGGAACGATATTCGCCCTGATCATCGCCGAATGGCGGCATTCGGGGATCGACGCGATCGGCAAGTTCGGGGCTCCGGTCCTGCTGGTTGCATCCTTGCTCGGCATCGGGCTGTCGGGCTGGTTCGTAATCGCGATCTTTTGCATGGCAGCGGGCGTGGCCGCGGCCCCGCAAAGTGCCGCACGCAAGGAAGAGATAGCGCGCAGCAAGCGCGAGATGGCCATTGAGTTGGATCCCGCGGCGCGCGCTGAAGAGCTGAATGCGATCGAGGAAGATCAGAGGCAGGGCTGATCGCTGCCGCCCGGCGACCAGCAGCTGGACGAGGCCAGGTTCAACCGCGCCTAACGCGACCACGCCGGATTGTCGTCGAACCATTTGAGCAGTTCTTCGGTCAGCGCGTCCATGTCTTCGCTGTCGAGGCCCAGGAGCGGGCGGGCGGGGAAATCACCTTCGACCCTCCGCCCTTGCGAATCCCGGCCAACGGCCATCCGGCCGCCGCTGTGGTGCCGAGCGGCGATGGGATTGGCGAAATAGACCTTGGCACTATCGGGCGTAGCGTGGAATTTCAGATGATCCGCCTTGTAGAGGTTGCGGAACATCAGTCCGCTCTTGATTGAGCGCTTGCCCCTGCGGATGCGGCGCTTGCGTTTACGCGGGGCCATCTTGCCGCCATCGGGTTCGACATTGCGCTTGATCCGGTCGCGGTTGCGGCGGCGCAGCTCGCGCGCGATCTTGACCGCGACTTTCTTGCGCTTCGCCGGCGAGAGATCGTATAGCATGGCATCGAAATACTCACCGACAGCCTCCATGGCTTCCACGCCTTCAATCATGAAGCCAGGTCCTCGCCGCCGATCACGAGGCCGGACAGACCAACCGCATCACCGATGCCTTCGAAACTGTCATCGGTCGCCGGTTCGGGCAGATATTCGAACCCGTCTTCGGTCCGGCGGACCGCTTCGCTGAGCTCCAGCGAAAGTTGCAGATCGATGCGTTCGTCATCGATGATGTCCGCCTGCAGTTCGATCGGGCTGCCTTCATGCGACAGCAGCAGCTCGGGCTGATGGATACGCAGCCAGTCGAGCACGAGCGCAAGGACGGTGTTGGCATCGCCCTTGAAGTCAAGCAGCACCGCCTCGAGCCGATAGGCCCATTCGAAACTGGCGATACCAGTCGAGGTGCCTGGCGCAGGACGCGCGTGGACGCGGCCATTCTCGACATAGACGGCGAGCCTGTCGCGTGCGCGGCCGTTGAATTCGGGAAAGGCATCGGCGAGATGATCGCGGAGGAGCTGGGGCTTGCGCATTTTTGTGTCCTACCACTTCGTTGCTTGAGGACCGGGGGACACATTCAATCCCACAGCTGGACGATGTCGCGGGTTTCGGGTGCGGCGATCGCTACGTCCGGCAGGACGACGCGCGTGCCGAGGGGAAGGACCGGACCCAGATCGGCAATGCCGGGATTGGCTGCGACTGCGGCTTCGACAATCCCGGCGGTGCGGCCCAGCTCGCGCCAGCAGATCAGATCGAGCGTGTCGCCTTCGATTGAGAGGACGTTCATGGTCCTACCGCTTCGCTGCTTGAGGAGAGCATTTCCGGCCCTACCGCTTCGCTGCTTGAGGACGGTTTTGCGCGTCCTACCGCTTCGCTGCTTGAGGACGGGGTCATATCAGCTCGACCGATGTGCGGGTGACGCCGAGCATGTCGCGTATCGCGAGGGTGGCCAGGCGGCGGAGTTCGCCGGCGGCATCGCGGCGGGCCTCGTTGCGTTCCTGGCCTTCACCGGTGGCGGCGATATCGGAATGGGTTTCGGCGAGTTCGGCAGCTGCGGCATGGAAGACCGCGCGGCGGTAGAGCAGCTCGACAGCCGGTTCGCCGTCAATCTCCTCGCTATCGACCGCACCGAGGGTGGCAGCGCCCGCCAGGACGTGGCCCGCCTTCCAGAGCCGGAGTTCGCCGCGGACCTGTAGCATCCCGCCACGAAGCGCGGCGCGTAGGCGTGCAGGATCGACTTCTTCGGGGATCCGCATCTCGGACTGGAAACCCGCGATCGACAGGCCCGGCCAGAAGGCATCGCCCGCGACGAGGTCGGCAGGATCCTCGAGATCGGGTCCCGAGGGAGGAGAGGCTACGAAGCCGGATATGTTAGCCTCCTATCGTAAGCCACGAATCCGGGGGTGAGGAAGCGCGCTGCGCGGGAACCGGGGCAAGCCCCGTTCGTGCATGTCTTCCGCCCCCGGGCGCCGTGGGGCAGATTTTTGTCCGTCCTACCGCTTCGCTGCTCGAGGACGGGCGTTTGGTTCAGGCCAGCTTGGTGCCGACCCAGATAAGTCCGCCGACGATCGCGACGATCGCCAGCACGTATTTCAGACATCCGAAGAGAAGCTTATTCTCCATGCCGGGGACCGCCATCAGGCTTCCTCGACAGAGAGCTTGCGGATAGTGTTCTCGACGCGTTCGATCGATTTCTTGACGCCGGCCTTGTCGTCGAAGGCGAGGGCGCGCTTGTAGGCTTCCAGCGCGGTCTGGAAGCCGCGCTTGCGGCCACCGGCCTGCGCGAGATCGGCGTCTTCGGCCGCGTCGGTCGCACGCTCGATCGCCATGCCGATGGCCTTGTGCAGCTTGGCACGGGCCTGATCGGGCATGTCGTGATCGGTGGTGAGATCGGCGATTTCGACCAGCGGAGCATAGTCGGCGACGTGGGCCTTGTCGGTCGACATGGCCTTGAGCGCGGTTTCGGCGAATTCCTCGGCCACGAGGCAGCCGGGCGTGCGGTCGAAGCGCTGCGGCAGTTCCATGCCGTGGCGGAAGAAGATGCGGATGCGCGGCAGGGCACGCTCGTGATCCGCGCAGTCGATCGCCCACACCATGGTTTCGACCAGCACGTCGTCCTGGTCGATCAGCTGGCCCTTGCCTTCGGCGGCCTGCGCGGCCTCGAGAACGCCGTCTACCCAGGGATCGTATTTGGGAAGCATCGCGGCCTTGGCCTCGATCTTCGACGCGACCGACTGCATGTTCTTGAGCACCCCGAGGTCCTCGCCGATCGCGGCACGCTGCAGTTCGTATTCGTTCGCGCGGGCCGGATCCCCGGAAGCGACAGGCTGGGCGCTGGTGCCGGGGCGCGCCGCCGCCTTGGCAGGCGTTGCCTTGGCGGCGAGTTTCCGGGCGAAGCTGCGCTGGGCGGGACTGGGCATGGTGGAGATCCTCTGTTGGGTCTTTTCGCCCTGCCGCTTCGCGCTGCTTCAGGACGTTTCGATGTCCTATCGCTTCGCTGCTTAAGGACGGTCTGGCCGGCTGATTGACCCGGCCAGGCTATTCGATATTCGGCGAGCCGCTGCCTCAGGCTGCCGGTGCGGCGGTGATGTTCTCGATCACGCAGCAGTAATCGTGGTCCTCGATCACATAGGCTTCGTTGTCCGAGCGGTAATCGGTGACGCGATCGTATTCGGGTTCGTCCTTCACCAGGCGGCGCTGCTTGCCTTCCTGGTCGTAGATCGAGAGGTTGTCGAAGCGGGTGATCATGACCGTCCCGGCCGGGAAAAAGGGCACGCGGGTGGCCGGATGGCCGCCGAGGCGCTTGGTGGACATGATGACATCGCGCGCGAGCTGGTTTTCCGGATCGTGCTGCGCGTTGATCAGCGGGAAGTACTTGTCGTGCAGCAGGTCGCGGCTGACGATGGCGACCAGTTCGGTATCTTCCACCGCCCAGGGAGCGAGCAGCTGGTTGGTCGCATCGTAGATCAGTGCGTCGAGGTTCTCGTAATCGCCGCCCGGACCATAGGTGACCTGGCCGCTGGTATTGACGATTTCGTCCATCACGCGTTCGGGCGCTTCGGTGCGCATCTTCTCGAGCCAACCGATGTTGACCGTCTCGCCGAGCGGATCGACCGCGCGGTCGACCACGGGAGCGGCGCTCTTGCCGTTCATGCCGATGCGGATCTTGTCGAGCGAGATCGCGCGGACGATGTGATCGCGGATGCGTTCGTGGAAGTCGGGGTATTTGGCCCACATGTCGAGCTTGCCGTAGCTCAGGAAGGTGTCGAAGTTGGTCTGGAACAGTTCGTAGCCGTGCTTGTCCAGGCCGCTCGGATCCGTCGGCTCGCGGCGGCTGCCGCCGGCGGTGTCAGTGCGGCTGCCGATGGGGGAGGCGACCGAGAGGCCGAGCTTCTCGCCCTTCATTTCCGGCACGGTGACCATGTTGATGCGGCTGAGGAATTCGGACGATTCCTGCTGCTTGTCGATCAGCGACTGCTGCGCGGTCGGCTCGACGTTGAATTTCACGGTCGCGTCGGACACGCCGTTGAGCTGGGCGGTGTTCTCGAGATACTCGTTGAAGAGCTCGCGGGTCTGGTTGCGCATTCTATCAGTCCTAACGCTTCGCTGCTTGAGGACGACGGGGTCCGGGGACGGCAGCAGGGTGACGGGTGTGGGCGGTTCTGAGGGCGATCAGCAGAAAGTGGAGAGGTCGGTGGTCTTGTTGCCGGTGGCGCGGGTGCGGCGCGGCGCGCCGGCATCCGTGTTCTCGATCGAGGCCTTGAGCGTGTCGTGTTCGCCTTGGAGCTTGTCGAGACGGGCGCCGAATTCGCTGCCCTGCTTCTCGATCGCGGCGGTGAGCTTGTCGAAGCCCTTGCCGAAATTTTCGGCGAAGGCGGCGAGATTGTCGTTCGCCGGGTCGCCCGAATTGTCATCACCACCGCCCTGCTCGGGCTGCTGCTGCGAAGCCTGTTCGACAGGCTTGCCGCCCTGGGCGAAGAATTCGCGCATCGAGCTGAAGAAGCCCTTCGCCTCGCCAATCAGCGCGCTGGTTTCGCTGCTGTCGCCTTCGGCGAAATCGAAACCGGAGACCTCGTGCGAGGCGGAGAAGAAATTGCCCTTTTCGATCTTGCGTTCAGCGAAGAGGCTGGTGCCGCCGTCCTTCACCTTGCCGGCAGCGAATTCCATGA
>LUMV01000318.1_pt1 | contig 21329 bp, 23 predicted proteins | sample 729731 | NCBI WGS metagenome assembly LUMV01 (sample SAMN03860301, study PRJNA289734) | marine metagenome | biome: seawater column; feature: ocean; material: water; isolation source: Red Sea water column Station 192 - depth 200m | place: Saudi Arabia: Red Sea | collected 2011-10-15 | depth 200 m
CCATAGTTATAGCCATCGACAACCCCGAACGGCAGGCGGTCCGGATATTCGTCGAGCAGATTGTTGGCACCGACCGCGATCTGCACCGGCTGAACCGGGCGGAAGCGGAATTCCAGATCGACAACCCATTTCGGCGTAAGGGTTATATCGCCCGGAGCGGCCCCTTTCGGAATGGTGATGTCGAGGCTGGGGCCGGGCAGGAAGACCTTGCCATAGCGATTGGCCCGGAGCGTCATTCCGGCGGGACCCGCTTCCCAATCGACCCCGACGTTCAGCTTGTTCGACGGCTGGCCATCGGTCAGGCGGAAGCTTTCGGGGCGAGCGAACAGCCGCTGCGCCGTAAAGCCGCTGAACGTCCGGCGATCGGTGATTTTGGTATCGTTGAGATTATAGCCGGCAGTCAGCGTAACCTTGCCGATCCCGAAATCAGGCAGGCGATAGCTTCCGACGATATCAACGCCCTGCGTGCGGGTGTCGATGCCGTTGATGAAGAAGCGTGCCGATGTGCCCTGCACATTGGCTGCCTGAAGGATCGCGACGACGTCTGCGCCCTGCAGGTTTTCGGTGAGCGTGATGCGATCGTTGATCTTGATGCGGTAATAATCGACTGTCAGGCTGAGTCCGCGGACCATGTTGAAGGCGACGCCGCCGCCGAAGTTCACCGATTTTTCAGGCTTCAGCGGCTGCGCCCCGAGTGCGACGGCAATCGGCGATGCAACCGGGAAGGTGCCGATCTCGATCAGCGTCCCGTTCACATTGTTCGTCGAGGTCGTCGAGAAGAACTGCTGGGCCATCCCCGGTGCGCGGAAACCGGTCGAAACCGACCCGCGGAAAGCGAGACCGCCGATGGGCTCGAACCGCGCTGCAAGCTTCCCGTTCACCGTGTCGCCGAAGTCCGAGAAATGTTCGTAACGGCCCGCAGCCTGGATGTTGAACATATCGCTGATATCGGCATCGAGTTCGAGATAGCCGGCAAAGCTGTCGCGCGACTTGTCGATCGCGGTGGTCGGCGAAAAGCCGGGGAACACCTGCGAACCCGGCGCCGCGCCGTTCGAGAAGGTGTAAGGACCGGCGATATAGCTTTCGAGCTGCCCCGGAACGATGCGGTAATTCTCGTTCCGCCATTCCGCGCCGAGCGCCAGCGTGGTGCTGCCGACACCGAGGTTCAGGTCACGGCTTGCGTCGAGGTTGACCGAGGTTTGCCCCGAGCGGAGACCGCCTGCGTCGAACTTGCGCGGGCTGTGCAGGCTGCCGAGCGAGGTGTTGACGCTGTTCTCGACGCCATAGTCGAGCCGGTTCGATCCATAGTTGACCGACAGGTCCAGATTCCAGCCTGCGGTTTCGCCGCGCAGCCCGCCGGCGATGGCGATATCCTGAATGGTGCTGGTAATCAGCGGCAGGAAGCCGTCGGGATAGATTGGCTGGCCGCCATTGTCCCAGTCGGCGTTGCGCGAGTCGAGCGAGCGGCGATAGAAGCCCGCGCCGTTGGCGTCACGGATGCCGTAACTACCGAAGCTGTAGAGCTCAAAGCTTTCGCCAACATCCATCCCGGCGTTGAAGAAGAAGTTCATGTCCTTCGATTCGCCATCGCCGAAGCGGTGTTCGTAGCGGTTGAAGGTCACCTCGCGCGGATCCCCCGCAGCGGCATAGTTGCGCCGCAGATCGGGGCCCGAGCGGTTGGTCGGCGAACGGTCCTTATATTCGGCCGTGAAGTTGAAATAGCCAGCATCGCCGATCGGCAGGCCGATATTGGTCCCGATGGTCCAGGTGTCGCCGTCGCGGCGCTTGCGATCCTCGCCCGTGTAGGTGATTGCCGGATCGTCGGACGCGCCCGTCGTCGGTGCGACGCTGGCGACCTGCGCGACATCCTCCATCGTCGTGATATATTTGCCGAAGCTGATCTGCGCACGGCCCCCGACGCTTTTCTTGAGCTGGATGTTGATAACGCCAGCAATCGCGTCCGAGCCATATTGCGAGGACGCGCCGTCGCGCAGCACTTCGATACGCTCGATTGCCAGCGGCGGAATCGTGTTCATGTCGACGCCCGCCGAGCCGCGTCCGATCGAACCATTCAGGTTGAGCAGCGACGACAGATGGCGGCGCTTGCCGTTCACGAGCACGAGCACCTGGTCGGGCGCGAGGCCGCGCAGCGTCGCCGGACGCAGCGAGTCCGTACCGTCGGTCAGCGACGGCTGAGGGAAATTGAAGGAAGGCACGAGCTGGTTGAGCAGCCGGTTCGTTTCGGTCGTCCCGCTATTCTGCAACGATTCGCTCGAGATCACGTCGATCGGCACGGTGCTGTCGGCGATCGTCCGGTCGGTCCGGCGGGTGCCGGTTACGATGATCGTTTCGTTCGCATCCGCGTCGTTGGCGCCTTCCTGTGCGAAAGCCGGTGCAGTCCAACCGCCTGCGACCAGAGCGGTGGCGAGCGCGAGGCTCGATAATTGGGTCGTGTTTTTCATGGTCATCTTTCCCTGTTGATTGCCCCTAGAGACGACCTGCACAGGTTTGATGAGAAATGCCGACGCTTCCACCCCTCACGCGGTCGAACGAGGCGCTATTATTTCGTTTTGGTGACATCTGTGGCAATTGAGCCACACAATCTCCGCGCGCTAAGTAATTTTATGTCTCCTGAGCATTGCTATCGATATCATTCGTGCGCGTCGCCGATGGCGTCAATTGTCTAGACCGCGGGCGTGCGCTCGCCTAAGGCTCGGCGCGCGATGCACGCCTATGCGAATCCGACCCGTTTTCTGGCCATTGCGCGTCCGCTGACGCCGTGGCTGCTGTGGCTGGGACTGGCGTTCCTGTTCGCCGGGGCATGGGCCGGGCTGACGATGGTGCCGGGTGAAGCCAAGCAGGGCGAAACGGCGCGCATCCTCTATGTTCATGTTCCCGCCGCCTGGCTCGGCATGGGGGGCTGGACGTCGCTCGCTCTTGCAGGGCTGGTGCAGCTCGTGTGGCGGCACCCACTGGCCGGGATTGCGGCGCGCGCGATCGCGGTGCCCGGGATGCTGTTCACCGCACTATGCCTTGCAACCGGATCGATCTGGGGAAAGCCAACCTGGGGAACCTGGTGGGAATGGGACGGGCGCATGACGTCGATGCTCGTCCTATTGTTTCTCTATGCCGGTTTCGTCGCTTTGACGACGGGCGACGAAAGCGAGCGGCAGGGAGGAACACTGTCGCGCGGGGCCGCCATTTATGCGCTGGTCGGCGCTATCAACATCCCGATCATCAATCGCAGCGTCGTATGGTGGAACAGCCTGCATCAAGGGCCCAGCATCACCATGCGTGGATCGAGCATCGACGGCAGCCTGTTGTGGCCGTTGGGCTTGACCTTGGCCGGATTTTCGCTGCTATTCGGGGCGATCGTGCTGATGCGCATGCGGCGGATCATCGCCGACAATCGCGTCGCGGCGCGTCTGCGTCGGCTGGCGGACGATGAGGGGACCGACTTTTGACCGGCGTCATAACCGGAAACGGCCAATGGGCCTATGTCGCGGCGGCCTATATGCTCACCGCGCTCCTGAGCGGGGCGGTGGTCTGGCATAGCTGGCGGGCGATGACGAAGGCTGAAAAGCGTAGCGACGCGCTGCGCAGGGACCGGACATGAAGGCGAAACATCAACGACTGATTCTGGCGGCGGTGGCGCTGTGCGGGGTCGGCGGCGCGGGGGTTCTCGCGGCAAGCGCGCTGCGCGACGAGGCGGCCTATTTCCGCACGCCCGCCGAAGTTCAGGCCGGCAAAACCGAAGTGGGCGAGGCGATGCGACTGGGCGGAATGGTCGCGGCCGGCAGCATCAAGCATCAGCCCGACGGCGTGACGATCCGCTTCGTCGCCACCGACGGCAAGGCGTCGATCCCCGTCGAATATAAGGGCATCGTGCCCGATCTGTTTGCCGAAAATGCCGGAATGGTCGCCGACGGCCGGATGCGGGCCGACGGCACTTTCGTGGCCGACCGTATCCTTGCCAAACATGACGAACGCTATATGCCGCCGCAAATGGGCGACATGCCCAAGGCCATGAAAGCGGCGCCGAAAGCATGATCGCCGAACTGGGTCTCGCGCTGTTGTGGATGGCTGCGGCGCTCGCCTGCCTGTCGCTCGTCGCGGGCAGCCTCTATCTGCGGAGCGGCAAAGGCGATCTTGCAGCCCTCGAAGGTCGCGGGCGCCTGGGGCAATCATGAAGGATCGATGCTCCTGTGGCTCACGATCCTCGGCCTGTCGGGCGCGCTCGTCGCGATCTTCGAAAAGCGGCTGCGCGAGGATACGCTGGTCGCCACGCTTGCGGCGCAGGCAGCGCTGAGCCTCGGCTTTTTTGCGTTTCTGCTCTTTTCGTCCAACCCCTTCAAGCGGCTGCCGATCGCGCCGCCGGACGGGCAGGGGCTGAACCCGCTGTTGCAGGATCCCGGGCTCGCCTTTCACCCGCCGACGCTTTACGTCGGCTACGTCGGTTTGTCGGTCGCCTTCAGCTTTGCGGTCGGCGCGCTGATCACGCGCGAGATCGGCCCGGCCTTCGCGCGCGCCATGCGGCCGTGGGTCTTGGGAAGCTGGATTTTCCTGACTCTGGGAATTACCGCCGGCAGCTATTGGGCCTATTACGAGCTGGGCTGGGGCGGCTGGTGGTTCTGGGACCCGGTTGAAAATGTGTCGCTCATCCCGTGGCTTGCAGGGGCGGCGCTGCTCCACTCGGTGAGCGTGACCGCGACGCGCAACGCGTTGCGCGCATGGACGGTGATGCTCGCGGTTGTCGCTTTCTCGATGTCAATGGTCGGCACGTTCATCGTGCGGTCGGGCCTGCTGACCAGCGTGCACAGCTTTGCCGTCGACCCCGAACGCGGAACCTTTCTGCTCGCGCTGATGGCGATCTACATCGGCGGCGCATTGACGCTGTTCGCGTTGCGCGCCAGCAGCGTCGCCGAAGGCAAGAAATTCGCGCTGCTCAGTCGCGAGGGATCGCTCGTCATCAACAATCTGTTGCTCACGACGATCCTTGCGCTCGTGCTGCTCGGTACGCTCTATCCGATCGTCGCCGAGGCCATGGGCGAAAAGATTTCGGTGGGACCGCCTTATTATAACAAGGTTGCGGGCCCGCTTGCCCTGATCCTGTGTCTGGTCATGGTGGCCGGTCCGCTGCTCGCCTGGCGCAAGGATGACGGGCGCAAGCTGTGGTCGCGACTTCCTGCCGCGATCTTTGCCGGGTCGGCGGTGCTGTTCGGTCTGATCCTGTTCGGCGGCAAGGTCGGCGTGCTGCCGCTGCTTGGCATGACGGTCGCCGGGATCGTCGCGGTCGCCAGCCTGGCGCCGCTGTGGGGCCGCAATCTGCGCCGGACGCCGCTGCCGACATGGGGCATGGTGATCGCGCACTTCGGCGTCGCGGTCGCGCTTGCCGGGATGGCCGCCGAAAGCGCTTTCATCAAGGAACGGCTGGTGGCTGCGGCGCCGGGCGAGACCGTCACCGTCGATGATTTCACGGTGAAGTTCGTCGGCGTCCGCCCGATCGCTGGCCCCAATTATACCGCGGTCGAAGGAACGCTGATCGCGACAACGCCGTCCGGACACAGCTTCACCCTGCGGCCCGAAGCGCGAACTTTTCCCGGGCTGATGGGCGGCGCGCCAACCGAAACCAACGAGGCCGCATTGCTGACGCGGCCGGGCGGACAGCTTTATGCCGTGCTCGGCCAGCCCGTGACCGGCGCCGACGGCCGCGCCGACCGCTACCAGCTTCGCCTGTGGTGGAAGCCGCTGGTCTGGTGGATCTGGCTGGGCGGGGCCTTGATCGCGATCGGTGCGGCCCTGTCGCTGCTCGGCCGCGCGCAATTGCTGACCCTGTGGCGCAGTCACCGCGCGCGCAAGGCCGAAGGGCGCTACGCATGAAGACCCGCTGGATCCTGTTCGTGCCGCTGGCGATCACCGCGCTGCTGTTCGGGGCCTTCATCTATCGCCTGACGACACCGGCCGAGACGCTGATCCAGTCGCAGTGGATCAACAAGCCGATGCCGTTGTTCGACCTGCCGCCCGCAACTGCCGGCGTCGAAGGCCTGAAAAGCAGCGACCTTGCCGACGGGCGGCCGCGCCTCGTCAACGTCTTTGCCAGCTGGTGCATCCCGTGCCGCGCTGAGGCGCCGCAGCTTGAGGCGCTGAAGGCCGCGGGCGTGCCGATCGACGGAATCGCGATCCGCGACCGGCCCGACGATGTGGCGCAATTCCTGCGGGAAAATGGCAATCCCTTCGACCGCATCGGGTCGGATGTGCAAAGCAGCGTCCAGATCGCGCTCGGCTCGTCGGGCGTCCCCGAAACCTTTCTGATCGACGGAAAGGGGATCATCCGCGAACAGATACAGGGCGTAATCCTTCAGGAGCGGGTGCCGGAAATCGTCGCCAAGCTGGAGAAGATGAAGTGAGGGGCTGGACCATCCTGCTCGGCTCGCTTGTTCTGGCCGCTGCGCCTGCGGTCGCGCAGGATCGCCTGCCGCCGGCGCCCTATGCCTATCAGCAGCTTCCTGATCCCGCGCAGGAGGAAAAAGCGAAGGCACTCATGGAAACGCTGCGCTGCCTCGTCTGCCAGGGGCAGTCGATCGCCGACAGCGATGCGCCGCTCGCCGGCGACATGCGGCATGAGGTGCGCACCAAGATTGCCGCGGGAGAAAGCCCCGAGGCGATCCGCAAATGGCTGGTCGCGCGCTATGGCAATTGGGTCAGCTATGATCCGCCGTTCGATGCGGCCACCGCCCTGCTGTGGCTCGGCCCGCTCGCTTTTCTTTTGCTCGGGGGATGGCTGGCCTTCGGACGCTTCCGCCGCGACGCGGGCGATGCGGAGAACGCTCCATGATCTGGATGTGGATATTGCTTGTCGCCTTGATCACGCTGGGCGCCATCGTCTTGTTCGGCAAGCTGCCGGCAGCGGCTCGGCCGCTCGCTGTCGCTGCGGTCATGGTGGGCGTCGCCGGTTATGCGTTGCAGGGTAGCCCATCCTTGCCCGGCAAGCCTATCGTAGCGCCCGAACAGCTTGAAGGTTTCGGCGAGGCGATCACCGATCGTCAGCAGGGTATGGCCGACCGTTTTGGACCGGCCGCACAATGGATCGCGATGTCGGACGGCTTTGCGCGAACCGGCAAGACGGCGCTCGCTGCGCAAACGCTCGAAAAGGGGCTGGAGCGTTATCCCGACAATGTCGATCTTTGGGTGGGCTTGGGCAATGCGCTTGTTGCGCATGGCGGCGGCGTGATGTCGCCCGCCGCCGCGCTCGCGTTCGATGAGGCCGCAAAGCGCGATCCGAACCATCCCGCGCCGCCTTTCTTTGCGGGCCTTGCGATGGCGCAGAGCGGCGATCTGAAAGGGGCGGACGCGGTATGGAGCCAGCTTCTGGCGCGCACCCCGCCCGATGCGCCGTGGCGCGCGGACCTCGAGATGCGGCTGGCCCAATTGCGACAGGCGATGGGGCCGGACCTGTCCCCCAATGCGCCGACCGGGCCTTGATTCAATGCTATTCCTGTCTCTCCCGCTGGTCTAAGGCGCGCCAATGACTGTCGAGTCGCAACAGGGTCAGGCAAGCGCCGAAAGCGCTGCGCCCACCGGAATCGAAATGGGCCAAACGGGTCACGGCCATCACGGTGACGGCACGCTGAAGCTGGCGGTCGGCGCCGTCGGCGTCGTTTTCGGCGATATCGGCACCAGCCCGCTCTACGCTTTCCGCGAAACCTTCGCCGGCCATCATTCGATCGAAGCCGACCAGCTGCACATCTATGGTGTGCTCAGCCTCGTCTTCTGGTCGATGATGCTGGTCGTCACTTTCAAATATGTGATGACGATCATGAAAGCCGACAACAAGGGCGAGGGGGGCAGTCTGGCGCTGCTCGCGCTGATCAGTCGCTCTTCGGGCGGTGCTCGCTGGACCTGGCCGATCGTTTTGCTCGGCGTTTTTGCCACCGCGCTCTTTTACGGCGACAGCATGATCACTCCGGCGATGTCGGTGTTGTCGGCCACCGAAGGCCTGCAATATGTCAGCCGTGGTTTCGAACCCTACATCGTCCCGATCGCGCTGGCGATCCTGATCGGTCTCTTTGCGATCCAGTCGCGCGGAACCGCGAAGGTTGGGATGCTTTTCGGGCCGATCATGCTTGGCTACTTCCTGATGCTCGCGGTATTGGGGGTCATGCATATCGTCGATCATCCGACGATCGTCATGCACACGCTGAACCCCATCAACGCGATGCGCTTTTTCTATTATGACGGCTTCACCGCCTTCATCGCGCTTGGCGCCGTCGTCCTCGCGGTAACGGGGGCGGAGGCGCTCTATGCCGACATGGGCCATTTCGGCCGAGCGCCGATCGGGCTGAGCTGGTTGTGTTTCGTGCTACCCGCGCTGATGCTCAATTATATGGGGCAGGGCGCGATGGTGCTTGCCGGACAGGTCGCGCCCACGGCGCAATTGATTCAGGATCCCTTCTTCCTGATGATGCCCGACGCGTGGCGCGTCCCCGTCGTGCTGCTCGCGCTGCTGGCGACGATCATTGCCAGTCAGGCCGTCATTTCGGGCGCCTTTTCGCTGACTCAGCAGGCCATCCAGCTCGGTTTCGTACCGCGCCTGCGGGTCGAACATACCAGTGCGTCGGCGCAGGGGCAGATTTACATTCCCGTCGTCAATTGGGGCCTGATGGTCATGGGCGGTATTCTTCATCGTCGATGTCGCCTATTTCGGCGCCAATCTGATCAAGGTACCCGATGGCGGCTGGGTGCCACTGGCGATCGGCCTGACGATCTTCACCATGCTGACCACCTGGTCGCGCGGCCGCAAGCTGATGCAGCAGGAAATGGCAGAAAGCGCGATGCCGATCCCGGTGTTCGTGAAGTCCGCGGCGAACAGCGCAACGCGCGTCCCCGGCACTGCCGTTTTCATGACGTCGACGTCCGATGGGGTGCCGCACGCGCTGCTTCATAATCTGAAGCACAACAAGGTGCTGCACGAACGTATCATCCTGTTGACGATCAAGATTGCCGACGTGCCGTTCGTGCCGGAAACGAAGCTCTGCCAGCTTGACGATCTGGGGCAGGGATTCCATCGCCTGATCCTGCACTATGGTTTCATGCAGCCAGTGGACGTGCCCGATGCGCTGAAACGCACGACCGCGTGCGGCGGCGAATTCAAGATGATCGAAACGAGCTTCTTCCTCTCGCGTCAGACGCTGATTGCCGCCAAGAAACCCGGCATGCCGATCTGGCGCGAAAAGCTGTTCGCATGGATGCTGCGCAATTCGGAAAGCGCGATGGAGTATTTCCGTCTCCCAACCAACCGCGTTGTCGAACTGGGAAGTCAGGTTGCCATCTGATCGTCCGCACCGGACCAATAAGCATTTGAACATCGGCGTGTGCTTTGCGATGCTGGCGCGAACCCATCGGGACGCCCGACATGCAAGCAGGGATTAGCTCCGCGTCATTACTGCCCGCCGCGCCGGCGCCCTTCGCGCTGATTGCGGGAAATGACTTTTCGACCCTGCCGGCGGACGCCGAAGTCGCGCTGCGTCATATGGGCCTTCGCCCGGAGCGGCTGGATGTGTCCGGAACATCTGGCGAAGGCGCTGCCTTTCGCTTGCGCCTTGGCGACTTGTATCTCACGGCTGCGCCAGCAGGCGATCGTGCGGTTGCGCGTATCGATCCGGCGCATCCGTCGACGAGTTCGCTCGCCGCCAGCCTTCCCGCCGATTGGCGGACCGGAGGGCGATGCTGGTTTTTCGAGCCCGCACCGATCGGGAGCGAAGACGAAGAGAAGCCCTCAATGCGCGATTTCTTCATGATGGCTTCGCTGCTGATCGATCTCTTTGACGCAAGTCACTTCTTCTGGGGGCCAGCGCGGCTGTGGTCCGACGCAAAGCAGTTCCGGGCATCGACTGCGGAGATGCTCGCGAGCGGGATGCCTCCGGTGCTCCACCTCATCGCTTTCCGGCAGCACGACACAGGCGACGCGGAGATTATCCGGACGCGCGGCCTTGCGCATTTCGGAGGACAAGAGATGGAGGCTGCGCGTCCGATCGGTTGGACTGTTGCCGATCTGGTGCGTCGCCTTGCGCGGCTGTCGCTCGACATCATCATCAATGGCCCGGTTCGAGGGGCGCGTCGCTTGCCCGGCCTCGATCCGGGCGAGTGGATATCGATGGCACCGCGCGGATCGTCCGAAGCGCTTTTGGTCGAGTTTGGCCGCAATCCTTGATGGCAGGGAGGCGGTGGTATGGCGCCCCGCCGCCGCGACGTGGATTTCAGCGCCATCACCTAATCCCGCTCGCGCTTCTCGCCCAGCCGCAGATGGCGGCGATGTTCGGGGCGCTGAAAAGTGAAGGGTTTTGCCTCCGCGACTTTCCGCGCAACGGATTGAGCCTGCCGGCGTGCGAGCGGCTGGCGCTGTCGTGCGGACACGCTCTCCACCGCGGCCCCCACCATGGTTATAATGATGTGATCGCGGCGCGGGTCGATATGATCCGGATATATTTCGAACGACAGATCAACCGCGACGTTCGCGCGGCACGGCGCACGGCCGCGATGCGTCTGGCGTTGTTGCAGGATACCATGCGCCGCGCGCTCACCGACCGCCATGGCACCGGCTTCTGGCTCAACCGGCGCGATCCGATGCGCTTGTTCGCGGATCGCCCCTATCTTGACGAAGCGATCACGCGGCTGTTCGGTTAGCCTTGGAGCCGTACCTTGCTCTGCAATTCGGCCCATGCGTCCTGATATTGCGCTTCGAGTTCAGCGACGAATTCTGCAACCGGGCGCACGCCCCGGACCGAGGCGATCCCCTGACCCGAGCCCCAGATATCTTTCCACGCTTTCGCCTTGGTGTTGCCGCCGGACCCGAAATTCATGGTCTTGAGGTCGCCTTCGGGCAGATTGTCGGGGTCCATCCCCGCGGCAATGATCGACTGGCGCAGATAATTGCCGTGTACGCCGGTGAAGAGGTTGGAATAGACGATATCAGCCGCGCGCCCTTCGACGATACCGTTCTTGTAGCCGTCGTCGGCATTGGCTTCGGCGGCGGCGATGAAAGCGCTGCCCATATAGGCTAGGTCGGCGCCGCATGCCTGGGCTGCGAGGATTGAGCGCCCGTGCGCAATGGCGCCCGAAAGTGCGACCGGGCCATCGAACCATTCGCGGATTTCCTGCACCAGTGCAAAGGGCGACTGGGTACCGGCATGGCCGCCGGCGCCCGCAGCAACGGGGATCAGTCCGTCGGCGCCCTTTTCGACCGCCTTGCGTGCGAAGCGATCGTCGATAACGTCGTGCAAGGTGATGCCGCCCCACCCGTGTACCGCCTGGTTCAATTCCTCGCGGGCGCCCAATGAGGTGATGGTGATCGGCACCTTCCATTTTTCGCACGTCGCGATATCCGCTTCGAGCCGGTCGTTCGAGCGGTGGACGATCTGGTTGACGGCAAAGGGGGCGGACAGCCGGTCGGGGTTGGCGCGGTCCCACGCCGCCAATTCCTCGGTGATGCGGTGGAGCCATTCGTCGAGCAGCGATTGCGGACGGGCGTTGAGGGCCGGGAAGCTGCCGACGATCCCCGCCTTGCACTGCGCGATGACCAGATCGGGACCCGAAACGATAAACAGCGGCGAGCCGATAACGGGCAGGCGCAGGCGGTCGAAAATCGGGGGAAGGGCCATGAATCAGTCACTCCAAGATGGTCTTGAGCTTACCCTAACGTAAACGGAAGGTTGCGCAAGCATGAAGGGCCCCGCTCTGCTTGGCGTAGCTGCGTCTGGGGCGTCGAGCGTGTTGGGCGTCAAGACAGACTTGCGCCGTTGTTTGGAAGGGTGGTGCCGTCGTTCGTCGAGCCGCAGCGTCGGCCCGTCGAAGATACGATGCTTAGTAGATAAAGCAAAAATATCTCAATCTTTCTATAAGTTGGACTATGCGTGTGCCGGTGGGGCGGCATGCGATTCGGAGTTCGCGCGTCGAAATATTGCCCTCCTCAGGTCGCGGGCTGGCCTGACAAGCCTGCCGGACCCCTTCGTTTCCCCCCGCCGAAGGATTTATGCCATGCCTATCCCCTCCCCAAATGACGGTGTGCCGCGCGGCGGTTGCGACTGCCTGCCGCGACCGGCTGGTGATGTGCCCGCTATGCCGCCGCCAAACGCATACGTCCTGCGTTACGAAGATCGATGGTTTGGCATCGAGAAACACGTCGCTTTCGAGGCGGCAGATCTCATTGCTGCGCTAGCCGTAGCTGAAAGCGAGCCGATTGGTAGCTGGGCCGAGCTTTGTGATGGTGAAGGCGTGTTCATCTGCCGCCGCGGCGGGGCATTGGGTGCCGCGGATTACTGGTCGGTCGATTAGTCCGGCGCTGCATCAGCGGAGCGCTGCGACCAGCTGACGCATCGTCGTGTGAAGCCGCGTCATTTCCGTTTCGCCCAGCGTTATCGCCAATTCGGCCTCGGCCTCGCGGCTTAGACGGGCAAGGGTGTCGACCGCGGCTTTGCCCCGTTCGGTAAGCGCAACCCGTTTCGCTCGCCCGTCGTCGGGATCGGGTCCGACCGCGACATAGCCGAGTTTGGCCAGGCTGTCGGTCAGATAGGCCATGCTCTGTTTCGTCATGCCGGCCCGCTCGGCGAGGTCGACGACCCGCGACCCGGCGGGGTCGATGTTGCGCAGCAGGCTGGAGTGAGCGGGGCGGAGGTCGGCGAAGCCGGCGTCGCGGGCCTGGCCGTAGATGCGGGTGCGGAGCCGGTCGTAGGCAAGGTGGAAGAGCTGGGCGAGGCGTTGGCCGTCGCCGGATGGCGGGGGAGGGAGATTGTCGGTCATCGCATCCTCTTGACACAAGACAGATGATCTGTCTATTACGTCATTAGACAGAATAACTGCCTATATCGGCGATCCGCCGGAGGCTGTGATAGAAGGTGACGGCAATGGAGCAGGTGGTGGAGGTGATGGACCGCGGAGACGAGATGGTTACGCGCAATCTGGCGGTGGCGGCGGAGCATATCGAGAATGAGGCGCGCGATCCGGCGTCGGTGATGGACCTTTATACCGATGACATCGTCCTGGAAGTGCCGGGACGGGGGCTGTATCTGGACAGCAAGGCGGCGATCGAGGCCAATTACCGCCGCATGTTCGCCTCGCTGGCCGAGGTCGAGCTGGAACCGCTCGACCGTTTTGCCACCGAAACCCGCGTCGTCGACGACATGAAGGTGCGTTTTCACCTGACGGGTGACGGGATGGTCAACGCGCCGGTGGCGATCGGGGCGCGGGTCGAGTTGCGGCTGGTGCATGTCTTTCACATGCGCGGCGGGCGGATTGCCCGCGAAATCGTGCATGAGGAGTGGCGCACCATCGGCTGAGCGGCGCCCCCGTGCGGCGCACCCGTCAGGGCGCGGGCGCCGCGGTCGTTCCGGTTTCAGCCGCTTCCACGACCCTCGCTTCCTTTTCGGCGCGCAGGCGTTCGGAGTGGAGCAGCTTGTCGGCCATCGCCTGCCACGCCGCGGCGGCGCGCAAATTGCGGTCGCGCACCTGCGTCAACGACGAGGCGTCGGCATCGGTGCGGCACTTGTCCGCCTGGGCGATGTAGAATTCGGTGGTGGCCGACATGGCTGCGCTTCCTTGTGCGGTTATCCGTTACGGTCGATCAATCGACCATATCGGCGATCAGGCGCCGAAGCTCGCGGCGCGACAGCGTCGGGCGGCGGCGCGGCGCGCGGGCCGGAGAAATCCGGGCCGTCTGCGCCCGGCCGGCCAGCGACAGCGCGGGCAGAGCGGGAAAAATCGAAGGGTTGTTATAGAAGTTCGTCATCATCTTTATCTTTGCTTTGGATGTTGTGGTTTTTGGAGACCGGCGCCACTGCGCCGATCCCGTATCGTTTGACCCCTGAAGGATCAGAGCCCGCGCCGTTTGCGCTGGCTGGGCGGAACCGGCCCGCCGCCGCGTTCGCGGTAGACAAGGCGGCCCTTGCTGAGGTCATAGGGCGTCACTTCGACGCGCACGGCGTCGCCGACGACCGACCGGATGCGGAAACGCCGCATCCGGCCCGCCGTGTAGACGATCAGCCGATGACCGTTTTCGAGCGTGACGCCGAAGCGCCCGTCGGGCAGAATCTCGTTGATCTGCCCCTCGAAGGTCATGACTTCCTCTTTGGCCAAGATCAGGCCGACTGGAGGTTGACTGCCGACGTCTTGCCGTTTTTGCCGGTTTCGAGTTCGAACTGGACGCGCTGGTCCTTGTCCAACGTCGTCATGCCGGCGTTCTGGACGGCGGTGATGTGGACGAATGCGTCGCCCGAGCCATCTTCATTTTCGATGAAGCCATAGCCCTTGTCCTGGCTGAAGAATTTTACGGTGCCGATCGGCATAGGGTGTTTCCTTTCACGAGAAACGGGAATCCCCCGGCAAAAGCACCGGAGGAGCTGGTAGCGTGTGAAGGGAAGAGTCTGCCCCAAGGGGCCGTCAAATTCCGTCGCAGGCGACGTTAGCGAGGCCGATATGGAGGATTGTTCCCGAAAAGTCAAGGTGCCGCGCAAATGGCGGTAAAATTGCGCGCCGCAAAGACCGCCGATTTTAAGTCACGCCGAACCGGCGAAATATAGGCGAAATGCGCCATTCTATTGTCCACGATCGCCGCAATATTCGTCCTTATTCAGCCGCGCGGCGCCGTTTTACGTGCCCTGCGCCGCGCGTCCGGCGGCGGAGGCAGGACAGGCCGCGCGGTCGTTCGCGGGGGCGGGCAGGCAAAAGAAGGCGCGGCGCGCGGCCTCTCCGGCGAGGCGCAGCGGCGCGGTCTCGGCATCGCGCAGCACTTCGTAGCGTTCGAGTTCGTCGTCGTCGAGCGCGCGGGCATAGGCGGGGTCGCCGAACTGGCCCTCTTCTTCGCCGTAAAAATCGTCGGGCGGCGGAAAGTCGGTGCGCCAATCGTCGGCATGATCGTCGAACCAGACGGTCATCGCGGCGGCCGCCTCTTCGGGCGTTTCGGCGCTTTCGGGCTCTTCGCCAAAATCGGCGGAAATCTGCGCAACTTCATTCGCGATTTCGCTGCCGCGCCACAGCGCGGCGAGCGGGTTGGCGTTATTGTCGCGGCCCGCGAGCCAGAGCGCGAGCGCGGCGGCGAGGCCGGCGGGGGCGTCGGTGGCGCAGGTTTCGGCGGCGGGCGTTTCGCTGTCGGGAGCGGTTTCGGCAGCGCGCGCGGCTTCGGCGGCATCGAACAGCATCAGAAAGCCCGGCCAGTCGCCCGCGACAATCTGTGCCAGCATCTCCTCGCCCGCGCGCGCCCGCGTTTCGACCATGCGGTCGAGCCGCGCGAGCATCGCGAGGCCAAGGCGGCTGTCGATGCGGCGGCGCTTGACGAAGCTGCGGCCGTCCTCGCGTTGCAGTTCGGTGGTTTCGTCATGCCCCCAGATCGCGCGGTCGAGCAGCTCGTCGGCGAGCCGCGTCCGCGCAATCAGCACCGCCGCCGCGCAGCCGATCCGGAACGCCGCCCCTTCGGGCCGCTGTTTCAACTGATAGACGGCGGACGGCGACATGCCGACCTTCGCCGCCGAAATCTTCACCGACCCGTTGGTGGCGAAAGCCTCCAGAAAGTCGCGCTGGAGACGGGGTGTCCAATGGTAGCTGGTGGGGGCGAGGAAATGCGCGGGATCGTAAGGGGAGTCGTCCATCGGTTCGTCCTTTCGGTTAGGTGAAACTGAGAGAATGAACCATATGGGTGAATTGTAGGAAAGGGGGGATTTTGCCAATTAAGCGGTTTGACCGGTCAGATTTCTCTTGGGCTATGCGCCCTCACTCTTTGAAGATAAACTCGTGGCAAAGTGGCAGTGTTTGAGAATCGTAGGGGGCTGGTTTTGCGCATTCTTCACTATGTGGAGCTCGAAAATTTCAAGCGCTTCGGCAACAAGCAAAAAATTGAGCTGGATCATCCTGCAGTTTTAATCGGCCCAAATAACTGCGGAAAAACGAGTGCGATTCAAGCCTTGGCCCTATGGTCCCAAGCTGTGCGTACATGGTATGATGCCCGGAAGGATTCGGCAGCCAAAGAGCGAACGGCAACCCCGCTGAACCGACTCAACATCGTTTCAGTGCCTGTTCAGCGAACGCGGTTTTTCTGGCACAACACGCAGGTCAGAAAAGGTAACAGCGATATCCATTTAACGATTTCGGTGGGTGTTGAATACCAAGGTGAAATTCGTTCCCTGCCGATGAGATTTCGGAATCAGGGGGACGAGTTAGTATATTGCACCCCGGACCCTGATGTCGCGCCTGATCTCGATTTTCTTAAGTACGCGGCGTCAATTCGTGTCGAACTTCTCTACCCGATGTCTGGTCTCGATACCGAAGAACCCATTCTTCAGCCCGGTCGCATCGATGTATTGCTCGGTCAGGGGCGGACGGCGGATGTCCTACGGAACTTGTGTCTTTCGGTGCATCAGTCGTCTCCGGAAGACTGGATTCGAATTAGAGATTTGATAAAGAGACTGTTTAGCGTTGAATTGGGGGTGCCTCAAGAGACGTCTCGCGGAACTATCACCCTTTCTTATAAACAAGCTGAAGTCAAAGAGCCTTTGGATATTTCCTCTGCCGGTAGGGGGATGCTTCAACTTCTTCTTGTGTTCTCTTATTTATATTCTCACAAAGGAAGCGTTTTGCTCGTCGATGAGCCTGATGCGCATTTGGAGATTTTGCGCCAAAAGCAAATTTATGTTCTCCTCAGAGATATTGCGAGTGTAAATAGATCTCAGGTCGTAATTGTAACTCATTCTGAGCAGATACTAGACGAGGCACTTGATAGAAACTTGACTCTTCTCTTGGAAGGTCGATCAGATGATCTTGCAAAGAAGCAAGATATTAGAAATAGTCTAAAGCATTTTGGAGCGGAGCATTACGTTAGGGCGCGGGAGCGCGGGTATGTTCTATATGTTGAAGGTGGAACGGACGTTGATATGTTACGCGCTATGGCGGAGACATTGAACCATCCTGTTGCTCAGATTTGGGACGAGCGGATAAACACTTTTTATGTTCAGAACAACTACCCTTTTCAAGATGCAGATGCTGAACTAGAACGAGTAGAGGGCGGTTTTGGTATAACACCTCGAGATCATTTTAATGGCTTGCGAGGGATTGTGCCGGGTCTGCGTGGTTTGGCGATCTTGGATAACGACGGACAGAACAGGAAGGACTTAGATGATGGACCGCTCCAGGTCCGTTATTGGCGAAGGTATGAAATTGAGAATTATTTCATAACGCCAAAACTTTTGAAGGATTTCGCGCTTGGTCAATATCCCACTGACGATCTTTTTCAGGAACAAGTCAGGGAATCTATCGACCAAGCCCTGTCGCAGACGATGACAGAGTTGGTCTTCGATGGGAGTGTGGAGGACTACGAAGCTTGGGCGACAGCTACAGATGATGCGTCGAGGCTTGTTTGGGAAGCTAAGACCGAGCGACGTAAGGCAAGCAAGATCGCGGAATGCTTTTTTCGAAAGCTTGCAGAGATACTGGGAAGGCCCATGTTACTCACCAAAGGCGAACTGCACCGATTGATACCGTTGGCAACCTTGTCTGGCGGCGCAGAGCGAGAAATCCGAGGAAAACTCGACTTGCTTGTGGGTATGTTCGCGGATGCGCGCCAGCGAAATGAAGAAAGTCCTCCAGCTGCGAACAGTTGAGACTGAGCGGAGTTTTACGCGCTAAGCCCCATTCGCCGCGCTGAGGATCGCCCGCACACTCGCCGTCGCCACGTCCGTATCCAGCCCGCAGCCGAACAGGCTCTTCCCGTCGGCGGTGCGGCACTCCACGTAAGCCGCGGCCTGCACATTGCTGCCCTGGCCGATCGCGTGTTCGCTGTAGTCGACGATGTCCATCAGCGGGCCGCCGCTCTCGGCGAGGGCGGCGATGACGCTGCTCATCAGGCCGTTGCCGCGGCCGCTGACGCTGCGTTCGGTGCCGTCGATGGTCAGCTTGCCGGCGAAGATGCGGTCGGCGCCCGAATGGGTCTCATGCCAGTCGACGAGCTGGAAGCGTTTGCCTTCGGTGGCGAGATAGGCGCGTTCGAACGCCTGCCAGATGTCGTCGGCGGCGAGTTCGCGGCTCGTTTCGTCGGCGAGCGCCTGGACGACGTGGCTGAAGCTGGCCTGCATCTTCTTGGGCAGTTTCAGCCCCTTGTCCTGTTCGAGCACCCAGGCGACGCCGCCCTTGCCCGACTGGCTGTTGACGCGGATCACCGCTTCGTAGCTGCGGCCGAGGTCGGCGGGGTCGATCGGCAGGTACGGCACTTCCCACGCCTCGTCATTCTGGCGTTCGCGCGCGGCGAAGCCTTTCTTGATCGCGTCCTGATGGCTGCCCGAAAAGGCGGTGTAGACCAACAGGCAGCCTTCGACGCGGTCGGCGCCGGCGAGCAGCCCCAGCTCGGCCGCGGCGACGCCGGTGCCGCGGTCGTTGTGCGTGTGCAGGCTGATCAGCGCGGCGTCGCGGTTCGGCAGATGCTTGCCGAAATATTCGATCTGGTCGGCGTAGATATTGGGGGTCGCCGCCTCGACCGTTGCGGGCAGGTTGAGGATGATCGGCTTGTCGGCGGTGGGCTGGAGAATGTCCATCACCGCGGCGCAGACCTCGATCGAGAAATCGATCTCGGTCGTCGAGAAACATTCGGGACTATATTCGAAGCGCCAGTCGGTGTCGGGCAGGCGCGCGGCATTGTCGCGCAGCTGCTTCGCACCCTCGACCGCGATCGCCTTGATATCGGCCTTGTCCATGCCGAAGACGATCTTGCGCCACGCGGGCGCGACGGCGTTGTAGACGTGGACGATCGCGGTTTTCGCGCCCGCCAGGCTGTCGAAGCTGGTGCGGATGAGGTCGGCGCGGCTCTGCGTCAGCACCTGCGGCGTGACGTCATCGGGGATGCGGCCCGAGCGGACGAGGTTCTGGATATAGTCGAAATCGGTCGCGCCCGAGGCGGGGAAGCCGACCTCTATCTCCTTCAGCCCGCAGCGCACGAGCAGGTCGAAGAAGCGCGTCTTTTTCTCGGCATCCATCGGATCGATCAGCGACTGGTTGCCGTCGCGCAGATCGGTCGACAGCCAGATCGGCGCGCGCGTGATCGTGCGCGACGGCCATTGGCGATCGGTCAGCGGAATCTGCGGAAAGGGGCGATATTTGACCGAAGGGTCGCGGAGCATGGTCATGGGAGGGAACTTCTTCTGCTGGGATTGGCTGGCTGTGTCGATCGGACCCTTGAGCGGGTGGCCGCGACTAGCGCGCAGCCAGTGTCACGCCCAAGGGCGTGTAAGTCGCAGAAGAAGAAGAGCGTTGCCGCGCATGGCGCCCCCATGATGCATAATGTCGCGCTTGGCAAGGGGAACGTGCGAAAATGTCGCCGGACCGCCTTCCGGGAGGATGGGTGGCGGCCCGGCGCAGGGTGGGGTTAGGGGTGGGAGAGGGCGTTGCCCCCCTCAGGCGTCTTCGTTGTCGCGGACGTGGCCTTCGGCGGGATCGCGGGCGTCGTCGTCGTCGTCGTCGTCGAAATCATCGTCGAATTCGAAGACTTCCTCCTCGACCATATTGTCGGCGGCGTGGATGCGCACGCCGATCAGCCAGTCGGCGAGCGGGCCTTCCCAGCCCGCCTCGACCGGGGCGAGCGCATCGGCGGCGCTGCCCGCCGGGCGATCGCCGACAAGGTCGAAGTCCTGCACCCCGTCGTCGGGCGGGGTGATGTAGACATGGGGTTCGAGCCGGACATGCGTCCATCCGGCGGTGGGGGCGAGGCCGTCGGCCTCGACAATCAGCAGCGGATCGTCCGCATCGCCGCCGACCATGGCGGCCACCTCGACTATTTCGCGTACCAGTTCGCTCATCGTGCCGACTCCTGCGAAAAGGGCGGGGCCCCAACCGGACCCCGCCCCCTGGCTAGCGGCACTGTGTGACAGATTGACGCGTCACTGTTTTTCGAAGGCGGCGTGGATGTCGAGCTTCACCTCGTCGCTGACGAAGGGGATGCCGTAGAGGACGCCGAAGTCGCTGCGCTTGATCGTCGTTTCGGCTTCGAAACCGACGGTTTCCTTCTTGGTCATCCCCATGCCCGCGCCGTGAAATTCGACGTCGAGGGTGACGGGGCGGGTAACGCCATTGAGCGTAAGGTTGCCGGTGACCTTTGCCTCGGTCCCGTCGTCGTCGAGGACGACCGCGGTCGAGACGAAGCGGGCGTCGGCAGGGGCGGGGCCGAAGAAGTCGGGCTTGCCGCCGTCCTTGCCCGCGCGCAGCAGATGCCCGGTCAAACCGGCGCTGGCGGTAGTGACCTTCGACACCGGGATGGTGACATCGACCTTTGCGGCGGCGGGGTTGGCGGGATCAAGTATGAGGGTGCCGGTCACGTCGCCGAAGATGCCGGTATAGTTGCTGAAGCCGAGGTGATCGACGCGCCACACGACCATCGTATGCGCAGGATCGGCGGCATAGGTGCCGGCGGTGACGCGGCTCTTGTCGGGCGCGCCGGGGGCGCTGGGCGCCTGGGCGACGACGACGGGAACGGCAACGACGGCGAGAGCGAAAAGCGTGGTGAGCGATGCGATACGGCGCATGAGCGGAAGCCTCCTGTTGGGAAGACGGATGCTAGGCGAGGGCGCGCGGCGCCGTCAATCGCGCCGCCCGGAAACGCAGCGTTTCGTCCGCTCAGTCGATCCCGTCGCCGATCAGCGAGAAAGGCGCCCAGGCGCTGGGGTGCGACCAGCTTTTGAGGAAATCGTCGGCGCGCGGATCGTTGCGGATATCGCGCATTGCGCGCTGCAACGCCTCGGCGCGCGAGAGGCCGGGGTTCTGCTGCATCAGTTCGAACAAGCGCACGGTGAGCACCGAGGCGACATCGTCGCGTACCGGCCAGTGCGAGGCGAGCAGGCTTTCGGCGCCGGCGAAGAAAAAGGCGCGCGCCAGTCCCGACAGCCCCGGCGCCCCTTCGCTGCCGTCGCCCGAGGCGGTGTTGCACGCCGACAGCACGACCCAGCGCGCGCCGAGGTGCAGCCCCGCGACTTCGGAAGCGGTGAGCAGTCCGTCGTCGAGCGGCGTCGCGGTGGCGGGCGGGGTGAAGACGAGCCCGGGTTCGGCAAGCCCCTTCACCTCGCCCGCGATCAGCCCGTGGGTCGCGAGGAACAGCACCGAGAGATGTTCAAGATCGCTGCGCTTGAGATTGGTTTCGGTCGCGGTGCCGGCGAGATAGAGGCGCGCGGCATCGGCGCCGAGCAGCGCCTGCATCGCCTTCAATTCGGCCTCGGTCCCCGGCAGCCGGGCAAGGCGGCGCAGCGCCGCTGGATCGGCGAGCGGCGGCGCATCGCCGATCGCGGGTTGCAGCCCGGCGGTCACGGTCAGCC
>LUMV01000249.1_pt1 | contig 21161 bp, 16 predicted proteins | sample 729731 | NCBI WGS metagenome assembly LUMV01 (sample SAMN03860301, study PRJNA289734) | marine metagenome | biome: seawater column; feature: ocean; material: water; isolation source: Red Sea water column Station 192 - depth 200m | place: Saudi Arabia: Red Sea | collected 2011-10-15 | depth 200 m
GCGGGCGATGGCATCGACAAGCCGCAGCGCGAACCATGCCAGAGCTATCCAGGCAACAATGGCTGCGTAGCGCAGTAACGTCTGCCGCGCGACGATCGAAACCTCAAGATCGCCAGCAGTGGCGTAGAAGGTCAGGACCGCCAGATAGAGCGACAGCGGCGGCATTGCCGCATGTAGGAACCGATAGATGGGACTCGCGTCATAGTCGGTTATTACCCGACGTAAAACTGCCAGCAATAGCGCCGCCAGCAACCGAAAAGCGGCAAAGGCAAGCAGCGCAAGCACGATGAGTTTGAGCCAGTCGATCAGGGGAGCGCCAGCGAGAGCGATCCCCTCTTCGGTGATAGCCTCTTCAACCGCCTCGGCAGGAACGAAGTCGGCGATTTCTTCAGCCGTTTCGGGAGCTATGCGCCATTGCAAGCTGCCATCAGCAGCGGTGATCTGCTGCAACAGGATCGGAGCGGCATCTTCTCCACTGGAAAGTGTGCCGACCTGTTCGAGGTTTTGCGCCAAGCCGTCATCGACGACGCCTGCTGGCCCGTTCGATAGGAGCGGGAACGCCAATAGGCTTCCTCCGCTATCCAGCGCGATCTGCAGTTTCCGCGCCAGTTCTGCTCTTCGGTCCAGGTCTGGTTGTGCATCCGCATCTGCGGTCGAGGCGTCGGCGCCGTCTTCCGAAACTTCGCTCTCTGCTTCTGCACCAAGACCTTCTTCGGTCGGGAAATACTGGGAGGCACGCAAGTAATCCCCATCGGCCAGAGCCCGAAGCAATCCGGTGATAGAGCCACGGGGTGTTTCGCGTCCGAATGGATCCGCCGTCGGCTCGGTGACGATTTCTTCGGGCGGCGGTTCGATTCCCGGTAGCGTTTGCGCAGCTACAAATGATGCAGATGCAAGCCCAATCGCAGCGATCAGAATACGGAAGAAGACAAGTCCCGCTTTCATTCGTGGTCGTCCATTTCGCGGAGCAAGGCCCGATGGCACTGCGGCTTCCTCCACCATGCGCCGGTGGTTCGCGAACCGCTTGGCGAATTGTTTCGTAAGGGAAGTGTAGGGGTTCGGGCACATCGCGAAATAGATCTCGCGCTCGCCCGGTTTCGACCGACGCTCGATGATTTCGAGGCCTTCCAGAAGGCGAAGATTGGTGCTGACACTACCCCGGCTGACTTTAAGCGTCTCTGCGATTTCGGCTGAAGTGAGCATCCGCCCCATCACCATCAGCAATCCCCATATGCGGCCGGTGATGCGCGCCTGGCCGTCGGCCTCCGCGTTAATCCCCATCCGTTCGATAAAATCGATCTCGGCAGGGGTAAGAGTTACGGGTTTGTCGCTCATTCGATACCTTTCCCAAAAGTATAGGTCAGGGCAATTCCGCCGGCGAACTGGTCGCGCGAACCGAATGCAGCGACTACCGGGGAATCAGCCGGATCGCCGAGAAGCCGCTCGTATTTCGTGTAGCTGTAAATGCCCCAACGCGGGCTGAGTTGCTGAATGTATCCAATCGTTACGCCGACCGATTGCACACCCCCGTCCGCATCGAAAGCGGGCAGACCAAGCGATGTGTCCTGCGGCCGAATACCGAAGTACGCATCCTGATAATTACTGTCGGTAATTGTCACGCGTGGACCGAAGGAAAGCAATTGCCTGTCGCCATCGCGCAAGACGTAGTCCGCGCTCAGCACGGAGATGAAGCCGTCATGGCCGGTGACCCCTTGGCGTGCCTCCGCGCGAAAGCGAAGGTTCTCGCCCATTTCAAGTTGCGCGAAGCCGCCCAGTTCGAACGAAAAACCTACTTCCGCCAGCCCTCCCACATCGTCGGAGGATCGCTTTCCCTCAAAACCGAGCGACGGGCCCAATGACAAATTGCTGCCGCGAATAACCGCGAAACCGAAACTTTCGTCAGGTGCCTCGAACTTGAAATCCTCGCCGGCATCCGCTCGTGAGACATCGATCAATGGCCGAATTGCGAGCGTGTCGGAACCAGGATAGCTGGGAACCAGCTGCGGACCCAGCGCTACGCGTGTACGGCCGGGTTTCTCGGTATCGTCTTGTGCCATGGCGGGCGCGGCCATCGTGAAGCCGAGGCCGAGCGCGCAAATCGATAAAATATGTGCTGTTTTCATTGGGTAATTCCGTTTCCTGCGAGCAGATCAGAGCCGCTTGATGGTGAACTAGGCGATGAAGCTGAAACCGAAGATGAGAATGCGGTTCGCGGCGAGGATAGCCGTAAGCAAACACACATCGTTCGACAGGTTGAAGTCATCGGCTTTCCGCCGTTTCGTCGAGACCGCCAGACCAAGCTCCGGTGCGACCCCGCTCGACGCCGTGTTGGAACAACGCATTCATATAGGGTTGCGAGAAAAGTTCTTCGGTTTCGACGTCGAAGTCGCGTCCGATGTAGCTGATAGCCAAGTCGACATTGTTGTTGGCAGCGAAGTGCTGTGCGTTGGCCAGGCTTGCCCGGTCGTAGGCCGACAGGACGGTATCGAGAGCGCGCCCGATAATCGAAAATGTGGAAGGGTCGACCGTTTCGTAGCGTGGGCGCAGACGACTGTTGAGAATAATGAATATGCGATCCTGCCCGAACCACGGTCGCACCTCGCTGGATATGGCCATGGTTTCGGGAACTGCCAGAAAGCCTGCTGTCACTGCACCATCGACATGCATCTCGGCAAACTTCGTCTGCCCGTCCGCAACCTCGATCATGACCGGTGCGAAGAGCCCCGGCACGCTGGCGGATGCGAGCAGCACGCTGCGAAAGAGTTCGAGACGCCGTAGATTACTACTTCGGGCAATCGCACCCATATCCCAGATCACGCCGCGACCTGCATCCAGATTGGTTGTCTGGACCAGCAGCCTGCGCCCCTTCTCATGCTCAAGAGCGATTGCATCCAGTATCGCTTCGTCGATATTGGCGGCGATCAGTTCTGTAAGTGGCGCAGCATCGGCCAAGCTTGGCTGTGTCAGTAGACCAACGATGCCTCTCTGCCGGTAGATGTCCTTTCGCGAGATCTCGGTATAGAACGCGCGCAGACTCTCGTCATATTCCGGACCAAGAAACGCAAAAGGCGCGATCAAAGCGCCGGTGCTGACGCCCGAGACGATCGAGAATTGCGGACGCTCTCCGCTATCGCTCCAGCCCTTGAGAAAACCCGCCGCATAGGCACCGTCGTCCGCCCCGCCAGATAACGCAAGCAGGGTATCGGCCCGTCTTTCCGGTGCGCCGGTCGCCATTTCTTCGCGCATGGAGGCGAATGTTGCCGGAGGCGCATCGGCCCAATATCGGACCGATTCAAAGCCGGGCAATTGCGCCGCTTCGGCCTGCGCTTCCAGGCGAGGAATGCGATCAGGCCACGTAGCGCATCCACCTAGTGCAAGCGAAAGTGGCAACAACAGGGCGAACAAGCGGAGCATCAGTCGAGCGCCTCCGCTTGTGCGCGGCTCTTGCGGGTTAGCAGGGTGTAGAGCGCGGGGATGATGAACAGCGACAGGATCGTCGACGAAACAAGGCCGAACATGATTGCGAAGCAAAGCGGACGATACATCGGACTGCCGATCGCCAGCGGAACGAGGCCGACGATGGTCGTGACCGATGTCGTCAGGATCGGACGCAGGCGATCGGCTGCTCCTCTTGCAGCCGCATCGGCGATCGAGAACCCTTCGAGCAGTCGCGAATTCATCGTGTCCACCATGACAATGCCGTTGTTCACCACGATGCCGATCAGTGCGATCACGCCGACGACAGCGAAGAACGACAAGCTGAGGCCGAATGCGAAAAAGCCGAGGAACGTCCCGATCAGCGCCATAGGCATGGTGGTGAGCAGGATGAAGGCCTGTGGGAAACTGTCGAACACGATTACCAGCACGCCGAAAACCATGATGATCGCGACGGCCAACGCGATACCGGCGGAGCCGAAGGTTTCCGCCGTTTCTTCGGCTTCCCCCCCAACAGCAAAAGCGTAGCCCTGTGGCCATTCCTCCATCGCGGCTTCCAGTTTGGGGGTCACTGCGTCGATAATCTCTGTCACCGGGCGGCCCTGATCTTTTGCCAGCACCGTCAAAGCGCGTTCCCCATCCTTGTGGCTGACCGCTACAGCCGCTTCGGATTGCACGGGCTCCAGCAGCGACAGCAGAGCAACGCTCTCCCCGCTGGGCGTAAAGGCGCGTACCAGCGCCAATTCCTCGTACCGGGAGGGCCCACCGGCTTCAAACCCGCCGCGGCTGGGCCAATCGGTCCCGACGCGGATTTCCAGGTCGTCTTCCGGTCCCGGGGTCACGAACTCGCCGACCTGGTCGTTCGAAAGCGCAAAGCGTATCTGCGCTGCGAGATCGGCCTGGGTGAGACCGAAGAAGTCGAGTGCCTCGCGGTTCGGACGTAGAGCTATCTCGCCGGTAACACTGCCCAAATTATCGCGAATGTCGACGATCCCGGATTCGTCCCCAAGTAGGGCTTGCACCTCTTCTGACAGCTCCTGCAACTTGGCCATTTCCGGCCCGGTCAAGATGATTTCGATGGAATCGCCGGAAGTGGGCTGGCCGGTTTCCGCCACCACGAGCAGGTCGGCGCCGGCAACATTGGCGTCGAGATAGGCTTGAAGTTCTTCACGCAGATCGTCGGCCAGTTCGTAACCTGCTGCATCGCGGTTTCCACGTTCTACGAAAGTAGCGGAGAAGCCGATGAAATTTTCCGCCGTCGACGGTTGCAACGATGCGGCAACCGAACCGCTGGCAAACGGACTTTTGCTGCCCACCAACTTGATAAGATCGGCGAAGTAGGGTTTTTCGAGAAGCAGCTCGCCAACTTCGTCGGCAATCCTCTGCGACGTTTCGAGCTGCGTAGAGGCGGGAAGCTCGATGTTGATGCCGAGGTTTTCGCCATCGGTCTTGGGGTAGAGCACTAGCGATGTCTGCGCGATGGCCACGCACGACAACAGAAACACTCCCACCGCGCCGCCGACCCAGGTCCAGGCTCGCTTGCGGCTGGAGATGATGTTGGCTTGCGTGAAGCGTTCCAGCCAGCCGGAAGCATCTGCCGCCACGGCGTCGGCCTTGCTGGTTTCTTCCTTTGTGTCCCCGTCGGAAACGCGTTGGAGCAGGTAGCGCGAGAGCGGTACGGCTGCGAACAGCGCCACGATGTAAGCCAGGATGAGACATGCGATGGCCGTGATCGGCAGGACGCGAATGAATTTACCGGAAACGCCACCGATAGCCATCAGCGGCGCGAGCGCGAGGATTGTCGTCAACTGGCCAGCGAAGGCCGGCATGGCATAGCGATCAATGGTGCTGAGCGCCGCTTCCCCAAAGCTCTTGTTGTTGGTGTAGATGTCCTCGTGAAGCCCTTCCATCATCAGGATGAACACATCGACGAGCAGGCCGAGGGCGAGCACCATGCCGATGATGACCAGCTCGTTGAGCGAATACCCCATCAACAGGATGACGACCAATACCCCGCAGAAGGTGACCGGGATCGACAGGCCTGCGATAAGCCCCTCGCGCCAAGTCAGCACGAGGAACAGGATGATGAACACCGCCAGCATCGCCTGCCATCCGTTGTTGAAGACGTTGATGAGCGAATCCCAGATCGTCTCGGCCTCGTTCTGCACCACGGTATGTTCGACGCCTTGTGGCCAAGCCGTGGTCTGCGCATAGGCATCGATGTCAGCCAGCACGTCCTCGATCAGCTGGATCGTATCGGCTCCGGGTACCTTCTTGACCGAAAGACTTACCGAAGGTCGGAAGCGTTCGCCGTCCTCACTGTAGAAAGTGCGCGATTCTTCGGTTTCGAGCTGACGGCGCACAGTTGCGATCTCGCCCAGCAATACAGGGCGGCCGCTTGCGCCGTCGCCAAAGCGAGCCACCGGTAGCGCGCGAAGGTCGTCAATCGTCTGGAACTGTCCTTCCAGACGGACGACTGCACCGATTTCCTCGCTTTCGATTTCGCCAAACGGTTGTTCAAGATTGGCGCGGGTGATGGCATCGCGCACCTGTACGGGCGACAGACCGAGCGCCAGCAGTCGCTGGGGCTCGAGCAGCACTTGGACGATTTCCTCGCGCACGCCGGCCACGTCGACCTCGTTGACGCCGCCGATCCGCTCCAGCCGGTCCTGCAAATCCTCGCCCAGCGCGCTGAACGCCGCGGGGCCAGCATCACCATAAAGTGCAACCGTGAGCACGGGCCGATCATCGACGGAAACCTGTTCGATCGCCGGTTTCTCGGCTTCCGACGGCAGGTTTGCCTCGGCGTCGGCCACGGTTTCGCGCAAACGTGCGATGGCTTCGCCCGAATCCGCGCTGGCGTCGAACTCGACGGAAATCAGCGAGAAGCTGTCGAAGGAAGCGCTGTTGATCGCCTTGACGTCGGCGAGCGTGGTCAGCTCGTCCTCGATTTCCTGCGTGACCTGTTCTTCCATCGTGGTCGGATCGGCGCCGGGCCAGGTGGTGGTGATGGTCGCCTGCGGAATGTCGAGGTCGGGGAGCGATTCCTTGACGAGGCTGAAATAAGCCATGACGCCACCGACTACGAGCAGGGTTGTCAGAAGGATGCCGAAGGTCGTCTTGAGGAAGAAGAACTTCTTGAACCCGCTGGCGTTTGCCACGGCTTCGCTTTCACGGCCCGTTTCGCTCGGGGCAGTCCCTTCAACCTGGTCTTCGTCCTGCGGGAGATTGGCGTCCGGTTGCTGATCACTCACTGGGAGTCACCTGCGCGGCTACCGAATTGTCCGCGATTCTCCCCGATCCGGCGAACCCGGTCGCCGTCCGACAGGCGCTCGACGCCGCTCGTCACGATCGGAGCGCCAGCGTCGAGGCCAGAGGCGATCGCCACACCCTCGATCCCCTGTAGTCCCAATTCGACCGACGTCCTTCGCGCAGTTCTCGTTTTCGGGTCGTATACGAAGACAAACGCCTGGTTATCCTCGAACCGAATTGCGTCGTAAGGCACGATTGGAACGTCTTCGACCTGTCGGCCTGCGATCCACGTGGTGACAAACTCGCCGTCCTGCAGTCGGACGGCACCGCTATTCGTGCGGACCGTCACCTTAAAGGAACGGCGTTCTGGATCGAGCGAAGGCGAAATTGCCACCACGCGCCCGCGCACGGCAAAATCGCTCACGTTAAGACCCGGCGCTCGTCCTGCACCGATACCCGGCCGCGCTTCGGCCTGTCTTGCGGTCCCTGCCGTGCCGTTACCGGCATCGATCAACACGTCGGAGCCGATCTCGACCGCGTCCCGTTCGAAGGCGGGCAATTGAACGGTAACTTCGAAACTCGATGGATTGATGATGACAACCGGAACACTGGATAATGCGCCGGATTCACTGTTCGTCTGAATGGCTTGCGGCGAAAAATACTGGCCCTGCTCAATGTTGAGACGCGCAATGACGCCGTTGATCGGCGAAACGATACGACTCTCGCTGACGCTCACCTGTGCCTCGTCGACACCGGCCTGTGCCGCGTTCACGTTCGCCCGGACGGCGGCAAGCTGGGCGTCTGCCTTGTCCTTGGCGGCGCGCGCTTCGGCGAGCCGCGCCTCGGCCTCGTCGTATTCCTGTTCGGACGCTGAATTCAACGCCAGTAGCTGGCGGTACCTCTCGAAGGTCTCGCGGGCCAGTTCGAGGCTGGCGGCTGCCTGTCTCTGGTTGGCCTGAGCCACCTGCACTTCGGTGCGCGCGTTGGCGAGGCTCGACCGGGCGTTGGCGACCTCGGCTTCCGCGCGGGCCTGCTGCTGATAGGCAATCACCTGACCGCGGCGAACGCGGTCACCTTCTTCGAGACGCGGATCAAGATAGGCGATCCGGCCAGCGCTTTCGAAAGAGAGGAATTCGCGCTGCGCTGCTCGAGCAGTGCCCTGCGCATAGACCCATGATTGTATCGAACCCTCCGAAACGCGGGCCACACGCACACTGACTGCCTGCGCCTCTTTGGCCGCTGCGGCTTCATCGGCATCCGGTTCCTCGCTGCCGCCTCCGCAGGCTGACAGCACCAGCAAAAGGCTGGCCGGAATGGCGTATATGCGTTTCATTAGTTGGAATCCCGAGGGCTGGGCGCAGCAGGGCCGTCGCCAATGAAGACCGGAGTGGTGGAAAGCGAACCGAAGCCGCCCCCAAGAGCAAGATGGAGGGCGATCCGGTTTTCGAGCCGGGCCCGCCGGGTTGCAATGACCGCGCTGCGGGCATCGAGCGCGCTTTGCTGGCTCTGCAGCACGGTCAGAAACGGGTCTATGCCTGCGCGATAGCGATTGAAGGATATATCGACCGACTGCTGGGATGCGTCGGCGGCGCTGACCAGTGCTGCTTCTCGGGCGGCAAGTTCATCGTCTACCGCCAGTGCGGTTTCCACCTCGGACAGTGCGGTCAGGAGCGTATCGACGTAGAGTTCGACAGCTTCGTCCCGCTGTCCTTCGGCAAGTCGAACCTGCGCGCGAAGCCGCCCACCCTGGAAGATCGGCTGGAGCAAGGCACCGGCAATCGACCATACGAAGAAATCACCATCCAGCAGATTGGCCAGTTCGTCGCTCGCGGTGCCGGCCGACCCGGTCAGGTTGAGCGAAGGCAAGAGCGACCTTTGTGCAGCGGCGGTGCGAAAGCCAGCCGCGCGCAAGTTGTATTCGGCAGCCGCCACGTCCGGCCTGCGCGTGAGCAGATCCACCGGCAGTCCGACTGGCGGCGGCGCAGGGATTGCCGGAAGAACAGTCGCAGTGGGCAGGGACCCGGCGGGATAATCGCGCAGCAGGGTTTCGAGCTGACGGGTGAGACGCTCGACCGTTTCCTCGCGCTGCTGCAAACCTGCAATCGCCGATTGCAGGTTCGAGATGGCAAGCAGCTTGTCGTTCGGCGGGGCGATACCGACATCTGCGCGATTGCCGACCTGCCGGGCAATTTCGCCGAAGGTCTCCACGACCTCTTCCGACAGGGCGACCTGCGCTCGCGCTTCGACAAGGCTGAAATAGGCGCGCGCGGTTTCCGCCGCGATAGCTTGCCGCGCAGCCCGAAGATTGGCTTCGCTGGCAAGAAAATCGGCCCGCGCCGCCGCGTTTCGGGCGCGAAGCGCACCGAACAGGTCGGTTTGCCAGCTGACGTCGAGGGAGAGAGCGTAATTCTCGACCACGAAGCCCGACGGTCCTTCTTCACCTTCCGGGACTCCCGGAATGGCTCCGACCGGACCAAGACCACCAAGCGTCTGACGCGAACGCGAAGCGCTACCCGAAGCGGAGATCTGCGGGAGCTGGTCCGCGCGTTGGATGCGCGCCTGTGCCCGGGCCTGCTCCACTCTGGCGAGCGCCTGCCCGACCTGCGGACTTTCTGTAACCGCTTCTTCGATCAAGGTGGTGAGTCGTTCGTCCCCAAAGCGGGTCCACCATTGATCGTCCGGCTGGGCCGGAACGCCACCGGCAGCAAAGTTTACCGGAAGGTTCTGTGCCAGTTCCGGGGGATCGAGCTGCGGAGAGGCACAAGCGGCCAGAAGGCTCACGCTCGTCAGTACCAGCAGGTATTTGCGATCCAGAAATGATGACCGATAAAAAGGCAGGGTAGACTCCTTTGGGGAACGGCCCGAGCGCTTATGCGTAAGTGAATTCAATAGCAACTGAAAGTTCTGAAAGGACTACGAATGATTACGATCAGCGAGCTCACCCCGAACGTTCAGCAAATAAAGATCAGCGGGAAAGTCCAATCTGCCGACATGCCACAGGTAATCGACCTGGCCGAGATGATCGGCAAGGGAGGAAAGAAAGACAGCCTCGTGTTCGATATCGAGAACGTCGAGGGGTTCGACTGGTCCGTACTCGGTGAAGAAATGAGCCATCTGTCTACCATGATGCGGATGTTAACCCGGCTGGACCGGATCGCCGTCATTGCAGATCAGTCATGGTTGCGAACAGCTGCGCGGCTCGAAAGTGCGCTGCTTCCAGGTGTGACCTACGAAGTCTTTTCCCGCGACAAGGCGGAGCAAGCGCGTGCGTGGGCGAAGGGCGAGATCGACCGCCCCCATGCCGATGCGGTCCGCTTGGTCGATGTCGGCGACAGCTCGATCGTGGCATTCGAACTCGATGGCCGGATCGACGAGGACAATGCTGCGATGATGATCAAGGACGCCAGACTAGCTCTGGAAAAAACAGGCGCCCGACGGATGATGGCACGGATTAAGAACTGGCACGGCTTCGATCCGTCGTTGCTTGCATCCGGGAATATTGCCAAATCGAAAATGGATTTCATCAAGCGGCTTGATCGATATGCGATCGTTGGTGGTCCGGAATGGATGCGCTCACTCGCTGAGAAGATGAGTCCGGTAGTGAATCTCGAGATCAAGGGGTTCGACCTCGATGAGGAAAGCGAGGCACTCGAATGGCTTAAGCGATAGGTCGCGGGTAGCTTCCGACTTCCAGCATCCGCCGGTGCTGTTCTCTTAAGATTATCCCCACGTCTGAAACGAACATCCAAAGGCTTAAAACCGGAAGTTCCGCTTCCGGCCCATAATCTGACATCGTTGCCCCAGCTCAATGATCCGCCCGCGGACCAGCGACAAGATACTTAGGTCGGATTCCTGCGTGTAGCTTCGTTGGACAAGCGCTTATGTCGCGATGATGCAAATGCGCTGGGCGCATTTGGAGGACGATGTTTCTGAGAAACTTTTGACGATATTTTTCGGATCTGAAGCGGCGCAACACTTCGGGCGTTTGCAACAAGTCGAGGCAAATCGACTGGTCTGAATTTCCTGTAATAGCCCTTCCTTTTTTTCGGAAGCGGATCCTTACCGGCAGACTTCGCCCGCTTTCTTGCGGTCGGCCCTAACGAGCGGGAAATTATGATCCTGTGGTGGGAGATCGGTCCCTGTGGTGCATGATCTATGTGGAAGTGCTTTGCGAATGGCGCATCGATACCTTTCGCAAGGTAGGCGGCAGCCCTCGGACCGTATCGCACCCTCCCGATTCTGATCGAACCAGGTCGGGCAACGAAGAATTCCCTTTGGTACTGTCGCCGCAGGAAATAAATCAGGTCCTCACATTTTCGGAAGGGCCATCGGAGCATCCAGTGCACATGGAGCGGGCCATGATGCCTTCGTCCGGAATTTGAAGCTGTTGGCGGATTTTCGAATACCGCAATTGCGTCGAACGGTGAAAACTTTTTGGCTCCTTTCACCATATTATTCCATCGCCGCCTCGTGTTGCCCCAGAACTTCTTGCGAAAAATGTCATAGGGCTTCTCGCCAGACCTGCTGACAAGAGGGAATTTTATGGTTATAAAAACATTGAGCGGTCTTCGTGCCGCATAGGCGAAACGCTCTGCATGAAGGATAGCGCGGGCGCTTTCGGGACGCAGGCAAGTGCCCTTCTGTATGCGCTTCATGAATGGGGTTATATCCGATTTTCGCATCTAAGATCGGATAGCTTCCGTATCTTATCGAATCCTTATTTATCATGTAGTTATTATAGAACCGTCGGTACTACGCCCCCGGTGCAGGATTCCCCTATTGGGGAGGAGGGCAGAATGGTGAACGCCTCACTCCTGACTCCGGCACGCGAATGCGGATGCAAAAGAGGGGCGCGCATTCGTGCGCCCCTTCGAGTCAGATTATCACCTGACGGCTCGCAGCCTGGTCCAGCGCCCTCCACGATAGATAACTCGCGAGCAGGTTCCGGCGGACAGGCGGTGGACATGACGCGAGCAGCCAGAATATCCATGCGGCCTGCGTCTCGGTGCGTAGTTGGACCAGGCGCTGGATCACCGATGGATTGGGTCCAGATAGCTCGCGGCCGCCGATCTGCGCGGCATGGACCAATTGGTCGTGGGGGATGTTCACGTGAATTTTCCTCGCGAGGCCCGAGCGGGGAATGAAGACGAGAAGGCTACTCGTGACCCCTTTAGCCTGACGTTGCCCCTGCCTTAAAACAGCTGGCGCAGTCGTGTGGATCAGCGCCGTCGTTTCGGGTGTAAACAACCTGCGGATATCCTCGCGCATGCGACGCGGTTCGTAGCCCGCCCCATAGCCGTGAGCGTGTGAGGCGAATGCCGCTTCGTTTCGCCACCGCCGGGTGACGATGAACGCACCGAATCCGAAGGGTGCGAGTGGCTCGTGCCTGAGAGGCGGAAGTTGAAGCGAGAAAACAACCATGCGCTCGCGCATGGTGGAGGTACGACGATATGGCTTGGTTGGATGGTATCGGGCTGGTCGCTCAACCGAACTCGATGGTTTCGTCGGCGAAGCGCAGTCGCAGGATGTGCTCGGTGAACGCCTGCGCGCCACTCCCTCTTGCCAGCTCCACCCAGGCCTCCCACCGGTCGAGCCGATGGATCAGCCAGGCGAACAGACGATCGCGGGCGTATTCATCAGGAAACGTCATGGTCCACAGCACGCGGCCAAGCGGGATGTTTTCGCCGGTCGGGATCCCGATGAGCTTGATACCCGGATCACGGTTGATACGCTCACGCACGAACCTGCCCGGTAGGTCGAGCGCAAAGCTCTCGTTGACCTTGAATACCCGCTCACGTTGCTCGCGAGTGTCGCCGCCATCGAAGCCGCGCCATCGCGCGATCGTCGGAAGTCCGATCGGAATGGGTGCCTCCCCTGCCCGGCGGGTACTGGCCAGCGCGACGAGGATAGCCCTCCCCTCCGGTGTCAGGTCGCCGGTCAGGCCTTCTGAGAGCTTGTGCCCTTCGAGCCAAAATCCGTAGTGGCGCGCGACATCCCACGCGCCATCGAACAGATCGTTTACCCGTTCCTCGACATGGACGATGCGCCGATCGAGCGCGGCGAGTACCGCGAGCAGGAGTTCGGTCATGGCAGTGAACTGCCAGTCCGAGCCCCGCGCCATGCCGAGCCGACCGCACCAGATGTATTCGCGCAGCGACGACCAGCGCCGCCCGAGCTCATCGATGAGGTGCGGGTAACCATCCGGGTCCGCGATGCACCAATAGCCGAAGGGTAATGCCGCATTTCTGCGCTGCTCGTAGGGGATGTCATGCTGTTCCATGGTCAGCGCCCTCCCGGCTTACCGAGCCGCGGCGACGGCGGCGCTAGCGCGGGTTCGGCGTGGAGGTCACCCCTTGCCTCGATCGAACTGAGCTGGCGTGCCAGCCTGATGGTCTCCTCGTACATATAATCGATGCCGCGATAGACCTCCCCCTCCTCGCGCGCGAGGATCGGCTTCGAACCCGATGGCACCAGGTCACCCGCCTTGTCGGCGACGAAGCCGAACCACCAGGCGTCATCCGCGGTCTGATGTTCGGCGTTCGGCGTGTTGAGCATGGAGCCCCGCCCGCCCATGCGCGCATGGCACACCCGCACCGCCTCGGATCCGTAGCGGGAGCAGATTTCCGCGTAGTCGATCCCGCCGTGGGGTGTGAGCCCGGCGCTCGCCGGTATCGCGTCCTCGCGGTAGCCGTAGAGCGGGTGTCCGCGCTCAACCGCTACGAACCCACCCCAAACGCCCGACGCTTGGCGCAGAAGGATACAGTCGAGGCCGGTTGCAGCATCGCGCCAGGCGATCTTGTCAAACTGCTCGTTGCTCCATGGTCCCTGGCCGCGCGGACGCCGATCCTTGATGATATAGAGCTGCTCCGGCCTGACCTCGTGATCGCCGATGGCGACACGTTCGGGCAGGTGCGCCAGGTTGGTGTTTCCGGCGGGCGCGATGGCGCGGCCGGCGGTGGTTTTCTTCTTCGGCATTTTCAGATCCTTCTTAGGCATAAAAAATGCCGCTCATCCCTCCTGGATGGGCGGCTGTCGTTTGATCTGCATGGTGGCAGATCGGTAGTGCACGGTTGGTGAAGTTCGAGGCCCCGCGCCGGCCTGCTCTGCATGTTCGCTACGTCATCTTTTCCTCCTCAATCCTCTCATCATCCCATTCCCGGCCAGCTGGGGCAGGTTTCCGTCATTCACGCGTCGGCGCGATAGACTGCCCCGCGCAGTCCGCTCGCAGCCTTCTGTCCCCTTGCCCACGGAGCGAAACTGCGCCGCGCGAACTCGCTGCCGGGGATCGCCGCCACTGCGGAATCAGCAATAGCCATGATGGTGTTGGGTTGATCGCATTCGATCACGCGATGCGCGGCGAGATGACGCACTGCGATAACCGCCGTGGTCAGAACGTCGGCGAGCACCTGGTCGCGCACCTTGGGCCAATCGCCTTTCTCGACAAGCTCACCGATAGTCCTGCTCGGCGACGGCTTTGCCGGGATGGCGGTTGCTGCGGCGTATTCCGGCAGGTGGGGCGACCTGGCCTGTACGGTGACCGCGCGGCACAAATCGATGCGCTCCCTCGCATGCGGGGAACCGTCCGTAAGCTGGCGCGGCAGGACCAGTGCAAACTCGCCGGCCGACCGGCGCAGGACGGCCAGAACCACGACGCTTTCGACCGCCGGAACTTCCTCTCCTGGCTTGAAGCACAACTGTAGCCACGAGGCAGCCGCAATGCGATTGAAGGGCCAGCGGATCTTCGGCTCGGCGCTTTCGCCTTCGCTAACGCAGTACCCATCGTATCGGCTTCTGTCCCAGCGGTACTCGAAATCGGCGACGATTATGCGCTGCGGGCAGCGGTTTGCTCGCCTGTCTTCGCAGGCCAGTTCGAGGAACTTGCGAGCTTCGCGTTCGAGGGTTTCCTCGAAGCTCAAGTTGTCGATGTGCATGATTTGTATTCTCCATAAAAACCCGCTCGGATGGCGGGTCGTCGGCTCGAATTGTGAAGAGGTGAAGAGGTGCTGCTTAGCGGTGACGCTGGCACGCCGTGATGGTGCGCGTCGTCATGGCTGGCAATCCGGAGCGGTAGCCCCACGCCTGCTCGTGCTCGACGCGCTCGGGCGGCAGCTCGATCTGCCAGAACGGACCATCGGGATTCCATCTGTAGCCGCGAGCCTTCAGCATCTCCTTCTTGGAGAACGGGGCGCGTTCGGCCTGCACGATCACCGAGGGCCTGCTGGCGGCTTCGATCAAGCGCTGCAAATGCGTGCGTACTGGCCCTCCACCGGGATCACGTTGGCGGTGCTGCAAAAGCCAGAACAACGCCCAGACATCGGCAGCCGCCCTGTGTGCATCGCTGAACCATCCGACGTGGGCAAGAAGCGCCGACTGCGAGCGTCCCTCGTAACCGAGCCGAAGCCAGTCGATCTCGTCGCACGAGCAGGCCCAGGCGCGGCCTACGAGATTCGGGTAGCGGCGCTCGATGAAGCCCAGGTCAAATCGACAATTGTGGGCCACGATGAGGCTGGCACGATCGAGCAGGCCGATGGCGAACGCGTCGTTAATTTTCTCGCCCGCCACATCCTGTGCGCGAAGGCCCGTGACCAAGCTGATTTTGGGATCGAGTTCGCGGCCTGGATCCTGCAGCCAACTGAACGGTCCGAGGTGCCCAATGACCTCGCCTTCAACGTCGACAAAGCAAAGCATGATGGCGAGCTCGATGATGACATCATGTTGAGCTGAAAGGCCAGTCGTTTCGACATCGAGGATGGCCACGCATCTTCCATCGGGCACTGGCCCTTGATGCGGCATCGAGGAATACGGCTTCGGAACACGTCGCAGCACGCGATATCCTTCGTGCTGCTCAAGGTCTTTCGCCAGCGCCTCCGCGTCTGGCGACAGATGGTCGGTATTGATCATTTCGGTTTCTCCGGTTTCGTGTCGAAACCGGCGAGGCGGGAGCCGAGCGTTCACACTCAACTTTTCCCTTCACCTGCCGGCTTCAACCGGCAGGCCAAGATGATGTTTCTTCTTGCGGCACGACGCTGTCAGCGCAGGGTCCGCGTTTCCTTCCAAGGCGTCGCAACGCCGCCCCAGGATTGCTGCCGCGATCCGCACCAAAGGGCCGCATTCGGCCCGTGCGAACGCCTGCGTTCGCTACACTCGGGAGGACCAATGGTCCGGACGAGCGCAGCAAAGTCATCCGAAATGCCTTGCGGATGACTTTGCGGTATTGCGCCTAAAAAAACGGGTTCGAACGATACGTGATATAGTCGTTCCGAGGGGCTATATCTTCTGTGTTTCAAACGGAAATGAGAAAGGCGTTCGAGAAACCTACTTACGGGAATTCCGTAAGTCCTGATCTCGATAACACAGAGTAAGTGCGATGGCTGGATGCCTGCCGAATATCTTTTCCGCCTGTGGCTGCAAAATTTTTTCGCCACCTGTTTGGGGCAAGTTTTTTTTCATCCTAGAATCGGAGGATGACAAGTTACGACCCCTTGGAAAATCTGCTTGTTTCCGCATGGAAAGAGCTCGCCCAGTACCTCCCCGAGGAAGCCTCATATGTAGCGCTTTGGCTCGAGCTGGAGCGCATGGCCCAGGAAAAGGACGAGAAGGGTAATCCTACGCCCCGGGCCCATCGTGCCAAGGCCAGAATGCGCAACGCATTCCTCGTCGAGGAGACCAATGCCAAGTCGAAAGGCAAGGTTATAAAGGACCAGGCAAAGGTCGAAAAAGAGATGGCCACTGTAGCCTCTCGCTTTCTCGTTTTGCTGGTTACTGCGCGCGCCAACGCAGCCAAGATCGCCCATATTGAGAGCGTCGAAAAGCATCAATTGGCTGACGGCGAGAACCGCGAGCAGCACGATCCGGAGAGCAAGTTCGCGCTTGCCAGCCCCTTCATCGACAAGCTTGCACAAGCTGGCACCTCACCCTCCGCAATCGGTCGGATGCCGGCCCTGATGGTGTCTTTCATCGCACTGTTGATCAGGGATCACGCCGCCGATCCCAGCTTTCAGAACCCCCACAATGTCTGGAACCGGATCGTGCGATCGGGGATCCTCGAGGCCTACCTTGGTAACCTCGACGACGAACATCTCAAGGTCGTTGCACAAGCTGGCTGCGAGCGTGACGAGCAGACCAATGAGTGGGCAAGGCGGGCACGCGAAGAGCTCAATCTGCCTGCCGGTATGGACGATCGCTTCCTCGAGGGGGTGGCCCGCATACGCGATGCAGCGCGCTCGCTGACCGAGGGGGAGGTCCGCGCTTACGAGGATGCGTACAAGCTGCAGGACGATCGCGATATCGATCGCCTCGCGAGTCTGTTGCAGATGGAAACGCAAGTCGACCGGATCCGGTTAAGGGCGCTTCTGGACGTCGTCCATCGCTCGATCGCGCCGCTCAAGCGCGACTGGAAAATGGAGATGCACCTCGGCATTTTGAAGCGCGAAATCGATACAATCGCTCCTCAGGCCAAGTGGCACAATGACTGGAAGGCAGAGCTTCGCGAGAGGCTCGAAATCACCTTCGAGCGCTTGGGACCGATGGGAAGCATAGAGGCGTTCAACGCGCTTCTCAGGAGTGGTCTTGCAGTCTCCGATGCCGATTGGGAATTCACTAAGCGGCTTGAGCGCAATGTGGTCGACGGACACTTCATCGCTTTCGAGAACGAGGTTCGTGCAGCATGCAAGGCGGGTTACGAATTCAAGATCTACGACAACCGCGTGATACATTCTCACGAGCCCGGTTACGAGACGATCGAAGCCGAAAGATGGAATGGCCATTATTGGCTCGAAGAGTTTGGTGCGTGGCCGGGGGAGGATGCCGGCGAGCGCAAGGGTAGCCATACCGGATATGGCGCTCAGGTGGCAGAAATTACCGAACATTCAGGCGGCGGCACGGCACCCGACCGTGCAGCTTCGGACAGCCGCAATTTGCACGCTGGTTCAGAGCCGGCGCCCGGCAATCCGGGGTCGAAGAGCATCGACGTAGACACGCACGAGCCTGGCTCGAGCAGTCCCGATAGCGAGGAAATCTCGTTCGCCTTGGACGATGAGGAAGAAGGCGAGGAAGTCGATTTTCACGCCATCGCGGCGGAAGAGAATGACCCGCTGGATGTCGATCTGCCCGCGAGCAGTGATGCCGTGGATGAAGTTCCGACGTCGCCACACGACAAAGATGTCGACGGGGGGGCGCATTCGGAGACAGGCGGCGTGACCGAAATTCGGCCCGGCACAGCCTCCTCGCCCACACCGCAGGGCACTGCGCAAAACACGCAGTCGGAGCTCTTTCCAGGCGACCTTCCTCCAGCGTCAAAGGATGTTCGCCCTCCGGTAGGCACGCTGCCTATGGTCCCGAGCCAACCCGTAAAACCGCGACGGATCGAGCCTGCCGCACTCGACAAATTGAAGGATGAGGATTTCCGATGAGCAACGATATCGTCAACCACGACGGCAGCTCGATGCTGGTCAGGAACTATCTTCGTGCTCAGGACAATGTGGAGTCCATGCCGTTGCCGGTTATCCGAAACAAGCAGACAGGTCTTGCACCGACCTACTTCCCGGCACGCGTCGAAGGCGGCGTGGGCGCCAGTATGCTAGGCCTGATGTTGAGTCATTTCTCCGGAGAGCAGCCACTCGTCATTCAGATCGGGGGCCTGAAGAGCTGGGCCTATCGCGACCTGTCGGATGACCGCTTCGTCCATCTCAAGGAGGTGGAAGAAGAGAACCTGATCGCAGCCGTGCTCGATCACCGGATGGCCGAGGAGAACATCGAACGCCCGGCCATCATCGAGTTCGAGCAGGCCTTGCCTCGCGAAGCCATCGAGTGCGCGCGCTGGCTGGCAGAACGCCTTGACGGCTTCGTCATGTTCTGCCCGATCGCATCTCGACAGGACCGGGAGTTCAAGTTCCTGGCGCGTGCAAGGGAAGCAGGTGTCCATTCTATCTTGCCCCTCCGTCAGTATGGCCTCGGTCGCCAGAAATCAGACGAAATTCTCCGGGTGCCTTTGGTGCCTTCCTTCATCGTCGAGTGGCTGCAGCACAAGGCTCCACACCTTGGCTACGTGCTCGACAATTGCGAACGCCCGGTCGAAGCGGCGATGTTCGCGGACGAACTGCAAATTTTCCGGAACGAAATCATCAGGAGGATGAGTTGAGGACGATAGAAGAGCTGTGGCGTGAGATCTTCGATCGCGATCCGTCGCCGGGAGAGGTCCAAGCCATGGAGGGCATCGCCAACGTCCTGGAACCGGAAAGTGCGGCGTTCGTGCAATGCGCGGTTACCGTCCATACCTTGTACCGCGTACTCCTGCTTGATCCCAGCAGCCCGGTTCGCATGACGGTTCAGATCGCGAAGGTTCTGAAGGATCTGGAAGGCTGTGCAGGCCGTATCGGGACTACTCTGCAAGACTCATTCCGGAGGGTTTCCGCCCTCAAGAACGATACCGAGTTTACCCTTTTGGCTTTGCAGGAAGCGCGAGAGTTTGCCGCCTGGCAGCGCAGTAACAGGGTAACGGTTTTTAGGCGCGACAGGGCGCCCGAGAAGGCTGAGTACTCGGTGTCGCTGGATATCTTGGGGCTGCTTGCCGGGGTCGTGTTGCTGGCCGTGATTCTTGGTGGAACGGTCGTGATCGGTCTGGCGCTCATGATCATGAGTAGCTTCTGATGTGTCATTGGCCGCGAGCTTCCAGCCTTCAATTCGAGGGGTCTTCGTTCGGAGGCTCCGCCCTTGAAAGCACTACTCTCTGATCCGCGAGGCTGGTTGATGCAGAGTCTTCCCGCCCCACTGCTCGCGCGCACGGAAAAGACACATCCCCTAAATGGAGCCGCACCAGCGGCGCGTTCTTGTGGGACCTCTTCGCATTCGCGAACCCGGCCCGGGGAAGGCGCCGTCGGCGGGCGGCCCTTCGCGCGCGACCCTGCGGGGGCGCGCGCCAGCGGCGCAATAGCGACCGCTTTCTAGACTTTTTCAGAACGACGATTTTGGAAATCGCCGGTGAAAGGAAAAAGCTTTCAGACGCCTGCCGGCGCAAAGAGGAGATGTGATATGAAGATCGAACAGCCGAACGGACTCCGAAATCCGCAGATCGAAATGAAATCCGAAGAAGAGAGAGGAAAAACCCGACAACGAACTTGTCGGGGGCATCCGCCATAGCGGATGCCGTGGGCGCCTTCCGGCGCCCGGGGGGGACGCGATGAGTTTTTGTCGCGTCCCCCTGAGGCCGGCCAGGTCAGCCGGAGGTTCGCCGCGGATTTCTTGGCCGGTCTCAACCGTTTTTTAACTTCTGGCCGATTATGGCGAAGCCACGGGGCCGGGCTCGGCTCCCGCTTTTCCCCTCTCCCTCCTTCATTCAATCTACCTGCCACAAGTCGGGATCGCGCGCAGACGCGCGCAAGGGGCGGCTTGGAAGCCGCCCCTCAGTTATTCATTCGCCTTTGGCCAGTCGCCTAAAGGTCGCGATGTCGCAGGCGATGGGCGTGCTGCCCATGGTGAACAGCACTTCGCCCGAAGGTGCGAGCTTGTCGATCCGCTCCCGGATGCTTTTTTCTGCAAAAGCGATGTCTTCGCCGTAGGAGCGGGAGGAGCCTTCGCGAAGGCATGCGCTGCCGTTCTTGCGTATGCAGGCTTCCAGAGGAAAGCCGACGTCGAAGATTAGCTTCGCACGCGCATCTCGAGGACGTTTCCATACTGCGCCATTCAGGATGGCCTTTGCTTCAGTCTCTCCGTCGGTGACAAAGTAGGTTAGATCAAGCGCTTGGGCGTCGAAGGTCGCGCAGGGGCGCGCAGGATCCATTCCAACGTGGAGCAGCTCCCAATTCGTCTTCATGACGGAACGGAGGATTTGCTGCATGTCCGTCCCGCTAAGCTTCGTGCCACCGACGATTAGGAAGTTGATCGGCCGCTTCGTTTGGGCTTCGAATTCGGCTTGGAGGCCTCGCAGAATTTTGTTCATCGCCGTGTTGTAAACACTGGGGTGATACGCAGAGTTCATGTTGGTATTTCCTTCCGCAAGTTGCGTGTGATCGGCCGCGAAGCGGAAGTTTTTCCTTCCTCTTCACGATCCGCTTTTCTTGCTCTTGGGAAAGGTCACCCGGTTCTGGTTGGATGCCGGAAGGTCATTCATCTCTAGGTCTCGTGCCGCTTGACGTACCGATGCCGGGGCCGCAGCGTTCATTAAGCTGGTTCGGCCACTTTGCATTTGTGAAACAAGGGATATGAGACGAAATCGTTACGTATGAAGAGCGTCGTGGTAAGAGACCTTCGCGCGCAGATTGGATAGCTCAACTTCAGTACCAACGAGGAGCTCGTTCATGAGATCGGACGTGCTGCGCGCAAACGTTCCGGTCGGAAAAGCTAGCTGCCGAAGTCATAGCAAGGGCTATGTCGGTTACTGGGCCTATTCTGTTGAAGAAGTCGCTGCTGTCGCTGCCAGGGTTGCGCTTCGGACAGCGGGCGAGTGGCGTTGCGATCCCGCTCAGGCGGGTACGAGG
>LUMV01000215.1_pt1 | contig 20929 bp, 14 predicted proteins | sample 729731 | NCBI WGS metagenome assembly LUMV01 (sample SAMN03860301, study PRJNA289734) | marine metagenome | biome: seawater column; feature: ocean; material: water; isolation source: Red Sea water column Station 192 - depth 200m | place: Saudi Arabia: Red Sea | collected 2011-10-15 | depth 200 m
GCCAAACAGCCAGAATGCGGTCAGCGTGCATTGCCCCTCGCACCAGATCTCGCTGCGGACCTGGGTGACGTTGCGCCCCTGCCGCACGATCTCGCGCCGCAGATCGACCTCGCCGGACGAGGGCGCGACGAAGGCGATCTGACCGGCGCGCAGCGGCGGCAGGTCGGGAAAGGCGCGGATCGCCGCCGTATAGGCGATCAGGGCGGAGGCGCCGCCATAGAGCGTGCGGCCCTGCATCCAGTCTTCGGCATCGGGAAGCGTGCAGGAACCGCCTTGCGCGGTGATCGGTGCGAGCAGATCGAACATGGCCATGGCCCCGCCATAGCAAGCGATCATCGCAGGTCCAGCGCGGGCGATTCCGAAATGACGATCAAGCGGGGTCGGCGCAAAAACCGGCAAACAGGCGATTGCCTTGCCGCGCGCCTTTCGCTAGGTGGCCGCTTCCCTGTCGCGCACCCGCTTCGCAAGAGGCGGCGAACGATATGGGACGAGGCCCGATGGCGGAGTGGTTACGCAGAGGACTGCAAATCCTTGCACGCCGGTTCGATTCCGGCTCGGGCCTCCATAATTTCCCGGTTCATGCCGGGCTGGAATGCCGCTTTAGCTCAGTTGGTAGAGCACATCATTCGTAATGATGGGGTCACGTGTTCGAGTCACGTAAGCGGCACCACTTCTGGTCAAAGATGGGAACACTGCCCTCCAACCGGGGGAGCCCCTTTGCCAGTCCGCGCTCCAGCACTAATTTCGAACCAGAAATCTGGACGCCCTGATCGCTTACCGACACCTCGGAAACGAACATTCTGAGGTATGCCGAGCGCAGCGAACTGTCCTCGTCCTGAAGCTTCTCAGCGACTTGCTGTGAAAATTTCTCGATCACGGCTGGCGTGATTTTGCGGCTGCCCCGAGCGAGCTGGCTTTCGATGACCTCGATGCGACCGGTAATGGCGGCGATCGTTTCGCGATGCTCAGCGAGGCGGTGGGCAAATTCCGGATCGCTCGCCTTCATGACCCCGTCCTCGATGAGGCCGAGCAGGCGATCGATAGCGGTCCTTCGGCGAGTGCGTTCGGCCGAGGCGTGCGAAAACTCTTCCTCAAGTTTCTGCCGCTTCGCATCACTTAACTCGAGGACACCCTTCAGGAGCTCACGCAGCCTGTCGGGTGCGAGAATGCGTTTCTGAACAGCCGAGAAGACCGCTTTGTCCAGAACTTCGCGTCGTACGTTCGGACAGCGGCATCGCTGCCCTACGTTCGTGCGGCAGTTGCACTTGTAGTAATAATACTTTTTGCGACTGCGAGAGGTGCCTGATCCGATCGTCATCCCAGCGCCGCAATCAGGCATTCCACATCTCGCGATGCCGGAGAGAAGGGTCGTGCCTGCCGCTTGATGTGGAGGCATGCGCGTCGGAGCGCGCGATGAGCGAAGAGCGGATACCCTTTCGAATTGATCGTCGCTGATAATGCGCGGACATGGTACCTCGATCCACTCCTCGCGATCGGGCACCTGGCCCTCGTCATTCTTCGTCTTATCAAAGTAGCGACCTGTGTAAGCAAGGCGTCCGAGAATACCTGCCAGGTTTCCGTTGCTGAACTTGGCGCCTCGCAGTGTGCTGCCTCGGTCATTGAGCGTCTTGACGATCCAACGGCCTCCACGCCCGATATCTGCCCAGTCGAAGATTTCGCGGACGATGGCCGCTTCCTCGGGAACAAGCTCCAGCTTCATGCGGCGCTTGTCCCCATCGGTCTGAGCCACGAAGGTACGGTAGCCAAAGGGCACCGGCCCGCCAATGGTCTGAGAAATGAGCTTGTTACGGCCTTGCCCGAAGTTCTCCGTAATGCTGACCATCTCGACACCGCACTCGGACAGAGTGTGTATGGTGTTCAGGAACAGGCGCGTATTTCGGGCGAATCGCGCTTGGCGATAGATCAACACGACATCGACTGGGCGTTCGGCGCTCGTCGCTTCGGCTATCATCCGATCAAATTCGGGACGCCTAGAAAGTGTCCCGCTTAGCCCGCTGTCGACGTATTCTCGAACGATCTGGATGTCATTGCGTCCTGCGTATTCCATGCCGGCATGTCGTTGCGCGTCAATGGATTGAGCGTTGCCGTCCTCCTTGTCGACTGACAGCCTCAGATAGAGGGCAGCCCGCAACTTGGTTTTCTTTCCACCTGATCGCGTGACCATCAGCTATCCTCCTCGAACAAGGCTGCGACAGCCGACCCCATCGCTTCGGCAATCATTTGAATCTCCTGGGCGTTGACTGGCAAGTCCAAAGGTAGGTCGCTTCGCATTGCGACCCGCCGGGGAGCGCTTCGCCGAGACAATGTCGGCGAAGCGCTATCCAGTGAACGATCTGGCCTGCGAGACATCAGTCGGCATCCAGTTCGAAATAGGCATAGATCTGTTTGATGAATGCCTTTGCTGCAACTTCCCGTTCCTCGATGGTCATAGCGTTCGGATCGGGTAGCCGCAGGCGTGTGACATTGTCGGAATGCATGTCGAGAGATCCCACCACCTGGTCGTCATCTCCGAAGACCTCCGTACGGTCGGCTGGCTCGAACGGGTCGGCCTTCAGCCCACCGGCCTTCTTAGCCGGTCCATCGATGCCGAAAGCTTCAAGAAGTTCGGTGGTGGTGAAAGAGGCGCCCTCGGCTGCGAGATCCTCTGCCTTCGCAATGAAGGCGCCAACTTCTTCGTCACCGGCGTCCTTCATCCGGTCATGAATGCGGACGCATGTGTCTATCGACACTCGGTCCGGCCTTCGAAGAAGATTGAAGACGACAGGATATTCCTCGAATACGCCGGCCGCCTTGATCATCAGACTGACCTGATCCTTCTTGAGGGCCGGATATTGTTCGGTGATAGCGACCTGAGTCAGACCCGTGATCCGGTGGAGGTTTCGGACGGCGATAGCTGATTGAATTTTGGTTCGCATCGCCGTGCCGACCGCGTCGTCACACATATCGCGTACAGCTTGCTCCTCGGTTCCGGTGTAGACGATGCATCTGATCAGCGTGTCCATCTTGTTGTGATGAACGGTTCGAAGTGCTCGCACGCGGCGATGCCCGTCCTTGACCGCATATTTGCCATTGCCGCCCTCAATGACTTCAATGGGCGGGAGAAACTCGGGATCGACGGCTGCTGAAACCAATGCCGCGTCTGCTGCGTCGGACTGCTTCGACATGACCGCACAGTGGTATTTCCAGTCGCTCAGATCACCGAGAGAAAGGGTAATTTCTCCTTCCAGTCTCGGCGGGGCATCAAACTCTGTCTTGCTGGGTTCGACTTCTGACGCAGAGTTTGGGGACTCGGCTGGCCATTCTCCTCCGAACTCCTCCATCGGCGCATCATCCTGCGCCGGACTCATAAATTCCTGAGAGTGTTCTGCGGTTTCTGTAGCTCGAGCTGCTGGTTCGCCTTCAGGAAGATTAAGGAGATTACGCCGATCTTCGCTATCGAAAGAACTATTTTCATCCATTGTATCACCGTTCGCTTGAGACCTCTGACACCGCGTCTGGTCTGCGCGAATCGGTATGATCATGCGGCGCATTGCCGTCTGTCCTGACTTACTCCTCTTTTTTGAGGTCTGAAGTATGCTTCCGTTGGCGACTTGCCGCTCGCCACACTGATTCCGATGGTCAGCTTTGCGCCCAGTTCAAGCCATTCCGACTATCGCTGCCCAACCCAGAAAGCGGCCATTCGCCTTTGCCGAAAAGTGCAACAGCCTGCTCAAAGAGTGGGGCATTCACTATGCATGATGGCGCGGTCAGCCCGCGTCTGCTCGCCTACCCGCATATGCCACTCTGCTGATGGGCGACACGGGCGACTTTGCTAGGCCTTGCCCCCCAATAATGGGGCTTCTTCGCGATCACTCTTTGCCGCACTATCGGCAAGTCGGGAATTCAGGCCGATTTTTTTGTTGCATTGCACCAAAATATTAGCCACTTTCGGTCTTCAATCGGATTCGCCCAGCGTAGGGTGTTTGACCATCCGATGATATCTTAGATTTGTTGGCAATGGTGCCGCTCGACCGATCCTCCCGGATCGCACGTCGCAGCGGCTTTTTTGCGTTTTGGGTTCACGTTCGGAGGCTAAAAATGCGTTTGATCCGCAAGGCGAAACCGTCGGGACCGACCCTTGATGCAAGGTTGCGGCGGTGAGGAGTGGCGATCGGAAATTCGCTCCCGGCACAGTGTGGCTCGTAGGGGCGGGACCCGGCGATCCGGATTTGCTGACCAGAAAGGCGGAGCGGCTGCTGCGGCGTGCGGATATCGTCTTCTACGATGCACTGGTCGGGCCCGGTGTGCTGGACCTGATCGGGCCGGAAGCCGAATACGTGTCGGTCGGCAAACGGGCGGGCCGACATTCGCGGGACCAGCGTACCATCGATGCGCTGATCGTGGATGCGGCACGGGCGCGCAAGCGGGTCGTGCGGTTGAAGGGCGGTGATCCGTCGATCTTCGGGCGGGCGAACGAAGAACTGGAAGCGTGCCGTGCGGCGGGCATTCCGGTGTCGATCTGCCCTGGCGTCACCGCCGCCAGCGCCGCTGCAGCCGATCTGGGCCTGTCCCTGACCTCGCGCGGGCTTGCCAGGCGGCTGACCTTCGTCACCGCGCATACCAGCAAGGGGGCTGTGCCGGACGTGGACTGGGCCGCGCTGGCCGATCCGCAGGCCACGCTGGCTGTCTATATGGGCAAGGCCGCAGCCGCGCATATATCCTCGGGCCTGATCGAAGCCGGACTCGCGCCCGATACGACCGTCGCGCTGATGGAAAATGCCAGCCTGCCCGTCCGGCGAAGCTTCGTCACCCGGCTGGACCTGCTGCCGCTGGCCGCAAAATCCGCGCTGGGTGACGGGCCTGCGGTGATCCTGATCGGCGAGGCGCTGCACGGCGCGGCTGTTGCGCGCGCGATGCCTGCACGAGAGGTCGCCCATGCCGGAGAGTGATATTATGGCGAGCCGCGACCCATCCTCCTTCATCAAGGCCGCCGAGATCTGGCTGCCCGATGGCGATGTGCTCAAGTCGGGCGGCGGCAATTACGGCGCGCTGGATGCCTTCGCGAAAACCTCCGCGCAGACCGTTTTCGCGCATGGCGAAGGATTGCCCGGCAAGGCCTGGGCGGAAGGTCGCCCCGTCGTGCTGAAGGAATTCGACGGCTCCTATTTCCTGCGCGCGCAGGCTGCTACCGAGGCAGGGCTGACCTGCGCGGTTGCCATCCCCGTCTTTTCCGAAACGACGCTGAAAGCGGTGGCGGTCGTCTTCTGCGGCGATGCGGATGAACAGCTCGGCGCGATCGAACTGTGGGCAGAAGCTGGCGATCGCCTGCGTCTGGATGCGGGCTATTATGGCGCTGCGCAGGCATTCGAAGAAGTCTCGCAGACCGTCGCCTTCGCGCCGGGCCAAGGGCTTCCGGGCGGCGTCTGGTCCGCTGAGCGAAGCGGGCCTCAAGACGGGGCTGGGCATTCCCGTTCCGTCTCCCGACGATCGGACCTGGATCGTGACGCTGCTTTCGGGATCGCAGACCCCGCTCGCCCGTCGGTTCGAAATCTGGGACGCCCGTCCCGAACGGGTCGGCCCGCGCCGGGCGGCCATGCTGATCGACGGCATTTGCGAACGCGAGGGTCCTTTATGGCCCAAGCAGAATCCGCCGGTCGATATCGTCACCGTCGGGGCCTGGCAGGGGCCGGTCGGGCAGGTGCTTGGCTCCGGCCTTCCGCACATCGTCGGCAACGGAACAGGGCTTCCGGCCGGCTATCGCAGCATGGTCGCCCTGCCGGTTTATCGCGGCGAAGACCTCGCCTTCATCACCGCCTGGTATCTGTAAGGGAGCGCAAGGCATGGAAAGACTGGTCGTCATCGGCGCAGGCATGGCCTCGGGACGGGTGCTGGAGCATCTGTTCGAAGCTGGCGCGCCATTCGAGGTCACGTTGTTCAACGCCGAGCCGCGCGGCAATTACAACCGCATCATGCTCTCCCCCGTGCTGTCGGGCGAGAAAGCCTTCGATGAAATCGTCACCCACGACGATGCCTGGTATGCCGAACATGGCGTCACCTGCCGCTTTGGCGAAAAGGTCGTCGCGATCGACCGCAGCCGCAAGGTCGTGGTCGGGGAAAGGGGCGAAGTCCCTTACGACAGACTGATTATCGCGACCGGTTCCGCTCCCTTCATCATTCCGTTGCCGGGACACGATCTGCCAGGCGTGGTCGCCTATCGCGACCTGGAAGACACCAATGCCATGATCGAGGCATCGGCCCGGCCCGGCGCGAAAGCGGTGGTGATCGGCGGGGGGCTGCTAGGGCTGGAAGCGGCGGCGGGCCTGCGCCTGCGCGGCATGGATGTGACCGTGTTGCATCTGATGGGCCACCTGATGGAGCGCCAGCTCGACGAGGCGGCGGGCTATCTGCTCAAGAAGGATCTGGAAAAGCGCGGCATAGAGGTGCTGCTCAAGGCCTCGACCAAGGCGATCGAGGGCCAGGGCAAGGTGGAACGGGTGGTGCTGGAGGATGGCACGGTGCTCGATGCGGACATCGTTTGCATGGCAGTGGGCATCCGGCCTGCCGGGCAGGTCGGCGCGGATGCCGGGCTGACATGCGGCAAGGCGATTACGGTCGATGCGCAGATGCGCACCAGCGATCCCGATATCTTCGCGGTCGGCGAATGCGTGGAGTTCGAAGGCAATCTGTTCGGCCTTGTTGCCCCGCTTTACGATCAGGCGCGGGTGCTGGCGAAGACGCTGCTGGGCGAGGACGATGCCTTCGCCATGCGCGAATTGTCGACCAAGCTGAAAGTCACCGGCTGCGACCTCTTCAGCGCAGGAGATTTCGCGGAACGAGAGGGGCGCGAGGATATCGTGTTCCGCGATCCGGCGCGCGGCATCTACAAGCGGCTGGTGATCGAGGACGACCGGCTGATCGGCGCGGTAATGTATGGCGACACGGCGGACGGCAACTGGTTCTTCGGCCTGATCAAGGACCAGACCGATATCGAGGAGATTCGCGACACGCTGATCTATGGCCCGGCATTCCAGGGGGGTGGCGCTGCCGGTGCGGACCCTCTGGCAGCCGTTGCAGCATTGCCGCCTGAAGCGGAGATCTGCGGCTGCAACGGCGTATGCAAGGGACAGATCGTGGACGCCATCGGAGCGGGAGCGGATACGCTCGACGCCCTTCGCGCGCAGACCAAGGCCTCTGCCAGCTGCGGCACATGTACCGGGCTGGTCGAACAATTGCTGGCCGTGACTCTGGGCGACAGTTTCGATGCGGGCGGGGCGAAGCCGGTCTGCGGTTGCACCGATCTGACGCACGAGGATGTGCGCCGCCTGATCAAAGCACGCGAGCTGCGGACCCAGCCCGCCGTGTGGCAAGAATTGGCGTGGAAGACGGTCAATGGCTGCCCGACTTGCCGCCCGGCGATCAACTTCTACCTCCTCGCCGAATGGCCGCTCGATTATCAGGACGACGCGCAGTCGCGCTTCGTCAACGAGCGCAATCACGCCAACATCCAGAAGGACGGCACCTATTCCGTCATGCCGCGCATGTGGGGCGGGATGACCACGGCGGACGAGCTGCTGGCCATCGCCGCGGCGGCGAAGAAATACGAGGCTGCGGTCAAAGTCACCGGCGGCCAGCGGATCGATCTGCTGGGCGTGAAGAAGGAAGACCTGCCCGCCATCTGGGCCGATCTCAACGCCGCCGGGATGGTTTCGGGTCACGCCTATTCCAAAGGGCTGCGCACGGTGAAAACCTGTGTGGGCACGGACTGGTGCCGCTTCGGCACGCAGGATTCCACCGGCCTCGGCATCAAGCTGGAAAAGAAGCTGTGGGGATCGTGGACCCCGCACAAGGTCAAGCTGGGCGTGTCCGGCTGCCCGCGCAATTGCGCCGAGGCGACGTGCAAGGATGTCGGCGTGGTCTGCGTCGATTCCGGCTACCAGATCGGCGTCGCAGGCGCGGCGGGAATGGATGTGCGCGAGACGCAGCGGCTGGTCGATGTCGCGAGCGAGGAGGAGGCGATCGAATGGACCGCCGCCTTCGTTCAGCTCTATCGCGAGCACGCCAGATATCTCGACCGGCCTTACAAATGGGTCGACAAGGTCGGGCTCGAATGGGTGAAAGAAGTCCTCTCCGACTCTGCAGAGCGTGCGGCGCTCAACGAACGCTTCGAAATCTCGCAATCGGTCTATCGCAAGGATCCGTGGGCCGAGCATACGAGCGAGCCCGAAGCGGAGAAATTCCAGCCGATTGCCGATCTGACCATGGAGCCTGCCGAATGATCTGGACCGATATCGGCACCCTGGCCGACATCCCCCTGCGCGGTGCGCGGCGGGTGAAGACGACGAAGGGCTGCATCGCCGTGTTCCGCACCGGCGAGGAAGAGGTGTTCGCAACCTCCAACACCTGCGCGCACAAGCAGGGCCCGCTGGCCGAAGGCATCGTGCATGGCCGCAAGGTCACCTGCCCGCTGCACAGCTGGACCTATTCGCTCGAGACCGGCGAGGCGCAGGGCGCGGACGAGGGGGCGATTGCCACCTATCCGGTTAAGATCGAAGCGGGACGCGTGCTGCTGGATGTGAGCGCGTTGGCAGAAAAAGCGGCGGCATGATGCCGGCTGTCGAACCCGGTGAGGTTCGATCGACCTGCCCCTATTGCGGGGTCGGCTGCGGCGTTCTGCTGAAACCCGATGGCAAGGGCGGATTGACCGTGCGGGGGGACCCCGATCACCCGAACAATCGCGGACGGCTCTGTTCGAAGGGATCCGCGCTGGGAGAAACGGTGGGGTTGGCGGAGCGCCAGCTAGTCCCACAAATCGGTGGGCGGGATTCCGATTGGGACGAGGCGCTGAACCTCGTCGCCGGCGAATTCAAGCGCGTGCGCGAAGAACATGGCCCCGATGCGACGGCGTTCTACGTCTCCGGCCAATTGCTGACCGAGGACTATTACGTCGCCAACAAGCTGATGAAGGGCTTCATCGGCAGCGCCAATATCGACACGAACTCGCGGCTGTGCATGGCCTCTTCCGTGGCAGGGCACAAACGGGCCTTCGGCACCGACACAGTGCCCGGCATCTACGAGGATCTGGAAGAGGCCGACCTGGTGGTCTTGGTCGGATCCAACCTCGCTTGGTGCCATCCGGTTCTCTACCAGCGCATCGTTGCGGCCCGACTGACGCGGCCGGAGATGAAGCTGGTCGTTGTCGATCCGCGCCGCACGGCGACTTGCGCGGAAGCCGACCTTCACCTGCCGCTGGCGATCGGCAGCGATGTTGCGCTGTTCAACGGCTTGCTGGCAGAAATCGCCCGGCGCGGCGCGGTCGAGACGGACTATGTCGCCGCGCATACCAGCGGTCTGGACGATGCGTTGGAGGCTGCCGGAAGCGACGATCCGGGTGTGACCGGCCTCGACGCCGATCAGCTTGCCGCGTTCTACGATTTGTGGATCGGCACAGACAAGACCGTCACCGTTTACAGCCAGGGCGTGAACCAGTCCTCCGCCGGGACGGACAAGGTCAATGCGATCATCAATTGCCATCTCGTCACCGGCAGGATCGGCAGGCCCGGCACGGGTCCGTTTTCCGTGACCGGTCAGCCCAATGCCATGGGCGGGCGCGAGGTCGGCGGGCTGGCGAATATGCTCGCCTGCCACATGGATGTGACAGACGACGAGCACCGCGAGGCAGTTGGAACCTTCTGGAACTCGCCCGGCCTGCCGAACAAGAACGGCCTCAAGGCAGTCGAGATGTTCGATGCGGTCGCCGATGGCCGCATCAAGGCACTGTGGATCGTCCATTCCAATCCCGCCGTGACCATGCCCGATGCCGACCGTGTGCGCCGCGCCATCGCCGGTTGTCCCTTCGTGGTCGTCTCCGACATCACCACGCGCACCGGCCGTTCAAGCTGCATGGCGGCGATGGCCGCGGCGACCGTTTCCTCGCTCACACCCAGCTTCGATCCGAACCCGCCGCCAACGAAACGCGAGACCAGCCGCACCTTTTCTTCGGGCAGGTCGATCGCATCGGCCAGCTCCGAAATATTGTAATTGAGCATTTGCAGCGACGCATGAACCGTCAGCTGATCGCCGTCCCACTGCGCGATTGCGGCATGCGGCTCCATCGCCGCCGAGGCGTGGCCCTTGGTCGTGAAAGTGACATCGACGCTGTGCGCAGCTTCGCTCATTGCATGGACGAGATCGCCCTGCCGGACGGTTTCGTCTTCCTGTTCCTCGGGCTGGACTGCGTCCGGCGACAGCGGCGCGCCATCGTCGGGGCGGTATTCCACTGCCAGGTGCTTGGCGGCATCGCGCGCCTGTTCGAAGGTTTCCGCGACCACGAGTGCGATCGGCTGCCCCCAGTAGCAAACCGTGCGCGGCGATTGCTGCGGGGCTTCGTTGGCAGTGCCCTGCGCCGCGCGCGTGGTCAGGCGCGGATCGTCTATGACCGCGATGACCCCGGGCATGCCGAGGACGCTGTCCTTGTCGATTTTCAGGATTTCGCCGCGCGTGATCGTCGCTGTGGCAAGGACGCCTTCGACGCAGCCTTCGATCGGGTATTCGGCCGCATAGGGCGCCGTACCGGTAACCTTGGCGAGGCCTTCGACACGCGAAATCGGCTGCCCGATCACGCCCTGCTTCATCCCGTCGAGGCGGTTCGAGGTGTCGGGTTCGTCCTGCTTGAGATGCACCGTCATGCCGCGTCCTCCACCGCCTGGGCCAGCACCGCGTGGAGCGTGCGGCGCGCCAGCGGAATCTTGAAATCGTTCTCGCCGTAACCGCGGGCATCTTCCAGCAGCAGGTCAGCGGCCGCGTCGTAAAGCTGTGCCGACGGGGCGGCACCTTCGAGCAAATCGCTGATCCGCAGATCGTGCCAAGGCTTGTGCGCCAGACCGCCAAAGGAAAGGTCCGCGCGGGCAATCACCCCGTCACGCATTTCGACGATCGCTGCAATCGATACGAGCGCAAAGGCATAGGACGAGCGTTCGCGCACCTTGCGATAGAGCTGCACGCCCGCGACCGGAGCCGGCAGCGTGACTGCAGTAATGACTTCACCGTCCTCGAGCACGTTTTCGCGCCACGGGGTATCGCCCGGCAGGCAATGGAAATCGCGGACGGGGACCGAACGTTCGGCGCCATCGACCGATGCGATCTGCACCGTCGCATCGAGCGCACTGAGCGCGACCGCCATATCCCCGGGATAGGTGGCAATGCATTCGTCGCTGGTGCCGAGCACGGCGTGCAGCTTGGCCACCCCGTCGATCGCGCCGCAGCCGCTGCCCGGTTCGCGCTTGTTGCAGGGCTGGTCGATATTCATGAAATAGAAGCAGCGGGTGCGCTGGCACAGATTGCCGCCGGTGGTCGCCTTGTTCCGCAATTGCTGCGTCGCACCGGCAAGGATCGCCCGCGCCAGCACCGGATAGTCGGACCGCACGCGCGGGTGAACCGCAGTCGCAGTGTTGGTGGCAAGTGCGCCGATCCGTAGGCCGCCATCGTCGGTATCTTCGATTTCGGCAAATCCGGCGCGGTTGATATCGACGAGTTCGCCGGGGGTTTCGACCTGCAGCTTCATCAGGTCGAGCAGGTTGGTGCCGCCCGCAATCGCCATCGCATCTGCCCCGGCGACCAGCCTGGCGGCATCGCCCAAGGTGCGGGCACGTTCGTACTGGAAGGGCCTCATGCGCTCGTCTCCGTCGCCGCGTCGCGGATCGCAGCGACGATGTTGGCATAGGCACCGCAGCGGCACAGATTGCCGCTCATCCGCTCGCGGATTTCCTCGCCCGATATCTCGATTTTTCCTTCGAGATCGTCGCTCGCATCGCTCGGCCAGTCATTGGCGAGTTCTTCGAGCATGGCGGTGGCGGAACAGATCTGACCGGGCGTGCAATAACCGCATTGGAAGCCGTCATGGTCCACGAAGGCACGCTGCAACGGCGATGGATCCTCGGGCGTGCCAAGCCCTTCGATCGTCGTCACGCTATCGCCTTCGTGCATCGCCGCCAGCGTCAGGCAGCTGTTGATGCGGATGCCGTTGACGATCACCGTACAGGCCCCGCACTGCCCATGGTCGCAGCCCTTTTTCGAGCCGGTCAGGCCGAGATCGCGGCGCAGGAAATCGAGCAGGGTGATCCGCGGATCGTCGGGAAGGGAACGCTGGGTTCCGTTTACGGAAATGGTCTCGCCCAAGAAGGCCTCCTTTTATCCGACAAAGCCCCAAACTGCGAAAGGTGCCCGCATTTCTGCCGCGCACAAAGCACTGCACCTAAAGATCCGGCAGCCGCTGCTCGGCAAAACCCCATCCCTGCAATGATTTAGATGCTGCCCGATCGAGCAGGGTCTTGGCATCATCGATCGAATAGGGATGCGCGTTCTCCATCGCCTTGAGCTCGTTCCAGGCCAGCGGAATGGCCACCGGCGCACCCGAGCGCGCTCGCGCCGAATAGGGCACCACTGCCGTCGCCCCGCGCTGGTTGCGCAGCCAGTCGATGAAGATCCGCCCCTTGCGCTTGGCCTTGCTCATGGTGGCGGTGAAGCGCTCGGGCTCGGCCATGCTCAGCGCCTCGGCGAACCGGCGCGAGAAATCCTTGTGCGCCTCCCAGTCATGGCCGGGCGTCAGCGGCACCACCACATGCACGCCCTTGCCGCCCGTCAGCATGGCAAAGCTGGTCAGGCCGAGATCGGCCAGCTGGGCGCGGATGTCGCGCGCCGCCTGTTTGACCTCGTCGAACCCCAGCCCCTCGTCGGGATCGAGATCGAAGATCATCCGGTCGGGCCGTTCGACCGCATCCGAGCGCGCGCACCAGCCGTGAAATTCGATCGTCCCCATCTGCACGCATTGCAGCAGCCCGCGCGCATCGTCGATGAACAGGTAATCCTCGTACCCGCCATCCTTTTCGCGGATCGGCACGGGGTGCACCGCATCGCCGAAGCTGCCGCTGTCATGCTTCTGGAAGAAACACTTCTTCGCCCGGCCCGAAGGGCAGCGCACCAGGCTGATCGGGCGCCGCGCGGCGAAGGGCAGCATGATCGCCGCCACGGCTTCGTAATAATCCGCCAGCGCGCCCTTCGTCTGGCCGCTGTCGGGAAAGATCACCCGGTCGCGGCTGGAAATCTTGACCGCATCGCTGGGTTCGGCCGGTTTGGCAGGCGTTTCCGGCTGCACGCTGCTCGCATCCTTGTCGCCGCGCAGCCCCAGATAGCTGCCGTGACGGACATTCCCGTCGGCGGTAAACTCGGCAAAGGCGATTTCCGCGACCAGCTTGGGCGTGACCCAGGTGACCCCGCGCGACGAGGCCCGGTCGACTTCCGCCGGCGGGGTCTTGCGCGCCAGCCGCTTCATCTTGCCCGCGAGTTCGTCGAGATCGTCGGCGGAAAAGCCGGTGCCGACATTGCCCTTGTAGACGAGGTCGTCGCCCTCGTGCTGCGCGACCAGCAGCGAAGCGAACGGGCGCCCCTTCGCGCTCGACTTCTTCCACCCGATGATCACGAATTCCTGCCGCCGCGTGCATTTGACCTTCACCCAGGCCTTGCTACGGCGCCCGGCATATTTGCCATCGACGGTCTTGGAGATAATCCCTTCCTGCCCCGCATCGCACATCGCGCGGTAGAGATGTTCGCCCGCGCCCAGCACGTGTTCGGCGACATGGATCGGCGGATCGGCGGAATCGAGCAGCGCTTCGAGCCGCTCCTTGCGTTCGATATTGGGCAGGCCGGTCAGATCCTCGCCATCGAGTTCGAGCAGGTCGAAGGCATGCAAGGCGAGCTTGTCCTTCTTGCCCTGCGATCCGTGGCCGCGCTTGAGCACCTGTTGCAGGGTGGAGAAATCGGGATTGCCCTTGCCGTCGTAAGCGACGACTTCGCCGTCGATCAGGCACGAGGGCAGGTCGAGCGCGGCAATCGCCTCGACCAGCGGGCCGAACTTGTCGGTCCAGTCCTTGCCGTTGCGGGTGAACACGCGGACGGTATCGCCCTTGACCGCCACCAGCGTGCGATAGCCGTCGAATTTGATCTCGTGCATCCAGCGATTGCCGGCGGGCACGTCGTCGACCAGCGTTGCGAGCTGCGGCTTGCGGTAATCGGGGAGCGGGGCGGCCTTGCGGCGCCTGGGCTTGGATTTGCCGGCATTGCGCGCTGAGGCCTTCTGCATCTGCGCAAGGAAGGCATCGTCCTTCTTTCCTGCCAGCGGGTATTCGCCCTGCTTGTCGCTGGCGATTTCGGCCATCAAACGCCCGGTCAGCACGCTGGTCAATTCGCGCTGGACCAGCCCGTCGCCCGCTTCGGCATTGTCGTCCTGCAATTTGCGCAGCAGCCAGTTCTCGCGTTTCTCGCCGGGTTTCTGCTTGAGCCGGATCAGCAGCCATTCGCCCTTCATCCGCTCGCCTTCGAGACAGAAGTGCAAATGCCCTTCCTCGAGGTCGTTGGCGCTCTTGCCTTCGATCGGCTGCCACGTCCCGCGGTCCCACAGCATCACCGTGCCGCCGCCATATTCGCCCTTGGGGATCACGCCTTCGAAATCGGCATAGGACATAGGGTGGTCTTCGGTCCGCACCGCCAGCCGCTTGATATCGGGATCGGGGGAGGGCCCTTTGGTCACCGCCCAGCTCTTGAGCACGCCATCGACCTCGAGCCGTAAGTCCCAGTGCAGGCGGGTCGCATCATGTTTCTGGACGATGAAGCGATTGCCGGTCTCGCTGGCGAGCGGCTTGCCCGCCGGTTCGGGGGTCAGCGAGAAATCCCGCTTGGCGTTGTATTCGGCCAGGGGGTTCTTGCGCGCAGCCATAGCCTAGGCGGACTTCTTACGCCGCGAGGTCTTCTTGGGCTTCTCCTCCCCAACCGACTTCTTGAGCGCTGCCATCAGGTCGATGACGTTGGAGCCGCCACCGGCATCGGGATCGTCGACATCCTCGATCACCGCGGTCTTGCTCTTCGACTTCGCTTTCTTGTCGATCAGCTTGCGCAGCGCCTGACCATAGCGATCCTCGAATTCACTCGCATCGAAGGGCGCGCTCTTCTGCTCGATCAGCGTGTTCGCCAGCTCGAGCAGTTCCTTCTTCGGCTTGGCATCGTCGATATCGTCGAAAAACGCCTGCCCTGCGCGCACTTCATCGGCATAGCGCAGCGTTTCGAGCAGCAGTCCCTTGCCGCATGGCTTCACCGCGACCAGTTTCTCGCTGCCGCGCACCGACAGCTGGCCCAGCGCGACCTTCTTCGCCTTGCGCAGCGCCTCGCGCAGCACGATGAACGCTTCCTCGGCAAGCTCGTCCTGCGGCGCGACGTAATAGGGCTTCTCGAAATAGAGCGGGTCGATTTCGCAGGCATCGACGAACTGCACCAGTTCCAGCGTCCGCTTGCTCTCGATCCTGACCGCGTCGATCTCGTCCTCGTCGAGCAGGACGTAATTGCCCTTCGAAACCTCGTAGCCCTTGATGATTTCGTCGCGGTCGACCGGTCCGATCCCGGGCACGACCTTCTCGTAGGAGATGCGCTTGCCGCTGGGTTCGTGGATCTGGTTGAACCGGATCTTCGCCCCCGATTTGGTTGCCGAGTAGATTTCGACCGGGATCGAAACCAGCGCCAGCCTGATCTGCCCCTGCCAATATGCGCGTGCTGCCATGTGCCTTCCCTTCAGGCGAAACAGCGCTCCATTCCCCTATGCGTTCCGGAGCGCAGCCCGCTGGACGAGGTCACGCAGGCTGAACGGGGGCGGTCAAGGCCATCAGACAGGCATGCATCGTGGCGACGACGGATTCAATTTCCGCGCGCGTCGTCGTACTGAGTTTCAGGCCCACGATCGAATGGTGCAGCATCTCGCCAAGGCCGCGCGGGGTGATCGAACGGCGTTCGAGATCGGCCTCGTAAGGCAGCAGGAATTCACACAGATTGCGCCGCGCGCCGAGGTGGACCTCGGTCAGTTCCTGCTTGAGCGTCGTGGCCAGTTCGAGCTCGAGCTCATCGGCATGCGGCATCGCCTGGATCGATTCCCACGATTCCAGAACCAGCTTCTCGAGCAAGAGCCGGAACCGGGCATCGCGGGGCGCGTCGTCGTCGCAGCCTTCCCGGATCGCGTTCCATTTCGATGCGAAGTGATACCGCGACACCGCGACCAGCAACGCCTCGCGGTTGGGGAAGATATTGTATATTGTCTGGCGCGAAACCCCCGCCGCTGCGGCGATGTCGCTCATTGTCGCACGGCGGACACCATATTGGCTTATGACCGCGTATCCCGCCGCCGCGATTTTGCAGGCTCTCTCTTCCATGCAGGTTATTTCGACATCCAATGCAAAAATGTCAATTTACAGTTGTACCGAAAATGTAAAAACGCGCCAGTAGCCGAACGCCGTCGCAGGGTGATTCGCATGTAAGGAATTCCAATGACGCACCTTCGCACTCTGCTCCTGTTCGTTCTCGGTCTGGCCGCCGCCGCATGCTCGTCACCCGATCAGTCGCCGCAGGGCCCGGCAATCCCGGTCCGCACCATCACCGTTGCGGAGGCGGATATCGACAATGTCCTCGAACTGCCCGGCCGGGTGGAACCGGTCCGCGTCGCCGAAGTGCGTGCGCGCGTCACCGGCATCGTCCAGCAGCGCCTGTATGAAGAAGGCACCGACGTCGGACAGGGACAGCCACTGTTCCGCATCGATCCGGCCGAATTGCGCGCCAGCTACGCGCAGACGCAGGCCAGCCTCGAACGTGCGAAGGCCACGGCGGCCAATGCCAATGCCGTGGTGCAGCGCTATCGCCCGCTGGTCGAGGAAAACGCCATCAGCGGCCAGGAATTCGACGCGGCACAGGCCGCCGCGCGCGAGGCGAATGCCAATGTCGCGCAGATCCAGGCCCAGCTGAAATCGGCATCGCTCCAACTGGGCTACACCACCGTGCGCGCGCCGATCGCGGGGCGCGCGGGGCGTGCCGCAGTGACCGAAGGCGCGCTCGTCTCGCAGCCGGAAGGCACGCTGATGACGCGGATCGAGCAGGTTTCGCCGATCTACGTATCCTTTTCGCAGTCCGCTACCGAAGTGCTGCAGATCCGCCGCGCGATTGCCGCTGGCGAGCTGGCACTGTCGGCCGATGACGCCGTCGAGGTCCGGCTGGTGTTCCCCGACGGGACCGAATACGAGATTCCCGGGCTGATCGAATTCCTCGACTTTACCGTCGACGAAGCCACCGGCACCATCGAATTGCGCGCCGAATTTCCCAATCCCGACGGGCTGCTGCTGTCGGGCGAATTCGTCAATGCGCGCATTTATGCGGGCAAGGCGACCAATGTCATCGCGATCCCGCAGGCAGCGGTTACCGTGGCCGATTCCGGTGGAACGGTGATGATCGTCGACAAGGACGGCAAGGCCGCGCTGCGGCCGATCAAGCTCGGCCGGCTGGTGGGTGACAAATGGGTCGTGGAAAGCGGCCTTCAGCCGGGCGACAGGGTCATCGTGTCGAACCTGCAAAAGTTGCAGCCGGGCATGCCGGTGCAGATCGCCAACACTCCCAATGGCCGCGCCGTCGCTCCTGCTGCACCCGCCGCGAAGGCTGACTGATCATGGCTCGCTTTTTCATCGATCGGCCCATCTTCGCATGGGTCGTCTCGCTCGGCATCCTGCTCGCCGGTTTCATCTCGCTGCGTGCGCTGCCGATCGAACAATATGATCACACTGACCTTCGAGGCCGGGACCGATATCGATATCGCGCAGACCGAAGTGCAGAACCGGCTGAGCACGGTCGAAGCCCGCCTGCCCGAGGAAGTCAGGCGCCAGGGCATCACCGTCCGGCAGGCCAATGCCGGCTTCCTGATGATCGTAGCGCTGACGTCGAAATCGGGCGCGCTGGATTCGACCGACCTCGGCAATATCGCCTCGACGCAGGTGATCGATGAATTGCGCCGCGTGGCGGGTGTGGGCGACGTCACGCTGTTCGGTTCGGAATACGCCATGCGTATCTGGCTCGATCCGGACAAGCTGGCCTCCTACAACCTTTCCCCCAGCGCCGTCGTCGCCGCGATCCGCGAACAGAATGCGCAGACTGCAGGCGGTTCGCTGGGCGCCCTTCCGCTGCAGGAAGGCCAGCAGATCACGGCCACCATCACCACTGCCAACCGCTTCGAGACCGAGGAGGAATTCCGGCGGGTGATCCTGCGCGCGGACGAAGGCGGGGCAAGCGTCCGGCTGGGCGATGTCGCCCGCGTCGAGATCGGCGCGCAGACCTATGCCACCTCGACCACGCTCGATGGCCAGCCGATGGCCGGCATGGCGGTCCAGCTCGCCACCGGCGCCAACGCGCTGGCGACGGCCGAAGGGATCGAGCTGCGCATGGAGGAACTCGGTGCCGGCCTGCCGCAGGATGTCGCCTGGTCGATCCCCTACGACACCACTCCCTTCGTCGAGGTTTCGGTCGAGGAAGTGGTCAAGACGCTGGTCGAAGCCATGGCGCTGGTCTTCCTCGTCATGTTCCTGTTCCTGCAGAACTGGCGCGCGACGCTGATCCCGACGCTGGTCGTACCGATCGCGCTGGCGGGGGCATGTCTCGGCCTGTGGCTGTTCGGCTTCTCGATCAATGTGCTGTCGCTGTTCGGCATGGTCCTCGCAATCGGGATCCTCGTCGACGACGCCATTGTCGTGATCGAGAATGTCGAGCGGATCATGCGCGAGGAAGGGCTCGGTCCGCTCGAGGCGACCCGCAAGGCAATGGACCAGATCACCGGCGCGATCGTGGGCATTACGCTGGTGCTGATCGCGGTGTTCGTGCCGATGGCCTTCTTCCCCGGATCGACCGGCGGGATCTATCGCCAGTTCTCGGTCACGCTGGCCATTTCGATCTTCTTCTCCGCCGTACTGGCCCTGTCGCTGACCCCGGCGCTGTGCGCCACCTTCCTGCGGAAGGAAGACGTCCAGGATCACGACGGTGCAGCCGCGCCCGACGATGCCGATCGACCGCTGCGCGATGGCTGGCACGGGCAGCTGGATCGGGCCCGCGCGGTATCGGGGCGGTTCTTCCACCGCTTCAATCAGTGGTTTGCGCGGATGACCGAGAAGTACGGTCGCACCAACGAGGCGATCCTTGCCCGGCCGATCCGCGGGCTGGCGGTGTTCCTCCTGCTGGCCGCGATCACCGGCCTGCTGTTCGCGCGCCTGCCGGGCGGGTTCCTGCCCACCGAGGACCAGGGTTATGTCATCACCGTGGTCCAGTCGCCCGCCGGGTCGACCCGCGAACGGCTGGAAGAGGCAATCGAACCCGTCGAAGGCTTCTGGAAGTCGCGCGAAGAGGTCGCGCGGACGGTGGTCGTGCGCGGCTTCAGCTTCTTCGGCCAGGGTCAGAACAACGCGATGATGTTCACCCCGCTCGAGGACTGGAGCGAACGCAGCGCCCCGGAAAGTTCGGCCGGTGCCCTGGTCGGACAAGCCATGGGCACTTTCATGGGGCTGGACAATGCGCTGGCCTTTGCCATCCAGCCGCCTGCCATCCAGTCGCTCGGCCAGGCCAGTGGTTTCACGATGAAACTGCAGGACCGCGGCGGCGTGGGCCGCGACGCTCTGGTCGATGCACGCAACCAATTGCTCGGCATGGCGTCGCAAAGCCCGCTGCTGGCCAATTTGCGGCCCGAGGACCAGCCGCCGGCCCCGCAATTGCATGTCGAGGTCGACCGCGTCCAGGCGCGTGCGATGGGCCTGTCGATGGACGATGTGAACAACGCGCTGTCGATCAATTTCGGCTCTGCCTATGCCAATGACTTCAACCGCCAGGGCCGCGTGCTGCAGGTCCTCGTCCAGGCCGACGCGCCCCACCGGATGGAGCCGGAGGACGTGCTGTCGCTGCGGATCCCCAATGCGCAGGGCGGGCTGGTTCCGTTCAGTTCCTTCGCCACTGCCGAATGGACCGCGGGTCCGCCCAGCCTGTCGCGCTACAATGGCTATCCGGCGATGACCTTGTCGGGCACTGCGGCTCCGGGCGAATCCTCGGGCGCCGCGCTCGAAGAAATGGAACGGTTCGCGAGCCAACTGCCCGACGGCATCGGCTTCGAATGGACCGGCATCAGCTACGAAGAAAAACAGGCCGGCGGCCAGATCGGGCTGCTGCTCGGACTGTCGGTGGTGATCGTCTTCCTCGTGCTTGCTGCCTTGTACGAAAGCTGGTCGGTGCCGCTGTCGGTGCTGCTGATCGTGCCGATGGGCGTGCTGGGAGCCGTGCTCTTCACCATGCTGCGCGGCCTGTCCGCCGACATCTACTTCAACGTCGGGCTGATCACGATCATCGGCCTGGCAGCGAAGAACGCCATCCCGGTTGCGGCCGATCATCATGACCTCGCTCGCCTTCATTCTGGGCATGGTTCCGCTGGTTCTGTCCTCGGGCGCCGGCGCCGCCAGCCGCATCGCGGTCGGCACGGGCGTGATGGGCGGCATGATCGCGGCCACGGCAATCGGCATTTTCGCCATCCCGCTGCTTTACCTGCTGGTCCGCACCCGACTGGCGAAGGGCAAGCCCACCCCGCCCGGCGAAGCCGAAGGAGAACCCGCATGATGCGTCCGCTATCCGCCAGCATGCTGGCGCTGGCCCTTGCCGGCTGCGTGAACATGGCACCCGCGCACGAGCGTCCGTCGCTGGCGAGCGCTCCTGCCTATGACGGCGAGTACCGTCCCGACGGGACCGTGGTCGCCAGCACGCTGTCTTACGGCGAATGGTTCGACGACGCCCGGCTGGTCGCGCTGATCGATAGTGCAGTTGCCAACAATCGCGACCTGGTGGCGGCGACCGCGCGCATCGAACAGGCGCGCGCCCAATACCGGGTCCAGGATAGCCGAAGGTTGCCCGCCCCCGTGGCCAGTGCCGCTGCCGGACGCAGTCGCACCCCGACCGGGGCGGCAATAGCCGGCGCGGCGCCGACCGTGACGGCGGACCGTTTCGAAGTCGGCGTAGGCGTGACCTCGTTCGAACTCGATTTCTGGGGCCGGGT
>LUMV01000120.1_pt1 | contig 20821 bp, 19 predicted proteins | sample 729731 | NCBI WGS metagenome assembly LUMV01 (sample SAMN03860301, study PRJNA289734) | marine metagenome | biome: seawater column; feature: ocean; material: water; isolation source: Red Sea water column Station 192 - depth 200m | place: Saudi Arabia: Red Sea | collected 2011-10-15 | depth 200 m
GAGAGCGAGTGCTTCGTTATCGTTGGCACTTGTGTGTTGCGAACAGTTTTACGGGTTACTCAGCCCGGGCGAAAATACCGTCTTTCAGCACACGTCGATCCTAGTTCGGCCCCGTCATAAACCCCGAAAATACGCGGTTTGTGGTGGAGCCGCCGGGTACTGCCCCCGGGTCCGTTGTACCTATTGCACGGCACCATTTATCGCCATAGTCGGTCGAAACCGACAGACCCCATATAGGCGCTTCCGCCTTAATGTGAAGTGGATGAAGGCGCGGATTTGCCGTCCTTCAGTTCCGCCAGGATCTTCTTCAGAACGTCCAGCTGCGGATCGGTGGGCACTTCCGGGTTGGTCGAGCTCTCTTCGGTTTCCGCCTGTTTGCGCTGAATTTCCTCGGTCACCTTGTTGACGCTGCGGACCAGCATGAAGAGCGCGAAGGCGACGATCAGGAAATTGATCATCGCAGTGATCAGCGCGCCATAGCCGATCATGGCCACGCCCGCTTCCTTCAGCTGCTCGTAATTGTCGAGCGCGCCCTCATAGCCTTCCGGAACGTCGCCCAGCATCAGGAACCAGTTCGAAAAGTCGATATCGCCAAAGATCCAGCCGATCAGCGGCATCAGCACCGCCTCGGTCAATTGCGTAACGATGCCGCTGAACGCCGCGCCGATCACCACGCCGACCGCGAGATCGATCACATTGCCGCGCGCGATGAATTTCCTGAATTCGGTTCCCAGTGCCATGCCGTCCTCTCTATCTATGACCCGGCGCCGATTTGCCTTTTCCCGGCGGCGCGATCAAGCACCGGAAATCGTCCACCCACGCTTGAACCGCGCATCGGGTGTGCTATCTTTCCAAGACACTCATCAGGGGAATTTGTCGCATCATGAAACGCATCGCCGCTTTCCGTACCGCAATCGTAGCCATGGCCGCGCTCACGCTGTCGGCCTGCGGGATCAATTCGGTCCCGACCAAGGAAGAGGCGGCCAAGGCGCAGTGGGGCAATGTCGAAACCGCCCTTCAGCGGCGTTCGGATGTCATTCCCAATCTCGTTTCGGTGGTTCAAGCCGCTGCGATTTCGGAGCAGAACATTCTTCAGGGCGTCGTCGATGCCCGCGCCCGCGCGACCTCGATCAACATCACGACCGACGATCTCAGCGATCCCGAAGAGTTTCAGCGTTTCAACGAAGCGCAGAACCAGCTTACACAGGCACTGGGCCAGCTTCGCACCGTGGTCGAAAACTATCCGCAGCTCGCCAGCCAGCCGCGCTTCGGGGATTTGATGGTCGCTATCGACGAGGCGAACAATCTCATCAACACCGAACGCGTACGCTATAACGAAGCGGCGCGCGATTATAACACGGAAATCCGCACCTTCCCCTCGACCATCGGGGCGAACATCATTCACGGTGCCGAGCCGCTCGAATATTTCGAAGCCGATGCCGTCAGCCGGGAAAATCCGGAGGTGGATATGAGCGGCATCACCGGAATGGCGCAGGCGGAGCTGCCGCCGCGCCCCGACGGGCCGGTCTATGATGGCGCGGACATGCTGTCCGACGCGACCGAAACCGCACTCGACCAGCGGTTGCGCGATTACAATCGCGAAACCGGACGGTCGATCATAGTCGCGACGGTACCTTCTCTGGGCGGTGAGACCATCGAGCCCTATGCGACCCGGTTGTTCGGCGAGTGGGGCATCGGGGGCGAGCAGCGGGACACCGGGCTGTTGCTGCTCGTTGCCAAGGACGAACGCCGTATGCGGATCGAGGTCGGCTACGGGCTCCACCCGTATTTCGGCGGGATCATGGCCGGGCGCGTCATCAACGATGTGATCACGCCGCAATTCAAGGCAGGCGATTTCGATGCCGGAGTGACGCAGGGTGTCGATGCCATCCTGGATCACCTGGCGAACAGTCCGGAAGACGCGATCGCGATCGAAGAGGCGCAGCAGGCCGCCCGGCAGGAACGTCAGTCGCGCGATGGTGGTTTTCCAATCGGCACGATCATCTGGATCGCCTTCCTCCTGTTCTTCTTCGTCCTTCCGATGTTGCGCGGCCGCGGGCGCAAGCGTCGCTTCGGAGGCAGAAGGCGCGGACGAGGCGGCCCATGGGGCAATGCGGCGCGCGACATCATCCTGTGGGAAGCTGGCAAGGCCGTGGTTCGCGGCCTTTCCGACGGCGACGATTGGGGCGGTGGCGGCGGCTTCGGAGGCGGCGGGTTCGGTGGCTTCGGCGGCGGCATGTCCGGTGGCGGCGGCGCTTCGGGAGGCTGGTAGATGGCGTATCTTTCCGAAAAGGAGCATAAGCTCGTTTCTGATGCCGTCGCACAAGCGGAAAGGGCGACCAGCGGCGAAATCGTGACCGTCCTGGCCGATCGCAGCGATGGCTTTTCGGACGTCGTGCTCGTTTACGCGGCGGGCATGGCCTTTACCGCGATGAGCGTGTTTGCCGCCCTGCCCCTGCCTTTCCTCGACCTGTGGGACGCCCTGATCGGCGGCTGGGGGCACGATTGGACGACGGGAGAACTTGCGAGCATGACGATCGCACTGGGCCTCACGGCGTTCGCGGCGACCTGGTTGCTTCTGGCCATCGATCCATTGCGGTTCGCCCTCATTCCCAACCCCGTAAAAGCCGCGCGCGCACGCGACGCCGCGATCCGTCATTTCAAGGTCGGTGCGGAGAGCCGCACGCATGGGCGCACCGGCGTCCTCCTCTACCTCTCCATGCGCGAGCACCGCGCGGAGATCGTCGCCGACGAAACGATCGCAGGGCAGGTCCCGGCAGAGGTATGGGGTGAGGCGATGGCAGACATGCTGGCCGAAATTCGCGAAGGGCGCATCGCCGAAGGTCTGGCGGTGGGCGTACGCGATGTCGGCGCGGTTCTGGCCGAGCGCTTCCCGCGCGATGCCGAGGACACCAACGAGCTGCCCGATCGGCTGATCGAGGTCTGACCTTCGATTCAGCCTCGCCCGTGCCGAATGCCAGTCCCGAACGGAAATCCATGATCGATCCCCGCAACACGCCCGACCACGACGCCCCCGAGACGATCGAGTGGCAGGGCGACTACATCACCGCCAAGACGCGGGGGCGGTGGGAATATGTCGGGCGTGCGCGCAATATCCGCGCCGCCGTGATCCTGCCCCTGATCGGCGACGACGTGATCCTCGTCGAACAATATCGCGTGCCGCCGGGTTGCAATTGCATCGAACTGCCCGCGGGCCTGATTGGCGATGAAGAGGGCTATGCCGATGAAGACGATCTGGCCGCCGCAGGCCGCGAACTTGAGGAGGAGACCGGCTTTCGCGCGGGCAGGCTGGAAGAGATCGGGCGGTTCTATTCCTCTCCCGGCATGGTCAGCGAAAGCTTCACGCTCGTCCGCGCGACCGAGCTCGAAGAGATCGGACCCGGTGGCGGAACCGACAGCGAGGCCGGAAACGCGCCGAAGGTTGCGGCGTCGACGTGCGCCTGCTCTTGCTGCTGGGACAGGATATAATCGCAGGAGAGTGACTATGGCCGAAGCGAATAAGGGCCGGGCGAATAAAGGCAGGTGCGCGGGCAAGCTGGCGCTGGTGACGGGTGCGGCGCAAGGTCTGGGGCGCGCCCATGCGACCCGGCTGGCTGAAGAAGGCGCGCGCGTGCTCTGCACTGACCGGAACGGCGAAGGCGCCGAAGAAACCGCGCGACTGATCAACGAGGAATTCGGCGAAGGAACCGCCTTTGCCTGCGCCCACGACGTCACCGAACCGGACGATTGGACGAAGGCCGTCGATATGGCGCGCGACAAGCTCGGCGGGTTGAACGTGCTGGTCAACAATGCCGGGATCGGCGTTGGCGGCAATATCGAGACCTGCGATTTCGACGACTGGAAGCGGTGCTTCTCAGTCAATGTGGATTCGATCTTTCATGGTTGTCAGGCCGCGCTTCCGCTGATGCGCGAACATGCGCCGGGATCGATCGTGAATATCTCCAGCATTGCCGGGCTGATCGCCAGCGACACCATGCCGGCCTATAATTCGTCGAAGGCGGCGGTGTGGATGCTGTCGAAGTCGATCGCGCTCCACTGTGCCAAGAACCGCATGGATATCCGCTGCAATTCGGTCCACCCGACCTTCGTGGATACGCCGATACTCGACGGGACGGCGAAGAACCACAATCTGGACAAGGACGTGCTGCTGGAAAAGCTTGCCCGCCAAATCCCCTTGAAGAAGGTCGGCGAACCCAACGATATCGCCGATGCCGTTGTCTATCTCGCCAGCGACGAGAGCAAATTCATGACCGGCGCGGAGCTGAAGCTCGACGGCGGAATCTCCGCTATGTAAATTTCTCTGCGATTGCTTCCGAGGGGGCGGCCTGGCGGTCGGGAGGGAGAACGGATCATCTCCCTCCCCTTAATCCGCGATCAGTCCGATCGCGAGGTAGATCAGCAGGAAGCTGCCGAAGCCGAGCAGCGTGCCGAGGACGAAGCCGACCCGCACCAGAGTGACGTCGATTCCGAAATGGCGGGCAATGCCGGAGCACACGCCCATCAGCTTGGCATTGCGGCGGTCGAGCGCGAAGCTCTTGCTGGGCGTGCCGCCGGTGGATGAGTTGCGAAGATCGTTCATGCCAGCATTCCGTTCGGAGTGGCGGGGACGATCGCGGTGGCGAGAAACACGGCCGAGAGGGCGAGCGAGAAGGCGGCTGCGAACAGCTTGTTGCCGTCGAAGTCGAACATGAGATGATTTCCTTGTTGCTAAATGGGCTTAGGCGATGAGGCCGGACGGGCTGGCGGGGACGATCGCGGCGGCCATGCAGATGGCCGAAATGGCGAAAGCGGCGATGGCGGCGAAGGCGTTGTTGGCTTTGAAGAGAGACATTTTTGAATTTCCTTTTTCCCTGAACCCCGGCCCTTCCGGGGATGCCAGAATGATTGCAACCGCCGTGCCAAACTTGAAAAACGGCTGAATTTCGCCGTTTCGGCCTCCTCGCTTCCTGACGCGTTCGTTCATCAATCCGAAAGGTTGGGAAATCTCACCACATTTTGGAATCCACCCAATTCGAGTGGCGGTATCGCGAGCGCACGGCTATCTCCTCACCCGCTCATGGCGCTCGACCGCATCTCTCTTTCGAACTTCCGCAACCATGCCGAAACCGCGATCGATGGGACCGGTCGGCTGAACCTGCTCGTCGGCGGAAATGGAGCGGGCAAGACCAATATCCTCGAGGCGCTCTCTCTCCTCGCGCCGGGCCGGGGCATGCGGCGGGCGGCGCTGGCCGATATGGCGCGCCAGGACGGGCCCGGCGGTTTCGCGATCGGCGCGAGCCTGGCTCACGATAATGTCGGTGACGAACCCGTTCGGATCGGCACTTATACCGAAGCCGCGCAGCCGGGCCGCCGCCGCGTGCGCATCAACAGCGCCGAGACCAGCGCCGTCTCGCTCGGCGAATGGATCGCGATCGGCTGGCTCACCCCGGCGATGGATGGCCTCTTCACCGGGCCTGCGCAGGATCGAAGACGCTATATGGACCGGCTGGCGCTTGCGCTCGATCCCGAGCATGCGAGCCACGCCAACCGTTACGAAGCGGCCTTGCGCGAACGTAACCGCCTGCTCGGCGAAGATCGCGAGCCCGATCCCGCCTGGCTCGATGCGATCGAAAAGCAGCTCGCCGAACATGGCGACGCGCTCTCTGCGGGACGCGCGCGGCTGGTCGATGCGATGATGGCCGAGATCGTGGCGCAACCCGAAGCGCCCTTCCCCCGTCCCGCATTAAGCTACGCGCCGGGCGGCCCGCTCGGTTTCGAAGCCCTGTCGCAGGCGCTTCATGACGGGCGCCGCCGCGATCGCGCCGCCCAGCGGACGCTGACCGGCCCCCATCGCGACGATCTGGACGTGCTCTACGCCGCGAAACGGATGCAGGCCGCCGCCTGTTCGACCGGAGAACAGAAGGCGCTGCTGCTCGCAATGACGCTGGCGCACGCGGCGCTCGCGGCGAGAGGCCGTGCCTCGCTGCTCTTGCTGGACGAGGTCGCCGCGCATCTCGATCCCGATCGGCGCGTGGCCTTGTTCGATCGGTTGCGCGGCGGCGGCGCACAGGTTTGGATGACGGGGACGGAGACCGCCCCCTTCGAAGCTATCGCGGGCGAAGCGTCCGTCTGGGAAGTGCGCGATGGCGCGGTTACGCGCCCCTGATCTTTTCTCCCGCGCGTTTCTTGGCTTCTACTCATCGGGCTCCGGCAAGGCCTCGGCCACCTGCGCGACCGTGTCGATCGCCAGGACCTGCAGGCCCTCTTCGGTCGGGTGGATGCGGTCGTCTTGGAAGAGCTCGGGCCGCTGGTAGACCGTCTCCAGCCAGAACGGGATCAGCTCGGCCCCGTATTCTCTCGCCAGATCGCCGTAGAGCGCGTCGAATTCTCGCTGGAACTCCGGCCCGTAATTGGGCGGTGCCCGCATTCCCATCAGCAGGACTGGAATGCCCCGCTCACGCAATTCGCCCAGCATCGTTTCGAAATTGGCGCGCGTCTCGGCCGGCGGGATACCGCGCAGCAGATCGTTTCCGCCCAGTTCCAGAATGACGAGATCGATATCCGTCTGCTTGTCCAGCACGAAGGGCAGACGCTGGCGCCCCGCCCCGCTGGTATCCCCCGACACGCCCGCATTGACGATCCGCGCATCGATCCCCCGCGCCCGCAGCGCGTCTTCCAGCTTGGCGGGATAGCTGTTCTCCACTCCCACGCCGTAGCCTGCGAAAAGACTGTCCCCGAAGGCGAGGATGCGGCGCTCCGGCCCGCTTACAGGGACTTGCGGCGTATCGTCGTTCGCGGCGGAGGGCGTCGCCCGACGTGCCGTTTCGTCGGCCTGGGGCGCAGGGTCGGCGCTTTGGCCGCAGGCGGCAAGGAGGATCAGCAGCGGAAGGATCGACAAACGGACGAGATGCACCGGCGAGGCTCCTTGTGACGGACGGCACCCTGTGCCATCGCAGCGATGTGACCAATTCTCAAGCTGCGATCTCCGCCCGCAATCTCACCCTCACTCTTGGAACCGCGGAAGCGCCGGTTGAAATCCTGCGCGGCGTCGATCTCGACGTGATGCCGGGCGAAACGGTGGCGCTGCTCGGCCCGTCCGGATCGGGCAAGAGCTCGCTGATGGCTGTCCTGTCCGGTCTCGAACGCGCGAGCGGGGGTACGCTTCAAGTCGCGGGTCAGGATTTCGTCGGCATGGACGAGGATGCGCTGGCCCATGCGCGGCGCGGGCGGATCGGGATCGTGCTGCAGGCCTTTCACCTCCTGCCGACCATGACCGCGCAGGAAAACGTGGCCACGCCGATGGAACTGTCGGGAGAGAAGGAAGCGCAGCCACGCGCCCGAACGGAGTTGGAGGCAGTCGGGCTCGGCCATCGGCTCGACCATTATCCGCAGCAATTGTCCGGGGGTGAACAGCAGCGCGTGGCCATCGCCCGCGCCATCGCCCCGCGACCCGATTTGATCTTTGCCGATGAGCCCACGGGCAATCTCGACGCGGCGACGGGTCAGGAAATCGTCGATCTGCTCTTCGCCCGCCGCGCGGAAACGGGCGCTACCCTACTCGTCATCACGCACGATCCGGAACTCGCCAAACACTGCGATCGGGTGATTCAGCTGGGCGACGGGGTGATTGCGAGCGACACGCGCACATGACCTGGGGCGAAGCCTGGCGGATCGCGCGGCGCGATCTGAATGCGCGGTTCAAGGGATTGCGCCTTTTGCTGGTCTGCCTGTTTCTGGGCACAGGCGCGCTGGCGGCGATCGGGACTCTGACTGCGGCGATCGAAGGAGAGATCGCGTCGAGCGGGCAGGAACTGCTCGGCGGCGACCTCGAAATCGAATTGTGGCAGCGTTCGCTCAACGCGCAAGAAGACGCCGCCCTCGCCGAATACGGGTCGCTGACGCGTGGATACCGGTTGCAGGCGATGGCGCGGCGCGGCGATCAGGCGGTGCCGATCGGCTTGAAGGCGGTCGACGATGCCTATCCGCTCTACGGTGCATTGACCCTGCAAGACGGTCGCAATGTGGGTGCGCCCGCGCTGGACGAGGCCTGGCTCGATCGCGGCGCTGCCGAACGACTCGGCGTCGAACCCGGCCAGACCATCGCCATCGGTACGCGCACGCTGACAGTCGGCGGCATCATCGCGACCGAGCCCGACAAATTGAGCGAAGGATTCCAATTGGGCCCGACCGTGATCGTGGCGGAAGGCCTGCCGGAAGCGGCCGGATTGCTTGCGCCGGGATCGATGTTCCAGAGCAAGACCCGCGTCGCTTTTGCCACGCCGCGCGATCCGCAGGCCGTGCGCGACGAATTGGAGGACCGCTTCCCCGAAGCTGGATTCGATTTCCGCACCGCCGATCGCGCGTCGCCCGGCGCCGATCGCTTCGTCAGCCGGATGAGCGAATTCCTGACTCTGGTCGGCCTTGCCGCGCTCGTCATCGCCGGGATCGGAATCGGCGGCGGCGTAACGTCCTATCTCGACGCGCGGCGGCAGGCGATCGCGACGCTCAAGATCCTGGGCGCGAGCAGCACCGATATCGCGCGCATCTACGCGCTCCAGATCGGGGCGGCGGCGCTGGCGGGCAGCCTTGCCGGGCTGCTGGTGGGCGTGGCGGTGACGCCGCTTCTGGCCGTGGCGCTGTCCGGCCTGCTGCCGGTCGAAACCGGCTTCGTGGTCGATCCGCTCGCTCTGCTGACCGCGCTGGCGTACGGGCTGCTCGTAGCCTTCGTGTTCGCCGCGCCCCCGCTGCTGCGCGCGCGCCATTTCCCTGCCATGGCGCTGATGCGTGCGCGGATCGCACCGCTGGCGCGGGACCGGCAGGCCCTGATCGCCGTCGGCGCGGGGCTGGCCGCGATCGTCGCGCTGGCGCTTCTGACGGCGAGCAATTGGCAGCTATCTGGCCTGTTCCTGATCGGCGCGGCGGCCGCTTTGGGATTGCTCGCTCTTCTTGGTTTCGCGATCCGCAAAATCGCCGGTGCGCTCCCTCGCCCGCATAATCCGATCGCGCGCAATGCGCTTGCCAATCTCCACCGCCCCGGCTCTTCGACCGGCGCGCTGGTTACTGCGCTCGGCTTCGGGCTTGCCGCCTTCGTGCTCCTCGCCGCGGTCCAATCCGCCATCGACGGCAATATCGAGCGCCGCGTTCCCGATCAGGCCCCCGACTACTTCGTCCTCGATGTGCCGCGCGATCGTGTGAGCGCGTTCGAAGACCTCGTCCGCAGCGAAGATCCCGAGGCCGATATCCGCACCGTTCCCGCCCTGCGCGGCGCGGTGCTGGCCTTCGGGTCAGACGGCGACATGACCCGCACCGCCGAACTCGAGGAAATCCCCGACGGCGCGTGGGCGCTGCGCGGCGAACGCGGCCTGACCTATGCCGACGAGGTTCCTCCCGGCAACACCATCGTCGAAGGCGACTGGTGGGGCCCGTTCCACGAGGGCGAGGCGCTGGTCAGCGTCGATCAGGAATTCGCCGAGGCCGCCGGGCTCGAAATCGGCGATCTGCTGACCTTCGGCGTGCTGGGGACCGAGCGCACTGCGCGCATCGCCAATCTGCGCACGATCGATTGGGAAAGCCTGGGCTTCAATTACGTCTTCGTGCTCAGCCCCAATGCCCTCGACGATGTGCCGCACAATCTCGCCGCCACGATCGAGCTTGCGGACGGAACGCCCACTGCGCCGATCCTCCAGGGGCTGGTGCGCGAATTTCCGTCTTCCTCGGTGATCGAGGTCGGCGGCATTCTCGCACAGGCGCGCACGCTGCTCGAACAGGTCGGCCTCGCCACGCTGGCGGCGGCAAGCGTGGCCGTGCTGGCGGGCCTCGCCGTGCTGCTGGGGGCCATCGCCGCTGCGCGTGCGGCGCGGACCTACGACACCGTGATCCTGCGCGTCCTCGGCGCGGACCGGCGGCAGGTGCTGGCGATGCAATTGATCGAATACGGCGTGCTGGCGCTGGCGCTGGCCGTGGTGGCTCTGGGGCTCGGTAGCCTGCTCGCCTGGCTGGTCATCACGCAATTGTTCGAATTCGACTGGCTGCCCGACTGGAGCGAGATCTTCGCCGTGCTCGGCATGGGGCTTGCCGTCGTGATGGCCTTCGCGATCGGCGGCTCGCTGCCTCTGCTGCGGGCCAAGCCGGCACAGGCGCTGCGCGCGCTCTGACACGACGCTCCGCCGTCCCGGCTTTCTCATGCTCGCTTCACAGGACAAAAAAGGGGGCCCGAAAGCCCCCTTCTCCTTATCCGGTGCTGTGAAGCGCGGTCTTAGAACCGGACCCGCGCCGTCACGCCATACGTACGCGGCTGGCTGGGATAGCCCGAGATCGAGCCCGCCTGCGCGGTGCTGGGGAAGATCTGGGTGAGGTACTGCTCGTCGCCCAGATTGCGGACATAGCCGGTCACTTCGAACCCGTTCTCCATCGCGAAGGTCAGCGAGGCGTTCACCTGATTGACTTCGCGCGTGTAGTTGCGGGCGATCGCGCGCTGCTGTTCGAATGTGCCGAAGCCCGGAACGCCTTCGATCAGCTGAGTATCGCTCTCGTGATAGAAATCCACGCGTCCGATCAGCAGATTGCCGCTCGATCCCAATTCCTGCGTATAGGTCGCCGAAGTGGCGATCGTGAACGAGGGGATCCCCGCCGGGCGCGTGCCCGTCAGATCGCCGACAGCCGAATTGGTGAAGCTGTTATAGATCGGATCGAGATGGGTCAGCGCGAAGGTGAACACCAGAGCGTCGGTCGGGTTGATCGTGCTGTCGAGCTCGAAGCCCCGCGTCGATTGCTCGCCCGCATTCGCCAGAGCGAAGCCGGTGCCGGTGAAGACGTTCGACTGGAAGCCGTCCAGCGTCTGATCGAACAGCGCGACGTTCAGCGCGAAGCCTGGGTAGTCCAGCTTGATGCCGAGTTCGTAGACTTCCGATTCTTCCGGCCCGGCGAAGCGCGACCCGGTTCCCAGATTCGGCACCGCGATGCCCGCGTCGCGGATCGGCGAGGACGGCGCGAGGATCAGGCTGCCGCGCGGACCCGGCGTGTAATTGCTCGCCAGCGGACGGCTGTCGCGTGACAGATTGACCGAACTCGCCTTGAAGCCGGTGGCATAGGTGAAATACGCGTTGATATTGTTGTTCACCTCGTAGGCGATGCGGCCGGTATAGCTCCAGTCGTCGTCTTCCGTCTGACCCGGTTCGACCGCGTTCGGCACGCCCAGGAAGGGCGGGATGAACTGCAGCGGCTGAAGGGCGAGCAGCGGGTTCACCGCCGGATTGAGCGCGGCGCTCGTGATCGCTCCGAAGGCCGGTCGTGTGGCGGGATTGGTCGCAAAGCCATTGATGACCGTAGGGGTCACCGCGCCGGGCGCCACGTTCAGCGCACGGGCGATCTGGCCGACGATGAAGGCATCGACGAGATTCACGTTCGCCAGCGGATCGAAGGATTGCTGTGCGAGAGTGAAGTCCTTCTCGTCCTTCGTGTAGTTGAAGCCACCGGTCAGCGTGATGCGATCGGTGACTTCGAAATCCACCGTTCCGAAGACGGAATAGCTTTCGTTCTGAAGCGTGAAGGCTTCACGCGACAGCGGGCCGGCGGCGAAGCTGCCGCCCACAGGAATGCCCAGACCGGCTTCGGCGGCGGGAAGCCGTCCTCCCGCCAACGCATTGAAGAACGGCCGTGCCGCAGCACCATTGTCGAGACCGCTGGTCTGCACCACGTCTTCGTTGAAATAGAAGCCGCCGAGCAGGAAGTTGAACGGCCCGTCGAAGTCCGACGTCAGGCGCAGTTCCTGCGTGAAGGTGTCGACCGCCTGGTCACGGAATTCGCTGACGATGTCCGCGCTGGTGAAATCGACGTCCTGCTGGTTGAAAGCGCGCAGTTCGCGATACGCAGTGATCGAGGTCAGCGAGAAAGCGCCGATCTCGTAATCGGCCTGGAGCGAGCCGCCATAGCTTTCGATGTCGTTGGTCGGCAGCTGGTTCAGATAGGCTTCGTAGCTGAACGGATCGTTCGCCGCGACATTGCCGCCCACCGCGCGGGTCGCAGCGAAGGTCGGCCCGGCGAGGACGTTGCCGGCGAAGCAGCAATTCTCGTCGATCTTGGAGTAATCGCCGATCGCGCGGACACGCAGCGCCCCGCCATTGTCGAAGAGAAGCTGGGCGCGCGCGCCGTAGCGGTTGCGATCGTTGATCTTCTCGTCGAGGTTGACGACGTCGACATAGCCGTCGCGCGTGTTGTAATTGCCTTCCAGAGAGAAGGCGACGCTGTCGGTGATCGGGCCGGTGACGTCGCCGCGCACGACGATATTGTCGTAATTGCCGTAGGTCAGCGCGGCGCTGCCGCCGAAGTCGAATTGCGGTTCGCGCGTGACGACCGAGATGATGCCGGCGCTGGCGTTCTTGCCGAACAGGGTCGACTGCGGCCCGCGCAGCACTTCGATGCGCGCGACATTGGCGAGATCGTTGATCTGCGCCGCCGAACGCGAACGGTAGACCCCGTCGATGAACACGCCGACCGAAGGCTCGACGCCGACATTGTTCGCGCCGTTGCCGAAGCCGCGGATGAAGAAGGTGGTGTTGGCCGAGCTCTGCAGCTGGCTGACGCGCAGCGACGGTGCGACCGTCTGCAGGTCGAGCAGGTCGCGGATTTCCGCGCGTTCGAGCGTCTCGCCCGTGGTAACGCTGACCGAGACGGGCGTTTCCTGAAGGGTCTGGGCACGCTTGGTCGCGGTGACGATGATAACGTCGTTATCGGCGGCGGGGGCCACATCGGGCTCGCCATCCGTCAGGTCGGCATCATTGTCGAGCGTCGTCGTATCTTCCTCGATCGCCTGCGCGGCGACGGCGCTGGGCATGAGGGCGATCGCGGCGACACCGGCAAACAGGCCGGCGGAAACGCCACGCGAAAACGAACGCGAAAAATTCATGAAAAAACCTCTCTTCTTCAAAGCGGTATCGTTCGAACCGCTTTTCTCTCCTATGCGCGCGGTAGAGCCGCGCTTGCACCGCCGCCCTTTACGTGGCGCAGGCACCCGGAACAAGCGCGATCCCGCCATTTCGACGAGCTTCGATCCGTGTTGCGCGCCCGCCACACCTTCCGCTACGGCTTGGCGAGGGTGTGAAGCCGTCTGTGAGCTTGCCGCATTGCAGCAAGTCGGCTAGGGGCCGCGCGGACAGGGTGTTCGCTCGCCCGTTCCCCCTTTTTCCGATCCTCACGAAAGCACCCCGCCCATGTCCCGCGACCTGCGCAATGTCGCCATTATCGCCCACGTCGACCACGGCAAGACCACGCTGGTCGACCAGCTGTTCCGCCAGTCCGGCACCTTCCGCGAAAACCAGCGCGTGGAAGAACGCGCGATGGATTCGGGCGATCTGGAAAAGGAACGCGGGATCACCATCCTCGCCAAGTGCACCAGCGTGGAATGGGAGCACGAAGGCAAGACGACGCGTATCAACATCGTCGACACCCCCGGCCACGCCGATTTCGGCGCCGAGGTGGAGCGTATCCTGAGCATGGTCGACGGCGTGATCTTGCTGGTCGACGCTGCGGAAGGCCCGATGCCGCAGACCAAGTTCGTCACCGGCAAGGCGCTGGCGCTAGGCCTCAAGCCGATCGTCGTCGTAAACAAGATCGACCGCAGCGATGCCCGCCCCGACGAAGTGCTGGACGAATGTTTCGAGCTGTTCCTCAGCCTCGATGCGAATGACGAGCAGCTCGACTTCCCCTCGCTCTGGGCCTCGGGTCGCGATGGCTATGCCAGCCCCGATGCGACCGCGCGCTCGGGCGATCTCGAACCGCTGTTCAAGCTGATCGTGGACCATGTCCCGTCCCCCGGCCTCGACACCAGCGGGCCGTTCAGCTTCCTCGCCACCCTGCTCGACCGCGACAATTTCATGGGCCGCGTCCTGACGGGCCGGGTCCAGTCCGGCACGGTCAAGATCAACGATCCGATCCGCGCTTTGGATGCCGACGGCAACGTGGTCGAAGTCGGCCGCGCGACCAAGCTGATGAGCTTCGACGGGCTCGACCGCGTGCCGGTCGAAAGCGCGCAGGCGGGCGACATCATCGCCATGGCGGGCCTCGAAAAGGCGACCGTGTCGAACACCATCGCGGATCCGGCCGTGACCGAACCGATTGCCGCCCAGCCGATCGATCCGCCCACGCTGGCAATGCGCTTCTCGGTCAATGACAGTCCGCTGGCGGGCCGCGAGGGATCGAAGGTCACCAGCCGCATGATCCGCTATCGCCTGATGCGCGAGGCGGAAACCAATGTCGCCATCCGCGTTACCGAAAGCGCCGACAAGGACAGCTTCGAAGTCGCCGGGCGCGGCGAATTGCAGCTCGGCGTCCTCATCGAAACGATGCGCCGCGAAGGCTTCGAGCTGGGCATTTCGCGCCCGCGCGTCCTGTTCCGTGAAGAAAACGGTCAGCGCATGGAGCCGTTCGAAACGGTCGTCATCGACGTGGACGACGAGCATTCCGGCACGGTCGTGGAAAAGATGCAGCGCCGCAAGGCCGAGCTGACCGACATGCGCCCCTCCGGCGCGGGCAAGACGCGCGTGACCTTCTCCGCCCCCAGCCGCGGCCTGATCGGCTATCACGGCGAATTCCTGTCCGACACGCGCGGCACCGGCATCATGAACCGCCTGTTCGAGAAATACGACGCGCATAAAGGCCCCATCGAAGGCCGCCAGAACGGCGTGCTGATCTCGATGGTGGCGGGCGAGGCGACCGGTTACGCCCTGTACGCGCTGGAAGATCGCGGCGAGCTGTTCATTAGCGGCGGCGCAAAGATCTATGAAGGCATGGTGATCGGCGAGAATGCCAAGCCGCAGGACCTCGAAGTCAACCCGCTGAAGTCCAAGCAGCTCACCAACTTCCGTTCGACCGGCAAGGACGATGCGATCCGCCTGACGCCCCCGCGCGTGATGACGCTGGAACAGGCCATCGCCTATATCGACGATGACGAGATGGTCGAAGTGACGCCGCAGACCATTCGCCTGCGCAAGGCGATCCTGGATCCGCACGAGCGCAAGAAGGCCAAGCGCAAGGACGGCTGAGGTCCGCCCGCCGGGGTCCGATCAGTCCGGGCAGCGGCGCAGCACGAATCCGTCCCTGGTATCGTAGCGCGCCCGCATCCGGTCCGGACCTTCAAGCGCCATATAAAAGGCGTATCGGGTGCCCGGGCCGTCGCCATATTGTTCGAAGACGGTCGCGGCGGCGTAGTCGCCGCGAACCCGCACCGTGCGCACGATGCCGGTGCTTTCGAAAAAGCCGATGCGGCTCGCTCCGATGTCGTAGCGCTGGTGTCCGGGCACGCGGCAATGGTCGAGATCTTCCGACCAAAGCCCGTGGAAACGCGCCGGTATCGTGTCCTGCACGGAAGCCCCGGCAACGCTCCTCTCATCTTCTGTTTGCGGAGCCGGGCTTTCGGTACGCTCCGATTCCGCAGAGCTGGACGGGTCAGGCGGAGCGACCTCGCCCGGTTCGGTGCGCGTAACGACCTCTCCGGAGTTCCGGTCGTTCTGCGAGTCCGGCGGATCGTTCGAACACGCCGCTAGCAAAACAAGTGCGGCGAGCGAGCCGAGGCGAAGCGGCGGCGCGATGATAGGTCGATGGCCCAAAGTCAGTCGCCGAGCGCCATGAAATTCGGCTGTCCGTTCGACGCGCTGACCCCGCCATCGACCGGCAGGTTCGCCCCCGTCACGAACCGCGCATCCTCGCTCGCCAGAAAGGCGACGACGCTCCCCACATCTTCCGGCTCGCCGACGCGGCCCAAGGGAATGCGGCGCAGAAACGCGTCCATCAGGTTCTTATTGTCGCGAATGCCCTCGCTCATATCGGTCCGGGTCAGCGAAGGCAGGACGGCGTTCACGCGGATGCCCTGCGCGCCCAATTGGAGAGCAAGACCGCGAGTCAGATTGGTCACCGCGCCTTTCGATGCGTTGTAGATCGGCATGGTCCAGTCGCCGCCGCTGCCCGACACGCTGGAGGTGTTGATAATCGAAGCACCACCCGCACTCTGGCTCTTCACCAGTTCGGGGATGGCCGCGCGGCACATATAGAGCATGCCCTTCACGTTGATATCGATCACGCTCTCGATATCGTCCTCGTCCGCCTCGGCCAGGGGACCTGCGGCGGCGATGCCGGCATTGTTCACCAGCACGTCGAGCCCACCGAAGCGTTCGACGGTCTTCCCGACGATCTCCTTCGCAAAATCCGCGCCGCCGATCGCGCCTTCGACGATCAGAGTGCGATCGTCAGGCAGATTCTTCGCGACCTTTTCAATATCCTCGCGCGTGCGGGAATTCAGGACGACATTCGCCCCTTCTGCGGAAAACCGGCGCGCGATCGCGGCACCGATGCCGGAAGACGAGCCTGTGACGAGGACGGTGGTTTCGGAAAAACGGTTCATGGAGTCGGGCCTTTGAAGAATGAAGGGTTCACCCCTTCAACCCTTCTGTCCGCTGGAAGGTCCGATACCTCTACCGGTCTTTTCACCCGGTCAGATAGAATTCCGCCAGCACCAGCCCTGCATACAGCGTCGCGCCAAGCAGGAACGGCCAGAACTTGCTCTCCCGCTCCTCCGGCAGTTCTTCCTTCAATATCACAAGGACCATCGCCCCGCCGACGAAAGCGAACAGACAGCCGATGGCGATTTCGGGCAGCTCCACCAACAGGCCGGTGATCCACCCCGCCAACGTGGCGCCCACCAGCGCCCAGCGACCTGCATGGTCGTAAATTTCGGGATGATCGGCGCGGCTGGCGAAATCGGCCGTGACGAAGTGGAGCAGCAGCGCGACGAAGAACAGGATCAACCCGCCCGCCGTCTCGTCCTCGCGGTGGTTGAGAAGATAGGCGACGATAAAGATGAGCAAGCCGCTCGCCGCGATGTGCAGCCAGAAGATGCCGCTGCCGGGTCGTTTGTTGGTACGATCGCGGCCCCCGCGCGAGACGACCAGCGCCCGCTCGATCCCGTAGAACAGCGCGAGCCCTGCCAGCGACATCGTATAGACCCAAGCCTCCGCCGCTCCGCGCGCTAGGCCCATGGCGCGCTGAAACGTCGCTCCATGCGCGCCCAGTTCGGGCAGGATGTGCAGGAACACATAGGCGACCGCCACCCCGCCCGCAAAGCTCAGCCAGCGGCTGCGCGGCTCGACATCGAGGAAGCGCAGTTTCCCGACGAACAGGTGCACCGCGCAAAAGCCAAGCGCCATCAGCGCGGTGACGGGTTCGATCGCGGGCATCCCGCGATGCCTAGCGCGCCTCGCCCAGGGCCGAAAGGGGCGGCTCTACAAACCGCCCCGGTGACGATGTTAGAAACGGGCGGTTGCGCTCACCCCATAAAGACGCGGTTCGGCGGGAATGAAAGTCGGGATCCCGAAGGCGCCGCCAGTATTGCCGGCATCGAGCAGATAGTCCTCGTCGAAGGCATTGCGGATAAACCCGGCGATCTCGAAGCTGTCGTCGGCGAAGCTCACGCCTGCGCGCGCATTCACCAGCGTCACGCCTTCCTGCGAAATCAGCGGGCTGTTCGGCACTTCGAAGAAGATGCGGCTGCGATAGGTCACGCTGGGCGTCGCGAAGACGCGCATCCCGTTGCCGATTGGCGCATCCAAGGTAAAGCCGCCCGCCGCCTGCCATTCCGGCTGGAGACGGAAGCGATCGCCCGCGAAGACGCCGTTCTCCGGCTTGTCGTCGATCCCCCCGTCGATATAGCCGACATTGCCGAACACATTGAGCCAGTCGGTCGGGTTTACCGCGAGTTCCCCTTCGACGCCGAGATTGCTGGCGCTGCCCGCGCTCCGCGTAACCGTGGTACCGTCGGGCTGCGTGATGCTGACCTGGAAGCCTTGATATTCCTGGTAATAGACGCCCAGCGATCCCGACACGATCCCGCTGGCGAATTTGAGCCCGCCCTCGTAATTCCATACCGTTTCCTCGGGCACTTCCTGCAAGTTCGACACGACCGCCCCGCCCGCGCGCCGTGCGCTCAACTGCACCACCGGCGAACGGCGTCCCTTCGAGACGGTGGCGAAGACGTTGAGATCCGGGGTCAGACGGTAAAGCGCGTTGAAGCGTGGGAGCACGACGGAATAGCTGCGGTCGGCCTCGAACACGCGGCCGTCGGTATCGACCTGCCCCGGGATCAGGGGCGCGCCGGTAATGATCGAGTTGGGAACATCGGTGACATAGCCGGACTTGCGCTGTTCGATCAGCAACCGCGCGCCTGCGGTCAGTTCAAGCGCGGGGGTCGCGATGTAGGTCACGTCGGCGAAAACCGAATAGCTCTGATTCTCGCCGCGGTTCTCGAAGGTCGAGGTATAGGGAATCGCCGATGCGGCCCCGCCTGTTACGAGAGCGGTGACCTGAGAGGCCGACACCGATCCGTCCGGCGCTACACACGGAATACCGGGGATCAAGGGGCGCGGTGTCGCCACCGAGGTCAGGCATTGCAGGAAGGTGCCTTCCTCGGTCGAGAACGGTACGTTCTGGCGCCCCTTCTCGGTGAAGAAATTCCACCCGAACGCCGCGCGCCACATCGGATCGACATAGCTGAAGCGGCCTTCGTGGCTGAACTGCCAGCCGTCCGCGATCTCGGCGAATTCGAGGAAGGGCGCAGGCCCGCCATCGGCATCGAATACTTCGGCGCTGTCGAATTCGCGATATCCGTTGACGGTGGTGAAGGTCCAGCTGTCGCCGAATTCGTATTCGGCAGTGAGGTTCGCGTCATAGACTTCACGGTCGAGGCCAAGCTGCGCATCGCCCAGATGTGCTTGCGAATATGGCGAGCCGCCCAATTGCGCCGGGCCGAACGGATCGGCGGGGCCATTGGTGGTAGCGAAAGTGCCCGAGATGAACGGTGTGCCGCCATTGCGCTGACGGTCGAACGTCCCGATCAGGTCGACGGTCAGGCGATCGGTAGGCATGAAGCGCAGCGAGCCGCGAAGCCCCAGATTGTCCTGCGCGTACAATTCTTCCTCCTGCGAGGCGGCGAGATTTTCGACATATCCGTCGCGCGTGCGCCACTCGAAGGCGATCCGCCCTGCCAGGACGTCCGATCCGGCATTGACGTAGCCTGAGAGCAAAGTGGCATCGAAATTACCGTACCCGCCCGTGATTTCGGCCGAGAAACCGGGGCGCGGAGGCGCGGAGACGAGGCTGATCGCGCCAACGGCGCTGGCCGTTCCGAACAAGGTCGCCTGCGGGCCCTTGATAACCTCGACCCGGTCGAGATCGTAGATCGCCTGATACGACCCGCGCGAGCGCGAGATATCGACGCCATTGTAATAGAGCGTCACGCGCGGCCCCTGTTGCGAGGAGCCCGAATCCGACGTGATCCCGCGAATCACCACGCCGGGATTGTTGGCGCTCTGTTCCTGAATGTTCAGGCCGGGCACGTAGTTCGACAATTCGTCGAGGTCGGTGACGCCCAGTTCCTGAATCCGCTCGCCGCGCATGGCGGAAATGGTGATCGGCACATCGGCGGCGCGCTGTTCGATCTTCTGCGCGGTGACGATGATCTCGTTGCCGCTCGCCTCCGCAGCTTCCTCGCCTTGCTCGGGCTGGGCGGCGGCCTGTGCCTGCAAGGCCGTCACGGGAACAAGAGCGCTCGACAGGACGAGCAGGCGGACGAGCGAGGTAAGATGCGACATGGCTTTTTTCCCGTCATTGGAAGACGCGAGGGCCTTTCGTATCCGCGCATGACCGGGCCGTGTCGGTTGCGTGTCGTCTCGATGAAACTGGCGAAAAATCGGTGAGGCGGCGTCATTTTCCCCACGCCGATGTGTCGGATGGGCCACATCCGCGACCCGTCGACACGGCTCGCCGGGGACAGGAAGCTTCGATCCGGTGAGCCTCAGCGTAAAGATATAAGCCGCGCAGACCCCACCGGCTTGGCTTCGATCAAATTTCCGGCCCAAGGATGACAGAGCCTCTCGCGTCTGTATGTATCGCCCCATGCAAACAGGAACCCTCATAACGCTCGCCCTCTATTTCCTCCTGATGATCGGGATCGGCCTGTTCGCCTGGAAACGATCGACCGATACCAGCGAGGGATACATGCTGGCCGGGCGCAATCTTCATCCGGCGGTCGCGGCGCTGAGCGCGGGGGCTTCCGACATGAGCGGATGGCTGCTGCTGGGCCTGCCCGGCGCGCTCTATGCGGCGGGCCTGGTCCCCTCGCCTGCGCCAGCAGACCGAGGAGATGGGCAATGCGCTGACCATCCCCGAATTCCTCGCCAACCGTTTTCCCGACAAGGCGAAGACGCTGCGCGTCGTGTCCGGCCTCGTGATCGTCGTCTTCTTCACGGTCTATACCGCGGCGGGCCTCGTCGGCGGGGGCAAACTGTTCGAGACCGCCTTTGCCGACATTCTGCCTGCGGGCGGGATGAGCGATTACATGATGGGCATCTGGATCACCGCGCTGGTGGTGCTGGCCTATACGATGGTGGGCGGGTTCCTGGCCGTCAGCCTGACCGATTTCGTGCAAGGCTGCATCATGGTGGTCGCGCTGGTGCTGGTCGGCTCGGGGCTGGTGGCACTCGCCGGGACGCTCCACCCCGACACGATGCGGGCGCTGGGGACCCTGCCCGACGACCTGCCCCAGGACGACCACCGGGGCTAGTGCGGGCTACTCGGCGTTCTGCAGCGAGGTCCGCAGCTGCTCCAGGGTGCGGTTGAGCAGCCGGGAGACGTGCATCTGGGAGACGCCGATCTCCTCGGCGATCTGGCTCTGGGTCATGTTCTTGAAGAAGCGCAGCAGCAGGATCTTCTTCTCGCGCGCGTCGAGCTGGTCGAGCAGCGGCTTGATCGACTCGCGGATCTCCACGTGCTCCATGCC
>LUMV01000401.1_pt1 | contig 20501 bp, 21 predicted proteins | sample 729731 | NCBI WGS metagenome assembly LUMV01 (sample SAMN03860301, study PRJNA289734) | marine metagenome | biome: seawater column; feature: ocean; material: water; isolation source: Red Sea water column Station 192 - depth 200m | place: Saudi Arabia: Red Sea | collected 2011-10-15 | depth 200 m
GCGCTGATCAAGCACGAGCAGATCATGACCACGCTGCCCAAGGCCAAGGAAATGCGGCCCTACATCGAAAAGCTGATCACGCTCGCTAAGCGTGGCGGCCTGTCGAACCGTCGTCTGGCAATGAGCCGCCTGCAGGACGAAACGCAGCTCAAGAAGCTGTTCGACATCCTTGCCGAACGTTATTCGGACCGTGAAGGCGGCTACAGCCGCGTCATCAAGGCTGGCTACCGCGCCAGCGACGCCGCGCAGATGGCAATCATCGAGCTGGTCGACCGCGACGAAGACGCCAAGGGTCAGGATTCGGGCCCGGTGATGAACGAAGACAGCGAGTTCGAAGACGCCTGAGGCGCTCTCGAATGAAGACATGCGGGGCCGGGCGGGAAACTGTCCGGCCCTTTTGTTTTGCATGGCTGCGGCAGCATGGCACAAGGCGCGCATGATCAGACATGCCATCACCGCCGCAGCGCTGCTCGCCGCTGCTCCGCTTGCCGCCCAGTCCGTCACGCAGGAGCAGATCGAGACGCGCTACGACCGCTCCCTCGCTGCAGGGTACAAGGCGCTGTTCCTGTGCAGCGCAATCGCGAATGCTGAGCGCAACGGTGCCTCGCGGACTGCCGAAAGCGTCTTCGAATGGGAACTGTCGGGCATTCAGGCACCCCTGGGGCCGCTGGCCGATGCGATGCCCTACCGGATCGCGCGCGGCGCAGACGGGACCGTCGAAACGGTCTCGGTCGAATGGGCTGATGAAGCACCGCCGCGGATTGCCGTGCATGATTCGCGAATGGGCTGCGCGCAGCTTCCGATCGGGGGGCGCCCCGATCCGGTCGTCACCAAGCGGCCCGCCAGCACGATCGAACGCAGTGCGCCGATTGCTGCCACGGGCGCATTGGCTGGCACGTTCGCGCATGGGTTCGGCGATACCTATGGCGAGGGAACGCGCACGACGGCAGTGCTCGCCATGCGCGATGGCGAGGTGCTGGGCGAACGTTATGCGCCAGGGTTCGGGCCCGCCGTGCCGCAGCGCACATGGTCGGTCGCGAAAAGCATCGCCGCGACGCTGGTCGGCATGGCAGTGCACCGCGGCGAGGCGGCAGTGGACCAGTCCGCCGGGCTGGGGATCGACATCAATGACGCGCGCTCGCAGATAACGCTCAATCACCTGCTGCGCATGGCATCGGGACGCTATTCGGACACCGCGGGCAACCGCACCGATCCCCTGTATTATGGCGGATCGACCGTGGCCGAAACCGCTCTGCACTGGCCACTGGTGCATGAACCGGGCAGCATCTTCCGCTATGCCAACAACGACACGCTGGCCGCAGTCAATGCGATCGAAGCGTCGCTGGCGAAGCAGCCGCCCGCGCAGGTTTTCGCGCAGCTCGGCATGTTCGATACGGTCGCGGAAACCGACTGGCGCGGCGATTACATCCTGTCGAGCCAGGTATGGTCCACCGCGCGCGATCTCGCGCGGCTCGGACAGCTCTATCTGGATGACGGCGTGCTTGCGAATGGCACCCGGGTGCTGCCGGAAGATTGGGCGGATTACGTCTCCGCCCCCGACGGCCCGCAGCCCGATGGCCCATTCGGCTACGGTGCCGGCTTCTGGCTGCTTGATGCGGTGAACGGCGTCCCAGCCGATACCTTCGCCGCGATGGGGAACCGTGGGCAGTTCATCGTGATCGTGCCGAGCCGTGACACGGTCATCGTCCGGCGGGGCGAGGACCTGGCCGGGCACCGGTTCGATATCGCCGCTTTCACGCGCGACGTGCTGGCTTCGCTGGAATGAACCATTCATAAAAACCGCGCCTAAACTGAACAAAGGCTGTCGTCCAAGTTCAGCCTCGTCTCACGCCCGTTCATCTAGACCGATTCTCACAGCCGGGGCATTCCCGCCGCGGCCCTGATGAGGAGACCCTCGAGATGAAACAGTTCAGGAAAACGTTCGCGAAGGGTGGGATCGCAGCGGCAACGGTCGGGGCAATGGCCCTGGCGGGTGCCACACCGGCACAGGCACGCGGCGACGACGACGGGATTTCGGTCGGCGAGGTAATCGCCGGCGCAGTGATCATCGGCGGTATCGCTGCCATCGCCGGTGCTGCCAGCAAGGACCGCAACCGCGACCGCTACGGCTATAATGGCGGCGCCTACCGCTATGACAATGACTACCGCCGCGATGCCTACGCCAGGCACGGCAACCCGCGCGCCGCAGTGCAGCGCTGCGTCAGCGCCGCACAGGTCGACGCGCGCCGCTCCGGCTATCGTCACGCGTCGGTCACCGATATCCGTAGCGTGAAGGACACGCGCTATGGCTGGAAGGTCAGGGGCACGATGGTTGTCGATGGCCAGCGCGGTTACCGCGATGCGCGCTACGATCGCCGCCGCGACCGGTACAGCGCCCGCGATAGCGGCAAGTTCACCTGCTACATCGAACGCGGCCGCGTTGCCGATGTCGACTACAGCGGTATTCGCGGACTGCGCTGATCGCGTTTCACGCACCACCACGGGCGGTTCAGGCCTCGTTTAGCCCGGGCCGCCCATTCTTGCCGTATTACCATACGCGTGCCGGGGTGAGCGCGCGACCACAGGGGATCCATATGCCGACCAGACCATCCATTGCCGCGCTGCCGGCGCTGCTGGCAGCCACCTCGCTGGTGGCCATGCCCGCGCAGGCGGCCGAACTGCCGGTCCAGGCCGCGCCCGCGATAGCACAAACGGTTGCCGCGGCTCCGGCCTGGGCACCGGGCGACGACGATGCCGCGAAGCATCGCCGCTACCGCGATCGCCGCTACCGCGACCGCGGGACCGATGTCGGCGACATCCTCACCGGACTGCTGATCATCGGCGGCATCGCTGCGGTCGCCAGCGCGGTCGACAAGTCGGACGAGCGTGAATACCCGCGCGATGCGCGTTATCCCGATCCCCGCCGCGACACCGATCGCGCCGACGATGTAAGGGGGCTCGACCGCGCCGCCGCGATGTGTGTCGAAGCAATCGAACGCGATGCGCGGGTCGACACGGTCGATGCGGTCAACCGCGACGCGAGTGGCTGGAGGGTCGATGGCCGCATGTATGATGGCCAGGCCTTCACTTGCCGGATCGGACCGGACGGGCGGATCGATGGTATCGATTACGGCAGTGGCATGGCCAGTTACGACGCGGGCGGGGCAGGCAGCTACGGCTATCAGCCGGCGACCGACCGGCAATACGGCGCCGACGTCTACGCAGCGGCACGCGCGCGGGCCGATGGCGCGCAGCCTGCCTATCCGGGCGGCCCCCTGCCGGGCGACGACGTGATCGACGGGGATCTCGAGTACGGGACCGCCTATCGCGGCACCGGCGGCTAGTCGCGGCCGTAGGCCGGCAGCGCGAGGTTCCAGCGGATCGCCGCAAGCCGCAGGCCATATCCCGCGGCGGTTGCAGCCACCCACACCCATTCGCGGCGGATGCCTGCCAGATCGCCCAGCACGGTGACGCTGGCGGAAAGCGCGGCGGCGGTGACATAGAGTTCGGGGCGCATCAGGATCGATGGACGCCCTGCCACCACATCGCGGATGATCCCGCCGACGCAGCCGGTGATCACGCCCATCAGCGCGGCGGTGACGGGCGGTATCCCATATTCGAGCGCCTTGGCCGCGCCAAGCACAGCGTAGGCCGCCAGCCCGAGGCCGTCGGCAATCGATAGGAACCGGCCGGCCCACCATCTCGTCGGGATGAACCACGCGAACAGCGAGACCGCGAGGCAGACCACGGCCACGCCGCCATCGTGAATCCAGAACACCGGAGCCCCGATCAGCAGGTCGCGCACGGTGCCGCCGCCAACCCCCGTGACCAGCGCGAAAAATGCCAGCGTGACGAAGGTCTGCCGCTCCTTCGCCGCCACCAGCGCACCGGTCAGCGCGAAGATGGCGACGCCGGCAAGATCGAGCCAGTCGAGCAGGGGGGTCAGGACCTCGGGATTCATGCGATAGCCGCGTGCGCGCCGTGCCCTGGCACGATCGCGTCCTCGCCGGCCATCCGGCCCGGCTGCTGTTTCCGCTTGCGGGCAGGGCGCTGAAGGCCGCGCTGGTATTCCATGTCGTCGAGGCTCCCTAGCCGTGGAGTATCGTGCCGATCGACTCCGCCGCGGCGATGCAGTCGAGATCGGCCCACCTGCGCGAGATCACCTGCATTCCGCAAGGCAGCCCGCCGGTTTCGCCCACAGGCAGGACGGTAGAAGGCAGGTTGGGATAGGTCGCGAGCCCCGCCCAGCACAGCGTGCTGCCACCGGGCTGCTGCGTCCCGTTTATCATCATCGGGCCATCGAACACGCGCCCTTCGCTGTGTTCGACATGTCGAACCAGTCGCTGGCGCTGGCCCGCTTGCCGCCGGGCCCGGGCATGCCGCGCGCCATCGCGACATTGAGCATCCGCATATATTCGGCATGCTCGGTTGCCAGATCGGGGACGAGCTCGCTTGCGCGGTCGATGGCCATGCCCGCGCGCTCGAGCTCTGCCGCGGCCGCTTCGATGGGTGCGCGCACCGCTGCATCGGTCGGGCAGGATGGGTGGTCGAGCAGCAGCAGCGCCCGGCAGTCTTTCAGCGGCTTGCCGCTTGCCTGAAGCGGGACCGAGCGGGTCAGTTCGACCAGCAATCGCAGATCGGCCGCATTGCGGGCCAGCGGGCCGGCAATGCCCAGCGCGCCATCATGCGCATCCCTGCCGGCAAGTTGCGGGTGCACATGGCCCTGCAAGGGGACGAGGCCCCAGCTGCTCTTGTGCCCCCAGATGCCGCAGAAATGCGCGGGCACGCGGACCGACCCCCCGATGTCGGTGCCGAAGTCGCACGCGACCATGCCGCTGGCCACTGCCGCCGCCGCGCCGCCCGACGATCCGCCCGGAGAACGGCCTGCATCATGCGGGTTGTTGGTCCGGCCATAGACCGGATTGCGCGATTGCCAGTCCGCCAGGTCGGGCGGGACATTGGTCTTGCCGAGGATAACCGCGCCCGCGCCCTTCAGCAGGCTGACGACGCGGGCGTCGGCTTTCGCGATATTGTCGGCATAGGCCGTGCGCGCGCGTTCGAGCGCGCGGTCGAAGTCGGTGACCACCACCGCGTTGATGTGCGCATCGAGCCGTTCGATCCGCGCGATGGCCGCTTCCACGGCCTCGTATGGGGACATCTCGCCATTGCGAATGGCGGTTGCCGTGGCGATCGCGCCGGGCTTGTCGGTAAGTGCGGGGTAACCCATGCTGTCTCCTCTTGCCCCCAATGTCGGACAAGCGGCCAGCGTGGTCAATCGCGCTGTTCTAATCCCGGCGCGTATGCCGCGCGAGCGCCAGCGCGAGCCCATATCCAAGGATCGGCGCGGCGCCGTAGCCGATCAGCACGCTGGGATAATTCGACACGAACGCCGCGAGCGAAAAGCCGAACAGCGATCCCGCCAGCGCATGGCGCGTGGATTTTGCCGCGGGCAGGGCATGCGCAATCATCAGGAAACCGGCAAGCAGTGCCATGCCGAGACCGAGTGCAGCCAGCGGCTCGCGCAGCGCCAGATCGACCAGCACGCGCTCGACGAAGGGCTGTGCGGGCAGTTCGCCGCGCAGCACCGCGCCGATGCTGGCAAGAAAGGCTATTCCCGCGACGGGCACCATGCGCCAATCCTGGCCGGCATTGTAAAGCCCCACGGCGGCCATCATCACGGCAAGCGCGGTCGCGGCATCGGGTTGGAGGCTGGCGGCGAGCAGCGCGGCCAGCAGGATCGGTGGAGCGTAATCCTCGTCTCGCGCTGCCAGCACGACCAGCGCGGGCAGCGCAAGCGCCCCTGCATGCAAATTGACCGGCCCCAGGGGCAGCCATCGCGCCACTGCGCCGAGATGGGGCCCGCTGACTAGTGGGACGAACAACAGGGCGAGCAGGACCAGCGTAAGGACGCGCCGCTCGCGCTCGGCAAGCCGCAGCGGCGCAAACGCCGCGATCGGTACAGCTATGAGCAGGGCCAGTGCGTTGGCCACGGGATAGGCGAGCGGTGCGCTGCCGAGCACGAGGTAGAGCAGTCCTGCAGCTACGGGAATGCCGAGCGCGAGCATGATCGCCGCGCGCCCGGCCATTCAGCGGTCCTTGCTCGTCGCAGGAAGGGCCGCGCCGTCAGCTACCCGATCAGACGTGGATGGGCTTGCCCTGGACCGCCATCGCCGCTTCCTTGATCGCTTCGGAATGCGTCGGGTGGGCATGGCAGGTGTAAGCGATATCTTCGGACGTAGCGCCGAATTCCATCGCCTGCGTTGCCTGCGCAATCATCGTCCCGGCAACGCTGGCAATCGCCCAGACGCCGAGCACACGGTCGCTTTCGGCTTCGGCGATGATCTTCACGAAGCCGTCGGGTTCGTGATTGGTCTTGGCGCGGCTGTTGGCCATCATCGGGAACTTGCCGACTTTGACCTTCGACTTGTCGCCGCCCATCTTCTCGATGGCTTCTTCCTGCGTCAGGCCGACACCGGCAAACTCGGGCCAGGTGTAAACCACGCCGGGGATCAGATCGTGGTTCACGATGCCCGTCTGTCCGGCGACATTCTCGGCGCAGGCAATGCCTTCATCCTCGGCCTTGTGCGCCAGCATCGGCCCCGGCACCACGTCGCCGATCGCCCATACGCCGTCGACCTTGGTGCGGAAATCGTGATCGATTTCGATCTGGCCGCGCTGGTTGGTTTCCAGGCCGATGTTTTCCAGCCCCAGCCCGTCGGTGTTCGGGCGGCGGCCGATCGATACCAGCACGCAATCCGCCTCGAGCGTTTCCTCGTCCCCGCCGGCGGCGGGTTCGAGCGTGAGCGTGGCTTTTTTGCCCTTGACCGTGCAGCCGGTGACCTTGGTCGACAGGCGCAGTTCCATGCCCTGCTTCTTGAAGATCTTGGCTGCTTCCTTGCGAACATCGTCGTCCATGCCGGGCAGCAGCTTGTCGAGATATTCGACCACGGTTACCTGCGCGCCGAGCCGGCACCAGACCGAACCGAGTTCGAGCCCGATCACGCCGCCGCCGATGACGACCATCTTTTTCGGCACTGCGTTGAGTTCGAGCGCGCCGGTGGAATCGACCACCACCTGCTTGTCGTTGTCGACCTCGACACCGGGCAGCGGGGTCACCGAGGAGCCGGTTGCGATGATGATGTTCTTCGCGGTGACCGTTTCGTCGTCGACCTTGACCGTATGCGCGTCCTGGAAGGTGGCGTGGCCGTTCTTCCAGTCGACCTTGTTCTTCTTGAACAGGAAAGCGACGCCCTTGGTCAGCCCCTCGACCGCATCGCGGCGCTGCGCATGCATCTTGTCGAGATCGAGCTTGGGCGTGACCTCGATGCCCATCTCCGCCATCGTGCCGTTGCTGGCGGCGTTGAAGTATTCCGACGCGTGCAGCATCGCCTTGGACGGGATGCAGCCGACATTGAGGCAGGTCCCGCCCAGCGTGTCGCGGCTTTCGGCGCAGGCGGTCTTCAGGCCGAGCTGGGCCGCGCGGATCGCAGCGACATAGCCCCCCGGGCCAGCGCCGATGACAAGGACGTCGTAGTCGTATTCAGCCATTATTCTTTCCTCAAAGGTCGATCAGCATCCGGGTCGGATCTTCGATCGCTTCCTTGATGATCTTGAGTGCAGTGACAGCCTCGCGGCCGTCGATCAGGCGGTGGTCGTAGGACAGCGCGATATACATCATCGGGCGGATGACGATCTCGCCGTCGACCACGACCGGGCGGTCCTCGATGCGGTGCAGGCCGAGGACGGCGCTCTGCGGCGGGTTGATGATCGGCGTCGACATCAGCGATCCGAACACGCCGCCGTTGGAGATGGTGAAGGTACCGCCCTTCATGTCGTCCATCGTCAGCGTGCCTTCCTTGGCGCGCTTGCCGAAATCGGCGATGTCCTTCTCGATCCGCGCGAAACCCTTGTCCTGCGCGTCGCGGATGACCGGAACGACGAGGCCGTTGGGTGCCGACACGGCGACCGAGATGTCGACATAGTCGTGATAGACGATCTCGTCGCCCTCGATATAGGCGTTGACCGAGGGGACGTCCTTCAGCGCCAGGCAGGCGGCCTTGGCGAAGAAGCCCATGAAGCCGAGCCGGATGTCGTGCTTCTTGGCGAACATGTCCTTGTACTTGCCGCGCGCCTCCATCACCGCCGACATGTCGACGTCGTTGAAGGTGGTCAGCAGCGCGGCGTTTTCCTGCGCGCCCTTCAGCCGCTTGGCGATGGTCTGGCGCATGCGCGTCATCTTGACGCGTTCCTCGCGGCGTTCGCCGCCCGTGGACGCGGGTGCCGGGGCGGAGGATGCCGGCGTGCTGCCACCGGCGCGCTTGGCGTTGGCGGCGGCGATGACGTCTTCCTTGGTCAGGCGGCCATCGCGGCCCGTGCCCTTGATCGTCGACGGGTCGACCCCGTGTTCGAGCACTGCGCGGCGCACGGCCGGCGAAAGCGTCTGCGCGGCGTCCGACGAAGCGGCGGGTGCAGGTGCGGGCGTGTCGGCGCGTTCCTGCTTGCCTTCTTCGCGCTCTTCCTGCGCACGGCCGGCCTCGGCGCCCTTGGCGGCGGGCGCGGCGCCTTCCTCGATCACCGCGATGATGGCGTCGATCTCGACCGTGTCACCGACCGCGACCTTGAATTCCTTGATCACCCCGGCGACGGGCGAGGGGGCCTCGACCGCGACCTTGTCGGTTTCGAGACTGACGATCGGCTCGTCGCCGGCAACGGCATCGCCGACGTTCTTGAGCAATTCGCCGACGGTCGCTTCGGTGACCGATTCACCCAGCGTGGGAACTTTGACTTCGGTGGCCATAATCTCGCTTTCCCGAGTTACTTGCAGTCACTGCGGACGTTGGGCGCGGTGCCGTTCAGTCCGAGTGCGATGTTGACGAGGGCTTCCTGCTGCACCTGGTGGCGGCTGGCGTAACCCGTGGCGGGCGAGGCAGCGACCTCGCGACCGGCGTAGCAGGGGCGCATGCCCGTCTTGCCCGCGGCTTCTGCGGCCTCTTCGATCAGTCGATCGACGAAGAACCATGCGCCGTTGTTCTTCGGTTCTTCCTGGCACCAGACGATCTGTTCCAGATTGGTCATCCGGCTCAGACGCTTTGCCAGCGGTTCGCCCGGGAAGGGGTAAAGCTGCTCGATCCGCACGATCGAGACGTCTTCGAGCTCGGTCTCGTCGCGGCGCTGCAGCAGGTCGTAGGCGACCTTGCCGCTGCACAGGACGAGGCGCTTCACCTTCTCGTCGGGAATGGTCTTCGTGTCGGACTTGATCCGCATGAAGTGGTGATCGCCCATGAACTCCGCCGCGTCCGACTTGGCCATCGGATGGCGCAGCAGGCTCTTCGGCGTCATGATTACCAGCGGCTTGCGGAAGCTGCGCAGCATCTGGCGGCGCAGCACATGGAAATAATTGGCGGGCGTGGTGATGTTGCAGACCTGGATGTTGTCGTTCGCGCACAGCTGCAGGAAGCGCTCGAGACGCGCCGAACTGTGTTCCGGGCCCTGGCCCTCGTAGCCATGCGGCAGCAGCAGGACGAGCCCGTTTGCGCGGAGCCACTTGGCTTCGCCGGCGGCGATGAACTGGTCGATCATGATCTGCGCGCCATTGGCGAAATCGCCGAACTGCGCTTCCCACATCACCAGGCTCTTCGGATCCGCCATGGCAAACCCGTATTCGAAGCCAAGCACGCCGTATTCGGACAGCGGGCTGTCATAGACCTCGAACTTGCCGTGCGGCAGCGTGGTCAGCGGGATGTACTTGTGCTCGTCCTTCTGGTCGACCCAGACGGCGTGACGCTGGCTGAACGTCCCGCGCCCCGAATCCTGGCCCGACAGGCGCACGCCGAAGCCTTCGGTGACGAGGCTGCCGAAGGCAAGCGCTTCGGCGGTGGCCCAGTCGAACCCTTCGCCGCTGGAGAACATGTCTTCCTTGGCCTTGAGCACGCGGCCCAGTGTCTTGTGGATCGTCAGGTCGTCGGGGGTCGTGGTCAGTGTCCGGCCGAGGCTGTCGAACAGCTTCTTCTCGATCGCGGTTTCGACGTTCCGGCGGGCAGTTTCCGGATCGGCGGGCTTGTTCATGCCCGACCACCGGCCACCGAACCAGTCGGCCTGGTCCGGCTTGTAATCCTTGGCTTCCTTGAATTCCTTTTCGAGGTGATCGGTGAATTCGGCGATCAGCCCGTCGGCGAAGCCCTTTTCGATCACGCCTTCTTCCTCGAGCCGCGCGGAATAGATCGCGCTGACCTTCGGGTGCTGGCGGATCTCGTCATACATCAGCGGCTGGGTGAATTTGGGCTCATCACCCTCGTTGTGGCCGAAGCGGCGATAGCACCACATGTCGATCACGATGTCGCGGCCGAAGGTCTGGCGGTATTCGACGGCCAGCTTGCACGCGAAGGTGACCGCTTCGGGATCATCGCCATTGACGTGCAGGATCGGCGCCTGGACGCCCTTCGCCACGTCGCTGGGATAGGGCGAGGAGCGCGCGAACTGCGGGCTGGTGGTGAAGCCGATCTGGTTGTTGATGACGAAGTGCAGGCAGCCGCCGGTGTTGTAGCCGCGCACGCCCGAGAAGCCGAGGCATTCCCACACGATGCCCTGGCCGGCGAATGCCGCATCGCCGTGCAGCAGCACCGGCAGGACCTGTTCGTGCTGCTTGAGATCGTCGCGGATCGCCTGCTGCGCACGGCTCTTGCCGAGCACCACCGGGTTGACCGCCTCGAGGTGGCTGGGGTTGGGAACCAGCGACATGTGCACGTTGATACCGTCGAATTCGCGGTCGGTGCTGGTGCCGAGGTGGTATTTCACATCGCCCGAACCACCGACGTCGTCGGGATTGGCGCTGCCGCCCGAGAATTCGTGGAAGATCACCTTATACGGCTTGCCCATGACGTTGGCGAGCACGTTCAGGCGGCCGCGGTGGGCCATGCCGTAGATGATCTCGCGCACGCCCAGCTGGCCGCCATACTTGATGACCGCCTCAAGCGCGGGAATCATCGACTCGCCGCCATCGAGGCCGAAGCGCTTGGTGCCGACGTATTTCTTGCCGAGGAAGGCTTCGTACTGTTCGCCGCGGATCACTGCGGCGAGGATCGCCTTCTTGCCTTCGGGGGTGAACTGGATCGTGTCTTCGGGGGTCTCGAACTTGTCCTGCAGGAAACGGCGTTCTTCCGTATCCGTGATGTGCATGTATTCGAGGCCGACATTGCCGCAATAGGTCGCGCGCAGCGCGTCATAAAGCTCGCTGACCTTGACCCATTCGAAGCCGAACACGCCGCCGACATAGACCTCGCGGCCTTCCTGTCCGTCGAAGCCGTGCCATTCGAGCGTCAGGTCCTCGGGCACCTCGCGATGCGACAGGCCCAGCGGATCGAGATTGGCGGCCAGATGGCCGCGCACGCGATAGAGTCGGATGAGCAGCATGGCGCGGATCGAATCGTCCGCCGCCTGCTCGATAGCCTTGGGGTCGAGCGTCTTGCCCGCCTTCTGCGCCGCCTGCGCAACCGCCGCACGCATCTGCGTGGGGTCGAGCGCGGCGGTCAGATCCGCCCCGCTGTCGACCACTTCGGCGAGCCATTTGGGGTTGCCCCAGCTCGGGCCCGGCTGCGGGCCTTCCTGATCGCCCATTTCGGGAAGGAAATCGTGGCTTTCGTTACCCATCCGGGTCACCTTTCGCGCGCCGACCTGCTGTCGGCTCTCTATGGCAATGCCTCAGCGGCGCGGACGGTCCCGGGGAGGAGGGGTCCGCGCCGAATGTCAGGCGTGTTCCTTCAACAGTGCGTCGAGCGTGGTGCCGAGTTCGCTCGGGCTCGGCGAGACGCGGATGCCCGCATCTTCCATGGCCGCGATCTTGTCGTCGGCGCCGCCCTGGCCGCCCGAGACGATGGCGCCCGCGTGACCCATGCGGCGGCCCGGAGGCGCCGTGCGGCCGGCGATGAAACCGACCATCGGCTTCTTGCGGCCCTTGGCGGCTTCCTGCTTGATGAATTCGGCGGCTTCTTCCTCGGCGCTGCCGCCAATTTCGCCGATCATGATGATCGATTCGGTTTCCTCGTCGTCGAGGAAGAGATCGAGCACGTCGATGAAATTGGTGCCATTGACCGGATCGCCGCCGATGCCGACTGCGGTGGTCTGGCCGAGGCCGACCTGCGTCGTCTGGTGGACGGCTTCATAGGTCAGCGTGCCCGAGCGCGACACCACGCCGACGCTGCCCTTCTTGAAGATGCTGCCGGGCATGATGCCGATCTTGCATTCGCCCGGAGTCAGGACGCCGGGGCAGTTCGGGCCGATGAGGCGCGACTTCGAGCCCTGCAGTGCGCGCTTGACGCGGACCATGTCGAGTACGGGAATGCCTTCGGTGATCGCGATGATCAGCTCGATCTCGGCATCGATCGCCTCGAGGATCGAATCCGCGGCGAACGGCGGCGGGACGTAGATGCACGAAGCGGTCGCACCGGTTTCGGCCTTGGCTTCGGAAACGGTGTTGTAAACGGGGAGGCCGATATGCTCGCTGCCGCCCTTGCCGGGAGTCACGCCCGCGACCATCTGCGTGCCATAAGCAAGCGCCTGCTCGGTGTGGAACGTGCCGGTATCACCGGTCATGCCCTGCGTGATGACCTTGGTGTCTTTGTTTACGAGGATGCTCATTCGGCGCTCTCCTGAGGAATTGCGGTAACTTCGAAACGGGCGAACGGGCGCTTCGCGTCGCCCGCGGGATCGACACGCACGGACTTGTCCGCATCGACCCAGTAATAGCTGAAACCATCCTGCCGCTGGGGCATGCCGATTTCCTGCGAGACCTCCTGGAGGAGGGTGCTGTAGGAGGCGGTGTCGGCCAGGAATGCCTGAACGACGCAGCTGCGCTCACGCTCCTGCTGCTTGCCGATCACGATGAAGGCGCTGTTGCCTTCCTTTTCGTAGACACCGCGAACCACGAGCTCCGACCGGCTGCCGCGACGCTTGGCCTCGTCCCAACCCGAGGCCGGCAGGCGCTCGGGGTCGACGCGATCTTGCGTGACGACAGCCTGGCAGGCCGCAATCGCTTCTGCTGCATGCGCCGCCTCGGTCGCCGCATCCTGCGCTGCCAGCGGGGCGCAGCATGCGATCAGGGGCAGCAGGGTCAGCTTGCGCATGGGTTGATCAGGCCAGCGAGCTGTCGAGGCCCTTGCAGGCTTCGAGCAGCTCCTCGACCGCGTCGGTCGAGACCTTGAGGTTGGCCTTTTCCTCGTCGCTGAGTTCGATCTCGATCACCTCTTCGGTGCCGCCCGCGCCGATCATCGTCGGTACGCCGACATACAGCCCGTCGAGGCCGTACTTGCCTTCGACATAGCTGGCGCAGGGCAGGATGCGCTTGGTGTCGCCGAGATAGGCTTCGGCCATCGCGATCGCGCTGGTGGCGGGGGCGTAATAGGCCGAGCCGTTGCCGAGCAGGCCGACGATCTCGCCGCCGCCTTTGCGGGTGCGGTCGACGATTTCGTCGATGCGGCTTGCCGATACGCCCTTGATCTTGGCGAAGTCGTTGACCGGGATGCCGTTGATCGTGGTGTAGCTGGTGACCGGGACCATGGTGTCGCCGTGGCCGCCGAGGACGAAGGCGTTGACGTCCTTGACCGAGACGTCGAATTCCCACGCGAGGAAGGTGGCGAAGCGCGCGCTGTCGAGCACGCCGGCCATGCCGACGACCTTGTTGTGCGGCAGGCCGCTGAATTCGCGCAGCGCCCAGGGCTCATGCCGGGCTTGCGCGGCACGCCCGCGGTGACGATCACCACGTCGGCACCGGCGATGTCGGCATAGTCGTTGGTGCCGGTGATCTTGGCGTCAAAGCCTTCGACCGGGCCGCACTGGCTGAGGTCGAGCGCCTTGCCCTGCGGCATGCCTTCGGCGATGTCGAACAGGACGATGTCGCCCATTTCCTTCTTCGCCGCGAGGTGGGCGAGCGTTCCGCCGATCATGCCGGCGCCGATGAGGGCGATCTTCTTGCGTGCCATGGAAATGAGGGTCCTTGTTCCTGCCGTGCGGGACAGTAATGATACCCGGACCGATGAGCGGGCCGTGCTTCACGTGTCCCGCAAAGGAGGCACAGCACCCGGTCGATTGCGAATGCGCCCTAGGCCCGTGCCCGAGTGATTGCAACCGCCAATCCCAAGCGGCGCAAAACTATGTTTGCAAATAGTTATCAATTGCAGTAAGCGCGCGTGCGCGTCGTGATACCATGGCCGGGCGCGGGGTGGTTTGCCGGTGGTCCTGGTGCCCCGCGAAGCACGCGGCAAGCCAACGCGCGATGGCGTTCAGCGAGCGCGCGAAGTCAGCCGATCAGCGCGGTTTCCGGCATCACCCGGCTTTCGAGTTGCCGCGCGAGGCGCGCGTCGAGCGTGCGGCAGATGCCCAGCCACCAGCGATAGCTGTCCTCGTCACCGGCACGGAATGCCTCTTCGGCCATGTCGCGCGCGGTTTCCGCCGCCTTGAGGCCATGCGCGCCGAAATGGCGCAGCGCCGCGCGCATTGCGCGGTCGAGCCCGGCTACCGGTGGCTGCGACGACGATCCCGCGGCCCCGCCATTGTCGTTCGCTGCCCTGCCATGTGCCTTCCTCGCCAGTGCGCGCGCGATCGGCGAATGGGCGGTGGAGCGGGCGGCAGCGAAATGGAGGGGCATGCCTGGAACCTCGTGTAGCGACTGGGGGACGTTCTCCCTAGCGCAGCGCGCGCTAAACTTCGGTTCCGTGACATGGTTGGGGAGATGTAAAGGCCCCCCTGTGCCAATCCCTTAGGGTTGCTGCCCGGGCTGCGAAATCCAGCGTCCCGAATTGGCGTATTCCTCGCGCACGGTGCCCGATTGCGGCAGCTTGCCCGCGTCCCGCGGCGTATCGGCGGCCGCGGGTGCGCTGGCTGCCGGGGCGGCGGCCTCGAAGCCGGTCCGGGCCGTGGCAGCACTCGAGACGTGGCCGCTGTCCAGTTCGCGAACATCGGCGCGGCGGACGGTGGGTGCTGCCAGCGGTTCGCTGCCCGCATAGGCGTCGGTGAAGGCGCCTGCGGTCCCGGCGCCGCCCTTCCAGCGGTAGAAGCGATGCGCCCCGATCGTGCGGATATAGTCGAGGCTCGCCGCCCAATAGGGGTTCACGTAATTGGTGTGGTAATGCGTCGCCAGCCCGATCGGCCGGTAGACCTCGCCCGCCAGTGCAGCCAGTGCGACCGACTGCGCAACCGCCCAGCCCGACACCGCAGACGCTTGCCGGATAGGCCGGATGCGCCACCCGGTTGAGCACCACCTGCGCCACCGCCTGCTGCCCGCCGTAGCTCTCGCTCGCCGCCTCGTAATAGACCGCCATCGACAGGCATTGCAGCGCGCGCGCCTTGTCGACCCCGCTGCCCGCCTGGCGGAAGGCCTCGGCTGCGGCGCCCGCGCCGTGGCTTTCGGCAAACTCGACCGTTTCCAGCGCGCCTTCGTCTTCGCGCAGCTCCGCATAGTCCGCCGCCAGGCGCGGTGCGTCCTCGAGATAGTAGAAAGCGGAACCGGGAAAGCTTTCCCCCGGCGTCTCGAACGGCATGGCGGTGAGGCCAGCCTGTTCGTCCGCGTTCCCCATGGCGCCGGCGAAATCCCACCATTCGCCCTGCGCTGCAAAGGTCGGCAGGGCGATCGCGGCTGCCAGCAACCCGCCGCGCGCCGCGATCTTGCGGCGCTGGCGCCGGCGCGCCTCGTGGCGCAGCGCACGCGGCGAGGGCGCGCGCCGGGCGCGCCGCTGATCCCTCGCTGCTGGTGTCCTCTGGCTCACGTTCGGTCCTGTTCTGCGCCGCAGCAATATAGCGCACCCGCGCCATTCTGACAGGTGCACGGGCGGGGCATCCCGCGGCGGGACGCCGGTCTCGCGCCATGCTTAACAGATATTTGCTTAACGAAGAGCGTCTCTTGTGCATTGCAAAAACCCGCGTTAAGCGCCTCGGCGAGTCACGGGTTGGCCTGTTCGCGCAGGCCCGAAGAGGGAAGGAGGTGCAAACCCTCCGCTGCCCCCGCAACTGTGACCGGGGAGCGATCCCGCCACATGCCACTGGGCCCTGGCCCGGGAAGGCGGCGGGAAAGCGTCGATCCGGGAGCCAGGAGACCTGCCCATGACTGTCGTTCGGCCGCGGGCGGGGTGTATCGTAGGCAAACGTGGAAGGAGCAATACTGCTCCCTCCCGTCATGGACGGCATTTCGTCTGTGATAGGAGGTTACGTGTACAAATACCTGTTTTTCCTGACGGCTTCGGCCGTGCCCGCTGCTGCATTGGCGCAAAGCCCGAGCGACCAGGCGCTCGCTGAAATCATCGACCGGCAGGATGCGGAAGGGGCCACGCCGGCCGCAGTCTATGCTCCGGCAGCGGCGCCGCGCGATGCGGCGGTGATCACGGTTACCGCCAACGGGCTCGGCACCGATCTGCGCAACACCGGCCAGTCGGTCACCGTCATCGAACGCGACGAGATCGAGCAGCTGCAGGGGGCCGACCCGGCGCGGGCATTGAACCGTGTCCCGGGCCTGTCGCTATCGCGCAGCGGCGGGATCGGCCGGGTGACCAGCGTCAATCTGCGCGGGGCCAGTTCGGACCAGGTACTGGTCCTGATCGACGGCGTGCGCGTGGCCGACCAGGCCAGCCCCTCGGGCGGGTTCGATTTCGGCAATCTGCTGCTCGGCACTGCGGGCAAGATCGATGTGCTGCGCGGTTCGAACAGCACGATCTGGGGTTCCGAAGCGGTCGGCGGCGTCATTGACATTTCCACGCGGACCGATCGCGGGCTCAGCGGCAGCATCGAATACGGCGCGCGCGATACGCTGTTCGCCAGTGCGGCGGCAGGCGCGGGCAATGATCGCGTGTTCTTCGGCCTGACCGGTTCATGGTACGAAACCGACGGGTTTTCGGCAGCCGCCTCTGGCACCGAGGCCGACGGTTCGCAGCAATTCGCGCTGGGCACGACCGCCTTCGTCAATCTGACGCCAAGCCTCGAGCTGTTCGCGCATGGCAATTTCGCCGAGGGCGAGGTCGATATCGACGGCTTCCCTGCACCCGCTTTCGTGCTTGCGGATACCGAGGATACGCAGAAAACCACCCGCTACTGGGGCGATGTCGGGCTGGCCTATTACGGCAACGACCTCACGCTGCGCGCCGCCTACAGCCGTTCGGACACCGAACGCGCCAATCGCAATGGCGCAGGCGCCGAGACCTTCGCCAGCGACGGAAGCTCCGAACGCGTTTCGCTGCGCGGCGAATACCGCCTGCTGGGCGGACTGGCGCTGGCCTTCGGCGGCGACCACGAATGGACCGCGTTCGAAACCAGCTTCGATGCTTCGGCCGAAACCGAGATCAGCGGCGCCTATGCGCAGCTTGGCTGGGTGATGGGCCGGCTGGCAGCGCATGCCGGGGCACGCGTGGACGACCACGAACAGTTCGGCACGCATGTCAGTTTCGGCGGCGATGTCAGCTATGGCTTCGGCAGCGACTGGCGGCTGCGCGCCAGCGTGGGCGAAGGCTTCAAGGCGCCGACGCTGTACCAGCTGCTGTCCTTCTACGGGAACACGCAGCTCGAACCCGAGGAAAGCACCAGCTACGATCTCGGGATCGAGAAGGGCCAGCGCGGCTCGGGCCTGCATCTGGCGCTCACCGGGTTCCGCCGCGACAGCGACAATCTGATCGGTTTCGGCTTCACAACCGAGCGCCCGTCGGGTGTCTATCTCAACACGGCGCGCGCGCGGGCGCAGGGAGTCGAGGCCGAAGCCGGCATCGACCTGCTGCGCGGGCTGCGACTGGCGGGGATTTATTCCTATGTCGATGCCGAGGACCGCACCAGCGGGCTCGACCTTGCGCGCAGGCCCAACCATTTCGGGACGATCTACGCCGACTGGCACAGCGCTTTCGGCCTCGGTCTGGGCGCGGACCTGCGCATCGTCGGTCCCAGCTGGGACAATGGCGCCAACACCAACCGGCTGGAAGGATACGAACTGTTCGACCTGCGCGCTTCCTTCGGGATCGGCGACAATCTCGAACTGTTCGGCCGGGTAGAGAACGTCTTCGATGCCGATTACCAGACGGTGGCCGGTTACGGCACTGCCGGACGCAGCGTGTTCGGCGGGATCAGGGCGAAGATGTGAAACCGCTAATCGTCGCATCGGTCCTGCTGCTCGCCGCTTGCGCGGGGGGCGGGGCCGGTGCGCCGCCTCCCGAACGCGGGCCGACGATCGTCAGCCTCAATCCCTGCACCGACGCCATCCTTGCCGAGGTTGCGGCTCCCGGACAGTTGCTGGCGATTTCGCACTACAGCAAGGACCCGCGCGCCAGCTCGATGGAAGCGGCAGTCGCGGCGCGGTTCGCGGCGACTGGCGGGACGGTCGAGGAAGTGCTCGCGCTCGATCCCGACGTGGTGGTCGCGGGCAGTTTCCTCGCCCCGGCGACCCGCGCGGCGCTGGCCGAACTGGGGATGGAGGTCGTCACCTTCGATATCGCTACCGATGTCGCTGCCAGCAAAGAGCAGATCCGCGATCTCGCCGCGCTGGCGGGTGATGCATCCGCGGGCGCGCAGCTGATCGCCCGCATCGACGCCGCACTGGCTGCCGCCGCGCCCGCGGAGGGCGAAAGCGTCGCCACGCTGCTGTGGCAGCCGGGCGGGATCGTCGCCGGAGAACAGACACTGGTTAGCGACCTGCTGGTCCGCACCGGCTTTGCCAATGCCGCCCCTGCGCGGGGGCTGTCGCAGGCAGATTATGTCGCGCTCGAAGACGTTGTCGCTGCACCGCCCGAGGTCCTGTTGATCGCGGGCGGCGAACTGGGGCAGTCGCATCCGGTCCTTGGCCGCCTGGGCGATATGCACCGGGCGCGGTTCGATACCAGCCTGCTCTATTGCGGCGGGCCCACGATCATCCGGGCGGCCGAGCGGTTGGCCGCGATCCGGGCGGCCGCATCGTGAACCGCGCGATTCCGATCTTCGCCGGACTGTTGGCCATCGCAGTGCCCCTGTCGCTGCTGGCGGGGCGGGTCTGGCTCGACCCCGCGAGCACGCCCAATGCCGCACTCATCCTCGCCGAATTGCGCCTGCCCCGCGCGGTGCTGGCGATCGTCGTGGGCGCCGGGCTGGGCGCGAGCGGCGCGGCCATGCAGGGCTATCTGCGCAATCCGCTGGCCGATCCGGGCTTGTTCGGTATCGCGCCGGGCGCGGCACTGGGCGCGGTCGCCGCGCTGTGGTTCGGCTATGCCGCTGCGCCCTATCTGCTCCCCGCCTTCGCGCTGGTCGGCGCGGGCGGCGCCATGGCGCTGCTGGCCGCGATTGCCGGCCGGACTGGCGGGATCGCGCTGTTCACGCTCGCCGGACTGATGGTCGCCAGCCTTGCCGGGGCGCTGACCGCACTGGCAATCAGCATGGCGCCCAATGCCTTTGCGATGAGCGAGATCGTCATGTGGCTCAACGGCGCGCTGACCGATCGCAGCTGGCGCGATGTCTGGGTGGCCGCGCCGCTGGTGGTGCTGGGTATCGTGGTACTGGCGCGCGCGGGCGCTGCGCTCGATGCGCTGACGCTAGGCGAGCCGGTCGCCCGGTCGCTGGGTGTCGATACGCACCGCTTGCTGTGGCTGCTGATCGTCGGCGTCGGATTGACCGTGGGCGCCAGCGTCGCGGTGGCGGGCATCATCGGCTTCGTCGGGCTGATCGTGCCGCATCTCAGCCTGCTTGGCGCGCCGTTCTTCCTGTGGCTGCTGCTGCGCATGCGCCGGGGGCTGGCATGAGGCTGGCGGCGGCACAGCTGTCGATCGCCGAGCGGTTGGACCGGGTCTCGCTGATCCTCGAACCCGGCACGATCACCGCGATCTGCGGGCCCAATGGCGCGGGCAAGTCGAGCCTGCTCGAAGCGCTTGCCGGGCTGCTTCCGGCCGGCGACGGGGCGGTGTTTCTCGACCGGCAGCAGATCGCCGCGCTGCCCCTGCGCGAGCGGGCACGGCGTATCGGCTATCTGCCGCAAGCGCATGAAATCGCATGGGATGTGCCCGTGCGCAGCGTGGTCGAACTCGGCCGGCTGCCGCATGGTGACCGGCTGGCGGCACCGGTCGAAGCCGCGCTCGACGCGCTCGACATCCGGGACCTCGAAAACCGCCGCGCGCAGTCGCTGTCGGGCGGCGAGACCGCGCGGGTCCTGCTGGCGCGGGTGCTGGCGGGCGAACCGCAGTGGATCCTTGCCGACGAACCGCTCGCCGCGCTCGATATCGCGCACCAGCTCGCGCTGCTGAGGCATTTGCGGCGGGCGGCACAGGGCGGGGCGGGGGTGGTGCTCGTGCTCCACGATCTCGCGCATGCAATGAACCATGCCGACCGGGTGGTGGTGCTCGACCGCGGCGTGGTTGCCGCCGACGGTGCATGCGAGGACGCGCTCGACCAGCAGGTGATCGAGCGCGTCTGGAAAGTGCCCGTCCGGTGGATCGGCGAACCGCGCCACCGGGCCTTGGTCAGCCGGTGATCAGTTGACCGTGCGCGGCGGCAGCTTGCCGTCGGAAGCCTCGCTGTCC
>LUMV01000084.1_pt1 | contig 20197 bp, 16 predicted proteins | sample 729731 | NCBI WGS metagenome assembly LUMV01 (sample SAMN03860301, study PRJNA289734) | marine metagenome | biome: seawater column; feature: ocean; material: water; isolation source: Red Sea water column Station 192 - depth 200m | place: Saudi Arabia: Red Sea | collected 2011-10-15 | depth 200 m
CCCTACGCCTGAACACCCGCCCACGCCAGACCCTCGGATGGAAGACTCCAGCCCAGACCCTCAACGAAGGGCTACTTGCAACAACCGGTTGAGCCCAACGACGGTCATGATCGCGACTACTGCCGGAATGTGACGGAGTTCGAGCAGAGCGGGCATGCCGCTGTCCTGCTTCGCCGCTCCCTGCGCAAACGCTCGGATACCGGTACGCCAGGGGTCGAGATCGTTCCCAGTGCCCCATCTCGTCGCGACCTGGAGGGAGGCGCAAAAGGGTTCGGATAGCTTCCAGAGGTCGTGCGCCTGGGCCGCGACCTTCACGTAGATCTCTTCTCCTAAGCCCTCCATAGGCCCTGCAACGCGGTCCCTATCCGCTACGACTTCACTAACCCTCTGCACCTCTCGGGAGATCAACTCGTCGAGCTCGATACGCCGCGCCTGCTCCAGCAACATGTCTTTGGTCATGCGTCGCAGCAGGTCCGGGCGGTTCACCGCCGTGGCCTGCTCTACGGCCGCCATGGCCGTCGCAGCATCGAGGCGCTTTTCGCCCATCAGGCGATGGATGGTCGTCACCAGCTCGACAGATTCTCTTGTGTACTGGTCGCCGAAGAGGTCGGAGTAGTTGAGGTCGCCCAAGACCCGCCCCGCCCCCAGGTCCCATTCGGGAACCGGCCCCCCGTCGAAACGCACAGGAATCAGCCAGGTTCGCCCTGGAGGCATTTTGCGGAACTCTTCGACTGCGAGAGTCAGTTCTTCGTTCTGGTACGACTTTTCGCGCGCACGCGACTCATCGGAAAAGCAAGCTAGGAACACGAGGGAGCCGTCCCGCACCGCTTCACGGATCTTCGCTTTCCAGATGTCCCCAGGTCCTAGAGACTTGCGATCTCTCCAGTAAGGAATCTGCGCCGCTTCAAGGACTTCGCACAGTCGATCGACGGCCTCCGTGTCTTCCTTCACGTATGACAGGAAGACGTGCTTTCCATCGACATCGCTCATGCGTTCGACCATATACGTCGGAGGGGACAACTAACGGCCTCACGCAATTGACTCGCAGGGCAGCGGACGTCGAGTCGGAGGCATAGTTCGTATCGCGAAGCGGGCCTTCGTGACATTCACCGACACTACGTTGAGCCCGAGGTAGCTGCTGCCTCCTCTTCGGGGCAGTGCTTCTGGGGCCGCTCGTGTGTTGCCGGGACAAATGTCACTGCGCCTGTCGGCCAGGCGAAACGTATCGACGTCTTCACCCCAAGATCTCGGCGCTGGCACCCGACCTAGAGGACTGGCCCCAAGAGTCGGGTGCTCAATGGAGGGCACCCGACGTCAGGATCAGACGGCGACGCCCTCCGGCCCGTCCGTCGCCAGCTCGTCGTGCTTGACGTTCAGCAGCAGCCAGATGATGGCCGAGGCGGTCCAGATCATGAAGGCGCCGACGAGGAACGCGTGGGTCGCGCCCTCGGTGAAGGCGGCCTGGCCGATGAGGGCGTTCAGTCGGTCGGCGGCGTCGGGGGAGGGGGCGGCACCCGACCCGGACGTGGCCTGGAGGGCGCCGCCGATCTCCTCGCCGCGGTTGGTCGAGAAGTGCAGGGCGACGGTGGACAGTGCGGCCAGGCCGATGGCGCCGCCCACCTGCTGCATGGTGTTGAGCACGCCCGAGCCGATGCCGGACTCCTCCGAAGGGATGCCGTGCACGGCCACCAGGGTCATCGTCACGAACACCAGGCCCATGCCGAACGCCATCAGGATGATGAACGGCGCGATCGCGGTCCAGTAGTTCACGTCGTCGCTCAGCGAGCCGCTGCCACTTGCGATGCGCAGCAGGTGGGCGGGGCTGTCGTCGACGCTGATCCGCGAGAAGCCGAACAGGGCGATGCCGGCCAGGATCGTGCCGACTCCGGCGATGAACCGCGGGTCCATGCGCGCGATCAGCTTCGACGAGAGGGTCGCGCCCATGACGATGCCGACCGTGAACGGCAGGAACGCGAAGCCCGTGTGCAGCGGGCTGTAGCCGAGCACGTTCTGGACGAACAGCGACAGGAAGAAGAACATCGCGAACATGGCCGCCGGGGTGATCATCATCGAGGCGAACGCGACCGAGCGGGCGCGGCTGGCGAAGATGTCGAGGGGCAGCAGCGGGCTCTTCACCGAGCGCTCGATCACGATGAAGCCGACGAGCAGCACGGCCGAGACGACCAGCGGCACGACGGTCGAGGTGTCGCCCCAGCCGTAGCGCTCGTCGCCGGCCCGGGACAGGCCGAAGACCAGCGCGGCCAGACCGAGGGTGCCGCTCAGGGCGCCGGGGATGTCGAGCGGCAGGCGCTGCGGCTTGCTCTCGGGCAGGAACCGCGGCGCCAGGAACGCCGCCACCAGGCCGATCGGCACGTTGATGAGGAACGTCAGCCGCCAGCCCTCGAGGTTGCCCAGCTCCAGGCCGGTCAGCCAGCCGCCGAGGATCAGGCCGATCGCCGCGCCCACACCCGACAGCGCGGCGTAGACGCTGAACGCGCGGTTGCGCAGGGGGCCCGCGGGGAAGGTCGTCGTGATGAGCGCCAGGGCGGCGGGAGCGGCCAGCGCCGCGCCGATGCCCTGCAGGCCGCGCGACGCGAGCAGCATCGGCTCGTTCTGGGCGAGTCCGCCCAACGCCGAGGCGACGGCGAACACGACGAGGCCGGTCATGAAGATCCGGCGACGACCGTAGAGGTCGGCCAGGCGGCCGCCGAGGAGCAGCAGGCCGCCGAACGCGAGGGCATAGCCCGTGACGATCCACTGCAGGTTCGCCTGGCCGATCTTCAGGTCGGTCGCGATGTAGGGCAGGGCGATGTTGGCGATCGTCGCGTCGAGCACGACCATCAGCTGCGCGATGCAGATGATGACGAGCGCCCAGCCCAGCCGGCGGTTCGTCTCGGGAGTGAGGTCCTCCGGCTCGGTGAGGTGACTCCCGGCGTCGGGGGTGGTGTCGGTCATGAGGGGTCCTTGGGGGTCTGGTCGGGGGAGTGGCGCAGGACGGCGGGGAGGATCACCTGGTCGATGACGGCGGCGACCCTCTCGGGGGTGGGCACCTCGCCGAGGACGAACTCGCGGTGCAGCACGATGCCGGCAAGGGCCGGCCCGACGATGTCGAGGTCGACATCGTCGCGGACCTCACCACGCTCGCGGGCACGGGCGAAGAGCTCCTGGGTCGCCTCGACCTTGGGGCCGAGGACCCGGGTGCGGAAGCCGTCGGCGAACTCGGCGTCGCGGCCGAGGGCCGTGAGCACGGCGCTGAAGATCGCGATCTGACGCTCGTCGGTCAGCCCCCCGCGACCGCAGTGCGAGGCGAGGAGGTCGCCGCGCAGGCTGCCGGTGTCGGGCACGGCCGCGAGAGGACCCTTCTGGGCGAGGACGGCCTCCAGGACGAGGCTGGCCTTGGTGTCCCAACGGCGGTACAGCGTGGCCTTCGACGCTCGCGCGGCGGAGGCCACGGCGTCCATCGTCAGGCGGTCGTAGCCGACGTCGGCCAGGACGTCGAGCGCTGCCTCGAGGATCTCGTGCTCACGCTCGCCCTCCACGCGAGGACGGGCGGCTGCGGCTTCGGCCGGGGTCATGGTGCTCCTGGTGCGACGGTCGCGGATGAAACGAAACGGTATCGTTCTTTCCGATGGTACGGGCACGTTTCATCGCGGCGCAACCCCTGCGCGTCGAGGATCCTCGACGCGCTGCTCGGCGTCACCGCTGGTCGCGTGTCGGCTTCGTCCGTCGGGTCGGGGTGGCGCTGCGGGGATCGTCGGGCCAGGCGTGCTTCGGGTAGCGCCCACGAAGGTCGGCGCGGACGCCCGGGTAGCCGTTGTCCCAGAAGGAGTCGAGGTCGGCGGTGACCGCGGCGGGTCGACGCGCGGGGGAGAGCAGGTGCAGCAGCACCGGGATCCTGCCGTCCGCCAGGGTCGGCGTCGCGGTCCAGCCGAAGACCTCCTGCAGTCGGACCGCGAGCACGGGCTGCTCCTGGGCGTAGTCGATCCTCACGCTCGACCCGCTGGGGACCTCCACCCGCTCGGGCGCCAGGTCGTCGAGCCGGCTCGCGTCGGGCCAGGGCAGGAGGGCGCGCAGGGCCGAGGTGACGTCGATGCGGCGGAGGTCCTGGGCGGAGCGGACGCGCGCGAGCTGCGGTCCGAGCCACGACTCGAGGGTCTCGGTCAGGGCGTCGTCGCTGACGTCGGGCCACGGGGCGCCGATCGCGCGGTGGAGGAAGTCGAGACGGGCGCGGAGGGCGGTGGCCGACTCCGACCAGGTGAGCAAGTCGATGCCCTCGACCTCCAACGCCTCCCGGATGGCTGCGGTCACCGCGTCGGCCGGCGGGTCCTTGATCGGGACCGACGAGAGCTCGATCGCGCCGAGCAGCGTGCGGCGGCGCGCCCGCACCCGACCGTCGACCCAGGTGACCTCGTCGACCTCGGTCCACGACGAGCCCGCGGCCTCGAGCGCGAGGTCCTCGGTGAGGGGCGCGGCCGAGCGGATGCGGGCCTCGCGCTGCCCGGACCGTCGGTCGGCGTCGGCGACAGCCAGCCACTCCAGGCCAGCCAGCGGGCTGGGGTCGCGGGGGTCGAAGGCAGCGCCGGTGCCGCCGGTCATCAGGTACACCGATCCGCCCGCGCGCTTCCGCGCGACGCGGTCCGGGTGGGCGAGAGCCACGACCAGGCCGACGGCGACGTCGTCGGTGAGCGATCGTGCACCGGTCGCCTCTTTTGCGTGCTCCTTCGCGATGGCCTCGAGCCGCTTCACCTGGTCGCGCCACGGCCCCGACCGGTGGCCCGAGCGCAGCGAGCGGAGCGCCGCGACGAGGTCGCCGCCGGGTGAGCGGACGTCCTCGCCCAGCATCGCCACCACCTCGGCCGCCCGCCGGGCCCCGACGAGTGGGGACCCGTCGATGAGCGCTCGCGCGAGCCGCGGGTCGACGGGCACGCTCGCCATCACGCGGCCGCGGGCGGTCGCTCGTCCGTCGTCGGTGGTCGCGCCGAGCTCAAGGAGCGTCTGCCGTGCCGTGGCCAGGGCGTGCTCGGGCGGCTGGTCAAGCAGGGCCAGGTCGCGCACGTCGTCGCTGCCCCAGCAGGCCGCCTCCAGCGCGAACGCGGTGAGGTCGGCGGTGGCGATCTCGGGCTCCGGGTGGTCGGCCAGGCGGGCGTGCTCCTCCTTCGACCAGCAGCGCAGCACGGCACCCGGTCCGAGACGTCCGGCGCGACCCGCCCGCTGCTCCGCGGCCGCCTTGCTCACCGCCACCGTCACGAGCGACGAAAGCCCGCGACGGTGGTCGGTGCGCGGCTCGCGCGAGAAGCCGGCGTCGACGACGACCCGCACGCCCGGCACGGTCAGCGACGACTCCGCGACCGCGGTCGAGACGACGACCCGGCGACGCGGACCTTCGCTGAGCGCACGGTCCTGCTCCGCGCCGGGCAGGCGTCCGTGCAGGGGGCGCACGTCGGCGTCGACGTCGTGCAGCCGGCGCATGGTCGCGTCGACCTCCGCGACGCCCGGCACGAAGACGAGCACGTCGCCCTCGTGCTCGGCGAGCGCCCGGCGGACGGTCGAGGCGACGTGGTCGTGGAAGGCCGGGGTGATGCCGCGGTCGTCGGTCCGACGCACGCCGGGAGGCGCCGAGGACCACATGGACTGCACGGGGTGCAGGGCGCCCGGGACGTCGACCACCGGCGCCGGCTCCTCGACCGAGGCCAGCAACCCTGCAGTCCGCTCCGCCTCGACGGTGGCCGACATCGCGATGAGGACGAGGTCGTCGCGCAGGTTGGCGCGGACGTCGACGAGCAGCGCGAGGGTCAGGTCGGCGTCGAGGTGGCGCTCGTGCACCTCGTCGAGCACGACCGCGCCGACGCCGGCCAGCTCGGGGTCGTGCTGGATGCGTCGCAGCAGGAGCCCGGTGGTGACGACCTCGACCCGCGTGCGCCGACTCGTCTTCCGGTCACCGCGGACGGCGTACCCGACGGTCTCGCCGACCGGCTCCCCGAGCAGGTGCGCCAGCCGTCGCGCGGCGGCGCGAGCGGCGATCCGGCTCGGCTGCGTGACGACCACGCGACCCTCGACGGCCACCGCGACCGCAGGCGGGACGAGCGTCGTCTTGCCGGTCCCGGGAGGAGCCTGGACCACCGCGACGCCCCGACCTCGCACCGCCTCGCCCAGCGCAGCCAGCCCCGCGACGACCGGCAGGTCGGGCGGCGCGGCGAGGAGGTTGTGGAGCGGGTCGGGCACGTGTGCAGTGTGCCTGAGGGGTGCTGCCGCGATCTCGAAAGATTGCAAAGCAAGCGATCTCTCTTCTGAAAGCTTGCTTTGCGGTCAGGCTCTTCCGCTGGCGAGGTCGACGTGCTCGTTACTTCCGGCACAGTTCTTTCTGTCGGTGGAGGTAGGGATGCTGACCGTGTGTCGAGCTCACCTCCTACCGCGACCGCCGGATACCCAACTTTTGATGCCGACGCCTTCACGTCGGCTACTCAAACGTGGATGCAGGGGCAGCCGGAACCGGCAAAGGCTCAAGTTCGTCCGGCGGCAGAGGGCGGCAATCCCCTCGCTTCGGCATTGCTTGCTTGGTTTCTGCATCAGCAGGGAGAAGCCGGCTGGCGAGAGGCGATCCCATTCGCAGAGACTGCGGTGCGGGGAGGGTTTCCACAGGCGGCCGGATATGTCGTTGGCACGATGATGGGAGATCCATCTCTTCGGTCGAAGGCGGTTGACCTCGCTCGACTCGCGGCCCCACTCGGCCTCAACTATGTCGATCCTCTCGGTCAAGCGGTCAACTTCGCTCAGCAAGGGGATGTCGCGGGAGTGGGCGCGATGACTTCGCTGCCCTGGACGACTCCGTTTCCAATCGAAAGTGATCAGTGGACGACCGTGCTGGAGGCCGCCAGGTCGTCGTCGTCCGCAATCGACTCTGTGCGCAAAGAGGCGGAGGATCGTGCAGAGAAGTTGCGATCAGCTGCCGATGAGCTCTCAGAGCACTTCGAGAGCAGCAAGGCAAGCATCGACTCGCAATCGTCTCGCTTGAAAACCCTGATCACCCAGACCACTAACGCGCAAGCCTCCTCTTTTTTCGACTCGGAGGCGCAGGCTGCCGAGGGGCAGGCCAACAAGGCGTGGAATGTGGGAATTGGGATCGTCGTGTTCGGCGCTTTCCTCTCTCTCATTCCCCTGATTGCTCACTACTGTGCCCTCTTCGGCGGTCATGGTCTTCGGCTGTCGGAGACTCAAGTCCTCGGAGCCCATTTGACCGCCGCACTGGCTTTGGCTGCGGTCGCGGGCGTGCTGTTGACGCGGTCTCGGGTACGCGACAGAAACCGACAGCGAAATCGGGACCTCTCCGTGGCTCTCAACACCATGTTCGCCTACGGGGAGCAGATCGAGGACGCGACGGAGCGGCAACGTTTCATTCACGACATGGGTCGGACGGTGATCGAGGCGTATCTGCAACAAGACTCAGCGGGTCCTGATGATGGGCTCTCGGGCATTCTGAGTGCCCTCATCAGGCGATAGTCAGCACCACGGTTGTCCTGCCGGATGAAACCGGTCGTGCGGTGAGTCTTGTCGCTCAGGGAGGGCGACGCTGACCGGACGGTCGGCCTTGGTGACGGCCGTTCACTGCGAAGTGTCGCGTAGAGACTGAATCGTGCTCTCAGCGGCACATTTGCGCTGCAGCTGCGTCTCAACTCGCACGAAAGTCACGTATAGAGGCGAACTCGGTCATGATGCTTCCTCGCGACGAACGTCGAGAGCCACCCTGGACCTCCGGGCGATCCCCGGACGCCGTCGCGGTACGCCACGTGGTCGTGGACGCGGGCCCAGAAGGCTCGCGGCGACCCGCTGGGCGACCGCCCGTCCTGCGACCGAGCGAGGCCCCGATGACCGAGCTGCTCCCTGCCCCCACGTCCGCCGACACCTCCGCGACCCTGCGGGAGGTGGCCGAGCGAGTGCGGTGGATCGCCACCGCCATCGTCGACGCCGCCAACCACGGGCGGCCGAACGCATCGGGGGTGAAGGTCGGCGGGCACCAGGCGTCGAGCGCGTCGATGGTCGACATCATGACCGCCCTGTGGTTCTCCGAGCTGGAGCGCGACGACCGGGTGTCGGTCAAGCCGCACGCCTCGCCGGTGCTGCACGCCGTCAACTACCTCCTCGGCGACCTCGACGCCTCCTACCTCGGGCGGCTGCGCGAGAAGGGCGGCCTGCAGAGCTACCCCAGCCGGCTCAAGGACCCCGACACTCGGCATCGGCGCGACGGCCGCGATCTGGGCCGCGCTCGCGCACCGCTACCTCGACTCGCGCGTCGCCGACGTCGCCCCCGCAGGACGGTTCATCAGCCTCGTCGGCGACGCGGAGCTCGACGAGGGTGCCGTGTGGGAGGCCGTCGCCGACCCTGCCGTCGCCGGGCTCGGCGAGGTGCTGTGGGTGGTCGACGTCAACCGCCAGTCGCTCGACCGTGTGGTGCCGGACGTGCAGGTCCACCGCCTCGAGGGGATGTTCGAGGCCGCGGGCTGGCAGGTGCTCACCCTGGCGTGGGGCCGGACGATCACGTCCCTCTTCGAGCGCCCCGGAGGCGCCGACCTGCGCCGCCGGCTCGAGTCGATGCCCAACGAGGAGTACCAGCGGATGCTGCGCGCCGACCCGGCCGAGCTGCCCGACCGCATCCTCGGCGACGACGCCAGCGCGGAGCTGACGGCGCTCGTCGGGTCGCTGTCCGTCGCCACCCTCGCCGAGGCCGTGCGCGACCTGGGCGGGCACGACCTCGACCTCCTCGTCGACACGTTCCGCCACGTCGACACGCACCGACCGACGGTCGTCCTCGCCTACACGATCAAGGGCCGCGGGCTGCCGATCGAGGGCCACCCGGCCAACCACTCCGCGCTGCTCACCGAGGAGCAGATGGACGCCTACGCTGCGGAGGTCGGTGCCGACCGCGCCGACCCGTGGCGGGCGTTCGAGCCCGGCTCCGCCGCCGACCAGCTCTGCCGCCGACGGGGTGAGGCGCTGCGCCGCGAGCCCGTCGCCACACCGACCGTCGACGCCCTGCCCGTGGCCCTGGGCCGGTCGCACCGCGCCCCGGTGTCGACGCAGGCCGCACTCGGCCGGTTCCTCGTCGACCTCACGCGCGAGGCGCCCCAGGTCGCGGGGAAGGTCGTCACCTGCAGCCCCGACGTCGCCTCCTCCACCAACCTCGGCGGCTGGATCAACAAGACCGGTGTCTGGTCGGCGCAGGACCGACGCGACTGGTTCGCCGACGACGCGCAGCGCACGCTGCGCTGGGCCGAGGGCACCGGAGGTCAGCACATCGAGCTCGGCATCGCCGAGGTCAACCTGGTGGGCCTGCTCGGCGAGCTCGGCACCACCTGGAGCCGGTGGGGCGAGCGGCTCATCCCGCTCGCGACGCTCTACGACCCCTTCGTCGCCCGGGCGCTCGAGCCGTGGTCGTACGGCATGTACGCCGGCGGCCAGTCGATCCTGGTCGGCACGCCCTCGGGCGTCACGCTCGCGCCCGAGGGCGGCGCGCACCAGTCGATCACCACCCCGTCGATCGGGCTCGAGCAGCCCGGCTGCGTCGCGTGGGAGCCGGCGTTCGCGCAGGACCTCGAGTGGTGCCTGCTCGCGGCGATGGGCCAGGTGGGCCGGCCCGACGGCACGTCGGCGTACTTCCGACTGTCGACCCGTCCGCTCGACCAGACGGCAGCCCGCCTCCCCGACGACCCCGACCTGCTCGAGCGACGTCGACGGCACGCCGTCGCGGGCGGCTACCGGCTGGGCGACCCCGCTGGTGGTGACGACGTGACCCTCGTCGGCGTCGGCGCGGTCATGCCCGAGGTGCTGGCCGCCGCCGACAGGCTCGCGTCAGTCGGCGTCCGGGCGGGCGTCGTGTGCCTCACCAGCCCCGACCTCGTCTACCGCTCCTACGACGCGCGCGGTCGCGTGGGCGCGCACCACGCGAGCGACATCGCGGAGGTGCTGTTCCCGGCCGCGCACCCCGCCCCGCTGGTCACCGTGATGGACGGCCACCCGCACACGCTGTCGTTCCTCGCCGGCCTGCGAGGCGACCGGCTGGTCGGGCTCGGCGTCCGCGAGTTCGGCCAGTCGAGCGACGTCGACGACGCGTACCGCCTGCACGGCATCGACACCGCCTCCATCGTCGATGCCGCGCTCACCCTCGCCGGACGGTGACCGTCCGCCGGCACCCGTGGTCGGAAGCAGGCCTGCCCTACCCTGGGTGCCTCCGACAGGGAGGTGCGTGATGGCGCAGGCCGGTGACGGGTCGCGGGCGACCCCACGGGCGGCACGTCTCGACGACGTCGACCGCCGTCTGCTCGACCTGCTGCGCCGCGACGCGAGGGCGCCGGTCAGCGAGCTGGCGCGGGCGGTGAACCTGTCGCCCGGCCCGGTCAGCCGCCGGATCGACCGCCTCGAGCGGATCGGCGTGATCAAGGGCTACGTCACCGTCGTCGACGACCGGGCCGCCGGCGACCTCGACGCGTTCACCGAGATCCGGCTCACCGGCGACACCGAGACCGGCGAGCTCGAGCAGCTCCTACGCGGGATCGAGGAGGTGCAGAACGTCTTCACCATCGCGGGCGACCCCGACGTGCTCGTTCGGCTGCGCGTGCACGACGTCGACCACCTGCAGCGGGTGGTCAACCGCATCCGCCGCACCGGACGCACCACGCACACGAAGACGCTCATCGTCATGCGCGACTGGGCGCGCGGCGAGGACCTCGACGACTGACCGAGGAGCCGTCAGGCCGGCGGCTCGGGGAGCGCGTCGAGGCTGGTGAGCAGCACGTCGACCGCCCACGTGGTGAGCGTGCCGACGTCGAGCGTGTCGTCGGCCGCCACCTCCTCGGCGCACGTGTCGAGCACGGCCACCCAGCTGCTCATCGCCACCCGGTGCAGGGGGGAGAGCGGCTGGGGCAGGCCGACGACCTCGGCCACCGTGGCCGCGCCCTCGAGCCGCGCCTCGCGCAGCAGCTGCCGCACCTCCGGCTGTGCCGCGGCGGCGCCGTGCAGGAGCGCGAGGTACCCCTCGCGATAGGTGGCGAGGAACTCCAGGTGGCGCCCGACGAAGCCCTCGAGCCGCTCCCGGACGGTGGTCTCGTCGGGGCGAGGCGCCTGGTGCGCGCTCACCTCGGCGAGCACCTGCCGCAGCGCCTCGGCCGCGATCCCGCGCTTCCCGCCGAAGTAGTACGACACGAGCCCGTGCGCCACGCCTGCGCGCGCGGCGACGTCGCCGACGCCCACGTCGTCGTAGCCACGCTCGACGAACAGGGCGATGGCGGCGTCGAGGAGTGCCTGGCGCCGGTCCACGCGGGGTGGTCGCGGCGTCCGTGCCTGGTCCTGCGTCGTCACGCCACCACAGTAGGCCACCCGTCTCGATCTTGACGACTGGTCAAGTTCTTGACTCACGATCAAAAAGCGTCCTACGGTTGGGGGAGAGAGCCGTCGACGAAGGAGCACCTGTGGCGACCAACCTGCTGCGATACCGGACCGGCGCGTCCGCGGACCCGGCCTGGGGCGTGCTCGGTGTCGACGGCTTCGTCGCCCCGCTCGACGGCGCCTACGCCACCACCGGCGACCTCGTCGAGCACGGCGAGGACGACTGGCGGGCTCGTGCCGCCGAGTCCGGCTCGGTCGCGCTCGACGACGTCGAGGTGCTCTCGCCGGTCACCACCCCGTGCCGCGTGATGTGCCAGGGCGTGAACTACCGCGAGCACGCGATCGAGTCGGGGATGGACCCCGACGCCCTCGACTTCAACCTGTTCTTCGACAAGACCGACGCGTCGGTCACCGGACCGTTCGACGACGTCGTGCGGCCGGCCCACGTGCGCCTGCTCGACTACGAGATCGAGATGGCCCTGGTGCTGCGCAGCCGCGTGCGCGGGCCGGTCACCGTCACGCGCGATAACCTCGCCGACCACGTCTTCGCCGTGACCGTCGCCAACGACCTCTCCGCCCGCGACGTCCAGCTGCCGCAGGGCCAGTTCCTCAAGGGCAAGAGCTACCGCGGGTTCTGCCCGGTGGGCCCGTACCTCACCGTCCTGGAGCGCGACGAGATGAGCCTCATCGACGAGCTCGACCTGACGCTCGCGGTCAACGGCGAGGTGCGCCAGCACGACAGCACGCGCCACCTGCTCCACAAGCCGGCCGAGACCCTGACCGAGCTGAGCACCTTCTGCGACCTCGACCCCGGCGACCTGCTGCTCACCGGCACGCCGTCCGGCATCACGGCGGGCTCGCCGCCCGCCGTCGTGCGACGTCTGGCCACCGCGATCCTCGGCGAGCGTCGGCTCTGGCAGGCGTTCGTGCGCACCAACCTGAAGAAGCCGTACCTGGTGCCGGGCGACGTCGTCACGGCGTCCATCAGCCACCCGCTGGGAGCCGCCGACCTCGGCACCCAACGCACCACCATCGTCGCCCCACGCGACGTCTGACGCCCCGAGAGGACGACCATGGCACAACAGGACGAGCGCACCGCCGAGCGCACCCCCGGTCCCTGGGACGAGGCCCCCGACTTCCTCGCCCACTGGGTGGTCAAGACGGCCCGGCGGCGCGAGATGACCGAGTGGTACGCCACCGTGTTCGGCGCGCGCGTGGTGCACGAGGACTCCGAGCTCACGTTCCTGAGCTGGGACCACGAGCACCACCGGTTGGCGCTGATCGGCGTGCCCGGCTTCGTGCGGTTCCTGTTCCCGTTCGCGCGGTACCGCCGCAAGATCTACGGCGTCGACCACCTGGCCGTGCAGTTCCTCTCCATCGAGAAGCTGCTCGACACCTACGAGCGGCTGAAGGGTCGCGGGATCGATCCCGTCTGGGCCATCAACCACGGTCCGACGACGTCGCTCTACTACGAGGACCCCGACGGCATCCGCCTGGAGTTCCAGGTCGACAACTTCCCGACCATCGAGGAGACGGCCGCCTTCTTCGGCACGAAGGAGTTCGAGAGGAACCCGATCGGCACGATGTTCGACCCCGACTACCTGCTCGCGCGGCTGCGCCGGGGCGACGACCCCGCCGACCTCCTGGTGCCGGGCGCGGGCACCCCGCCGGGGCAGAAGCCGCGGACCAACAAGAAGACGATCACGTGGAAGACGCTCTGACGGTGCCCGGCCCGCCCGTGACGATCGTCGGTGCGGGCGCGGCCGGCTCGACCCTCGCCCTGCTGCTGGCCAGCCGCGGCGTCGCCACCACCGTCCTCGAGCGTCGACGTCAGCCGCTGACGCACCCCGCGGCCCACGTCGTGAACGCGACGTCGCTGGAGATCTGGGAGAAGGCCGACCCGCTGCTCGCGTCGACCGTGGCCGCGCTGAGCCCGCCGCTGTCCGAGCTCGGCACGATCCGCTGGGCGTCGGACCTGCACGACCCGATCGCCGACCTCAACTTCCTCGACGACGCCGACGAGGTGGCTGCCGTCCGGACGTACAGCCCGTACCTGCGATCGCACGTGGGCCAGCACCAGCTGATGCGCGAGCTGTGGGCCGCGCTCGACCGCGCACCGCTCGTCACGTTCGTGCGCGGCGTGGAGGTCGAGGACCTGAGCGTCCTGCCCGACGGCACGCAGCGCGTCGGGCTGACGTCCGAGCTCGGTCGTGAGGACGTCGACAGCGCGTTCGTCGTGGCGGCCGACGGTGCCAACAGCCGGCTCCGCGACGTCGCCCGTCTCCGGCTCGAGGGGCCCGTGCTCGCGCGCATGGGCAGCGCGTTCTTCCGCGCCCCCGACCTCTACCCGGCCGGTGCGACCCGACCGCTGCTCACCTGGATCTATCGGCCCGACTTCGCCGGCGTGATGATCGCCCACGCCGACGACTGCTACGTGCTCATGACGGTCTACCTGCACCCGGGGCAGGAGGTCGCGCAGTCGAGCCGGACGTACTGGGAGTGGATGGTGCCCACCATCCTCGGCCGCGACCACGACGTCGAGATCCGCTCCACCGGCACGTGGGAGATGACCTCGCAGGTCGCCACCTCCTTCCGGCGCGGGCGCCTGATCCTCGTCGGCGACGCGGCGCACCGCTTCCCGCACACGGGCGGTTTCGGGCTCAACAGCGGCGTGCAGGACGCCGACAACCTCGCCTGGAAGCTCGACGCCGTGCTGAGCGGCGAGGCGAGCACGTCGCTGCTCGACACGTACGAGCAGGAGCGGCGACCGGTCGTCGAGCGGTTCGCGGAGTACAGCGTCGCGAACCACCTGCGGCTCGACGAGGTGACGAAGGTCGTGGGGGTGACCAACCGCTCGCTCCGGCAGGCCACGCGTGCCGTCAGCAGCCCGCCGCTCTCGTGGCTGCCGGCCCGCGTCATGGCGCCTCTCGCCGAGCGCGCCACGCGCCTGCAGCTCGGGCGCACGGCGGCCCTGCGGGGCACCACGGCGGCCGGCGAGCGCGCACGGCAGCACGTCGTCGACACCGTGCCGGGCCAGATCGAGCACTTCGTGGCCACCGGGCTGGAGTTCGGCTACGCCTACGGGGGTCGGCTGGTGGACCGCGAGCCCGGCGAGCAGCCCGTGGTCGACGAGGGCGTCCTGCGGCACCGCCCCACCACCTGGCCGGGCTGCCGCCTGCCGTACCTGCCGCTCGACGACGGACGCTCCGTCCACACGCTCGTCGAGGACCGCGGGCTCACCCTGCTGACGTTCGACCCCGACGCATGGGAGTCGTGGGTCGAGGCAGTGGGGGAGCGCCTGCCCGTCCCGGTCGTGGTGCGGGAGGTGCGACCGGCCGGCCCGCGCCCCGACGCGGTCCGGCTCCTCGAGGTGGGGGAGCGCGGCGCCGTCGTGGTGCGCCCCGACGGCCACGTCGTCTGGCGCTCCGGTCAGCCTCCGCTGCAGTCGGGCGTGCGGCTGGCGCTGTTCCTGCACCGGTCGTGGGGGCCCGTCTGGTCGGGCTCCGCGGCGCGCGCCACGGCGGCCCGCTGACCTCACGGGACGCCAGGGCGGTGCGCGACGAGACCCGTCGTTCCGCCAGAATCCCTCCATGCCCCTGAACTGGACCCTGCACCACGACGGCAAGACGATCCCCGACGGCGAGATCGTCCGGCCGGGCGAGCGGCTGACGTGGCCGCGGACCATCGGGCTCGGTGCGCAGCACGTGGTGGCGATGTTCGGCGCGACGTTCCTGGTGCCGACGATCACCGGGTTCCCGGTCACGGCCACGCTGTTCTTCTCCGGCCTCGGCACGATCCTGTTCCTCGTCCTCACGCAGAACCGGCTGCCCAGCTACCTCGGGTCGTCGTTCGCGTTCCTCGCGCCGATCGGCGCGGTTGCCGCGTCGGGTGCGTCGATCGAGGTGGCCATGTTCGGGATCCTCGTCACGGGCGTGCTCCTCGCCGTGGTGGGGGCGATCGTCGTCCGGACCGGCATCGGCTGGATCAACGCCCTCATGCCGCCCGTCGTGGCAGGCTCGATCGTGGCGCTCATCGGCTTCAACCTCGCGCCCACGGCGATCAAGAACGCCCAGGCCGGGCCGTGGATGGCGGTCGTCACCCTCGTCGTCCTCGTGCTCACCGTCGTCGTGTTCAAGGGACTCGTCGGACGGCTGTCGATCATCGTCGGCGTGCTCGCCGGCTACGTCTACGCGGCCGTCACCGGCGCGCTCGACTTTCAGCCCGTCCGCGACGCGAAGCTGTTCGGGCTGCCCGACTTCAGCACCCCCGAGGTCAGCTGGGTCTTCATCCCCGCGTTCCTCCCGGTGGTGCTCGTGCTCATCGCCGAGAACGTCGGCCACGTGCGCAGCGTCGCGCAGCTCACGGGCGACGACACGATCAACGAGCGCACCGGCCGCGCGCTGCTGGCCGACGGCATCGCGACCAGCATCGCCGGCGCCGGCGGCGGGTCGGGCACGACGACCTACGGCGAGAACATCGGCGTCATGGCCGCCACGCGCGTCTACTCGACGGCGGCCTACTGGGTGGCCGGCGCCATCGCGGTCCTGCTGTCGTTCTCGCCGAAGATCGGGGCGCTGATCAACACCATCCCGACGGGTGTGCTCGGCGGCGTCACCATCGCGCTCTACGGCCTCATCGGCATCGTCGGCATCAAGATCTGGATCGACAACCACGTCGACTTCTCGGTGCCGGTCAACCAGCTCACCGCCGGCGTCGCCCTCGTCATCGGCATCGGCAACCCCGAGCTGAAGGTCGGCGACATGGTCTTCAACGGCATCGCCCTCGGCACCATCGCCGCGCTCGTCGTGTTCCACGTGATGACGTTCGTCGAGAAGCGGCGACAGACGGTCTGAGCCGGCTTCGCAGTCGCGTCGCAGCGGTCTCGCAGCACCTGTGCCGAGGCTCCTTCGTGTGGCCGGACGGACCGTCCACACGAAGGAGGACCGATGTCCACGTTCCGACAGAAGCTGCTCACGACCCTTGCCGCGGTCGTCGCGCCCCTGGCCCTCGTGGCCGCCCCGGCTGCGTCGTCGCAGGCTGCCGAGACCGATGCCGCCAGCGGCCGGTGGGTGACGGTGAAGCCCGGCTACGACCCGAGCCAGATCGGCCCCGGAGACAACCGCGTCACCCGTGGGGGGATCGACGGACTCGGGAGCAACAGGTCGACCTACTGCGCGGGCAAGACACAGCCCGGCACGATCCGACTCAAGAACTACCTGCAGCACTACTTCCCGACGACCCGCGCCAGCGGCCTCTACAACTGCCGCAAGATCGCCAACAGCAACGAGTGGAGCCTCCACGCCGAAGGTCGCGCGGTCGACCACTTCCTCAACGTGAACAACGCGGCGCAGAAGAAGGCCGGCGACGCGATCCTCTACGCGTTCACCAAGAAGGACAAGAACGCGGTGCCCGCCGGCCTGGCGCAACGGTGGGGCGTGCAGGAGATCATCTGGAACTGCAAGATCTGGACGGCGGCCCGCGCCGACGAGGGTGTGCGCGCCTACGGACCGTGCAGCACCAGCTCGAGCCCCACGATCCGCCACGAGGACCACGTGCACATCGCGCAGCACCGCGTGGGTGCGGCCGAGGGCACGACCGCGTACACCGGCTACCAGGTGTGGCTGCCCGACGCCGTGTAGGACGGGCCTGGCCGGAGGAACGTCGACGTCGTGCTCCGGGAGTCTCAGCGGTGGCTGGCGCGCGTCATCGAGCCCGCGTGACGCGCGCCGGCCACCGCCACGACGCGCCCCGCGACCTCTCTGCCGCCGTCGGGGCGCCGTCAGTCCTGCGCGAGCCGCATCGCGGCATGGGTCTCGTCGAGCAGGAGGGGTGCGGTGGCTCCCCAGCCGTGGTCGTGCACGGCCTCCGCGACGGCCTCCGGCGACACCGTGGCCATCGGGAAGCAGGCCCACACGAGCGGAACGGTGGACAGCCGCGGCAGCGCGTCGTCGAGCTGGTCGGTCAGGACGTCGAGGTCGTCGGCGAGCAGCACGGTCGCGTCGAGGTCGTCGGCGTCGTGGTCGAAGACCTCCACGCCCTCGGGCAGCGGACGCAGCAGCGACGTCACCGCCGTCGTCCCGCCCACGGCCCACACGCGGAAGCCGTCGCCGATGCCGAGCAGGTCGGCGGTCGTCTCGCTCATCGCGCCAGTCTAGGGTCGCTCAGCGCGTCGGCCGGGCCGCGAGGTCGTGGATCACGCGCCCCTTCGCGAGGCCCTTCTGCTCGAACTTCGTCAGCACCCGCCCCTCGAACCGCTCGACCGGACCGCCCTCGACGTGCGGGCTGTCCGCCACCACCTCGGCCATCTGCTCGCCGTAGTCGGCCCAGTCGGTCGCGAGCCGCCACGTGCCGCCCGGCTCCAGCACCCGCGCGACGAGCTCGGTGAAGGGGACGGTCACGAGCCGCCGCTTCTGGTGCCGCTTCTTGTGCCACGGGTCCGGGAACCAGGTCCACAGCTCGTGCACCGACTCGGGCTCCAGCGCGGTCGCCAGCGTCTCGGTCGCGTTCGCGACGGCCAGCCGGACGTTCGTCACGCCGGTCGCGCGCGCCTGCACGAGGGTCTGCGCGACGCCCGGCACCCACACCTCCAGTGCCAGGAAGTTCCAGTCCGGGTGGCGCTCCGCGGCTGCCACGACGTTCTCGCCGCGTCCGCTGCCGATTTCGACGACGAGCGGGGCGTCGCGGCCGAACGTCGACGCAGGGTCGACCCGCCAGTCGGGGTCGACCGACGTGCTCGGGCCGGCGCGGGGCACGTCGAGCACGTAGGCCTCGGCCAGCTCGTCCCACGCCGACTGCTGCTTCTCCGTCAGACGCCCTCCGCGCCGCGTGAACGACACCGGCTCGCGGCGGTAGCGGGGCGGCTCGTCGGGAGCGGTGGCGGGATCTTGCGGCAGGTCGGCAGCGTCGGGCATGGCTCGAACCCTAGGACGTCCGCCACGATCGTCGGCATGAGCACCACCGACGCCTCCCGCGACCCCGCCATCGCCCCCGACGAGAAGGACTGGACGTGGGTGCTGCGCCAGCCCTGCTCCGAGTGCGGGCTCGTCGCGGGCGAGGTCGAGGCCGCCGCCGTCGGCACCCTCGTGCGCGACTCGCTGCCCCGCTGGCGGCAGGTGCTCGACCGGGCCGACGTCGCTCGGCGTCGTCGCCCGGACGTCTGGTCCGACCTCGAGTACGCGTGCCACGTGCGCGACGTCTTCTCGGTCATGCACGACCGGCTCCGTCTCATGCTCCTCGAGGACGACGCACGCTTCGCGAACTGGGACCAGGACGCCACAGCCGTCGACGACGACTACGCCGGCCAGCGCCCCGCCGACGTCGCGCCCGCGCTCACGACTGCGGGGGAGCGACTCGCGGCAGCGGTCGACGCCGTGCCGGCGGACGCCTGGGGCCGCACCGGGCAGCGGAGCAACGGCTCGACCTTCACCGTGGAGACCCTCCTGCAGTACCTCTGGCACGACGTCGCGCACCACCTCGTCGACGTCGACGCGTGACCCCCGCGCTCCCTTTGGTTTCAGGAAGAAACCAGTCCGGATCGGGATAGATTCGCGCATCTCCCTCGTTATGTAGGGTGAGGTCACATCGACCTCCTCAGAAGTGCTGAGTACTGATTCCCTGGAGGGAACCATGCAGAGCAACAACCCCGTGTTCAACCGATCCGAGGGGTTCAACGGCCGTGGTGCGGCCACGACCCGCTCGGCAGATCCGTCGCAGTGGAAGATCGACCTCGACGGCTCGGCCTCGCAGCCCAGCCCGACCCACACCACGGGCCGCGGCACGGGCTTCATGACCATCGAGTCCACGGTCGAGAAGACCGCGCTCACGCTCGGTGTCGTCGTCGCCACGGCCGCTGCGGCCTGGTTCCTCATCGGCGACATCTCCACCGACCAGGCTGCGGTGCAGAAGGCGTTCGGCTTCGCGTTCGCCGGCGCGATCGTCGGCTTCGGCCTCTCGCTGGTCAACTCGTTCAAGAAGATCATCAGCCCGGCGCTCGTCCTCGCGTACGCCGCCGCCGAGGGTGTCTTCGTCGGCGCCTTCTCCAAGGTCGTCTCCGGCTACGTCGGCGACCCGACGATCGTGTTCCAGGCCGTCCTGGCCACCATGGTCGCCTTCTTCGCCACGCTCGGTGCCTACAAGTTCTTCAACATCCAGGTCACCGACAAGTTCCGCAAGGTCGTCACGATCTCCATGTTCGCCTTCGTCGGCGTCATGCTGGTCAACTTCGTCCTCAGCATCACGGGCGTCCTCGAGTCGGGCGGCCTGCGCGGCATGACCGGCCTCGGCCTCGTCGTCTCGGCGATCGCCGTCGTGCTGGCCGTCTTCATGCTGATCATGGACTTCGACTTCGTCGAGCGCGGCGTCGAGGCCGGTCTCCCGGAGCGCGAGTCCTGGCGTGCGGCCTTCGGCCTGACGGTCACCCTGGTCTGGCTCTACATCGAGATCCTGCGCATCCTCGCCATCCTGCGCGGACAGGACTGACACCCGCAGCACCCGACCGACGGCCGGTCACCCCTCGGGGTGGCCGGCCGTCGGCGTTCCGTGGTCTCGACGCGACAGCGACGCCGCCGGTCGAGTAGTCGCCGCTGCGACGAAGGAGCTGGCGGCGACGTATCGAGACCACTCTGGGCTGTCGCTGTGGGTTGGCCCGCGCTGGGCTGTTGCCGGGTGGTCTCGATACGCAGGGACCTCGCAAGCTCGTCCCTGCTACTCGACCAGCGGAACCTGCCGCTGGTCGAGTGCCTCCACGAGCGCTAGCGAGGGGAGGTGTATCGAGACCACTCTGGGCTGTCGCTGGGGGCTGGGTCGCGCTGAGCTCTTGCCG
>LUMV01000294.1_pt1 | contig 20177 bp, 15 predicted proteins | sample 729731 | NCBI WGS metagenome assembly LUMV01 (sample SAMN03860301, study PRJNA289734) | marine metagenome | biome: seawater column; feature: ocean; material: water; isolation source: Red Sea water column Station 192 - depth 200m | place: Saudi Arabia: Red Sea | collected 2011-10-15 | depth 200 m
AATCGGCAGAGCAAGGATGCGGTTGAGCCAGCGCTGGATCGTGGGGAGATTGTCGGTCAGCCCGCCATCGGGGTTTTCGAGCCGGAGGCCGGTGCGCTCGACGAAGTTGCCAAAGGTGGTGGCTTCAAGCTTGCCGTCATAGAGCAGCTGGAACCAGCGGCTGAGCGCGTCGCGCGCATAGTCGCTTTCAAGATTGTCTGCCGGGTCGAACAGGTTCTGTCCGCCCGTCTGGCGCTGGCCGCGCGTAAGCGCGCCCAAAGCGTCGAGCCTTCGCGCAATAGTCGAGATGAACCGGCGCTCGCCCTTCACATCTGTGGTGACCGGGCGGAACAGCGGGGCCGAGGCCTGATTGGTGCGGTTCGTGCGACCAAGACCCTGGATGGCGTTGTCGGCGCGCCATCCCGGTTCAAGCAGGAAGTGAACCCGGCGCTGCTGGTTCCTGGCGCCCAAGTCGGCATGATAGGAACGCCCCGTGCCGCCCGCATCCGAGAAGATCAGGATGCGCTTGGTCCCTTCCATGAAGCTTTGGGCTTCGGCGACATTGGCGCTGGGGCTACGCCGTTCGAGGCGCTGCTCACCATCGCGGCCCAGGACAAGCCTGCGGGTCCGGCCCGTGACCTCCGCCACGGCGTCGGTTCCGAAATGTTCGATAATCGCATCGAGCGCAGTGGCGATGGGCGGCAGTGCGCAAAGTTGTTCGATCAGCGCATCGCGCGCAGCAATGGCGCGCGGGCAGAAAACGGGATTGCCCTCTCCGTCGCTCATCGCCTCGGAGCGAAGATTGCCGTCCTCGTCGGCGAAGACCTGCATCAATCGTACCGGGAAGCTCTTTGTAAGGTAGTCGATGACGTATTCACGCGGGGACAGATCGATATCGAGAGCTTCGCGTTCTTCCACGGTAAGGTCGGCAAAGCGCCGGTCGAGCATGGCCTCGGCGGTCGAGACCAGCTGCACGACAACAGAATGCTCTTCGCCAAGCGCTGCTTCCATCGCGGGGATCAGGCTCGGCAATTTCATCGAAAGCAGGAGCTGGGAAAAGAAGCGCTGCTTGGTGCCCTCGAAGATCGACAGTGCTGCCGCTTTGGCGTTGCGATTGAGCGTATCGCCGCTGTCCTCGTCGATCACGCGGGTTGCTTCGAGCGCAGCTTCGAGGTTGCGGTGAATGATCGCCCAGGCCTCGGCATAGGCGTCGTAGATCCGCACCTGCGCTTCGGTCAGGCTGTGCTCGAGGATTTCGTACTCGACCCCGGCGAAGGACAGCGCACGGGCGAGATAGAGACCCTGCGCCTTGAGGTCACGGGCGACAAGCTCCATCGCCGCGACGCCGCCGGCGCGGATCTCGGTCATGAATGCTTCGTGGGTCGGGAATGCGGTCTCGGGTCCCCAAAGGCCAAGCCGTGAGGTGTAGCCAAGGTTGGCGATATCCGAAGCGCCAGTGGCAGACGCATAGAGCACCCGGGCGCGCGGGAGATGGTTCTGCAGCCTGAGGCCCGCCATACCCTGTTCGGATCCTTTAACCTTGCCGCGGATTGAAGAGCTCACGAGCGCGTTGGCCATCGCATGGGCTTCGTCGAAAGCGATCACGCCGTCGAAACCCTCGCCCGCCCAGGCAAGGATCTGGTCGAGCCGCGTATCCTCTGCGCGCCCCGAGCGCAGCGTCGGGTAGGTGACGAAAAGGATGCCTTCGGACATCGTTACGGGCTGGCCGAGCTTCCAGCGCGAGAGCGGCTGGAGATCGAGCGGTAGTCCGCCAAGCGCTTCCCAGTCGCGGCGTGCATCTTCAAGCAGCGCCTCGTTCTTGGTGATCCAGACATGGCGACGCTCGCCGGCGAGCCAACGGTCCATAATGACCGCCGCGATCTGCCGTCCTTTGCCCGCTCCGGTCCCGTCGCCAAGGAAGAAGCCCTGGCGGTAGGAATGGCCATCCTCGGACAGTTCCAGCGCAGTGCCTTCCTGGCTTACCTTGAAGCGACCCGGGAGGTCGCGCGCGAATGCCTGGGCAGCGTAGACCAGTGTCTCGCACCTGAGCTTCGGATAAGAGGCCATCGGCCTGCCAGTTGGTGGGGAGACGTGGCCGCACTTCCGGCTGCGGAGCCGCGACCGAGCCCATCGCGACCGACTCCACGAGCGGGGTGGGATGAACCGGCGCGTCTTCAAACGCGATGCGGCTGGGCCGGTAAGGCAGGTAGATGCCTGCCTGTTCCGGCACAGGCGCGGGGTCGGCGAGGACCAAATAGGCAAGGTCGATCGCATTCGCGCTGGCTGCTGGTGTCGCGGCGAACGGCGCCACCGGCCGAACCGGCGCGCTTTGGGTCGAAGTCTTGCAAACGAGGCGCACTGGCTTGCCGACTGGCAGGCGATGGATGTTGGCGGATGTCTGCGCACGGGGCGGAAGCGCAGTGATAAGCTCGTGGAGCGCGATCAGGTCAGCAGTATCTCCAGTGATCGCGGGCGAAGCCGCAGTCGGCGTCTTGTCGAACACGACCAGTCGAACGGCGATCCCCGTCCCAGTCCGCCGAAACATCTGCTGCAGCCGGACGTCGAGGAACAGCGACGCTTCGTCATGTGCCTTGGCGAAAGTGGAAGCAGCGAAGCCATCGGGCATGATGGCGACTATCCTCGCGCCATTGGCAACACCCCGGATCACACCGCGCAGGTGACGCAGGGCGGTCTCACCATCCTTTCCGCGTTCCTGGCTGCGGGCGAACGGCGGGTTCATCAAGACGACCGACGGAACAGGGCCAAGGGAAGATGTGGCCCAGGCTGTCTCGTCTTGCCGGGTCGATCTCGTTGAGAACCAACGAGGCATTCTGGACGCTGCCCCATAGGGCAAGCGCACCATTGCCTGCTGATGGTTCGAGGAGTGTGTCGTGCGCGCCGACAGCTGCGGCCTTTGCCATGAGCCAGGCCAGCATCGGCGGGGTCGAGAACTGCTGCAATTCGACCTGTGCTTCGCTGCGCACATGCCGGGGCGGCAAGGCTGCTTCGAGCCAGTCGAACCGCGCTTCTGCTTCATGAACGTTGGTCGCCAGATCGATGCGCGAAGCTTCACGAAGCCAGAGCAGTGCGCCGATCTCGACCGCGTTGTTGTAGACGTCGATGGTCCAGGCGCTTCCCCAATCCATGACGCCGGTTTCCTCGGCGAACAGGTCGGAAATGTCGACGCGGGTTAGATGGCGTCTCGAGGCAAGAAGCGCGGCAACTCGGGTGCCTATGGCATAGGCCAGGGGCGTTGACGGCAACTGCCCGCCGGCGGGAAACAGGTCTGATTGAAACATGGCAATTCGTCCTCCTGATGAAGGCATCGGGACACGCCCTCTGCCGGATCAGGAATTCGAGAAGCCCTCTCTCCTCTTACTGTGCCGCTTTGCGGCGCAGCCATGCTGTCAGTTCATCGTTCCAGTCGGTGTCGATTGAGGAAGGCTTGCGAACGTGGATCGTCCGCCCTTCGCGGGCATAAGCGGCCAGGCCACGCGACGCGGCCAGCTCGCCGCCAGCATCGTGATCGACGAAGAGGTGGAGTCGGGATGCCGGTTAGTGCATAGGCCGACATCGCGCTCTCGATACCCTCGGCGAGGCCGAGCTTTTCGGAAGCCGGATCGAAGAGGCGGACAGCAGCTTCACCGAGCGCGCCAAGTGCGCGTTTCGGCTTTTCGAAAGCGGCCTTGCCTGAAGCCTCGGTAGACAGGAACGTGCGGTGGATGGCGATCGGGCCCTCATCGAGGCTGACTGCCGCGATCATGGCAGGCAGAAAGCGGGACCGTCCTTTCGGGCCAAGTGGCGTTCGCGGGTGAAAGCGAAGCGCCGGAGATGCGGCGAGGATGCCGCGACCTTCAAGATATTCCTTTGCCTTACTGGCACGCAGTGGCTGTGCATCGCGCCAGATCCTCAGCGCTGCCGCCGAGGGTGTGCGCGTTCTGGTCGGCTCGGGAAGATCAGTCGTCGTAGACCCTGAGAAAAGCGCAGGAGCCTCGAAGCCTTCACGCGCCAAAGCAGCCAGCACGCTCTGCTGATCGCACCCCGCGAAACAATGGAATAGGATGGCCTTTTGGCCGAGCGACACACCGAGTGACGGCGTGCGGTCGTCATGCGCAGGGCAGCAAGCCATCCCCTTGGTGCCGGACCATTTGCCGCCTCGGCTTTCGCAGATCTTGCGGGCGGTGTCCTCGAGCGAGGAGCGTGGGAGGGTTGAAGTCGAAACAGGCATACTGGCTCCATCGCCGCATAATAGCCCCGTCCAAACGAGCGCCTCTCCTCTCGAATGAACCTGCAGAAGGCGCTTTCCTACACCTCAGTGTTCTACTTATGTTCTCGCACGAGTCGAAACAAGGCGAAAGGTAGTGCGATGAGAATGTCCTTGGTGACCTGTGGGTGCGGTGCCTTTGCGATTGCGATCTCTGGATCTGCCTGCGCGCAGGAATTTCAGGTTTTCGACCATGAACTTAGCAAGGTTGAGGTTACAAGCGACCAAGGTCCCGGTGTCCACCCAACTGCGTTCTATCTCGGCAAGCCAGATGGCGAACCGGATCATATCGATCGAAGCTTCAAGGAAGCCCTGTACGAGCCACTCATTCGGCAAGCAGAAGCGCGATACTCGCTCCCCCCTCGCCTCCTCCTGGCTCTGGTGTGGCAAGAATCTCGCTTCAATCCCATGGCAATCAGTCCGGCTGGCGCGGCGGGGCTCGCTCAACTCATGCCGGGAACCGCGAGGCAACTTGGTGTCAGCAATCGCCACGATCCGGTTCAGAACATCGACGGTGGCGCGCGGTATCTGAAGCAGATGCTCGATCGCTTCGGCGCGATCCATCTCGCGCTGGCCGCTTACAACGCAGGCCCTGGCGCTGTGTCGCGAGCCGGCGGGATACCGAAAAATCGAGAAACACCTGGATATGTGAAGAGCGTTATCGCGCGATGGATGGCATACAGCTCGACATGAATGCGAATCGGAAAAGGATCAGCGGACGGCTCGAGCACCTTCCTCGGGGAGCTGCAATTGTAACTGATGCAGGGGATCACTGGGTTCTCGAGGGCTTTGAGCCGTCGAATGATGACTTCGGGTTTGAAGTCACCGCAGAGGGTGTTGTCGTCGGCCTTGATCGGCTGCGGGTAGATTGGCTGGGTGCCTGCTAGTCGAGAGTCGCTTGGCAATCAAAGCACAAGTTGCGCCAAGGCCTCCTCAGCGTCGTTTCGAACAAGATGCCCATAGTGGCGTTCGATCATAGCGACACTAGTATCCGCCATTTGCGCAACCGTAAGAATGGGAAGACCACCGCGAACCAAGTCGGTTATCACGCTGTGGCGCAAAGTGTATGCTGATGTTTGCGCAGGCAGCTCAGATGCTACCACAGCCTTCTTGATCGGACCCTTCCACATATCTTTCGACCATGGGATGCCGTCACTACGAGTAAACAACCATGCAGAAGGCAGCTTGCTTTTGGACTGCTCGCTCAAGAAGCTGGCGATGCTTTCCGGCACCGATATCTGTCGGGGCACGCCGTTCTTGTCGGACCCGATTGTAAGTGTTCTCGTCCGTTTCTCAAAATTGCTCACATTGAGCGCAGCCAACGCACCCGGCCGAAGCGGAAGCAAACACAGTGCACGCACGAATGGTTCAATATCGGCGTCGAGCTCCGCAAGCAGCCGACGACGTTCTTGCCTGTCCAGATAGAGGTCTCGCCTCCTATCGGCGCCTTTGATGGGCTTCAACGCCTCTTGCCACGCCGCGTCTGTCTTCGGTGCGCCGGGCGGTAAAATTCGCCAAAGCGCTGCGCGAAGCGGCACCATATCTCGGTTGATCGTGGCAGCCGAACGGACCTTGACTCGTTTCTCGCCTTTCTTGCTTCGACTGATCAATGCGGGAGTATCTTCCAGGCGCTTTCGCCAGTCGCGAAGGTGTCGTCTCCGAAGCTTGGAGAGCTTGATCCGCGCGAGTGGATCGCCGAAAACATGGCGGCGAAACACGCCCTCTGCGATCGAGCCTGGCTTTTCGCTCAAATAGGCTCGACATGCGTCGGCCACGGTCTCAAGCTTCTCAACTTGGATGCCTCCGCTCTCGACGAGTTCCGCAAACGCCTCGGCTTCTTTCCTCGCCGCAGCAAATACGTCGTTGCCAGTGAGAGATCCAAACCGTCCGAGCGCCTTTCGGCGATACTTCCGCAGATCCTCATCGTAAGCGCGAGCGAACCAGGTTCCATGGCTTCCAAGTTTGGAGGGCCTATACCCGACATACCAGCCGGCTTGGAGGCGCTGCCAATAAGGCTCCTTGTCCGCTCTCGGCTTCAATTTGTCGCGCGATCCGATCTTGCTGAGGTCCGGCAAGCCATCCTCCATCCGCGCCGCAAATCGAAAAAGTATGAAAAAGTATGAAAAACTTATGCGCACGCTTGAGGATGACCATAGACGAAAGATGCTGTTTTTCAAGTATAATTTTCGTCCGCATGCTTCCGCATGTGTCCTAGAACCCATCTTTCACACGGGTGGGGTCGCAAGTTCAATCCTTGCCGCGCCCACCATTTCTGCCAGACGCTATCGGATCGATCCCCGCCGCAAATCCGGCTCAGCCGTGCTGGCCCAGCGCTTCGCGTAGCGGTGCGAGCCATGGATCGTAGGGCTTCCAGGCGTCCTGCCCGCTGCGGTTGATCGGTCGCCGGACCTGTTCGCTGCTTGCCGTGCGCACTGCCCGGCGGGTCTTGTGGAACTCGAGACACTGCTCCTCGAACGGCAGGCCGAGGTAATCGAGCATCCGCCGTGTCTGGCCTTCGAGGTCATCGAGCACGTCTTCGTGCTGCACCCTCAGCACCTTTCCCGGCAGCACCGTGTCCCAGTGATCCATCAGATCGACGTAATCGGCGTAATAGCGTCCCACCTCGGCGAGGCCGTAGGTGAACTCCTGCCCCTCGGCGAAGAGTTGCTTGAAGCCCGAGAAACAGCAGTCGAGCGGCGCGCGGCGCGCGTCGATGATCTTGGCATTGGGGAGGATCAGATGGATCAGGCCGATGTGGCGGAAATTGTTCGGCATCTTGTCGATGAAGAACGGCGCGTTCTGCCGGTGCACCCGCGTATCCTCGATGAACTTCGCGCCAAAGGCAGCGAGCTGGTCGCTGCCGAGCTCGTGCAGGATTTCGGGATAGCGTGACTGGCCGGCCTTGCGCCCGCGCAGGCGGTGCGCCAGCGCGAGGATATTGGGCAGTTCCAGCGTACCGTCCACTTGGCTGTGACTGGCGAGGATCTGTTCGAGCAAGGTCGATCCCGCGCGTGGAAGACCCACGATGAAGATCGGATCGGGCGCATCGTGCCCGCGGCCGGCATGCCTGGCGAAGAGATCGGCAGTGCACAGCTCGCGCTGCTTCGCCAGCTCCGCTGTCATGGCGTCGGCGCTGTACCGGGTCTGCGCCCGTTTCAGCGTATTGCCGCGTTCATAATGCGCGAAACTGTCGGCGTAGTCGGCACGATCTTCCAGCGCCTTGCCCAGCGCGAAAGACAGGTGGACGCGGTCCATGAAGGCAAGGTCGGGCCGCCCGGCCTGTTCGCGCATGCGCACGATTTCATCGTCGGTGAAGCGATAGGTCTTGAGGTTCGCCAGTGCGTACCACGCATCGCCATGGTCGGGCTTGGCAGCAATGGCGGCCTGATAGCTGGCCACCGCGGCATCCTGCGCCCCGGTGGTCTTGAGCGCGTGGCCCTTGCTGGTGAGCGTCGCCGGATCGCCGGGTAGCTTGGCAAGAATGGCATCGAACAATTCGAAGGCCCGGTCGTAGTCGCTCGTCTGCATGCTCTCGATCGCCAGATGCGACTGGAACAGCGGGTTTTCGGGATCGCGCGCATGAAGGGCTTCGGCCTCGGTCCGCGCTTGGGCGAATTTCTGGCGGCGCCGCAGCGCGTCGATATAGTCGAGCCGGACCTGGATGTTGTCGGGCTCGAAAGCCCTGGCGCTGTCGAGCAGGAATTCGGCGTCATCGAGAATGCCCAGCTTGATGCCGATCTGGGCCAGCAATCGCATGCCTTCGACATTGCGCGGGTTGGCGCGCAGGAAATGGCGGCAGATCTCCTCCGCGCGCAGCAGTCGGCCCTCGTGAAGATGGTGCATCACCGCGACCTGGCACGGCCGAAGGCCGCAATTGCAGCAGCCCTGTCGCCCTGCGCACGGGCGAGATGGCCAGCCTCCTGCCATGCGCGCCCGTATTCGGGCATCGCCGCATGCAGCGCCGCAAGGTGCCGTTCGGCCTCGACGAAGCGCTTGAGATAACGCGCGGCGACGGCGGCCATGTAGAGCGCTTCGCTGTCGCCCGGATCCTCGTCCACCAGCGCGGCAGCGAGCGCCATTCCTTTCTCGAAGTCGCCGGCCTGCAGCGCCTTCTGCGCCTGCGCCAATCTGTCGTCGCGTGTCGTCATTGCCTGCGACCCTTACAAAGAGAAACGGCGGAGGCGAACCCGTGTTCGCCCCCGCCGTCCTGTTTCCCGGTGAACCGGATCAGTAGTCGTAGCCGACCCGGAAACCGACCGTCAGCGGACGGTTGGTGGTGATCCGCGCACGGTCGTTGACGTAATTGCCCGAGATCTGCGCGCGTTCGTCGAACAGATTGTCGCCGAAGACTTCGAACTTCCAGTTGTTCGACATGACGCCGGCAGCGAAATCCACGACGGTGTAGCTGTCGAGCTCAAGCTTGTTGATTTCGACCACATCGGTGAATTTCGACGCCGAATAGCTGACCTGCGGCTGGACATAGGCTTCCAGCGTATCGGACAGGTCCCATTCGTAGCGTACGCGCAAATTGCCCTGGAAGGACGGGGCGAATGCGAGGTCCGAACCCGCGACGACGTCGTTGGTCGGGATCAGCACTTCGGTGATCTCGGTGTCGAGGATCGAGAATGCCCCTGCAACGGTCAGACCCGGCGCCGAATAGGGCGCGAAGGTGAAGTCCGCTTCCACGCCCTTGATCTCTGCATCCGCGGCGTTGGCCGAGAAGAACAGATTGGTGATCGAGGGGTCGAAGATGGTGGTCTGCAGTCGGCTGATGTCGACATAGAAGGCGCTGCCGTTGAAACGCACCTGACCATCGGCGAGATCGAGCTTCCAGCCCAGTTCGTAGTTCTTGACCTCGTCGGTCTCGAGTTCGAACGGGACGGTGAAGCCGGCACCATTGGTCGCGCCGCCCGGACGGTTGAGCAGGCCGGGACGGAAACCTTCCGAATAGGTCGCGTAGAACAGCAGGTCCTGCGTCGGGGTCACGGTAACCGTGCCCTTGTAGATGAACCCGTCGGTCTTCGCCGCATCGGGAGCGCGCACTGCGTTGAAGACCTGCTGCGCCTGCGTGGGGGTCAGGCCCGCAGCCTGGATATCGGCCAGGCTGTCGTTCAGGTCGAAGGTCTGGCGCAGCGAAGCGTCGCACGAACCGATGAAGGTGTATTCGCCGTCACCGTCGTACAGATCGTTGAGATCGGTGCCGAAAGCGTTGGCATCGGTAGCCGCGCCGCTGTTGCAGAAGCTGCCGTTAGCGCTGCCTTCGAAATCGACTTCGATGTCGTAATACCGCGCGCCGAGCGTGACTGTCAGCAAGTCGGGTACGATGTCGAAGCTGGCTTCGCCGAAAATGCCGAACTGTTCATCGGTACGACGGATGTCGTTGCGGAAGATCGTGTCGGCTGGGAACGGGCCCGGGGCGCTGGTGAAGCCGTCCTGCGGGAAGTTCGGCGCGAACGGGCCGAAGGGCTGCGCGAGGACATTGCCCGGATAGGCGAAGTCGTTGCGTTCCTGCAGTTCGAGATCCGAGTAGAAGCCGCCTGCGGTCACGCGCCAGCGGTTTTCCGCCGGCGTGCTGAAGCGCAGTTCCTGCGTGAATACGGTCGTCTTGCTGGCCGAGGTCACATAGAGATTGGGTGCCTGGCAGGTGCCGCTGGGATCGTTGCCGGCACCCGGATAGCTGACGCTGCCGTCGCAGATGTAATACGGCAGGTACTGGCCGACGAAGAGATAGTCGGAATAGTCGACGCGCTGTTCGGTTTCGCGGTCGGTGTAGGCGCCGGTATAGACGACATCCGAGTTCGGGATCGGCGAAGAACACGCCGTCGCTTTCGACGCTCTGGCGCGAATGCGCGACGGTCACCGTCCAGTCGGGCGTGACTTCCCACAGCGCGGTCGCACGGAAGCCGGCGTATTGCGTGTCGTTGAAATCGTCTTCGACCATGCCGGCGTTGTCGGCATTGATGAAGTTCACGTTCGACAGGTCGGGGCCGGCCTGGAAGCCTGCGCGCAGCGGGCTGACGGGCACGCCGTTCGAACGCACCGTGCCGGCCGGACGGAAACGCGCGCTTTCGCTGGCGTTGCGGGTGCCGGCGACATTGTCGATGTAACCGCCCTGGTCGTCGAGATAGAAGACCCCGCGCAGACCGAATGTGTCGGTGACCGGCACGTTGATCATCGCATCGGCCTTGTAGCTGGTTTCGCCGCCCTTGGTGAAGGACACGCCGGCATTCACGCCCGCATCGAAGCCGCCGAGATCGGGCTTGTTGGTGATCAGGCGAACGACGCCCGCCTGCGAACTGGCACCGAACAGCGTACCCTGCGGTCCCGACAGCACTTCGATCCGCGCAAGGTCGGCGGCATAGACGTCGAGGTTGCGGCCCGGCTGTGCGAGCGGCTGTTCGTCGAGATACATCGCGACGTTGGGCGCGAGGCCGGCGACACCGGCGGTGGTGAGATTGGGCGTGGTCGAGGCCAGGCCGCGGATGTAGATGGTGTTCTGGCCCGGCCCGCTGCCGCCTGCTGTCACGGTTGGCAGCTGTTCGAGGTAATCCTCGACGGTGTCGATGGCGAGCTCTTCGAGCCCTTCTTCACCGATCGCCGAAACCGACACGGGAACATCCTGCAGGTCTTCGCTGCGCTTTTGCGCGGTCACGATGATGACGTTGACACCGCCCTGCCGCTGTTCGGCTGCAGGAGCCACGTCCTGCGCGGCCACGGGCGCTGCGGTTGCGATAGCCAGCGCGCCAAGCGACGCGCCGCTGACGAGATATTTCATGTCGGGGATTCCCTCATTCTCGATTAATGCTCGGGTGCCGGCTCACAGACCAGGGTCCGGCTGGCAAAAAGACGGGCGCGAATTCACTGGAGAACCGTCGCCTCGGGAGCCAATAACAAGGCGAAGGAAAGGCGGCCACCGTCCAGCGGGCCGCTGCGCAAGATTAACCGCAGGGCTGTTGCATCAAAACAACATTCAAATCTTCGTCCCGCGTTACTTTCAGAACATTCCATGTATGAAGCAAATATTCATTTTTTGGACTTGTTCTATTCAAATGCAGTTCTCACGGTACTATTGGATGACCAAGTGCCATTCAAATGACGGCCAGACTGCACTGCTGGGCTCCGCCAAGAAGGCGGCGCATTAGTGCTCGCGTTACTTGCCCTCGGCCGCTTCCGCACATCCCTGGGCCGTGGTCGGCACGCCATGGTGCTTGCGGAACAGGTCGTAAATCACCGCCTTGAGGATCGCGACCCCCATGATGGCGACGACAAAGCTGAATGGCAGCGCCCCGATGATCATCGTTATGCGGATGGCATCGATGCCGCCGAGGATCAGCATGCTGCCGACGACGAAGGCCAGCGCCACACCCCAGAACAGGATGTGATGGTTGCGTTCGCTTTCGCTTTCCCCCGCCCCATTGATCGTGTTGACGATGAGGATCGCGCTGTCGGCGGAGGTGATGAGATAGGTCATCAACAGAAGGACGACGAGGCCCGACACGACTGCGGCGACAGCCGGATCGAGTAGGACTGCCAGCGTCGCGAAGAGCTGGTCCGACATCGCTGCGTTGACGATGCTCCCCTGCGCGGCGCCGCTTAGCTCGAGATCGATCGCGGTTCCCCCGACCATGGCCATCCAGAAGAAACACATCAGCGACGGCACCAGCACCACGCCGAACACATATTCCCGGATGGTGCGCCCGCGCGAAATGCGCGCGATGAACATGCCGACGAAGGGGGCGAAGGCAATCCACCAGGCCCAGTAGAACACCGACCAGTCGAGCTGCCATTGCACCAGCGCATCCCCGAATTCGCCGCCTGCGTCGAACAGCGTCAGCGAGTTGGGCACCAGCGTGCGCAGGTAATCCCACACGCCCACGCCCAGCAACTTGAGGCCGCCGAACGCCGAGCCGACGATTGCGAACAGGGCAAGCAAGGCGAAAGACAGCCCCATATTGAGGTTCGAGAGCCACTTGATCCCGCGGCCGACGCCCGAAAGCGCGCTTATCGTCGAAGCCCCGACGAGAACCAGCAGCGACAGGATGACCGCCGCGATCGAGGAAGAACCGTCCGGATCCAGCAGCCAGTCGCCCACACCCAGCCGGGCGAGACCCATGACGAACTGCTCCACGCCGATCCCCATGGTAACCGCGACGCCCAGGATCGTCGCCACTACGGCCACGATATCGACCAGGTGTCCCCAGACGCCCGACAGGCGCAGGCCGAACAGCGGCGCGAGCGCCGAACGGATCGTCAGCGGCAGATTGCGGCGATAGGCGACATAGCCAATCGCCAGGCCGACCAGCGCATAGGTGCCCCAGGCTGCAAAGCCCCAGTGGAGGAAGGTGTAGATATAGGCCGGACGCACCGCTTCGGCAGTCCGCGCGTCCACCAGGCCGCGGATGATGTCCGGATTGTTCGAGAAGTGCGCCAGCGGTTCGCCGGTCGAATAGGTGAGCATGCCGATCCCGATGCCCGCGCCGAACAGCATGGCAAACCAGGAGAAGCGACCGAACTCGGGCTTTTCACCCGGATTGCCTATCCGCAGCGTACCCGATTGAGGGAACAGCGCGAGCACGAAGCAGGTGAACATCAGGAAAGCGACGAGGTAGACGTACCAGCCGGAGAAGGTGGCGATGATGCTCGAATTGGCCGCAGACAGCGTTTCGCTGGCGCTGACCGGGAAGAAGATCGCCCACATGATCAGGAGGGAGACGATCACCTTCGACGGGATCGTGACCTCGCGGCTGAAGCCGTCGTAAAAGCCGCGCGACGCGGTCTTGATGGGTAAGTCTATCAGCGGAGGATCGATTGGGTGATCGGGCTCTGCTGGCATGTCGTCTCCTGCGCAAGCGCACCGGGGTGCGGCGCGATTTTGTCTGACTTTTTGGGGGGAATCCCTGGAGCGACCATAGAAAGGGTTCGGCGATATGCAAACCCGTTGTTCCCCTGATAGCAAAAGGGCTGCCCCTTCCGGGACAGCCATTTTGCGCGCTTCGCTGCGACTTCGGCCTAGGCGGCCTTGGTCGCCGGAGCCGTCGAAGTCTTAGGCGGGGAAGCACTGTCGCTGCCCTCCTCGCGCTTGTCGAGGACGCGCTTGGCGACATAGCCGCCGACGCCCAGGGCCAGCATTGCGGGCAGGCTCATGCGCCGCAGAACTGTCGTGGCGACGACACCCAGTGCCGCGCCGCTGGCGCCGCCAATGCCGCCGGTCTGCTTAGCGAGCCTGTCGCCGACGAATGCTCCGATTACCTTGCCGATCATATTGTATCTCCTTTGCCAGACCAACGGCCCCGCACGCCCGCGGTTCCGCGATCGCAGGAGCTAGCTGGCGATGCCCCGGGTCAGCAACATGTTGGCCCGGCGCGCGATTTCTTCGAAGTCCGGATCGCCTTCGCGGCCCCAGATGACGTAGCGCAGGCCGAGGAAAACGTTCATGCCCATCACGGCCCAGGCCTCGGGCGTCCCCAGCCCCGGCGCGAACTCGCCGCTCTCACCGCCCAGCTTCAGGCGCTCTTCGATCCTCGAGCCGATGGTCTCGTAATGGGCGCGGTAGCTGTCCGGATCGACGAATTCGGCCTCGTCGATAATCCGGTAGATCTCCTTATGCTCGGCAGCGAACTCGAGAAAGGCGCGCAGTGCCACCCGCTCGATCTCCAGCGCCCCCATCGACGGGTCGAGCGCCTCGCGCGCAGCCTTCCCGACACCCGCGCTCATATCCGATACGAGCGCACGGAAGACCGCATCCTTGCTGTCGAAATAGGTATAGAAAGTGCCAAGGGCGACGCCGGCACTGCGGGTTATTCCGCTGATCGAGGCTTCGTGAAATCCCTTCTCGGCGAATTCGGTCGCAGCCGCATCGAGCAGTTTGCGCAAGGTCTTTCGGCCCCGCTCGGTACGCGGCGTCTTGTCGCCCTGACTGTGCGTTGCGGCCACTGTTCGCCCCCTTCGAATAGACTGCCTGCCTAGCAAATCGCATCCTCCGCGCAACAACAAACTTGAAAGGTGGTTCAGGTTTCAGTATCAGCTTGCTGCATAAGACAATCGGGAGGGAGAAACCGAAATGCGTCCGACACAGATTCTTACCGCCAGCCTGCTGTGCGGCGCGGCGACCGCGGCACTTGCCGCGGCTCCTGCGCAGGCTCAGTCCGCCGACACGGAGCCGCTGGAGGCTGCGACGGCGACGGCTGCAGAGGATGTCATCATCGTCACCGCACGCCGGCGTGAGGAGCGACTGGTCGAGGTGCCGGTGGCGGTCACCGCGATCAGCGGCGAAGAGCTTTCACAGCGCGGCGCGCTCGACATCACCGATGTCGGGCAGAGCGTACCCAACGTCACGCTGGAAGCCAGCCGCGCCACCAATTCGACGCTGTCGGCCTTTATCCGCGGCATCGGCCAACAGGACCCCGTTTCGGGGTTCGAGCAGGGCGTCGGCATCTATCTCGACGACGTCTATCTCAACCGGCCGCAGGCCGCGGTGCTGGATATCTACGATGTCGAGCGCATCGAGGTGCTGCGCGGGCCGCAGGGCACGCTCTATGGCCGCAACACGATCGGCGGGGCCGTAAAATACGTCACGCGCCGCCTGCCGCAGGATCCCTCGGTACGCGTACGTGCTACCTACGGCACTTACGACCAGGCCGAAGGCGTGATCACCGCTTCGGCACCGATCAGCGACCTGGTCCGGGTTGGCGGTTCGGTTGCGCGGCTTTCGCGGGGCGGTTTCGGCGACAATCTCACCACGGGCCTTGAAAACTACAACAAGGATATCTGGGGCGGCCGTATGAGCCTTGAGGTGGGCGGCTATGGCGAACCTGCCTTCATCCGGATCCAGGGGGACTATACCAAGGACAGCAGCGATCCGCGTGGTGGCCACCGGTTGATCCCCGGGCTGGTATCCGGCGCGCCCGTGCTCGACAATGTCTTCGACACGCGCGGAGCGCTCAACGATCCCGAACAGGAAGTGGAATCCTACGGCCTGGCGATGCACGCAGAAGTCGAGCTGAGCAGCGCGCTGACGCTGCGGTCGATTTCCGCCTGGCGCAAGGACGACAGCTATTCGCCGATTGATTTCGATGCGCTTCCGGCGGTCGATCTCGATGTGCCCGGCGCTTACCTCAACGAGCAGATCAGCCAGGAATTCCAGCTGTTGTGGGACGATGGCGGCGCGTTCGCCGGCCTGCTCGGATTCTACTATCTCGACGCGAAGGCGGACACGCTGTTCGATGTCCGCATATTCACCACTTTCGCCGGGCTGACCGCGTTCACACAGGCAAATGTCGACACCGAAACCTACGCCATTTTCGGCGATCTCACCTACGATCTGACCGATCAGCTCAGCCTGTCTCTCGGCGGTCGTTACACTTGGGATGAACGCAGCGCCGAAATCCTGCGGCAGAACTATCTCGGCGGCGGTTCGCCCGAATTCGGCGGCGCGGGTGTGCCCTTCGGCGCGGCGAGCACCGATTTTCAGGGTAGCCGGCAGTTCAAGAAATTCACCCCGCGGGCCTCGCTCAGTTTCATGCCGACGCCCGACCACAATATCTACGCCAGCTATTCGAAAGGCTTCAAGGGCGGCGGCTTCGACCCCCGCGGGGTCGGCACCAACGCCCCGGCAGCCACACCGGGCGCACCAACCGATGCGGAAGTCGCCGCCTTCCTCAGCTTCGCACCCGAAGAGGTCGACAGCTACGAGATCGGCTACAAGGGCAATCTCGGCATATTCAACATCGCTGCCGCAGCCTTCTATGCCGACTACACCGACGTACAGATTCCGGGTTCCGTCGCGTGCGAAGTGGGCGGCCTGCCCAGCTTCTGCGGCGTGGTGTCGAATGCCGGCAAGGCGACGTTCAAGGGGCTCGAACTGGAAGCCAGCGCCCGTTTTGGCGGCGGCTTCGGCCTTGCCGGTTCGCTGGGCTATATCGATGCGCAATACGACGAATACATCACCAACATCGGCAACACCCCGACCGATGTCGCCGCATTCCGCGTCGTCCAGAACACGCCAGAGGTAACCGGCAGCATCACGGCCAGCTACGATACGCCCGTGGGACCGGGCGATCTCTATCTGGGAACGACGCTGTCCTATCGCAGCAAGACCAGCCAGTTCGAAATCCCCAACCCCTATCTCGACCAGGGCGGCTACGCGCTGCTCGATGCGAGCATCGTCTACAGTGCCCCCGGCGATCGCTGGAGCGTGGGGGTTTACGGGAAGAACCTGCTCGACAAGGAATACAAGACCAGTGGCTACACCTTCGTCGCGACCGATCCGGTGACCGGCGACATTGTCAATGGCGCCAACGGTTTTCCCGTCCCGACGCTCGGGCCAGAAGGCACGCTGACGGCATTCTACGGCAACCCGAGGCAGGTCTTCGCCACGCTCACCTTCAGCTACTGAGCGGCCGCAATTCTCTGAGGGGCGGGGTCTGCGTACCCCGCCCCTTACGCATGGCTATTTGGCGAGCCGCGTGCGCGCCGCCGCGGTGGGTGCTCCGACCGGTATGCCGAAGGTTTCGGTGTAATCGGCGAACCGTTCGTTCACCTCGTCATCGCGCAGGCCGAACTCGGCGAGGCTGTAGCGATGCGGGTGCCGCTTGAGCCGGGCCGAACGGTCGAGATAGTCTTCCATCCCCGCGACCGCGGGTTCCATCTCGAGATCGAGGAAGCGGTAGACGCGCTCCATCGTGCCGCGCCAGTCGGTTTCCATGTCTTCGTACTGGACATCGATCATCCTTTCGCGCGGGATCGCGTCGCGCGCGGCGCGCATCCGGGCGATCATGGTCGCGGTCTTGCCCAACCATTCCTGCCCGGTCTGCGCGGGATCGTTGTGATCCGAATAGATAATGGTCTGGTTCCACGCGAGCGAGGCAGCGCTGCCGACCACCTGCTTGGGATCGCGGTGGGTGAAGATCAGCCGCGCATCGGGGAAGACTTCGAGCAGCGCGGGCAGGTCGAGCATGTGCTGCGGCGTCTTGAGGATCCACGGACGCAGCGAACTTTCCTGCTGCGACCAGCCGATCAGGCGCAGCAGGTTGGCCATGTGCCGATAGGCGGGAATGGCGCTCTCCTCGTGGCACCATTCGGCGTAGGACGGCACATTCCACTGCGCTTCCCACTTCATGCCGTACATCGACGCGGCAACGAGGCCGAGTTCCTCCTCGGGTTCGTAGGCGCCGGTCGGATGGATCGACAGCGTGCGCGGATTGGCCAGCCGCGCGACCTTGAGGATGCGCGCGGCCAGCTTGGGCCGGAAGTCCTCTGCCTCGCCGGCCAGGACCTGCTCGAACTCGGGCCGGGGCACCGGGCTGATCGTTTCGAAACTGCGCAGGTGGGCAAAGCGCTGGTCGGCCGCGAGCAGGCGGTGAAGCCGCGTGGTACCCGACCGCATCGGGCCGACGATAACCACCGGGTTCTTGAGCGGCCGGGCGAGAATTTCCGGGTGCCGGCCGAACCACATCTGCGTGTAGAGCCGGTCGCGCAGCACGTGGTGAAACATCTTCGTGGCGGAAAATTCGCCTGCCGCGTTGAGCTGCGCTTCGTGCTTCACGCTGTCGAGCAGCACCTCGAAGGGCTTTTCGAACCAGCGGTCGCCGAAATCGTTGAGCCCCGTGGCCGCTGCCGCTTCTTCCAGCAGGGCATCCTTGTCGAGGCGCGGAGGGCCGAACACCCCCAGCTTGCGTCCGCCCCGGATCGCCCCGTCCGCAATATCGATAAAGCGCGTGCGGCGCGGCGGCTGGATCGGCTGGTCGTTCAAGCTGGCAGCCCTTTCAAGCTCTTCGATGTCCCCCTGAACGTGCGGGGCCTAATGCGGTGCCCGCAAAAGGACAAGCTCGCCCCGCGGGAAGTGGCTGGCCAAGTGGGAAGCGAAAAGGCATAGGCCGGGCCATGCACGACATCGCTTACATCCGCAGCAATCCGCAGGAATTCGACGCCGCCCTCGCCCGCCGCGGGGCCGAACCGGTGGCCGACCGCATCGTTGCGCTCGACGCGCACAAGCGCGAGGCGACGACCAGGGTCCAGCAGGCGCAGAGCCGCCGCAACGAAGCGTCCAAAGCGATCGGCCAGGCGATGGGTCAGGGCGACAAGGACAAGGCCGAAGCGCTCAAGGCCGAAGTCGCCGAGATCAAGGCGTCGATGCCCGAGTGGGAAGAGGCCGAACGCGCTGCGGCGGCAGAGCTCGACCATCTGCTGGCCACTTTACCCAACCTTCCCGCGGAGGATGTGCCAGACGGCGCGGACGAGAACGACAATGTCGAATTGGCGCAATGGGGCGAGAAGCGCAGCTTCGATTTCGAACCCCGCGAACACGCCGATATCGGCCCCGCGCTGGGAATGGATTTCGAGACCGGCACCAAGCTGTCTGGCGCGCGCTTCACCTTCCTGCGCGGCGACATCGCGCGGCTGCACCGTGCGCTGGCGCAGTTCATGCTCGACAAGCAGACCCGCGAGAACGGCTATACCGAATGCAACCCGCCGGTGCTGGTGGGTGACGAGGCGATGTACGGCACCGACAAGCTGCCGAAGTTCGCCGAGGACAGTTTCCGTACCACCGATGATCGCTGGCTGGTCCCGACCTCCGAAGTCCCGCTGACCTATTCGGTCGCAGGCGACATCCTGCCCGACCTCGCGCAGCCGATCCGGCTGACCGCGCATACGCTGTGCTTCCGCTCCGAAGCGGGATCGGCGGGCCGCGACACGCGCGGCTTTATCCGCCAGCACCAGTTCGAGAAGGTCGAGATGGTCAGCATCTGCCGCCCCGAGGACAGCGATGCGGAGCATGAGCGCATGACCAAATGCGCCGAGGGCATCCTCGAGGCGCTGGACCTGCCCTATCGCCGGATGCTGCTGTGCACGGGCGACATGGGCTTCGGCGCGCGCAAGACCTACGACCTCGAAGTCTGGCTGCCCGGGCAGGGTGCCTATCGCGAGATTTCCTCCTGCTCGAACACGGGCGATTTCCAGGCGCGCCGGATGAATGCGCGCTATCGCCCCGAAGGCGAGAAGAAGACCGCTTTCGTCCATACGCTCAACGGCTCCGGGCTCGCGGTCGGCCGGACGCTGGTGGCGGTGATGGAAAACTACCAGCAGGCCGATGGCAGTGTTGCCGTACCCGAAGCGCTGGCCCCCTATATGGGCGGCGTCACCAAACTGGAGCCTGCAGCCTGATGCGTATCCTTCTGACCAATGACGACGGCATCCACGCGCCGGGTCTCGCGGTGCTCGAGAAAATCGCGCGGCAGTTCTCCGACGATATCTGGATCTGCGCTCCCGACGAGGAACAGTCGGGCATGGGCCATGCGCTCACCCTCACCCGCCCCGTGCGGCTGCGCAAGCACGGCGAACGCCGTTTCTCGGTGACCGGCACGCCCACCGATGCAGTGACGATGGGCCTGCGCAAGGTGATCGAGGCGCAGCCCGACGTGATCCTGTCCGGCGTCAACCGCGGCGCGAACCTGGCCGACGACATCACCTATTCGGGCACCGTCTCGGCGGCGATCGAAGGCGCGCTGGCGGGCGTACGCTCGATCGCGATGAGCCAGGTCTACACCAAGGAGACCCGCAACAGCGATTCCGCCTTCGCCGCTGCGACCGAATGGGGCGCCAAGGTGCTGGGCCCGCTGCTCGACACGCCGCTGCCCAAGCGCACGCTGGTCAATGTGAACTTCCCCCCGATCGCGCCCGATGCGGTCAAGGGTATCCGCGCGGTGCGGCAGGGCTTTCACGACTATTCGCGCGGCACGGTCGTCGAAGGCCGCGACCCGCGCGGCTTCCAGTACTACTGGTTCGGGCTCGAGGCGATCGAACATACGCTCGACCATGGCACCGATCTCGAAGCGATCGACGATGGCTATATCGCAGTGACCCCGCTCCAACTCGACCTGACCCACCATTCGTCGCTGGGCGCGCTGGCAGCCCGGTACGAGAGCTGAGTGCACGC
>LUMV01000612.1_pt1 | contig 20083 bp, 20 predicted proteins | sample 729731 | NCBI WGS metagenome assembly LUMV01 (sample SAMN03860301, study PRJNA289734) | marine metagenome | biome: seawater column; feature: ocean; material: water; isolation source: Red Sea water column Station 192 - depth 200m | place: Saudi Arabia: Red Sea | collected 2011-10-15 | depth 200 m
GGTCGGCGGCGCGCGAACGCAGCGAGGGGCGGGCGGGGAGGCACATGGTTCGGGCTTTCGACAGAGGGGGCGGCGGGCGTGACATAATGATACATTGTATCATTGCAAGCCCTCGCGGTGAAAACGGCCCTTGCCGCTGCTTTCGCGCGCTGGCAAAGGGGCGCAGTTTATTCCGCCAGAAAGGCCCGATTTCCAATGTCCGAGATGATCCGCGTCACCCTTCCCGACGGCTCTGCCCGAGAAGTCGCACGCGGCACTACTCCGGCGCAGATCGCGGCAGACATCGGCCCCGGCCTCGCCAAGGCGGCACTTGCCGCAAAGATCGACGGCGAACTGCGCGACATCATGCGGCCGCTGGAGGAAGACACCAACCTTGCGCTGGTCACGAGCCGCGACGAGGCCGATGCGCTCGAACTCGTGCGCCACGACTATGCGCATGTGCTGGCGGAGGCAGTGCAGAATCTGTTTCCCGGCACGCAGATCACCTTCGGTCCCTCGACGAACGACGGTTTCTATTATGATTTCGCGCCAACCGCCGACCGCGGCCCGTTCCGCGACGACGAACTGCCGCTGATCGAGGAGGAGATGCGCCGTATCATCGCCGCCGACCTTCCGCTGACGCGCGAGGTGTGGGAACGCGACAAGCTGATCGCCAAATGGCAGGCCGAGGGTGAGACGTTCAAGGCCGAATGGGCCGCCGAACTGCCCGAGGGCGAGGAACTGACCGTCTACCGCTCGGGAGACGGCTGGATGGACATGTGCCGCGGGCCGCATTTGGCTTCGACCGGCAAGCTTGACCCGGCGGCCTTCAAGCTGACGCGAGTCTCGGGCGCCTATTGGCGCGGCGACCAGAAAAATGCGCAGCTTTCGCGCATCTACGGCACCGGCTGGCTCAACAAGAAGCAGCTCGCCGAGCATCTCGTCCGGCTGGAGGAAGCCGCGAAACGCGACCACCGCAAGATCGGCCGCGAGATGGACCTCTTCCACCTCCAGGAAGAAGCGCACGGCAGCGTCTTCTGGCACCCCAAGGGCTATCGCATCTATCGCGAGCTCGAGGCCTATATGCGCCGGGCGATCGACGGCGCCGGCTACCAGGAGGTCAAGACGCCGCAGGTGATGGACGCGCGCCAGTGGGAACAGTCGGGCCACTGGGGCAAGTATCGCGAGAATATGTTCGTCATCCCCGACGAGGTGCCGAATATCGAAGACGACGGCCCGCTCGTCTCCGACGATGCCGAGTGGATGGCGCTCAAGCCGATGAACTGCCCCGCGCACGTCCTGATCTTCCGCCAGGGGATCAAGTCGTACCGCGACCTGCCGCTGCGCATGGCCGAAATGGGCTGCTGCCACCGCAACGAACCGCATGGTGCGCTGCACGGCATCATGCGCGTGCGCCAGTTCACGCAGGACGACGGCCATATCTTCTGCCGCGAGGATCAGATCGTCGAGGAAGTGCGCGCCTTCTGCGAACTGCTCGACCGCGTCTACAAACAGCTCGGCTTCGAGAAATATGCCGTGAAGCTCGCGCTGCGGCCCGAGATGCGCTTCGGCACCGACGCGATGTGGGACAAGGCCGAGCAGGAACTGCGTGAGGCGGTCGCGCGCGCGGGCATGGCGAACGACGATTATGGCTGGGAGGAATTGCCGGGCGAAGGCGCCTTCTATGCACCAAAGCTCGAATTCCACCTGACCGACGCGATCGGCCGGACGTGGCAGTGCGGCACGATCCAATCCGACCGCGTCATGCCCGAACGCCTCGATGCATCCTACGTGGGCGAAGATGGCGAGCGCCACCGCCCGGTGATGCTCCACCGCGCGATCCTCGGTACTTACGAGCGCTTCATCGGCATATTGATCGAGCATTTCGCGGGCCGCTTCCCGACATGGCTCGCGCCGGTGCAGGCGGTCGTCGCGACGATCGTGTCCGATGCCGACGATTATGCGAAGGACGCCGCGGCGCAGCTCGAGGCGGCGGGCATCCGCGTCGAAACCGACCTGCGCAACGAAAAGATCAACTACAAGGTGCGCGAGCACAGCCTGCAGAAAGTTCCCTATCTGCTCGTCGTCGGCAAACGCGAGGCCGACGAAGGCACTGTCGCGATCCGCACCCTCGGCCAGGATGGCCAGCGCATCCTGCCGCTCGCCGAAGCGATCGCGATGCTGAAGGGCGAAGCGACCCCGCCGGACCTGCGCCCCGCTTGACCGGCATCAAGGCTCTCGTCGGCCTGGCGCCGCTCACCTTTGCGGGCGCTGCGGCGATGACGTTCGGCGCGGCCTATGTGCGAGGGCTGACCGGTTTCGGCATGGCGATCATCCTCGTGCCGCTGCTCGGGATGATCGTGCCGCCGGGGCAGGCGGTCGTCGTGGCGATCATCCTGCAATTGCTGATCGGTCCGGTCGGGCTGCGCGTCATCCTGGCCGATGCCGACCGCCATACGGCGGTGCCGATCGGGCTGATCGCGATGGCGACGACGCCGCTCGGCATGCTCGCGCTGAAAGCGATCACCCCCGATGTCGCGCGCCTGATGATCACGCTCGTCGCGGTCGGCGCGTTCCTGGCGATCCTGATGCCCAAGCAGCCCGAGGGACATCGGCCCGGCCGCGTCGCCATCGGCGGGACGGGGATTGCGTCGGGCCTGCTCACCGGCTTCGCCGCGATGCCGGGGCCGCCGGTGGTGCCCTTCTACCTGCGCCGCCGGCTCGATCCGCGGACCGCGCGCGCGTCGATGATGCTGATCTTTTTCGCCACCGCCATCGCAGGGACGCTCGCGGCGCTGTGGACCGGGCTCGCGACGCACCGCCTGTTCATCCTCGCGCTGCTGCTGTTCGTGCCGATGTGGCTCGGCAATCATCCGCAGCGCCTGCGCGGGTTTCGCCGACAGCAAGGGCCAGCTTCCGGCGATGCCGATCAGGAAGGCGAGGCCCGCACCGCAGACCAGCGTCGCGCCAACCACGAGCGGATCGGGGGCGAAGCGGAAGTCGAACAGCTCGACCACCACATAATGCGCCGCGACGAGCCCGAGGCCGAGCGCGAGCAGCGCGAGGATCGCGGCGAGCAGCGCATATTCCAGCCCCTGCGCCCCCAGAATCTGGCCGCGTGTCGCGCCGAGCAGTTTCAGGATTACGCTGTCATAGACGCGTCGCTCGCGGCTCGCGGCGATCGCACCGATCAGCACGGCAATGCCGGCCAGGATCGCGATGCTCGCCGCCGCAGCGATCGCCTGGCTCATCTGCGTCAGCAGGCTCGTCACCTGGCTCACCACGTCGCGCACCTGAATCAGCGAGGCCGAGGGGAAGGCGCGGGGGATGCTGCGCGCCAGCGCGGTTTCGGCCTGCGGGCCGACGGCGACGGTCGCCACCATGTTATGCGGCGCCGCGTCGAAGGTGCCGGGCGAAAAGACGAGCGCATAGTTGAGCCCGAAATTGTCCCATTCGACGGTGCGGAAAGAGGCGACCCGCGCCTGCACCTCCACCCCCAGCACATTGACCGACAGCGTATCGCCGATCTTCAGTGCCAGCGATTTGGCGACATCGGCCTCGACGCTGACCAACGGCGGGCCCTTGTAATCCCGGGCCCACCACTGGCCCTGGGTCAAGCTGCTGCCCTTGGGCAGCACGGGGCTGTAGGTGAGGCCGCGGTCGCCGCGCAGCACCCACGCGCCTTCGGGCAGTTCAGCGAGTTCGTCGACGCGCTTGCCGGCAAATTCGGTGACGCTGCCGCGCAGCGCGGGGATCATGTTGATCGCCGCCTTGTCGTCCGCCCCGGTCACCAGCGTGCGGAACGCTGCCGTCCGGTCGCGCGGAATATCGAGGACGAAAAAGCTCGGCGCGCGTTCGGGTACGGTGCGCGCGATTTCGGCGGTGATGCTCGTCTGGATCGCGGCGAGGGTGACGAACAGCGTCAACCCCAGGCCGAGCGCGACGACGAGCGCGCCGGTTGCAGCGCCGGGGCGATGCAGATTGGCGAGCGCAAGGCGCAGCAGCGGTCGCTTCGGGCGCGGCAGCCGGCTCGCGATACGGCGCACCAGCCAGCCGAGCGCGACGAGGATCAGGAGCAGCAGCACCGCCGCCCCGATGAAGCCCAGCGCAAACAGCGGTTCGCGCGCCGTGCCGACCGCGAGGGCGACGATGGCGGCGAAGGCGAGGGCAACGGCGGCCAGCACGCGCTTTTCGATCCGGCCCGCGCCGTCGACCGTCGCGCGGTAGAGGCCCGCGGCCGGAATATGGCGCGTCGCGGCGAGCGGTGGCAGCGCAAAGGCAATCGCGATGAGCAACCCATAGGCCGCGCTGACCGCGAGCGGCAGCGGATAGACGGCCAGTCCCGGCTTGACCGGCAGGACGTCGCCCGCAATCGCGCCGATCGCCGCGGGGGCCAAGGCGCCCGCAATCAACCCGGCGGCAATCGCGGCAGCGGCAACCGCCAATATCTGCAAGCCATAGATACGCAGCACCGCCGCGCTGTCGGCCCCGAGCGACCCCGATCCCCGCGATCACCAGCGCGGCGAGGCCGACGAGCGACAGGAACTGCCCCATGCGTTCGATAAAGCGCCGCGTGCCCGGCGCGCCGTTGCTGCGGTCGGTCACCTCCCAGCCTGCGTCGGGGAAGGCTGCGCTCAGCTTTTTGCCCACGGCCACCGGATCGGCGCCGGCGGGCAGGCGGACGCGATATTTGCTTTCGTAGAGGCTGCCGGGCTGGATCAACTGCGTGGCGGCAAGATCGCCGAGGCCGATGATCGCCACCGGGCCCAGCGTAAAGCCTTCGCCCAGCCGGTCGGGTTCGTCGGCGATGATGCCGTCGATGCGGAAGGATTTGTCGCCGAATTTCACCGCGCCGCCGACCGACAGGTCAAGCCGTGACGCGAGATCCTTGCCGATCCAGATCGCCCCCGGCGGCGGCGGGCCGCGGCGCGCGCCGCTTTCGAGCTGCATCGTACCGTAAAGCGGATAGGCGGCATCGACCGCCTTGAGTTCGGAGAGCAGCGCGCCGCCGCCCGGTGCGTTGGCCATCGCGCGCATCCGCACCGTCGCCGATGTCGCGCCCGCACCGCGCAGCCCGGCGAGCTCGGCCTCGCTCGCCTGCCGCTGCGGCAGGCCGAATTGCAGGTCGCCGCCCAGGATCGTCTGCCCCCGTGACGCCAGTTCGGCGGTGATGCCGCTCGTCAGGCTACCGATGGCCGCGAGCGTCGCGACGCCGAGGAACAGGCACACCGCCAGCAGGCGCAGCCCGCGAATCCGCGCCGCCAGATCGCGCCGCGCGATACGCCACAGGGTGCTGATGGGAAGCATCAGATCCGGTGCTCCCCATTTCCGTTCGTGTCGAGCGAAGTCGAGACACCCATCGATGTTGCGCGTTCATTCGCGGTGTCTCGACTTCGCTCGACACGAACGGGATTGAACTGCGGTTCCATCATCGTTCCTCGATCCGCCCGTCGTGCATCACGACGACGCGGTCGCAATGGTCTGCCAGTTCGGGGTCGTGGGTGATGATCAGCAGCGTCGCGCCGAGCGCCGCGCGCCGCGCGAAGATCAGTTCGATGATCGCATGACCGGTCGCGGTGTCGAGATTGCCGGTGGGTTCGTCGGCGAAGATGATCTGCGGCTCGCTCGCCATCGCGCGCGCGATCGCGACGCGCTGCTGCTCGCCGCCCGAAAGCTGCGCGGGATAATGGGTCAGGCGGTGGCCCAGCCCGACCGCGTCCAGCTCGCGCGCGGCGCGCCCGAACGGGTCGTCGATCCCTGCCAGCTCCAGCGGCACGGCGACATTTTCGAGCGCGGTCATCGTCGGCAACAGGTGAAAGGCTTGCAGGACGATACCGATCCGCCCGCGCCGCGCGCGCGCCAGCGCATCCTCGTCCATCGTTGCAAAATCGAGCCCCGCGACCATAACCGTTCCGCCGCGGGCGCGTTCCAGACCGGCGAGCACCGCCATCAGCGAACTCTTGCCCGATCCCGACGGGCCGAGCAGCGCGACAGAGGTGCCGGCCGCAACTTCCAGGTCGACGCCGCGCAAAATTTCGACGGGGGCCTTGTCGCTCCCCAGCGTCAGCGTCACATTATGGGCGGCAATCGCCATCGTCGGCGCGACGGGCGGTCGGGGGCTGTCGGTCAAGAAAGGACCCTTTGGAAATGAGAACGGCCGGATGGCGCTCTTTCGCCCTATATGGTTTTGCAATCGCGCTTTGCCAACCGCTGGCCGGGTGCGGCTCTGCGGAGGCGCCGGCGGCGCCCGTAGCGGGCAAGAATGATCGGGTCGAAGCGGCGCCGGCGGTGCCCGCCGACGCCCCGCTCGTCATCGCGTTCGGCGACAGCCTCTACGCCGGCTACCAGCTTGGCCCCAGAGAAGGCCTCGCGCCGCAGCTTCAGGCGGCGCTCGCGGCGGACGGCCGCGTGGTGCGCGTCCAGAATGCCGGAGTATCGGGCGATACCACCGCGGCGGGACGGCAGCGGCTGTCCTATGTTCTCGACAATGCGAAGGCGAAACCCGCGCTCGTGCTGCTCGGTCTGGGTGGCAACGACATGCTGCGCGGCATCGGCCCCGACCAGACGCGCGCCAATCTCGACGCGATGCTTGCCGAGCTCAAGCGGCGCGGCATCCCCGTCCTGATGACCGGGATGATGGCGGCGCCCAATCTCGGCAGCGATTATGCGAGCAAGTTCAATCCGATATTTCCCGAACTTGCCGACAAATATGGCGCGAGCCTCTATCCCTTCATCCTCGACAATGTCGTCACCGACAAATCGCTGATGCTCGGCGACAATATGCATCCCAATGCCAAGGGCGTGAAAATCGTCGCCGCATCGCTGGCGCCGCTCGTCGAACAGGCGCTGCCGGCGCCGCGCTAACCCAACAGCTTTTCGGCGCGGGCGCGCCAGTTGGCGGCGAGCTCGACGCTCCAGTCGGGCAGCGGACGCTCCATCAACTCCAACGCGTCGCCTGCGCCGACCGCGCCATCCTCGATGACACGGTAATACCAGCCGCCGCGGCGAGAGGTGACGACGGTGGCGGGCAGCGTCGCGATGCCGAACCGGTGGCCGAGCTTCCAGCACGGCTGGCGGCCCTGGCTGATCTCGACCAGCGCGCTGCCGAGGCGATAGCGGTCGCCGATGCACGCCGCGCTCTCGGTCAGACCCGATGTCGAGATATTCTCGCCGAACGCGCCGGCGTCCTGCAACAGCGCATGGTCGCCGATCGTCTCGGCCCACCAGCCATAATGATCGCGCGGATAATGGTGGATCGCCTTGTCGGGGCCGCCATGGACCGAAAGGTCGGCCTGCTCGTCGCCCGCGATGCCCAGCGCGCCGACCGCGTGCCGGCCTTCGAGCGCGCGCTTGTCGATCGCGCTCGGCTCGCCCTTCGCGCCGAAGCGGCGGGCCTTGCCGGTCAACAGGGCGTCGATCGTGTAGCGCATCGCCCTGCTGTGGCGGCTTCCCGCGCAAAAGAAAAGGGGCGACCCCGCGGGGCCGCCCCTTTCCGTTCTTCTCGCTGACCGAAGGATCAGAAAGCGAAGCCGACGCCAACCGCGAACGCGTCGGTGTCGTCGAAGTTGTTGATGAACTGGTGGCGATATTCGACCTTGCCATAGACGTTCTGGGTCAGCTTGTGCTGATAACCGGCGCCAACATAGGGATCGTCGATCTGGCCGAAGGTGTAGCCGCCGGTCGCGTAGAGCTTGCCGTTCGTGCCAAGGTTGGCGCCCAGGCGCGCACCCGACGAGAACTGGACCTTGGCGCCGTCGATCAGCACCTTGTCGCCCGCGATTTCGACGCCGGCAAAAGCCTTGTCGCCCAGGTTGTAATCATAGCCGCCCGCAACGCCCAGGGTGGCGTCGTCCAGGCCGCTGCCGGTGATGTAACCGCCGCGCACTTCGACATGGCCTTCGCCGTTCTGGGCGAGGGCAGGCGTGGCAACGACAGCCGAGAGGAGAGCGGCAGCAACTGCGAACTTCTTCATTGTCTTTTCCTTTTCTTTGACAGGGGGCGCCCTTTGGGTCGCGTCCCGTGTGCAAAGATGGCGTTCGCACCTGTCGGTTCAATGAACGCATCGTTCAGAAAATGACAATTTTATTACCTGTGTTGTTTTTGCAACACAGCATAGCTATGCAGGCCGGCCTCAGCCCAGCGCCGCCTGCTTCTCTTCGGCGATGCGGTCGAGTTCGGCGCGCGAGGGTTTGGTCGCCGCGCTCTTGAGCTGGCCGCACGCCGCCATGATGTCGCGCCCGCGCGGGGTGCGAATCGGCGCCGAAATTCCGCTTTCGAAGATGATGTTGCTGAACGCGCGCACCCGCTCGGGCGACGAACATTCATAGATCGCGCCGGGCCAGGGGTTGAACGGGATCAGGTTGACCTTCGCCGGCAGCTTGTACTGCTTGATCAGCCGCACCAGCTCGCGCGCATCGGCGTCGCTGTCATTCTTGTCCTTCAGCATCACATATTCGAAGGTGATGCGCCGCGCATTGTTCGCGCCGGGGTAGGCGGCGCAGGCGGCGAGCAGTTCCTCGATGCCGTATTTGCGGTTGAGCGGCACGATCTCGTCGCGGATTTCCTTGTTCACCGCGTGCAGCGAGACGGCGAGATTGACCCCGATTTCCTCGCCCGCGCGCGCCATCATCGGCACCACGCCGCTCGTCGACAGGGTGATGCGCCGCTTCGACAGCGCCAGCCCGTCGCCGTCCATCACGATCTTCAGCGCGCCTTTGACCTCGTCGAAATTATAGAGCGGCTCGCCCATCCCCATCATCACGATATTGGTCAGCATACGGCCGTCCGCGGTATAATGGCCCGCGTCGTCATCCTCGTCGTCGACGTCGGCGGTTGATGCCATCGTGCCCTTCGGCCATTCGCCCAGCGCATCGCGCGCCAGCAGCACCTGGCCGACGATCTCGCCGGCGGTCAGGTTGCGGACGAGCCGCATCGTGCCGGTGTGGCAGAAACGGCAGTTCAGGGTGCAGCCGACCTGGCTGGACACGCACAGCGTTCCCCGATCGGCGTCGGGGATGAACACCATCTCATATTCCTGGCCGTCCGCCGCCGCGAGCAGCCATTTGCGGGTGCCGTCGGTCGACACCTGCGCGGTGACGACGGTCGGGCGGCCGACGATGAAGCGTTCGGTGAGCCACGGGCGCATCGCCTTGGCGATGTCGGTCATCGCGTCGAATTCGGTGACGCCGCGATGATAGATCCAGTGCCAGATCTGCTTGGAGCGCAGCTTCGCCGCCTTGGCGTCGAGCCCCGCCTCCTCGAGCGCGGAACGGATGCCCTCGCGCGTCAGTCCGACAAGGTCGACGCGGTTGCCGCCGCGCAGAGGAACGGTGCCCGTCGTAACGGGATCGATATGGCCGGGGATCTGCATGATGCGCGGCCCTATAGTCGCGATGCGCGCTTTGCGCAATTGCGCGCGTCAGCGTGGCCCTTCACGCGCCGTGATAGGTTTCCATCGCGTCTTCGAAATCCTCGAGCGTCCCGACATGCTCCAGCGGCGGTTCGCCGGGGGCGGCGGGAAAGATCGCGTCGATCCGGCGGCGCAGCGTGTCGTCGAACGCGGCATGGTTCGAAATACGCGCGTTGCTGCTGACCGTCAGCTCGGTGCGGATCGCGCCCTTGATGCGCTCCAGCCCCTCGGGGCTCAGCACCCCGCTGTTCAGCAATTCCTCGCAAAGCTGGATCAATCCGACCGTCGTCGCATGGGCACGCAGCCCGATGAAATCCAGCGCCCGGTGCCGCTCGCGTGCGGCGGCATCGCATCTGCCAATGGCATTCATTGGCCCATCTCCTCATCCCACTAACCTCGCCGTCGGGCGCGCCTCTGTCGGGCGTCGTCCTTTCGGGCCGGTCGATCATGCGCGCCGGACGCCGCCTCGGCAAGAGCCGATGTGGCGTCCGGCGCATCATTTCGGGATGAACGCGCTGCCGGTGATCGGAAGGCGGCGATCAGAGGGTGGCGAGGAACGCCAGCCGTTCGGCTACAGTCAGTTCGGTCCGCACCGCGGGCGGCGCCAGCTCGATCACCTCGACCCGGCCGGCAAGCTGGACGCGCAGCGCCTGCGTATAGCTGTGCAGCGCCGCCTTGGTCGCCGAATAGGTCGGCGCCTTGGGCAGCGGAACAAAGGCCAGCCCGGAGGTTACGTTGACGATCGCGCCGTCGCCGCGCGCGACGAGATGGTCGATCAGCGCATCGGTCAGCCGGATCGGGCCGAGCAGGTTGGTGACGACCGTCGCTTCGGCGTCGCTCAGATCGCGCTCGCCGTCCAGCGCCTCGTACATCATCACCCCGGCATTGTTCACCAGGACGTTGAGATCGGGGAAGCGCTGCACGATATCGGCGGCAAAGGCGGCGATCGCGTCGGCGTCGGTCACGTCGAGCGGCGCCGCGTGCATATTGGCCCGGCCCGCGATCGCGGCGTCCAGCTTGGCGCTATTGCGTCCGGTCACGATCACCACATTGCCGGCATCGTGCCAACGCTGCGCGAGCGCCAGACCGATGCCCGATCCGCCGCCGGTGACCAGGATGGTGTTGCCTGTCGTTTTCATCGATTGTCCTTCGTTTCGGGGTTGGGGAGGCGGCCAATTTATGCCAATACTCTCCAATGGAAAGTAGGCACCTGAAAGTGCTATACTTACGCGATGGAGAGAATTGGGGTTTCCGCCATGTCCATGATGAAAAATTCCACCGCGGCCGCCTATCCCACGCCCGATCCGCGCGTCGAGATGCTGGTCAACGAGTTGATCGGCCGAGTCGCCGACAAATGGACGCTGCTCGTGCTCGAGGAATTGGAAGAGCATGGCACCTGCCGCTTCACCCGGCTGGCGCAGCTCGTGCCGGGGATCAGCCAGAAGATGCTGACCCAGACGCTGCGCGCGATGGAGCGCGACGGGCTCGTCCGCCGCACCGTCTATCCGGTGGTGCCGCCGAAGGTCGAATATGCGCTGACCGATCTCGGCCACAGCCTGGGCGAAGCCTTTTGCGGCGTGTGGCATTGGGCCGAAGCGCATCTCGCCGCGGTCGAAGCGGCGCGCAGCGCCTTCGACGCCCGCACCTGACCGCGGCGGCGGCGCGCTGCGCGCTTATTTGGCACCTATTTGGCGAGCGTCACCTGGATCGGTTCGCCGCGCGTTGCGGCGCTGGCGATGACGCGTTCGGCGTCGGCTGATGCCTGTCGCATCGTGTCGCGGCGGCACTGCTGGACGTCATTCTTGCCTTCCAGATCATAGTCGGGCGCGCTGCCGCACACCGCGACGACCGCCTGCCAGATGCGGCGCTCGAGCCTATGGGCGCCGCGTGCGCTGCCAAGGTCGAGGTCCGAATGGACAACCGTCACGCTGCGCGGTGCGGGCGCCGGTTCGGCATGGACGGGCAGGGCGGATGCCGCCGCGGCGAGCGCGGCAAGGGTCAACATCATCTTCATCTTGTTTCTCCGTCGACCGGCGGGTTGGGGAGGGGAGGAAGCCGGTAAGGCCAAGATAGGCCGGCGCGCCGCGCCGCAGGAGCAACGATGTTGCGCGATCATTCTGCATAATTGCAGAATGAAGCGGGGGCGATTATTCCCCACAAGACGCCATGTTCGACTGGAACGACCTTAAATATTTCCTCGCGGTCGCCGAAAGCGGCAGCACGCTTGCGGCGGCGCAGGCGCTGCGCGTCAGCCAGACGACGGTGGCGCGCCGCATCGCCGCGCTGGAAGCGGCGACGGGCGTCACGCTCTTCGAACGACGGCAGGCCGGCTATGCGCTGACCCCAGTCGGCGAAGCGATGCTGGCGAGCGCCGCCGGGGTCCGCGATGCGGCGCTGCGGTTCGAGGAAGGCGCGGGCGCCCGCTCGCGCGATGCCGGCGGCATGGTCAGCATCACGGCGATGGAGATTTTCGCCGTCACCCTGTTGCCGCCGATCCTGCGCGACCTGCGCGCGGCGCATCCCGGCATCCATATCCATCTCGACACCTCGGACGAACCGCGCGACCTTGGCGCGGGGCAGGCCGACATCGCGATCCGCAGCAGCAAGCAACCGGCGGGTGCGGGGTTGGTCGGGCGGCGGATCGCCGACAATCCATGGACGCTCTACAGCAGCCGCGCCTACGCCGATCTGCACGGCATTCCGCACAGCCGCGAACAGCTAGCAATGCACCCCTTCATCGGTGGCGGCGGCCCGGTCTGGGAGCCTTATCGGGCGTGGCTTCGCCAGTACCTTCCCAGTTTCCTGGCCGACCGCGAACCCGACCTTATCCGCTGTATCCCGCCGCGCGACGATGACACGACCGGCCTGTGGCTGCTCACCCACGAACGCCTGCGCCACGTACCCCGCATCCGCGTCGTCCTCGATTTTCTGGCGGGCGCGCTGACCCGGCTGGCGCGGGAATAGGTGGGTTCGATCCTGTCGAAATACCGCTTTCCTAATATGTTTGCGCGTGGTTCAAATGGAACGGAAGACGGGGTGATGCCGTGATTGGCAATGATTGGCCGGGAGGGGGTATTTGGCAAGATCGCAGGATTCCGGCAATGCTGCTGCGCCATTCGATGGGCTGCTGAAGGCACGCAAGCAACTCGGCGACACCGCTTTCGAGGAATGGCTTTATACGCCTGAAGAAGATTGGGGACCGGCGGAAGAAACCGAGCAGCAGGCGCTCGAGGCTGAATGGGCCGAGGACGATCTGAAACTTCGGATGAAGACCGCCGGTTATATTTCCATACCGGCGGGCTTCATTGGCGTGGGGGTTCTTTCTCTCTTCACCACATCATGGGGCGCCCAGATTCCCTTTATGTGGGCGGTCATCAACCTTCCGCTTCTCACGCTTGCCGTGATTACTTGGCGGCGACGCGAACTGCGCCTTGGGCTCAAACGCCCAGTCAAGGGCCGCAAGGCTCGCATCCTGGCGGTTATTCTGGTGCTGTTCTCCTTCCTGTCTTTCGTGCTGGACTGGGTGCCGGCCATGATGCGCGGGTGAAGCCATGTCTTGGGAATGTCGTGATCGGCCTTTTTCGCCGTCAGCGCGATTCCGAGTGAAGTTGCCCAGAAAATCGCCACTTTCCCGAGCCGCCTCAGCGAAAGCTCGCGCACCCCAAGGCTGCCGCGTCGATCGCCGTCGCGGCGCCGCGCAGGCGATAGGTGTCGGCAATCGCGCCGCCGGTCGTCGACCGGCTCTCTACGCTCATGCTCGGCGCTGCGCGCATCGCGGCGATGATCGCGGCGTCCATGCGGGCATCGCTGGCCCAGCCGTGGACGCCATTGCCGGTCAGCACGAAGCGGTGGCTGCCGACGGTCAGCCGCAATTCGCTCTGCGGTGCGCGCGGCTTCGACAGGCGGATATAGAATTGACCGCGGATGCGCGCCTTGGGCCAATATCCGATGCTGGCATAGGCTTTTTCCTGCGCCCGCCCGATCATCGCGGCGGGGCTGGCGATCGCGTAGCAGCGGGGGGTCGCCGGATCTCGGAAGGCGCCCCAGCCATCGAAGATGCCGAGCGCGGTCGGCGCCGCCCAAGCGAAGGCGGGCAGGCCGATGCACAGCAATAGAATTCTCCCGCAGAACACAGGATGGCGGATAAGAATGAAAGCGACGATTGAACGCGCAGTGCTTCTGAAGAGCCTCGGCCACGTCCAGTCGGTGGTCGAACGGCGCAACACGATTCCGATCCTGTCGAACGTCCTGATCGAAGCCGATGCGAGCGGTCAGCTCAAGCTGATGGCGACCGACCTTGATCTGCAGGTCGTCGAAACCGTTGCGGCAAAGGTCGAAACGCCGGGTACCACGACCGTCTCGGCGCACACCCTGTTCGAAATCGCGCGCAAGCTGCCCGAAGGCGCCGAGGTCAGCCTCGCCGCCGCCGAAGGCAAGATGCAGGTCAAGGCCGGCCGCTCGAACTTCAATCTGCCGACGCTGCCGCGCGACGACTTCCCGGTGATCGCCGAGGGCGATTTGCCGACCAGCTTCGAACTGCCGGTCGCCGAACTCATCCAGATCATCGACAAGACGCGCTTCGCCATCTCGACCGAAGAAACGCGCTACTATCTCAACGGCATTTTCCTGCACGTCGCCGAAGATTCGACCGGTCCGGTGCTCAAGGCCGCGGCGACCGACGGTCACCGTCTCGCGCGCTATACGGTGACGCGTCCCGAGGGCGCTGCGGGCATGCCCGACGTTATCGTGCCGCGCAAGTGCGTCGGCGAAATCCGCAAGCTGCTCGACGAGGCCGAAGGCAATGTCGAAATCAGCCTGTCGGCGTCGAAGATCCGCTTCCAGCTCGGCAATGCCGTGCTGACCTCGAAGCTGATCGACGGCACCTTCCCCGATTATAGCCGCGTCATCCCGACCGCGAACGACAAGCTCCTGAAGGTCGATCCCAAGAGCCTGTTCCAGGGCGTCGATCGCGTCTCGACCATCGCCAGCGAAAAGACGCGCGCGGTGAAGGTCGGGCTCGACAAGGATCGCATCACGCTCAGCGTCACCAGCCCCGAAAACGGCACCGCGGCCGAAGAACTTCCCGCCGGCTACGACGCCGACGCGATGGAGATCGGCTTCAACGCCCGCTATCTCAGCGATATCCTGGGCCAGGTCGACGGCGACAGCGTCGAACTCCACCTCGCTGACGCCAATGCGCCGACGCTGATCCGCGAAAGCGAAAAGAGCCCGGCGCTCTACGTGCTCATGCCGATGCGGGTGTAAGCTTCGCGTCCGACTATTTCGTCATTGCGAGCGCAGCGAAGCAATCTCCAGCTTTCGATCTGGAGATTGCTTCGCTGCGCTCGCAATGACGCTTGATCTGGCGGAACAGCCCGCCTTCGCGACCCGCCAGATAATCCCGCCGGTATCGTCGGCGACCAGCGCGCTGCCGTCCTTGGCGACCTTGACATCGGCCGGGCGGCCGCGGGTCGTCTTGCCGTCCTTGGCGACGAACTGGTCGAGCAGGGTGACGGGCAGGGCGTCGAGCGGCTTGCCATTGTCGCCGAACTTGACGAACACGACGTCATATCCCGACACCGGATCGCGGTTCCACGACCCGTGCAGCGCGATCAGCGCCCCGTTCGCCCAGCGGTCGCCAAGGTCCAGACCGTTGGTGAAGGTCATGCCCAGCGGCGCGACATGGGCGCCCAGCGCATATTGCGGCCGCTTGACATATTGCCGCCGGTCCTCGGCTTCGGGGGCAACCCGCGGATCGGTGAAACCGCCCCAATAATACCAGGGCCAACCGAAGAAATCGCCCTCGTCGACGTCGGTCAGATAGTCGGGAACGAGGTCCGACCCCAGCATGTCCCGCTCGTTGACCACGGTCCACAGCGTGTTGCTGCCCGGATAGAAGGCCAGGCCGACGGGATTGCGGATACCGGCGGCGTAGGTGCGCATATATTTATTCTCGGGCCGCACCTCCAGAATACGGGCGCGGCGAACCTCGTTGCCCATGCCCTTTTCACCGATGTTCGAATCGGCGCCGACGCCAATGTAGAGCCAGCCGTTGGGCGCCGCGACCAGGCTCTTCGTCCAGTGGCGGTTGGTGCCTTGGGCGGGCAGATCGACGATCTTGGTCGGCTTGCCGGCCATCGCGGTCGCGCCCTCGACAAACGGAAAGGCGAGCAGCGCGTCAGTGTCGGCGATGTAGAGCGTCTTGCCAACGAGCGCCATGCCATAGGGCGAGTTCAGTCCGGTGATATAGGCGGTCTTCACTTCCGCCTTGCCGTCGCCATTGGCGTCGCGGAGCAGGGTGATGCGATTGGCCGAGGGGCCGCCGGCGCCCGCCTTGCCCATCAGTGACTTCATCACCTTGCCTTCGATGCCGCTGTCCTTGCGCGGGGGGCTCTGCGCCTCGGCGACCAGCACATCGCCATTGGGCAGCACGAGCATCGAACGCGGATGGTCAAGCCCTTCGGCAAAGCGCGCGACGGTCAATCCCGCCGCGGCCCGAGGCGCTTCGCCGTCCGGCCAGCCCGTGGCTTCGAGCACCTTCATCGTCGGAAATTGTTCGGGGCGCTGCGATGCCATCACCGGCACCCGGCCGCTGAGTTCGGCGGTCGAAAAGCGCGCAATGTCGGGACGTGACGCGACGTAAAAGGCGATCCCGCCCACGACGATCAACACGACAAGGGCGATGGCGACATATTTCAGGATCTTGCGCATGGCCCCTGCTTACACGCGCAGTGCCGCGCGGCAAAGAGGCGAAAGGCGAAGGCTATGGTTAAGCGCCAAGCCGCTTGCATTAACCTTACCCGATTGTTCATCACGGTTGGGAACGGCGCGGTCAGGCGTGCGCGCTAGGGGAGTGTTTCGAGGCAACGGACGGGGACTCCATGCAGCTTCCAGCACCATTTCTTGCCGACCGCGGTGCGGTCGACGATGCGTACGCGCTGATGACCGAGCATGGCGAGGAAGCCGGCTTCGCGGCGGCCGCGCGCGCCGAACAATATCGGGTGCTCGGCAACCACGTCCATTTCGCGCGCTGGCGGCAGATCGAACGGCTGATCACCTATCTGTCGATCGATGCCGCGCTCGATACGGTGCACTGACGCCTAAAGCCGCAACCCCGCCGTTTCGGGCAGGCCCGCCATGATGTTGAGGTTCTGTACGCAAGCGCCGCTCGCGCCCTTGCCCAGATTGTCGAGCCGCGCGACGAGCCGCGCGTGGCTGCCGTCGGCATTGCCGAAGACGAACAATGCAATGCGATCGTCGCCTTGGTCCGATGCGCGCAGCAGCATTTCGCCGTCCGCGGGGGCGTCGCCCATCACGACGATCGGGCTTGCCGCATAATAGTCGGCCAGCGCCGCGCGGAGTTCGTCGACCGTCGCGGCGCCCGACATCGCGCCAAGCGGCAAAGGCACCTCGACCACCATTCCGCGATGCGCCGGAACGACGGCGGGTGAGAAAAGCGGGGCGATCGTCAGACCGCAGCGCGCCTGCATTTCGGGTACATGCTTGTGTCCCAGCAAGAGCGCATAGCCGCGCCACGCTATGTCGGGGTCGGCCTTGAAGCGTTCGATGAGGCTCTTGCCGCCGCCCGAATAGCCGCTGACGGCGTGGCAGCTATAGGGCCAGTCGGCGGGGAGAAGGCCGTCGCGGACCAGCGGCGCGACGAGCGCGATGAAGCCCGTCGAATAGCAGCCGGGATTGCTGACGCGCATCGCTTCGGCCACCGTGCCATGGCCGACGACCTCCGGAAAGCCATAGACCCAGCCGGGCGTGACGCGGTGCGCGGTCGACGCGTCGATGACGCGCGTGCGGTCATTGTCGATCATCGCCACCGCTTCGCGCGCCGCATCGTCGGGCAGGCAGAGGATGACGAAATCGGCGGCGTTCAGCGCTTCGCGCCGCGCGCCCGCATCCTTGCGCCGCGCCTCGTCGAGCTGGAGCAGCGAAAATTCCTGGCGCCCGGCCAGCCGGTCGGCGATTTCAAGCCCGGTGGTGCCGGCGGCACCATCGATAAACACGCTCGTCATGGCTCAGCGCGGCCGCTTGCAGCCGGTGACGGCTGGCTCATGCCCCTTGCCCGCCGACCGCGCCACGACGTCGGCGAGTGGTTCGGCCCTGACCGCCATCCAGCGGCGGCTCGAGTGGATGATCGTGTCGGCGTCGGCCATGATCCCGACATGACCGGGGAAGAAGATGAGGTCGCCGCGCTGCAAATCGCCCTGGGCGACATCCTTGTCGGCACCGAGCGCAGCGAGTTGCAGATCGCTGTCGCGCGGAAGCTGCACCCCCGCCGCCGCCCAAGCGAGCTGGACGAGCCCAGAACAATCGATGCCCCGCTTCGTGCGGCCGCCGAACAGATAGGGCGCCCCGATCATCGCTTCGGCGACCACCGCGGCATCGGCAACCTGGCTGTCTGCATCGACCAGAGCGCCTAGCGGGAGGTAGCCGTGCGCTGTCGCGAGCCACTCGCCGGCAATTTCGCCCATTACGAGCGCGCCCATCGGCAGCACCGCCGAACCGCCGCTCGCGGCATCGGGGGCGGAGTGGAAGATGGCCTCGGTCGCGGCGACGCGGTGCGTCGGCGCAATCGGCGCGCCGAGCGCATCGGCGGCGAGATAGCCGACATAATGATCGGCCAGACTATAACCCCAGGCCCAGCCGCCGGTCAGGTCGAGCAGCGCGAAACCCTCGCCATAGAGGAGTTCGCTCGTCTGTTCGGCATCGGGCGACGGCGTGCCACGCAGCACGGCGGCGGGCAGGACGCTGCTCATCATCATCGGCGCCGCATAATGCGGTGCGAAATACTTGCCCGCGACCGCGATGTCGGCAAGGTCGGGACGGATCGCGACCATGCGCGGATCATAGCTTTGCGAGGTGCCTGCGAGCCCGAAGCGGTCGCGGCCCGCGCCGGCGACGCCGGGGCGCCCCATCCGCACGCGATTGGTCGCTAGATTGTCACCACTGTCAGCGTTCACTGGCTATCCTGTTTTCCGGTCGATCCGCCCACGGCGGACAATCGCGCGCCATTAGCGCAGCGCACGGCGCTTTATCAAGGATGTTCAACCTTTGGCGCGCCGGTCGTAGCGCGCCTGCAACATCGCCCAGGCCGCGCGCAGCCCCAGCGCCGCGCCACCCTTCGGCCGCCCGGGCTTCGCAGAAGGCCGCCACGCGAAGGTGTGGAAATGCGCCCAGGCGGCGCCGTCGGGTACGAAGCGCTTGAGAAACAAGGCCGCCGTGATCGAACCAGCAAACGAAGAGGAACCCGCATTGCCAAGATCGGCGATATCGGTTTCGAGCAGATCGGCGTAGCCGTCCCACAGCGGCATGCGCCAGAGGGGATCGTCGCGATCGATGCCGCCGGCGAGCAGATCGTCGGCGAGCGCATCTTCATTGGCATAGAGCGCGGGCAGGTCGGGGCCGAGTGCGACCCGCGCCGCGCCGGTCAGCGTCGCAAAGTCGACAAGCAGTTCGGGCGCTTCCTCGCCCGCCTTGGTCAGCGCGTCGCCGAGGACAAGGCGGCCCTCCGCATCGGTGTTGCCGATTTCGACCGTCAGCCCCTTGCGGCTCTTCAGCACATCGCCGGGCCGGAAGGCATCGCCCGAGATGGCGTTTTCGGCCGCGGCAACCAGACAGTGAAGGCGCACCGGCAGGCCGCTTTCCATAATGAGCTGCGCCAGAGCGAGCGCATGCGCAGCGCCGCCCATATCCTTTTTCATCAACCGCATGCCCGATGCGGGTTTGATGTCGAGCCCGCCGCTGTCGAAGCTGATCCCCTTGCCGACCAGCGCAACGCGCGGGTGATCCGCCTTGCCCCAGTGAATTTCGATCAGTCGCGGCGCATGATGTTTCGCCGCGGCGCGCCCGACGGCGTGGATCATCGGATATCCCTGCTCGAGCGCTTCGCCCTTGGTTACGGTCAGCTTGCCGCCATGCGCTTTGGCGATCCGTTCGGCCACCTTTTCAAGCTCGGCGGGCCCCATGTCGGCACCGGGCGTGTTGACCAGATCGCGGACGAGCGCCGTTGCACGCATTTCGGCCACCATCGGCGCAATTGCGCCGACATCGGCGGTCAAAAGCACGCGCGGGCCGCTGCCTGCCTCTTCCTTGCTGCGATAGGCGTCGAAGCGATACTGACCGCTCATCCAGCCGAACAGCGCCTTGCCGGGCTGGCGTCCGTCGAGCCGGTAGCGCCCCTCGGGCAAGAGTGGCGCGATTTTGGCGAGACACCAGGCCGACAGATTGTCGACATTGGCGACCGCGGTGACGACCGACCAGCTTTCGGCGTCGTCGCCCGGAAGGATGGCGTGAGCATAGCCGTCAGGCTTGTAGCGCATGGCCGCAAGCGCGGCGCGTTCGCGCGCGCTGCGGCTCTTCAGCCAGTCGTCATAGCTCTTCTTGTCGACAAGGTGGATGGTGCGTGCATCCTGCCCCTTGTCGGGCTGGATCAGGTCGGAATAATCGGTCATGCAAATTCTGCTAGGCTTCCCCGGAAACTTTGTCGATTCCCCGCGTTGGAGCTGTCATGACAAGCAAAAGCCTTCCGATCGTCCTGATCGCCGCCACCCTGTGTTCCGCCTGCTCGAAGGAGCCCGAACCGACCCCGGCCGAAAAGGTCGCGGCGGCTTCGCGCGGATAGCTATAAGCGAATTCGATGAGGTCGCTGCTTTCCTTGACGTCCAAGGCGGTCGCGGCCTTCGC
>LUMV01000171.1_pt1 | contig 19951 bp, 32 predicted proteins | sample 729731 | NCBI WGS metagenome assembly LUMV01 (sample SAMN03860301, study PRJNA289734) | marine metagenome | biome: seawater column; feature: ocean; material: water; isolation source: Red Sea water column Station 192 - depth 200m | place: Saudi Arabia: Red Sea | collected 2011-10-15 | depth 200 m
CCTAAGGATCCTCGAGGAACTATTGAATCAATAATTGCAGATTCAGAATTTATGACAAAAGACAGTGAGTTTACAAAAAGATTTGCAAAAACAAGTACCTATCAAGATATTTATGAAAATAAGGTTGCAAGTTCATTAATAGCATCTAAGAGTATTGGTAATTTGTATACTGCATCATTATATTTAGGATTTAGAAGTTGCTTAGAATTTGAATTCCAGAAAGGAGTTAATTTGGAAGGAAAGCGTTTTGGATTTGCATCGTATGGAAGCGGAAGTAGTGCAATGGTCTTCAGTGGAGTCATAAAACCAGAACATTTACCAATCGTAAAGGAAATGAATTTAGAAACAGAGATTGGAGAAAGACAAAAACTTAGCTTGGAAGATTATGAAGAATTGCATGAAAACAAATTAGAGCCAAACCAATCATTACTTAATGCAAGAAAAGAATTTGTTTTAGAACATGTTGAAAATATCTCCTCAGACAAAAGAGGAGAAAGAAGATACGCATTTGTTGAATAAATGAGTGAAAGTTCACCCATCAAAGATGCATTGTATGCAGAAATTGATAGAATTGGTCAAGATAAAATTAATGAATTATTACTAAAAAAAGAATTTTCAGTAATATTTGAGAATGTGTTTGATAAAGCCATCAACAAAATTAATGAAGATATAGATGAAGATGAAAAATTTGGAACGTTAGCAGAAAGTATCACACATTATCTTTTTACAGAAATGCTCATACCCAGTCAACGAAAAATTTCATATGAAAATGTTGAATTAGATTTAGTTATACCAAATACATTAGAATTAAAGAAGAATCCACAGAATGTGATAGTTTTATTATTCATGAAAACATCAAATGTGATTAAAATCCAAAATAAAATTTCAGAGATTAAAACAATTCAAGAAAAAGATGATAACATATGGGTAATTTCAAAGCGTTTGTTAGAAATTCCACAGAGGTCTTATACGACAGATAAAATCTCATTCGGGAATTTTTTGAGAGATACACAAAGTTTTATTCAAACAAAGAATATGAATAAATTAAATATTTTCAAGACCGAGATGTGATAGATCAACAAAGTTTTGAAAATTTTCAACGTATGAATCAAGATTAAAAGGTGTGGAATAAGGAATTGCACCAAAGACTTTCTGGCCTGTCAATCGAGAAATTTGCTGACGAAGACTAGACAACTCATACCCATCAGAAACATTTTGATTTATTAAAAATCCATTAAAATTGAGATTTTTTTGTCGAGAATGTTCAAATGTCAACATAAGGTGATTAACACTACCGATTTTAGAACCAGTGACAATTATGGAATTTAATTTTAATTCAGAAATCAAATCAGACACAAAATAATTTTGCATAATAGGAGTCATAATACCACCTATCCCTTCAACAATTACAAGATCATGTTTGGATTCAAGTTCATTGTATGCATCAACGACTTTAGAAATATCTATTTCTCTATTTAATTTCATACATGCCTCATAAGGGGAAGTGGGTATTTCAAAAAAATATGGATTTATCAAATCTACAGAATCATGCACTCCAGAATATTTGGTAAGAATTTCAACATCTTCGGAAATAAAATCTTCAGTTGGTTTGTAACCTGAAGCAAAGGGCTTCATTACGCCTACGTCAATATTTTTTTTTGAAAGATGATTTACAATTCCCGCAGTAACACATGTTTTTCCAACATCGGTATCAGTGCCAGTAACAAATATAGAATTCATGCTAATTTCCCAGATAGCGATTTGATTGTTTTAATCGTACCATCAATTAAGAAATTTAGATCTTTTTGAGATATTGCAAGAGGAGGAACTAACATGATAATATTTCCCAATGTTCGGAAATAAATTTGGTTTTTTCTTCCTTCTTCAAAGACGACTTTATTGATTGAGTGTGAAAAAGAGACAGGTTTATTGGATTTTTTATCACGTACAAGTTCAATTCCCATAACCATGCCCTTATGACGAATGTCCCCCACCAGTTCAAGATTAGATATCTCGTCAATTCTAGATTCAAAAAGTTTTGAAGTTTTTTGTATCTTGTTAATTAGATCAAATTTCTCATACATTTCTAAATTTTTTAGAGATAATGCAGCAGCAGTTGGATTTCCAGTGTAAGTGTGACCATGAAATAGATGTTTCATGTCTGAAAATTCACCAAGAAAGGATTCTGTAATTTTCTTTGTAGTTAATGTTGCTGCAAAAGTTTGATAGCCACCAGTTAGCATTTTACCAAATGAGACAATATCAGGGATAGAATTCTGTTTTTTATATTCAATCATAGAACCCAACCTACCAAATCCGGTTGCTATTTCATCAAGAACAAAAAGTACGTTATTTTTCTTACATATTTTGGATATCTGATTTTGATAATTTTTTGGATATATTATAACACCCCCTGCCATTTGTGCACCACTTTCCATGACAAAAGCAGCAATAGAATCATCTTTTTCAAGTTTTTCTTCAATTTTTGCCACACATTGCTGTCGATATTCATCGGCCGACATTTTTTTGGGAATTCTAAAACATTTTGGGACAGGAAATTGTAATGTAGAAAATAGTTTAGACCGAAATTTCGAGAAGAATTCTGGAACATATCCTACAGACATGGCACCAAAAGTATCTCCATGGTAACCATTTTCCAAAGTAGCAATGTTTGTTTTTTTATTTTCTCCGATATTGCGCCAGTATTGTAATGCAATTTTCAATGCAATTTCCATTGCAGTTGAACCATTATCTGAAAAAAAAGTTGAATGCATTTTTGGATTTAATTTAATGAGTTTTTTTGATAATTTTTCAGCTGAGGGGTGAGTAAGATTAAACAAAGGACTGTGTTGGAGGATCTTGGTTTGTTTAATTATTTCAGAAACTAATTCAGTCTTTGAGTGTCCCCATACATTACACCACATGCTAGCCACGCCATCAAGCATTTTTCCACCTTTGGAATCATAAAGCCACATACCTTTAGCAGAAACAATTTCTGGAAAATTTTTCCATTCAGACATTTGAGTATTAGGATGCCATACGGAGCTGTCTGTTTTCATATCTGTCATCATTTTTACGACTAAATAATGGTTAACCATAAAATTAGTATAGGTTAACGCTTATTTACCGAATTTTTTACTTTGGAATATGGAAAACGAGACGAAATTAATCCAAAATTGTAAAGAAATAGTACTCAGAAATCAAAATCTTGATGAAGATATGGTAAACAGACTATTCAACGTGAATGATAAAATTCTCAGTCAATTATCGGATGCTGCAAATGAAATTACTCGTACATTTCAAGGATCAAAAATAGATGTAGAGCAGTTAGCAAATATTAAAAAAAATTATTGTAGTGAAGATTGTACATTTTGTAGTCAATCTGCATTTTTTGATACAGGTATTGACAAATACCAGTTAATGTCTGCCGAAGAAGTAGTCAGACAAGCTACAGATGCAAAAAAAGCAGGAGCACATTCATACTGCCTAGTAGCAGCATGGAGAGAGCCATCAAAAGAAGATTTTGAAAAAGTTTGTCACATAATTGAGGAAGTTAATGAAAAAGTTGGAATATCGATAGAATGTAGTTTAGGATTCCTAACTATAGAACAGGCAACAAAATTAAAAGAATTAGGAGTCATAAGATATAATCATAATTTAGAAACAGCAGAATCAAAATTCCCTGAAATCTGTACAACACATACATACCAAGATAGAATTGATACACTTCATACAGCAAGAAATGCAGGATTGGAGTTGTGTACAGGAGGAATTATAGGAATGGGAGAAACTAGAGCACAAAGAGAAGAATTAGTTCAAGCAATATCTAAATTGAATCCTGAAGAAGTTACAGTAAATTTACTAGTTCCATTTCCAGGAACGCCATTAGAGCTTCAAACACCATTGAGTTTAGAAGAGATTCTTAGAACATTTGCAGTTTTAAGATTCTTACTTCCAAAAAGCATTATTAAAATTTCAGGAGGAAGAGAAGTTAATCTCAATGATGATGGAAAAGAATTGCTCTTGAGTGGTGCTAATGGAATTATTAGTGCAGGATATCTTACATTAGATGGAAATTCCATGCAAAAAGATGTAAAAATGATTAAAGAGATTGATCTTGAAGCCTAAATTTGGCACAGTTGAAAAAAAGATTAACGTAATTAAAAAAAACAATCTATTACGTAATCTTCAAGATAGTAGAGTTGAGAAACAGCATATTTTTCAGAATGGAAAAAAACTTCTAAATTTTTCATCAAATGATTATCTAGGAATAAAACCAGGGGCGATAAAGCATACACAATTTCAATCAAGTTCCAGACTTGTTTCGGGAAATGACATTAGTTTTTCAATTCTAGAAAAGAAACTCTCAAAACATAAATCTCAAGAAAAAACAATAATCTTTCCAACAGGATACATGGCAAACATCGGAGCAATTTCATCGATTGCAGATAAGAATAGTACAATATTCAGTGACGAATTAAATCATGCAAGTATTGTGGAGGCATGCAAATTATCTAATGCAAAAATAAAAATTTTCAAACATAATGATATTGAAGATTTAGAAAGAAAGGTTCAACGTACAAACGGCAAAAAAATAATCATCACAGAAGGAGTATTCAGTATGGATGGGGATTGGTCTCAACTAGATCAGATATCCGAAGTAGCAGAAAAGCATGATATTATAACAATTTTAGATGATGCACATGGAGATTTTGTTCTAGGACAAGATGGAAAGGGCACTTCAAATTTTTTTAATGTTGAAAAAAAAGTTGATTTGTACATAAGTAGTCTTAGTAAAGGACTAGGAAGTTTTGGAGGATATGCATCGGGTAAAAAAAGTCTAATTGATTTGTGTGTTAATACATCAAAGACTTTCATATACACATCGGCATTACCTGCATCCATCAATCAATATTCACTTAAACGATTAGAATCAGATAGAGAATCTTACAGGAAAATATTATGGAAAAAAATTAATTTATTCCATAGAAGATTAGAAGAGATTGAATTTTCAACAAAATCTACAAGTCAGATAATTCCAATAATTATTGGAAAAGAGAAAACTGCTGTTGAATTTTCAAAATTTTTAAGAAAAAATGGAATATTTGCTCAAGCAATTAGATATCCCACAGTAAAAAGAGAAGAAGCGCGAATTAGAATTTCAGTTACAGGATGGTTATCAGAAAATGAAATAGAGTATTCAATACAAATTTTAGAAAAAGCTAAAAAAAAGTTTAATCTGAAATAATTAACGCATCATATCAAAGCCGCCAATCATAGGAGAGCCAGCAATAAATGCACCAACAATTATCACACCAAGAACTCCAATAACGACATAAAATCGTGAATTCATATCAAAAACTAATGGTTCTAGAATAAAAACTCACTGTGCTACGATTTTATAAAATTAAGATAAATTAGTTATGTGGGAGAAGTTTCAATAGTTATTGCATTTTTAGCAGGAATTGGTTCATTTTTTGCACCATGCATACTGCCAATGGTTCCCGCATTTTTAGCATATATTTCAGGAACGACATTATCAGAAGCCAAAACAAGAAACAATGTAATCTCCATAAACAAATCAAATGTTTTGCTTAATTCCATATTTTTTGTATTAGGGTTTTCAGTAGTGTTTTCTGCATTAGGTGTGGCAATAAATTCAATATTTTCGGAGAGTGCAAATGAAATTATCACAGAGTTTAACCAAATTGGAGGAATAATCATCATTGGTTTTGGAATATACATGATTTTAACTCATAAAATCCGAGTCCTTAATGTAGAAAAGAAGATATTTCCAAAAAGTGTAGGAGCTAGATTTCCAATATCGTTTTTGTTTGGAATGGCATTTGCTGCAGGCTGGACACCGTGTGTAGGTCCGATTTTAGGCACAATAATTACACTAGCCGCAACAGCACCATCCATTTCGTTTAATCTATTACTTGCATATTCTATTGGAATGGGAATTCCATTTATCATAATGGGAGCATTAATTTCAAAGTCAAGTAAGATTATTTCTAAAATTGTAAATCATTTGAAGTATTATACAGTTCTTTTTGGATTAGTAATTATAGTTCTAGGAATACTTGTATTTTTTAATCAATTAGTTTTAATTGCAAATTTTCCAATTCTAAATGAACTAATACTAATGGGTTAAAATGAAAAAAGAATACAAATACGCATCAATATTTTTTGCAATAATTGCAGTAGGAATAATTTCAATATCATATTATTATGAAGAAGTGGATCTAAAGAGAACTACAATAGATGATAGTGTCATAAATGATAAAACATTTCTGAGAAAATCACCACAACTGCAAGGGATCTCAGGATACATCAATACATCACAACAAGAGATGGATAAACAATTAGAAGGAAAAGTAGTCTTGTATGATTTTTGGACATATAGCTGTATCAATTGCATTAGAACAATTCCACATCTTACAGCATGGGATGAGAAATATTCTGATGAAGGTCTAGTCATTTTAGGAATTCATTCACCAGAATTTGAATTTGAAAAAAAATATGAAAACGTAGTTTTTGCAACTGAAAAATTTGGAATAAAATATCCAGTCATACAAGATAATGACAAAGAGATCTGGAATGATTTTCAAAATAGGTATTGGCCAAGAAAATACATTGCAGATCATGAAGGATACATTCGATTTGATCATATTGGAGAAGGAGCATACAAAGAAACAGAAGAAGTAATTCAATTGCTTTTGAAAGAAAGAGCAAATGCAATGGGTAGTACAATTCAAGAAAAAGAGTTAGTGAATCTAGATGAGTTTGAACATGCAACTTTTAGAACCCCCGAGTTATACTTTGGGTATAAATTTGCAGAAGGACGTAACCAACTGGGCAGTCAAGAAGGTTTTTCAAAAAATAATATTGTAAATTATCAACTACCAGATCAGTTCAAACAGCATTATTTCTACATGGACGGAATGTGGGAAAATAACAAAGACGGAATGAAACTAGTGGGAGATTCTGGAAAAATTGTATTAAATTTTAATGCAAAACAGGTAAACATTGTTGCAGATGGAAATGCGATTTTAAAGATAGAATATGACGGAGGAATCATTCCAATAGATTCAAGAGGTTACGATATCAATTCTAATGGAGAGGTCATAATTTCAGAACCTCGATTATACAACCTAATAGAATTAGACCAGGAAGGACCTCACGAGATTATTATCAAAGTGGCAGAGCCAAATTTTGAGATATTCACGTTTACTTTTGGATAAGATTGTTAATAGCAAGCATGATTACTTAAGAAAAATTGATCCATTTAGATCAATTTTTTTTAGTCGTTCTATAAAATGCCAAATTTTTTAGTTTCTTACATGGTATCATTCTCTGAAAAATGGAATGTTCTGAAGAATAAAGAGACCCTATCTCAGAAATTTATGGGCACAGTAAAACCAGAAGCACCATTAAAACACAGATTAGACGTAGCACAAAAGAAATTAGAAATGCAGATAACCAAATTAGGCCAGACAGAGCAAAAATTAAAACAAAAAGATTCAATGTTTATGGATAAAATTGTAGAAGCAACAAAAGCAAACAATCAATCATATGCAAAAATGTATGCAAATGAATTAGCAGAAATTAGGAAAACAAACAAGACAGTCAGTAATGCAAAATTATCAATGGAACAAGTTCAGATTAGATTAAACACAGTATCCGAATTAGGAGACGTAGTAGTTACACTAAGTCCATGTATGTCACTTATCAAAGGATTGAGCACCTCATTAGGAGGAATGATGCCAGAAGTAGCAGATTCAATGCAAGACCTATCAAGCATGTTAGGAGATATTGTCACAGGATCAACCATAAACCACGAAGGAACAATGGGCGAATTTACTACATCAAACAACGAAGCACAATCAATATTAGATGAAGCACAAGCAATGGTAGAAGGTCAAACAAGACAAAGTATGCCAGAGCCACCAGTCAGCAATAGTATTGAAGACATTCTAAAAGAAAGAGAAGCAATTTAATTTTTTTCCTCTATCTCTTGAAGTAATTTTTTGATTCTAGAAATAGTAGGATAGCTATATCCTCTTTTTCGATAATTCTTTATCATTAATTTCCAATTATTGAGTCGCCAATTGGCTTGTTCAGGCGTTATTGAGTGAACCTCATTATTGATTATACTTTTTCTACCAACTTTGAGTGTACCTGCATCTTTTGCAGTCCAACGATTTTGTGCAAATTTTAAACCAATCAATATTTCAGAAATCGGCATATCCGCAAAATATGATTTAATTTTCTTAATTTCATCTTCAGACAGATCATCTTTAGAAGTTATTGAGAATTCATTTGCCATAAAATAAATCTCAAATACTAGAATATCACAAATGTGCTAAATTTCATTAAACAATATAGTATTTTTTTAACATCCAAGGAAGCTAAAAAACGAATGTCGGCATGCAGTATTGAAGATCCCAAATCCAAAAATGGCAATTGCGCATAAAACTAATGGTATAACGACAATTTTTTCCTTGTATCCCATATCACATATTGGCGCAATTGTTAAATTAACCTTGGCAAGGATAATAGATCATCATGATGCCATCACAACAAGGTTATGACCGTGCAATTACAGTATTTTCTCCTGATGGAAGATTATACCAAGTGGAATATGCAATTGAAACTGTTCGTAGAGGAGCAATAGCAGTGGGAGTTAAAACAAAAGATGGTGTAATCATAGCAGTTGAAGAAAAAGCTCGAAAATTACAGATAATTAACACACCACAAAAAATATTCCAGATTGATTACCATATTGGAGCAGCCGCAGCAGGATACATCCCAGATGCTCGTTCACAGATAGATAACGCAAGAACATTTTCTCAAAGTAACAAACTAGTGTATGATGAAGCAGTAGAAGTTGAAACTGTTGCAAAACATTTAGCAGATCAATGTCAACAATATACTCAATACGGAGGAGCAAGACCTATTGGAGTTTCATTAATCATAGGAGGAATTGATCCTGCTGGAACTAATTTGTATATGACAGACCCAAGTGGTTCGTACATATCATATGACGCAATATCTATTGGTGCAAATTCAGATGCAGTAAATGATTTCTTAGAAAAAAATTACAAACCAGACATATCACTTGACGAAGCAGCAACATTAGCAGTTGCATCAATTTACATTTCAAGTGAAACAAAAGAAGGCATAGACCACATCAAGATGTCAAAAGTTTCTGGAGATGGCGTCTTCGAATTTATCAAAAATGACGAGATAACAAAATATGCTGCAGATGCAAAATCAAAATATCCATCTGATGGAAAATAATTAATTTTTCATAGTGAATTATAATCTGAAATGAAACTCTCTATTGCAATACCTGATTCATCATTGAAAGATGAGAAAAAACACGAGAATAAAACCAGAAAAATTTTTCAGATAGCAAGAGCTTCAGGAATATTTCAGATAAATAACATAATAATTTACAAGGACGGACGTGAATTTGAAAATGATTCAAAACTATTATCTACAATTTTACGCTATTTAGAAACACCACAGCATTTCAGAAAACGTCTATTTCCAAAATCAGGATTATTACAATTCGTAGGCGCATTATCACCAATTAAGATGCCAAATCAAAGAGGGACATCAGATGCAAAACAAATTAAAAAAGATGACATTAGAGAAGGAGTTATTTTTCCAAAAGATGGAAAAAAATTTGTAGATATAGGAATTGATTCACTAGTACCATATCATGGTAAAAAGGACATAGGAAAAAGAACTATTGTAAAAATAAAAGAAGGTTATCCAAATTTTACTGTGTATGACATTACAAAAAATGAAATTCCGTACTTTTGGAGTTACAATGTTAAACATGGAGGGAATTTATTTTCATTATTAACAGAGTGGAAAGGCCCAAAAATCCTAACCAGTAGAAAATCAAAAAAAATCAAAAGTGAAGACATGAAAAAGATTCTTTCAACAAAAGAAGAAATCCTAGTAGTATTCGGCACGACAGATAAAGGAATTCATGAAATGTTAGATAAGAAGATCAATAATATTCAAAATTTCAAAGCATGGAATTTTTTCCCTCAACAAGGTACAGAGACGGTTAGGTTAGAAGAAGCGATTTTGGGATGTTTATCAATTATCAATGAATACAAATTCAACAAATAAATGATAAAAAAATTAGAAACAAGATATGAATAAACAGAAAAATTTTTTGATATTGGCAGTTTTGCTAGGAGTTGCAGGGGTAGGAATTGGAGCAGTAACTATTTTTTCAATGATATCTGAATTGTATTCTCCATAGAAGATTTACAATAAAAACCGAAGAAAATTGGGATTCTCACAGTATATAATGGGGTTAACGACTTTTTTCATTTATCCATGGGACATAGAAAACGTAGTCAACCAAGAAGAGGAAGCTTAGCATATTCTCCTAGAGGACGTGCAAAAAGCATGGAAGCTCGAATTCGAGGCTGGCCACAAGTTGATAGTGACGAACCACGACTGCTAGCACATGCAGGTTACAAAGCAGGTTGTGTCCAATTAGTAAGCATTGATGATAGAGAACATACCCCAAGTCATGGAAAACAACTAGTAACACTTGGAACAGTCATTGCAACACCGCCAATTACAATTGTCGGAATCAGAGGCTATTCTTCAGATCCTAACGGTCGACATGCAGAATTTGATTCATTTGCAAAAGATTTACCAAAAAACGTACAAAATATTTTAAAAATTAAAACAGAAGGAACACCGGTCGATGAGGCTGAGAAAAGATTAAAGAAAATTAAAGAAATTTTTGCAATTGTTACAACTACTCCACTAGATGTCAATCTAGAAATGAAAAAACCCTACATATTCGAAGTAAAAGTGGAAGGAGGAGACATACCAAAACAATTTGCGTTTACAAAAGATTTGTTAGGAAAAAGTGTCAAAGTAGACGAAGTATTTGAAAATGGAACATATGTAGATACTGCCGCAATTACAAAAGGAAAAGGTTGGCAAGGTGTAATCTACAGATGGGGCGCAAAAAGAAAACAGCATAAATCAAGAAAAACAGTAAGAGAAATCGGATCATTGGGTCCAATATCTCCACAAAACGTCATGTATACAGTTCCAAGAGCAGGACAGACAGGATTCCATCAAAGAATCGAATATGATAAAAGAATTATGATAATGAGTAATACCGAAAAAGAAGAATTCAGAATAAATCCTGACGGAGGATTCAAACATTTTGGAAACGTTAATGGGGATTTCATTGTAGTAAAAGGTTCAGTTCCAGGAACGTATAGAAGATTAATCAAACTTAGAAAACAAATTAGAAACGAACCAAAGAAAGTTGTAAAACCAAACGTATTGGAGGTAGTTATCTAATGAAAACACCAGTCTTAACAATTAATGGTAAAAAAGATGGAGAAGTTGAACTACCAAATGTGTTCAATACAGAAGTTAATAGAACATTAATTCACAAAGCATACATTAACTTAGAATCACATGGATTCCAAAAACATTCAACAAAGCCAACTGCAGGAATGGAAGTAGTTGCTGACTCTAACGATCCACCAACTGGAAGAGGTGTTGCAAGAATTGCAAAAATCAAAGGTGGCGGTGGCGGAAGAGCAGGTCAAGCAGGAGAAGTAGCATCAACAAGAGGAGGAAGACAAGCTCATCCACCAAAAGCTAACAAAGTAATTTACAAAAAATTAAACAAAAAGGAAAACAAATTAGCATTATGCTCAGCAATTGCTGCAACTGCATCAAAAGATCTAGTAGAAAAGAGAGGCCATAAAGTAGAGGGCATAGATGCATTTCCTCTAGTAATTTCAGATGACATTGAGAAAATTTCAAAAACTGCAGAATTAAACAAAGTTCTAGAAGACCTAAAGATCACACAAGACGTAGATAGACTAAGAAGTAGAAAGAGAAGAACAGGTAAAGTTGCACTAAGAGGTAGAGTTTCCAAAGTTGGAAAGAGTGCACTATTTGTAGTATCCAAATCCGAAAATATATCAAAAGCAGCAGGGACAATTCCAGGAATTGATGTATGCAATGCAAAAGACCTTAGCGTACTAAATTTGGCTCCAGGTGGAACCTTGATTAGATTAACAGTATTCTCAAAGAAAGCAATTGAAGAAATTGCAGAGATTAAATCACGACATCTAGAATTAATGGTGACTTTGCAATGAATGTAGAAACTGCAACAAAAATCATTCTAAGACCATATGTCACAGAAAAGACATTTGCATTAGTTGAAAATGAACAAAAGATCTGCTTCTTGGTTGAAAAAGAAGCAACAAAACCGGAGATAAAGGAGGCTGTTAAAACATTGTACAATGAAGATGCAGTAACTATCGATACAGCAAGAACAATTTATGGAAAAAAGGCATTCGTAAAATTCAATTCACCAGATAAAGCAAGAGACTTGGCAAACAAGGTAGGAATGATGTGATTAGTATAAATGACTCAGAAAATCAGCACGTTGCAAGGAGAAATATAGAAAATGGCCAAAGTATTTAGCTTCAAAGGAAAATCTACTGAAGAATTACAGAAGATATCTAATGAAGAATTATTCACATTACTTAACTCAAGACAAAGAAGATCACTCAAAAGAGGACTTTCAGATAACAAAAAGAAATTGATTCAAGAAATTAAAGATGCAAAAGAAGGAAAAAACAAAAATCCAATTAAAACACATCAAAGAGATCTAATTATTTTACCTTACATGATAGGATTAACAATTAACGTCTTTGACGGAAAAGAGTTCAGACCAATCGGAATCGGTGCAGAGATGGTCGGTCATTACATAGGAGAATACGCAATCACAAACAAGAGAGTGAACCATGGAGCCCCAGGAGTCGGAGCATCACGTTCTAGTTTGTACGTACCACTGAAGTGATTAAAATGGGAAGATACAATTACGCATTTCAAAATTTTGATTCAACAAAGCACGTTCGTGCATCAATACGTGAAAAGAAAATTTCACATAAACATGCAAGAGAAGCTGCTACGGCAATCAAAGGACTTACAATTGAAAAAGCACGAGATTACATGTTAGCAGTAATTGCTAAAGAGAGAGCAATACCATTTAGAAGATACAAAAATCAAGTTGGACATAGAAGTGACCCAGGAGTTATGTCTGGAAGATATCCAGAGAAAACCGCAGGGGAATTTTTAAAATTATTAGATAATTTAGAATCAAATGCAGAGTATAAGGGAATGGATATGGACAGATTGAAAATAATTAATGCGACAACCCACAAAGGAGTTGTAATAAAGAGATTCATTCCAAGAGCACAAGGTCGTGCAACTGACAAAAATGACGTCTTAACACATGTCGAGTTGGTGGCACAGGAGTTTTAGAAAATGTCTGCAGTAAAAAACGTAATCAAAGATAATTACAACATGATGTTGTTAAAGGACTATCTAAGAGAAAAAATTAAAGATGCAGGATTTGAAAATGTTGAGGTTTCAAAAACACCAACTGGAACAAGAGTAGTACTACATGTTACAAGACCAGGAATTGTTATTGGAAGAAAAGGAACAGGAATTAAAGAACTTACAGAGAAATTGGAGTCAGATTACGGATTAAAAAATCCACAGATTGCAGTAGAAGAAATAACAAAACCAGAACTTTCACCAGAAGTAATGTGTAATAGAATGGCATCTCATCTTGAAAGAGGTACTGCATTTAGAAGAGCAACAATGTGGACTATTCAACAAATTATGGAAGGGGGTGCAATGGGAACAGAAATTACAATATCAGGAAAATTAAGAGGAGATAGATCAGCATTTGAAAAACACTCACAAGGAATTTTACCAAGAGCAGGACACCATGCAGATGTAATAGTAGCAGAAGACATTGCACATGTAGAAACCCCAATGGGATTAATCGGAGTAAGAATTAGAATTGCAAGAAAAGAAAGATTTGTTCCAGAATTTGAATTGAGAGGAAAAACTCAAGCAGAAAAAGATGAAGAAGCAAGAATAAAGAAGGAAGCCGATGATTTGGCAGCAAAAACAGAATCAGAATTAATTGAGTTAGAAGAAAAGAAAATCGAACAAATTGACAGTATGGAAGAAGATGAGGAGATGATGAAATAATGGCTATGCTAAAAATGAAATCAATTAGAGAATTGAATGAAAAAGATTTGAGAGACAGAATAGAGCAAATGAAAACTGAACTATCAAAATTACAAACTGAAAATGCCAAAGGAACACTCAGAAAAGAGACAAGATTAAACGAGGTAAAGAAACAATGAATCTAGAAACTATTTCAGAGTACGATTTAATCGGACAAGAAATTACCATAACACAATCAAAGAATAAAGAAATCGTAGGACTAAAAGGCAAAGTAATCATGGAAACAAAAAACATGATTACAGTAAACACAGATGACGGAAAAAAGAACATTCCAAAAGATATCTGTCAATTTAGTAATAACCAAGGAATATTGGAGACAGATTCAACTAAATTAAGCAAAAGACCTCATGAGAGAATGGAGATATTAGCATGACACGAGATATCGGGATTAAAGTAAAGGCACCAAAAGAAGAGCCAAAAGAAGGAGATAAGAAAAATCCATTTAATGGAACACTCCCAGTGCGCGGAAAATTGTTTGAAGGTAAAGTTGTAAAAGCAAAAGGAAAGAACACAGTAGTACTACAAAAAGAAGCACCAGTGTATTTCAGTAAATTCAAAAGATATGGAAGAAGTAAAAACAGCATCCATGCACATGTACCATCAAACCTTGAAGTAAATGAAGGAGATGTTGTCGTTGCTGCAGAATGTAGACCGGTAGCAAAATCAGTATCTTTTGTCGTAGTGGAGGTTAAAGAATAATGGGCGGAGCACGTAGTAAAGGTGGAAAGGGAGTAGAAGACTTCAAGCCATACATTACAAGATCAATACCAGTAGGAGCACAAATCGTATGTGCAGATAACTCTGGAGCAAAAATTATCGAAATAGTAAATGTTCATCAACATAAAACAAGAACATCAAGACTCCCTGCAGCATCTGTAGGAGACTTTTGTAATGTCGTAGTAAAGAAAGGTCCAGCAGAGTTAAGAAAACAAATTCATGGAGCAGTTATAATTAGACAAAAGTATGCAGTACACAGACAAAATGGTGTAAGAGTTCAATTCGAAGATAACGCAGGAGTGTTAATCACTCCAGAAGGAGAGATGAAAGGAACAGACATCAAAGGTCCAGTTGCATCAGAAGTTACAGAAAAATGGCCAAGGGTAGCAAACCTAGCCAAAATGGTGGTATGATATGAATCCAAGAAAAATGAGAAATAAGCAGATATACTATGCAACTATGCAAAATGCCAGTAAACAACTATCGTGTGCACTTTCAAAAGACTTGAGAAAGAAGTACGGAAAACGTAGTGCTAGAATCATAGAAGGCGATACTGCAAGTATTGTAAGAGGAGAATTTGCAGGCGTAGACGGCAAAGTTACAAAAATTTCTATTGCAGACAGAGGAGTAAATATTGAAGGAGTAAAGAAAGAAAAATTGAAAGGAGAAAAATTTGACGTGTATGTTCATACAACAAACATAGTCATTTCAGGATTAAATTCAGACGATAAATGGAGAATTAACAAACTAGAAGGAAAGAAAGCAACAGCTCCTAGAGCAGAAGAGACTCAAAAAACAGAAACAAAAGAACAGAAACCAAAAGAAGAAAAGAAAGATACAAAAAAAGTAACAAAATCCAAAACAAAGAAAGGAGAAAGTGAAGAATAATGGTAAAGATAGCAGGAAGTAAAAAACTCAAAAGACAAATGGCACCACTTTTCTGGGGAATTACTAGAAAAGATAAGAGATTTGTGGTAACTGTAAAACCAGGAACTCATCCAAAAAATGCATCAATACCAATCTCCGTATTTCTAAGAGATACAATCAAGATCGTCACTAGTCTAAGAGAAGCAAAATCAGTGATTTATTCTGGAAAAATCAAAGTGGACGGAGTTATAAGAAAATCATTACATCACGGTGCAGGATTAATGGACGTAGTCGAATTAGAAGGAGCAAATAAAACATACAGATTAGTTCCACAGGACGGAACATTACTAAAACCAATAGAGATTGATGATGCAGAGAAAACAAAAAAGTTTGTTGTTGTAAAATCAAAAACCACAGTTAAGAATGGAAAAACACAATTAGGTTTTCATGATGGTAAAACATTATTAGATGAAACAGATGTTTCAGTTGGCGACACATGTGTATTACAAATTCCAGATGTAAAAATTCTCAGCGTAATAAAATTAGAAAAAGGAATGAATTGTTTAATTACAAAAGGAGTTAACGCGGGAAAGATAGGAAAAATTGATGAGATTAAAGAAGGAACATTCAGTATTCCAAAAAGTTTAGACATTACATTAGATGAAAGACAAATTGAAATTCCAGCTAGATTGGTAATGCCAATTGGAAAAGACAAACCGGAGATAAAGATTAGGTGATTTTATGGCACAAGAAACACAAAATGTAATGAGAGAAATTAGATTAGAGAAAGTTGTTCTAAACATGGGTCTTGGAAAATCAGGCGATGCAGTAGAAATTGCAAAAAAAGCATTAGGACAAATTTCAGGTAGGAAAGTAAACGAAAGATCAGCAAGAAAACCACACAGAGACTGGGGAGTAAGAAAAGGAGAACCAATAGGAGCTGCTGTAACAGTAAGAGGAGAAGAAGGAAAAGAATTGTTAAAAAGACTGTTAGAGGCAAAAGGTAACAGAGTTAACGGACGTTCTTTTGATAATATGGGAAACATATCATTTGGTATTTTAGAACACATCGATATACCAGGAATCAAATATGATCCAAAAATTGGAATTTTAGGATTAGATATTTCTATAAGATTAACAAGACCTGGATTTTCAGTAGCAACAAGAAGTAAACATAAAGCAAGTGTCGGAAAACATCACAAGATTACTCCTGATGAAGCAAAGGCATATCTTACAAAAGAATTTGGAGTGAATGTATACTAATGGCAAAAGATAGATCATATGGAGATAGAGGAACAGGATTCACACCTAGAATCGAAAGTGTCCCAGGTACAAAAAACGAAAAGAAATACGGACGTGGTGCAAGATGGTGTAAAAGATGTGGATGTTATGTTTCAATTCAAAAATATGACCTAATGTTATGCAGACAATGTTTCAGAGAGGTTGCAACTTCTCTAGGATTTAAGAAATTAAGGTGATATGTTATGCCAGCAATGAATACTCTAGCAAATCTATTTGTCACAATATACAATACTGAAGCTCGAAGAAAATCAGAGTGTGTGGTACTTCCAACTTCTAAAATTGGAACAGATGTTTTAAGCACTCTCAAAAAAGATGGTTACATAAAAGATTACGAGAGAACAGAAGACAACAGAGGCGGAAAATACAAAATTAACTTGATGGCAAAAATTACAAAATGTGGGGCAATTAGTCCTAGATTCAAAGTAAAAAAAGATGAATATTTGGAATGGGAAAAACAATATCTCCCATCATTTAACAGAGGAATGTTAATTGTGACAACAAATCAAGGAGTAATGTCTCATCATGAGGCAGCAAACAAGGGATTAGGAGGATTTTTGATAGGATATGTCTACTGAGTTAGTTGATAAATTAGCAGCCGAATTAGAAATTCCAGAAGGCGTCACTGTAACTTACAAAAAACCAATGATAACTGTACAAGGTCCATTAGGAAAAACATGGAAAAGTTTCAAGAAAATTCCAGTTGATATTGAAGTTACTGATGATAAAGTCTTGTTTAAAGCACAAGGAACAAGAGACAAAAACCGCGCAATCATGAATACTGCAAGATCAATCATTAGAAATCTATGCGAAGGTGTAGTAGAAGGATATACAATAAAAATGAAAGTAGTTTTTTCACACTTTCCAATTACAGTAAAGGCAGAAGGCAAACAAGTTCTAATTGAAAACTTCCAAGGAGAACGTGCCCCAAGAAAGACAAACATTTGGGGAGAAACAAAAGTTGTTCCAAAAGGGGATGATGTCATAATTACAGGTCATGTATTGACAGATGTTTCTCAAACTGCAGCAGAAATCGAAAATAATTCAAGAGTAAAAAATAAAGATCATCGTGTATTTTTGGATGGAATTTACAAATTTGAAAAAACAAAAGGCATTGAAAATTAATTAGAAAATAATTGGCCTTAGATAACGACTTTAAAGAACAAACTGAAAAATTAGTTACAGAAACTTTAGAATTATACAAAACTGCAGGTGCATCTCCAAGGATAGGGGATGTCTGGAAGTGTGAGAATACAGGAGATTTCCTATGTGGATTTTTTGTAGGAGAGATGGTAGGTTCGGCACTTAGTGCATTTCAAGTATATCATAAAAGAGAACCCAGTGCCGAAGAGCATATGGAGATAGTGGGATTAGTAGAGAAACATTCAGACGATATTGCGGCATTTTTCTCAAAATTCAATCCAAAATAATTCGTCGGAAGGATTAAATCGCATTTTGCTAAGAAAAATTTAGTGCCGCGCTAGCTCAGCCTGGTAGAGCGTTCGACTGTTAATCGATTGGTCATCAGTTCAAATCTGATGTGCGGCGCTTTCTAATTTTCAAAAGTAATTTAGATCATTTTTTTGCACGCTGTTAGTTGAGATCGTTAGACAGGAGCGATCTAATATTAGATCTAATACAGTAATTATGCAGGAGTGTTACATTGGCCAGAACTAGAAGAGCCAACAGATATTGTGTCGATTGTGGTGCAAGATTAGTTTATTATCCAAGGTTGTCAAATCCAAAAGCACCAAATGAACATAGAGTTTTGGTATATGCATGCCCTGATTGCACAGAAGACTTTGAAAAACCAAAGATGTTTTCAATAAAAAGAAACGTGACAGAAGATCCTTTAGAGACAGTAGAAATAGAAATTACTCAAGTTCAGAAAAAACTTGCAAAAAGTAAATAGGGAAAAAAATTTTCAAGAATCAACATGTATCCAGAGAGAATTCGTTCCAGATGGTGGTATTTACTGCCAATTTTCATTGGTTTGATTGGAGGAATAATAGCATATTTTGCAATCAGACGAGACGATCCTCAAAAAGCAAAAAGATGTTTGATGGTAGGAATAGGACTAACACTAATCAACGTAATTCTAAACATTGCAATATTATCTACAGGAAGTTTTGAACAAGATTTTAGCGTAAATGTCTAAATGTTTCTAAACTCGAATTTAGAAATATTACTAATTTGAACGTGTTAAACTAGTTATATCATCACACATTTTGTTTTTCATGTCAAGGCTAAGAGATAATGTAGAACGATGGCTAGTACACGAAGGTTATGAATTTCAGCAAGTCAAAACAGAGGATGCATCCTTTAAAATTCTGATAAAAAACTCCGATGGACTTGGCAATGATACAGAAGTATTTGAGCCAAAAGGCCAGGAAAACATACTGGTGATAGGCATAAAGATTGCATTAAAAACAAAACAACAGATTAGATTTAGAGAGTTAACCGATACAGAACAGGAAAATTACAAGAAAAAAATTGATGATTTTTGTTATTCAATAAAAGCAGTTCACAAATTTTTAGATGAAGATGGGAAAAAAATGGTGGGAGTTTACATCGTTTTAGACAAACAAGAACAGCTAAACCAGCCATTTTTCTTCAAAACGTTACAAGACATAACAGAAATGAGCGAAAAAACAAATCGTTTCTTGATCAAAGCACTTTAGGACAAAAATTCAATTTTATTCGTAAAAGCTAAACCCCCTCTATATCAAAAGTAATTTACGAATAGATGGTTTTTTCAGAAATGCCAAAAAATAGGGGGGGTTTAACATTTGTTCGTAAATATGAAAACCAAAGGTCAAAACACCACCATTACCCATTACAACATAGTGTGTTTGTACAAGATAGGCACAAAAGCTAAACCCCCATTATTTGATCAAAAAATATGAAAAAATCATATAGTAATTACGTTAGACTAACTTTAAGA
>LUMV01000547.1_pt1 | contig 19707 bp, 17 predicted proteins | sample 729731 | NCBI WGS metagenome assembly LUMV01 (sample SAMN03860301, study PRJNA289734) | marine metagenome | biome: seawater column; feature: ocean; material: water; isolation source: Red Sea water column Station 192 - depth 200m | place: Saudi Arabia: Red Sea | collected 2011-10-15 | depth 200 m
GGCCGGCGCTTCGGCGGCAGGCTCGGCAGCAGCCGGAGCGGGCGCTTCCTCGGAAGCCTTGGATTTTTCCTCGCGCGCTTCGGCGGCACGCGCGCGCTCTTCTTCCAGAGCACGGGCACGTTCGGCCTCTTCGCGGCGGCGCGCTTCTTCAAGCGCGGCGAGACGCGCCTCTTCGGCTTCGCGCAGCAACTGCGTCTGGCGCTCCTGACGCGACATCAGGCTGTCGGCCTTGGGCGCGGCAGGCTTGGGTGCCGGTGCGGGCGCAGCCGGCTTCGGCGCGGGTGCAGGCGCGGCCTCGACCGCTTCAGCCTCGGGCGCGGGCGCCGCTTCGCCGGGACGGCCAAGCACGCGGCGGCGCTTCACCTCGACCACCACCGTATTGCGGCGGCCGTGGCTGAATTGCTGCTGCACCTGTCCGGCCTCTACCGTACGCTTCAGCCCCAGGGGCTTGCGGGTCAGAGTCGGCTTGTCCTGTTCGTCACTCATCGAAACGTCTTATTCCTTCAATACGCGTCCGAAACCGGAGAGTCCGTGTCGGACTCCCTGGACGCCATCCCATTCCCCGCCGTGCGGGAATCCTGATCGGAAACGCGGTTGGCCGCGTCCCTAAACCATCCGGTGAAAAACTGCCAGCGGCTCAAATGCGCCAGCACCCGGTCAGCGGCACGGGCGTCGGTCACGCCCAGATGCACCGCATTTTCACGCCCCAATGCCATAGATAGGGTGTATCGGTCCACCGGCAAGACCGTGCCTTCACGGCCCGAGCCTTCGTCGTCCTCGCCGACGCGCCACGCTTGCGCCAGTTTCTTGCGCCCGTCCTCGCCGGCATCGTTCGCATGCAGGAGCAGGCGGACCTGTCCGCGGCGCGCCGCGTCCTCGATCCGTTCGCTGCCGAGGATCAGCATCCCGCCGCGCGCTTCGAGCCCCAAGCGGTCGAGCGTCGCGCGCGCGAGCTGCGCCTCGATCCGCGCGCCCAGGTCATCGGGAATCGTGAACGCGCCTTCGTGCAACGCCCGCGCCAGCCCGCCCTTGAGCTTGCCCTTCGCCTGCGCCGCTTCCAGCGCGTCGCGGTCGACGCCGATCCACGCGCCGCGCCCCGGCGCCTTGCCGAGCACGTCGGGCGCGATCGTGCCGTCGGGCCCGAGCGCGAGGCGCACGAGCCGTCCGGCCGGCGCCACGTCGCCGGTTACCACACAGCGCCGTTCGGGCGCGTGCTGTCCGCGCTGCCCCGCGCGGCTGCTGTCGCCTAGCTGATCATTGCGCGGGGTCCGCATCGGCGGCCTCCCCGGTCTGGGCTTCGGCTTCGGCAGCCGGTTCGTCGTCGAACCAGTGCGCACGCGCCGCCATGATGATCTCGTTGCCCTGTTCTTCCGACAGGCCATATTCGCCGAGCACGCCGCCCTTGTCTTCGGCGCGTTCCGAACGCTCGCGCGCCGGGCCGCGGCGATTCTCGCTGCGCTTCTTCGCGATCAGTTCGTCGGTCGCGAGGTCGGCCAGATCGTCGAGCGTCTTGATCCCGGCCTTGCCGAGCGTGACGAGCATCGCTTCGGTCAGGTGCGGCAGTTCGGCCAGATCATCCTCGACGCCAAGCCCACGGCGTTCCTGGCGCGCGGCTTCTTCGCGGCGTTCGAGCGCTTCGGTCGCACGGCTCTGCAGCTCTTCGGCCAGCTCGTCGTCGAAGCCTTCGATGCTCGCCAGTTCGTCGAGCGGCACATAAGCGACTTCTTCGAGTTCGCCGAAGCCTTCAGCGACGAGCAACTGCGCGAGCGTTTCGTCGACGTCGAGTTCTTCCTGGAACATCGTCGAGCGTTCGACGAATTCGCGCTGGCGCTTTTCGCTCGCGTCGGCCTCGGTCATGATGTCGATCTGCTTGCCGGTCAGCTGGCTGGCGAGACGGACGTTCTGGCCGCGGCGGCCGATGGCAAGGCTGAGCTGATCGTCGGGAACGACGACTTCGATACGGCCGTCATCTTCGTCGATGACGACGCGCTGCACCGTCGCGGGCTGCAGCGCGTTGACGACGAAGGTCGCGGTGTCTTCCGACCAGGGAATGATGTCGATCTTTTCGCCCTGCATTTCCTGGACGACCGCCTGAACGCGGCTGCCCTTCATGCCGACGCAAGCGCCGACGGGGTCGATCGAGCCGTCATAGCTGATGACGCCGATCTTGGCGCGGCTGCCCGGATCGCGCGCCGCGGCCTTGATCTCGATGATGCCGTCGTAGATTTCTGGGACTTCCTGCGCGAACAGCTTCTTCATGAAGTCGGGGTGCGCGCGGCTGAGGAAAATCTGCGGCCCGCGATTTTCGCGGCGCACCGACAGGATCAGCGCGCGGACGCGATCGCCGACGCGCATCAGTTCGCGCGGGATCTGCTGGTCGCGGCGGATCACGCCTTCGGCGCGGCCCAAATTGACGACGATGTGGCCGAATTCGACCGACTTTACGACACCGGTGATGATCTCGCCCGCGCGGTCCTTATATTCCTCGAACTGGCGCTCGCGGTCGGCTTCGCGGACCTTCTGGAAGATCACCTGCTTCGCCGACTGGGCGTCGATGCGACCAAGGTCGACCGCGGGCAGCGGATCGACGATGAAGTCGCCGACCTTCGCATCCTTCTGCAGCTTCTGGCCGGCGGCAAGGTCGACCTGCTTGAAATAATCATCGACCTGTTCGACCACCTCGACGACGCGCCACAGGCGCAGGTCGCCGGTCTGCGCGTCGAGCTTGGCGCGGATGTCGTTCTCGGCGCCGTAGCGGGCGCGCGCCGCGCGCTGGATCGCTTCCTCGATGGCCTCGATGACGATGCCCTTGTCGATCATCTTCTCGCTGGCGACGCTGTTGGCGATCGCGAGCAGTTCGGCCTTGTTGGCGGAAATGGCAGTGGCCATCAGTCCTGTCCTTCTTCTTCCATGTCGTCGGCACCCTCGATCGAGAGCGGGACGGTTGCGGCAATCAATTTGTCGGTAAGGACGAGCTTGGCCGTGTCGATCGCGTCGAACGGCAGCTTGTGCTCGATCCCTTCCTTGTCGAAAATCGTGACGATGCCGGCGTCGATGCCGGCGAGTTCGCCATTGAAGCGCAGGCGCCCGTCACGCTTTTCCTTCAGCGCGACCTTCGCCTCATGCCCCGCCCAGTCGGCAAAGTCGGCGGGACGCGTCAGCGGGCGGTCGATGCCGGGCGACGACACTTCGAGGCGATAGGCGCCCTCGATCGGATCCTCGCCAGCTTCCTCCAGCGCGTCGAGCCGGTCCGAAATGCGGCGCGACAGATCGGCGCAATCGTCGATCGTCAGCTGGCGCGTATCGGGCCGTTCGGCCATCACCTGCAGCGTCGGGTCTTCCTCGCCGCCGAAAAAGGCGACGCGCACGAGCGCAAGGCCCATCGCCTCGGCTTCGGGTGCGATGATCGCATTGAGGACGTCGAAATCGACCAAGCTTCATTCCCAAATATCGCGACCGGAAAAGCCATGCGCTTACGGCCGCCGCGGCCCGCGGCCCCGACGTCCTATCTGGCTACCCATGTCTAGGAGTGAGCGTGCATATAGGCGCGTTGCGGGGAGTCGGCAAGCGGAGATTGGAGGGGGCGGCTTTCCGGTCGGTGAGGGTCGTCGGGCCGGATCGGCATGGATGGCAGGTAAGGACCGATTGCGGACGTAGGAAATCCTTAGGCCCTAATCGGCATACAGGTAGCCAATTAGCAAGAGGTCTCGATGTGATGGAACTGTTACTCGACTGGATCGAACTGGTCGTAGCATTGGCGCTAGTGCTGGCAGTCGGGGTTGCCTGGCTTGCTAGACCACTATTTGAACATATTTCGGGCCAAAGAATGCAGCAAAGCAACTTCGTCGTGTTTGAGGCATACGAAGTCCATTGGCAGTGCCTGAAAAGCGACATGGAGAGAGCGGGTTGGCGGTCCACCGATATTGAACCTGCGCACGGTGAAGCGAACCTGTATCGCTTTCAGAAATGCACCCCTCTCGCAGAGAAGCTTGGCGATCTCATAAACAAGGGGATGCCGGAAACAGCGAACCGCAAAGAAGGTGCCGACCTGCTAATCAAGGTCGCCAAACACGGAATTGCATGAGATCGAACTGAAAATAACGTTTGTGGGGGCTCCCCGCCCTCAAAGCGGCCTCCCCGCCCACCTTTCCACTTCCCTCGCGCGCGCGGTCATGCTCAACGCGCCGGCATGGTCGACGATTCTCCCCTGCTCGCGCTGTCGAACGTCCGCGTCATGGCGGACGATGCGTGCATTCTCGATCTGCCCGCGCTGACCATCCCGGCGGGCGAGAGCGCCGCGATCCTTGGCGCCAACGGTTCGGGCAAATCGACATTGGTCAAGCTGATCGCGCGCCAGCTTTATCCTGCCTGGGGTGCCGATGTCCGCATCTTCGGGCAGGACAGCTGGAACGTCTTCGACCTGCGCAAGCTGCTCGGCATCGTGTCGTCGACGATGCAGCTCGACTTCGACGCCGAACCGCCGCTGGAGGTACTCGACTGCGTCGTCTCGGGCTTCTTTGCCTCGCGCGGGCTGTGGGCGCATCAAAGCTACACGCAGGATATGGTCGATGTTTCGGTGGCGGCGCTCGGCGATGTCGGCGCGCAACATCTGATCGGGCGCAGCATGGCGAGCCTGTCAACGGGCGAGGCCCGCCGCGTCCTCATCGCTCGCGCGCTTGCGCACCGCCCGCGCGCGCTGCTGCTCGACGAACCCTGCGCCGGGCTCGACCCCGCGGCGCGGCATCATTTCCTCGACATGCTGCGCGGCGTCGCGCGCAGCGGGGTCGCGCTGTTGCTGATCACCCATCATATCGAGGAGATATTACCCGAGATCGACCGCATCGTGATGCTGCGCGGCGGCCGCCTCGACCGCGACGGCGCCAAGGCCGATCTGCTGACCGGCGACAGCCTGACGCGCCTGTTCGGCCTGCCGATGACGGTGACGGAGCGGCACGGCTGGTATCAGGCGGATATCCACCCCTGACCGCCGCCGCATTGCCTCCTGTCCCGCTGCGGGACAGCGCAGAGACGGTGCAATCTTTTATTCGCACCTCACGGCATAAGCAGGGATCGCAGCACGCCTTGGCGAATCGGCCGATCGGGCGGGGCACCGGATTTTGACGCGCGCATGAAACCCGAACTCAACCTCGACGCTCCCGGCTATGCCGACGCCCGCGCCGCCTGGCGCGGTGCGCCGCGCGCGGCCGCTGCGGCAGCGAGTCCGGGGCGAAACTTCTGGATCGGCCTGCTCGCCGCCGTGCTTGTCGCCAGCGTTGCGCTCGCGCTGTCGAGCGGCCAGTTCCGCCCGCGCGGCTTCGGCCCCTACAGCGTGTCGGTGCCGCTGACCTTCAAACCCTATGACCCGACGCGCTGGGCGGTGATGAATTCGGACAGCTATGCCGACGCGCTCAAGATCGACCCGACGCTGCCCGATCCCAGCAGCGTCGGCTATGCCGATGCGACCGCGCTGCCGCCCGCCGATCCGGCGCAGCTTCGCGACGAAGCCTTCGTCGGCCCGGCGGCCAAATCCTATGTCTTTCGCGGCGTCACCGCGCTCGACCGCGAACGCGCGCATTATTGCCTGACCTCCGCCCTCTATTACGAGGCGGCCTCCGAAAGCGATGACGGGATGCGCGGCGTGGCGCAGACGGTGCTCAATCGCGTGCGCCACCCGAGCTTTCCCAACACCGTGTGCGGCGTCGTCTTTCAGGGTTCCGAACGCGCCGGCGTGTGCCAGTTCACCTTTTCGTGCGACGGCGCGATGGCGCGCGCGCCGAGCCGCGACAACTTCAGCGGCCCTGAACGGCGCCGTCTTTCCGGGCGTCGGGCTCGCCACCCATTATCACACCACCGCGATCTGGCCGCGCTGGGGCAAGAGCCTGGTGATGACCAACATCGTCGGCGCCCATATCTTCCACCGCTGGCGCGGCCGCTGGGGCATGCCCGACGCGTTCCGCGCGCCCTATCTGGGCCGCGAGCCGGTGCCTGGCCCCTATCTTCCCGTCGCGCAGCAGCTTGCGATGCTGAAGAAAGGGCCCATCCCGGGCGCGCCGCTGTTGCCCGCCGCGGCGGTCGATCCCTTGCCCGCGGGCGGTCCCGCGCCGTTGCCCGGCACGCTGAGCGCGCCCGCACAGACCGCGGCACCGTCCCCTTCGGCGCCCGCGGCGCCCACGCCGCCGGCCTATAGCGACCCGCGGCTCAACCAGTCGGGCCAGATCCGCGAGGAATATCAGAAGAGCGGCGAATGGATTCGCTAGGCCCGACGCGCTAGCTTCTTTCGTTCAATAAGCGAAGGAGGCGTTTCCATGGGGCATGTCAAAGGCATCGGCGGCCTGTTCTTCCGCGCGCGCGATCCCGCCGCGCTCAGCGACTGGTATCGCGACCGGCTGGGCGTCGGCGGCGGATGCAGCGCCGACGACAGCGCGCCGGTCAATCAATGGGTGTGGACGGTAACCGGCGGGCCGCTGGTCTTTTCGCCTTTCAAGGCCGACACCGACTATTTCCCCGCCGACCGCCAGTTCATGATCAACCTGCGCGTCGACGATCTCGACGCGGTGCTCGCGCCGTTCCGCGCCGCCGGCGAGGAGGTGATTACCAAAAAGGAATGGGATGATCCGTCGGTCGGCCGCTTCGCGCGCGTCCACGACCCCGAAGGCAATCCGATCGAATTGTGGGAGCCTCCGGCGTAATAGCAGAACCTCGTCATTGCGAGGAGCCGAAGGCGACGCGGCAATCTCCAGCTATCGGCCTCGCGCTGACCGATGGCTGGAGATTGCTTCGCTGCGCTCGCAATGACGAGGCTGGTTACCGGCCCTGGCTGCGCCAGCGCTTGACGACGCGTTCCAATATTTCGGGTTCGCCACCGGTTTCGCGCCAAAGCTGCGAGAAGAGCGGATCGCTCGACGCGGGGCGCTTGTCTTCCTCGAGCGTGTCGAGGTGGACGCGGATCGGGATCGACACGCCCTCACCGCAGATGATGCATTCGCGGTTGCGCAGCGCCGGGATCGAATCGATGAAACCGCGCGCGCCTTCGGGCATCGCCGCCTTGACGAAATGCTGGTCGCGTTCGTTGTTGAGGCGCATCGAGATGATCGTGCCGCACTGCGACAGCACGCCTTCGGCAAGGTCGGACGGGCGCTGCGTGATGAGGCCCAGCGACACGCCGTATTTACGGCCTTCCTTGGCGATACGTTCGAGGATCTTGCGCACCGCCTGCCCCTGTCCGCTGTCCTTCGACGGGATGTAGCGGTGGGCTTCTTCGCAAACGAGCAGGATCGGACGCTGCGGCTCGCCGCGCGACCAGATTGCATAGTCGAAGGTCAGGCGCGACAGCACCGCGACGACCACGCCCGTGATGTCCGACGGCACCCCCGACACGTCGATGATCGAGATCGGCCGGCCGTCCGACGGCAGGCGGAAGATCTTGCCAAGGAAGTTTGCCATCGTGTCGGCGACGAGCATACCGGAGAACATGAAATTATAGCGCGGGTCGGCGCGCATTTCCTCGATCTTGCCCTTGATGCGCATGAAGGGCGCCGACGAGGTCGCCTTGTCGAGCTTGCCCATCTCGTTCTGCAGGATGTTGAGCAGATCCGACAACAGATAGGGGATCGGCGAATCGACCGTGATCTTCGTCATCCCCTCGGCCAGCCGGTTCTTGAGCCGCGCCTGGAGCAGACATTTGGCGAGCACGTCGCAATCGCCCTGGCGGTCGCGCCCTTCGCTGGTGACGAAAACCTCGCAATGTTCCTCGAAATTCATCAGCCAATAGGGCATCGCGAGATTGTCGACGTCGAACAGCGCGCCGGTGCCCTTGAACGCCGCCGAATATTCGCCGTGCGGGTCGATCATCACGATATGGCCTTGCGGTGCCAGTTCGCAGATCTTGTGCAGGATCAGCGCGGCGCTCGTCGATTTACCCGTACCGGTCGATCCGAGCAGCGCGAAGTGCTTGCCGAGCATTGCGTCGACATACAGCGAACCGCGAATGTCGCGCGTCGGATAGACGGTCCCGATCTCGACATGCGCCCGCTCGTCGGCGGCGTAGATCTGCTTGAGGTCGGCGCTGGTCGCAGCATAGACTTGGCTGCCCGGAATCGGATAGCGCGTCACGCCGCGACGGAAATTGTGGATGCGGCCGGTCAGCTTTTCTTCTTCGCCTTCGCCGAGGAAGTCGATCGCCGCGACGATCAGCCCCTCGCCGCGCTCGTAAAGCTGCTGGTCGCGCACGCTGGCGAGCAGCCAGACATTGCCGACGCGCACCTTGACCTGCGCACCCACCTGGCCCGCCATCGCGACCGACGGGTCGTTCGATGTCGACAAGCCCTGCAACGCCGAAGCATCGAGCAGGATGCGCGAGGCCGACCCGGCAATGTCGATCACTTCACCGATCAGAAGGTCGTCGCGGTGGTGCGCCTGCACCGGCGCAATCGGCGCCGCCGTTCCGCCGCCCGCCAGCCTGACATGCTGCGCAGCCGTCGCGTCGCCGGTACCAAAACCGCCCCCATGCATATCCATATTCAGCCCCGCCATATGTTTGTCCCGCGGCGACTATCGCAGGCGAGGGTAAACAAAGCGCTTATGATAGATCAGCGGCGGCGGAAAAGCGCTGATGCGGCATAGCCGAGCAGCAGCGACAGCGCGACCGCGGCAAGGCCGTAGAGGAACCCGTGCCGCTGCGCCGCGAGCGCGACGAAACGTTCGAAGCCCGCCTTGCGGATCTGAACGTCGCGCGAGGCGACGGCCAGCACGCGTCCCTTGCTGATCAGATAGGTTTCGGCGCGGTAAGTGCCCACGGGAACGCGCGCCGGCACGGGGATTCGCGCCCGATACAACACGCCTTCGGTAATCTCGACCGCCGAAGGGTTTTCGTAGAACAGCCCCATGCGGCGATAGAGATCGACCAGCCCCGCCTCGAACCGCTCGAGCTTCTTCGCCTCCGAAAAGCCGGTCGGCGACATCGACAGATTTTTAAGGCCAAGCTCGAAGATCGCCGCGGTGCGTTCGTCGACCAGCTTGTCGACCGGGCGCGACGACCCGATCGCGTAAAAGCCGGGCGAGGTGCGCAGCCGGATGCTGCTGGCGTTGACCCACATGCCAGCGATGCGCTGCTTTTCGCGCAGCACCACCGGCCGCACCGGGCCCTTCAGAACGACGACGATGTCGGCGCGATCGTCGGGCAGGCGCTGACCGGGATAGAGGATCGCGCCGAACAGCAGCAATTCCTCGCCGGTGAAGCTGTACTGGATTTCGATCGAGCGGCTCGACACGTCGGGCACCAGACGCGGGTCGACCGCCTGCGCCGCGGCGGGCAGCAGCAACAGCAGCAGCGCTGCGATCGAGGCACCGATCCGCGTCACTGGACGGTGTAGATTTCGTCGGGACGGATGAAGAGGCCGACCGCCATGCGCAGTGCGACGAGCAGCACGATGATCGCCAGCGCCATGCGCAGATATTCAGGGCGGACCTTTTGCGCGAAACGCGCGCCGATCTGCGCGCCCGTCACGCTGCCGAGCAGCAGCAGGCCGGCAAGGACAATATCGACCGCGCCCGTCGTCATCGCATGGACCATCGTCGTCGCGATGGTGACGAACAGGATCTGGAACAGCGAGGTGCCGACGACCACCTGCGCTCCCATGCCGAGCAGGAAGATCATCGCCGGGACCATGATGAAACCGCCGCCGACGCCGAGCAGCATCGTCAATATGCCGACGAGCGCCCCGAGGATCAGCGGCGCAAGCGGCGAAATATAGAGGCCCGAGCGATAGAAGCGCCAGCGCATCGGCAGGTTCGCGACCATCGGATGGTGGCGCCGCTTGCGCGCCGGCGCCGGAAGCCCGGCCTGCAGCGCGCGCAGCGCGCCCCACGCTTCGCGCGCCATCAACCCGCCGACCGATCCCAGCAGCACGACGTAAAGGATGTTGATCGTCGTATCGATCTGTCCCCATGCGGTGAGCAGTTCGAACAATCCGGCGCCGATCAGCGATCCGAGCAACCCCCCGGCGATCAGCACCGCGCCCATGCGCAAATCGACCCCGCCGCGCTCGAAATGGGCGAGCGCGCCCGAGACGCTGGCCCCCGTCACCTGCGTCGCGGCCGACGCCGCGGCGACCGTCGGCGGAATCCCATAGAAGATCAGCAGCGGCGTCGTCAGAAAGCCGCCGCCGACGCCGAACATGCCCGACAGAAAGCCGACCCCGCCGCCCAACAGCACGATGACCAGCGCGTTGACCGACAGATTGGCGACAGGAAGGTAAAGATCCATGGGCCCCGTATGCACGTCAGCGGCGCAAAACCAGCACCGATTCCGCCGACCCTAGAGCCTTTTCAGCGCAGGTGGAACCACCTGACGAGCGGGATAAGCGCGCAAAAGGCGAATCCCGCGCGCCGCCTGTGTTGCAGGCGGAAGCCGTCCCCCGGACACCCCGTCCCGGCGCATGAAATCGGCCGTGCAGCCGCGCGCCAAGCGGCGGTCAAAAGTCGCTCGCCAGCGTCAGCGCGAGGCCGCTTTCGGGGCGGGCACCGCCAGCGACGCGCTGTCGCCAGTCGAGCGCGATGCTGCTGCCCTGGCCGACATCGGGCAAGCGGAGCGTCAGCCGTGGCCCGACATCGACGCGTGCGACACCGGGCTGTATGGCGCCTGCCGCCATCCCGCCCACGCTGACGCGGGTCGGACCCACCGCCGCTATTTCGCGATCGATCGACATCGCGCCGTCGGCAAAGACGTCGCGCCGGCGCAGCCCGACACCCCCCGCCTCGCCATAGGCGTCGAGCCGGAAGTCATGCGGCAGCGGCAGCGCGCTCACGCCGCCGACGACCATCGCGGCAAAGGCGCTGCGCCCCTCATGGCCGATCGCCATCCGGCGCTCGACCGCGACATCGACGGGCAGGCCGGGTGCCGGAGCAAATGCCAGTCCGAGCGCCAGTTCGCTCTGTTCGGGACGGCGCAAGGCCGCGGTCGCCCGCCCATAGACGCGCAGCGCTCCGTCTCCGGCGAGCGCGTGCGCGACGCGGAAGCCCGCCTGCGAACCGCCCAATTGCCCGTCGCCCGCCAGCGACCGCCCGTCGCCGTCCCGCAAATAGACCCATGCCGACGCCGACAGTCCCGATAATTGCCGCTGCATCCAGAAGGCGCCGCCGCGACCAGGCGCTGCACGCGCGGGCGCGGTCGCAAGATTCCACGTTCGTGGTTCTGCGGCCGCGGCGCGCGGCGGGGCGGCGGGGAAGAGGCGGGCCATCAAGGCGAGGCTCAGCTGCGGCAAATCGGCGCCGAGGTCGGGCACTGCAGGGGTTGCGGCATGTCGCGGTCGCCGCGGCAAAGCGCCATGGGCGATCCGCTGCACGACCGGCGCCGACGCAGCCGCGATCGCACCCTGGTCAGGCGCGCCGGACAGAACCGTCGGAAACCAGGGCGGCGCGACCGGTATCGGCGGCGCGGGAGTCGCGGCGCTCCACAGCATCAGCGCGCGCAAGGCGATCCAACCACCGATGCAGAATGCCAGAAACCGCAGCGCCGGGGCGCCGCCGGACGCCGGACCGCTATAGGCCGTGCGATTCACCGCAACCATGCTTCGGAAAGGAGCAAGGGACGCGGAGCCTCGACGGCGGGGTGATCGGTCTTGTCCCAGACCACCCGCCCCGAACGCTGCATCGTCCAATAGCATGCGATCGCGCGCCGCGCCGCAAGGACCGCGATCAGATTGGCGACAAAGGCGCGCGGCACCGCCGCGAAACCGGCGCGAAGCCCATAGCAGCGCGCGGTGAAAAGAAAGCGCATCGAAAGCCGCCACAGCAACACGACGGCATTGAATGCGAGCAGCCAGCGCAGCGTGTCGCCGATGTCGACCGCGGACCAGCCGAACAGCGCCTCTCCCGCCATGGCCAGCCCCGCCAGGATCATCCCGATATAGGCCGCCAGAATGACGATCGCCGCAAGCGGCGCGCGCCGGTCGCGCCAGAGCATCCAGCGCGCGGCCCAGGCGCGCGATGCGCCGCGTGGGCCATCGTCGGGGCGCGCAGCCGGCCAGGCGACATGATCCCATCCCGCGAGCGCGATGCCGACGACCCACCGCGCCTTCTGCCGCGCCGCCGCCTCGACCCGTGCCGGAAATTCACCGCGCGAGACGATCCGTGTCCCGTCGCCGTCGACCGCATCGACGAAGCGCGCCGACAGGCCGAAGGCATCAAGCAGCATCCCGACCTCATAATCCTCCGCCAGACTGTCGGCGCGGAACGGGTCGCCCCCGCGCTCAATCGCCAGCAGCGACAGCGCATTGCGCGTCAACGCGGTTCCGACGCCCGCCGACGGCAGCGGCAGGCGAAGGCGCGAGCGCAGCGCCAACTCCTTGCCATGCGCCTCCGCAAACTCGTCGGCATAATGTCCGCCGATCCAGCGTTGACCGGGTTCGTAATGCGGCACGACGGGGATCTGCACCATCGCATCCTGCGCGAGATGCACGCGATAGAGCGCGATTTCGGCCGGATGCACCCGATCTTCGGCATCGTGGAGCACGACTGCGGCAAAACGCCGCCCCTCGGCGCGCTCATCCTCGCCCAGCGCGTGCCACATCCGGTTGAGATTATCGCCTTTTGTCGTTGGTCCGGCCGCCGGCCCGATCACCAGCCAGCTTCGCAGAATGTGGGTGAGGGTCGCGGGCAACACCGCCGCCTCGCGCCACGCCGGCACGAAGACCGCAACCGTTCCCGAAACCGGATTGCGCCCGCGAACAGCGTCGCGCCGCGCCCGGCCAGCCCCGAACCAGAGCGCATCGAACAAGAGATCGTCGAGCCCGAACAAAAGGATGCCCACCGATGCGAACAGCATCAGTTCATGACCGGCACCCTGTACCAGCCAGCCCAGCCATGCGGTCGACCCTTCCACCCGCCTGCCCTGCTCTGCCCCTGTCTCTGACGTCTTGGCGTCACATATGGCCATGCCTAATCGGCGGAATCGGTTTGTAAAGCGTGACGCAGCCGTTCGAGCGCGCTACGACGTCCGGCATATGGCCCCCAAGACAAAAAGAGGTGTGATTTCGTGACCCGCAGTTCGTCGCCACGCTCGGCTCTCCGCGATTTTCTTGAAAGCGAGAGCGCCGGCGGAATGTTACTGATTTTCGCGGCCGCTTTGGCAATGATTATCGCCAATTCGGCACTGGGCGCCGATTATCACCATGCAATCCATGCGGTGACGGGGCCGACGCTGACCGACAAGCTGGGCCCGATGACCGTTCATCTGTGGGTGAACGATGGCCTGATGGCGATTTTCTTCCTGCTCGTCGGGCTCGAGATCAAGCGTGAGTTCGTTGACGGACGCCTTGCGAGCTGGGATCGGCGGCGGCTGCCGATGATCGCCGCTGCAGCGGGCATGGCGGTTCCCGCGGTGATCTACATACTGCTCGCGGGGGGCACGGCGGGTCTTGCGCAAGGCTGGGCGATCCCCGCTGCGACCGACATCGCCTTTGCGATCGGCGTGCTCGCGCTGCTCGGCAAGCGCGCGCCGACGTCGCTCAAGCTGTTTCTGGTGACCGTCGCGATCGTCGATGACATGGGTGCGGTCGCGATCATCGCGCTCTTCTATACGGCGGAGATCAACATGCTGGCGCTCGGCGCTGCGGCGCTGCTGCTCGGGGTGATGTTCGCGGCCAATCGCGCCGGGGTGAAGCATCTCGCGGTCTATCTGCTGCTCTTTGCGCTGCTCTGGTACGCGATGCTGCTCTCGGGCGTCCATGCGACGATCGCCGGCGTCCTCGCGGCGATGGCGATCCCCTTCGAACGCACGCCGGGCGCGCCGGACAGCGAAACCTCGCCGCTCCACCGCCTGGAACATGGTCTGCACCCGTGGGTCGCCTTTGCGATCGTGCCGCTGTTCGGCTTCGCCAATGCCGGTGTCGACGTGCGCGGACTGGGGCTCGATCAGATTTTCGCGCCGCTGCCGCTCGGCATCGCGGCCGGGCTGTTCTTCGGCAAGCAGGTCGGCATTTTCGGTAGCGTCTGGCTGGCCGTAAAGCTGGGGATCGCGGGCAAGCTGCGCGGTGCGACCTGGCTGCAAATCTATGGCGTGTCGGTGCTGTGCGGGATCGGCTTCACGATGAGCCTGTTCATCGGCGGCCTTGCCTTCCCCGGCAACGCCCTGCTGATCGAGGAGGCCAAGATCGGTATCCTGATGGGATCGCTCGTCGCCGCGCTGACCGGTTTTGCCGTGCTGCGCTTCGCCCCGCTCCATCCCGACCATTCGGGGATCGAGACGAGTTCGGATGCGGAAATCGCCCGCGACGGCGATGTCAGCGACACCTCCGAAGCCCGGCCCGGGACGGCCAGTTGATGCCCCGCCGCGGCGCTCTTCTGGCCCTTGCGGTCCTTGCGGGCATGACCCTGTCGGGATGCTATGCGCTCGACCCCGAAATGCGGCGGGTCGTGGCGCAGCGCAAGGCGGCTGAACGCGCGGCAAAGGACGCACCAACCAAGCAGGCGCCGGCGGAACCGGCAATGGCCGTCACCATCCTGCCGCAGACGGTGCTGCCGCCGCCGATGCCGGCGCCCGCCGGAGCGGACGCCGCGCTCGATCCCGCCGTGGCCGCGGTCGCGCGCCACACGCTCGACAGCGTGGCGCATGATTATGTCGGGCTCGTTCTCGAACTGGGCACGCATAACAAGAGCGATATCGACGCCTATTACGGACCGAAGGCGCTGATGGCGGCGGCCGTGACAGATCCGCGGAGCCTTGCAAGGCTGGGCGAAGCTGCGCGCCAGCTCTCGGCATCGCTTGACGACGTCGCGCCGCACCTGACCGCAGCCGCCGACCAACGGCGCTTGCGCGCGCTGAAGGCGATGCTGCTCGCGGCCGAGACGCGCAGCGAAATGTTGCAGGGCAAGCGCTTTGCCTTTGCCGACGAGGCCGAACGGCTTTTCGGCGTGCGCCCGACGCTCGAACCGCTGTCCGCCTATGACGCCACGCTGGCTGCCATCGCGCAGCTCGTCCCCGGCGACGGCGAACTGGCCGATCGCGTCGAAGCCTATTTCGACCGCTTCACCATTCCCGCCGCCCGGCTGAAGCCGACCTTCGACGCGGCGATCGCCCAGTGCCGCGCGCGGACCGCCGCGCAGGTGGCGATGCCCGAGGGCGAGAATTTCGACCTGCAGTTCGTCACCGGAAAGAGCTGGAGCGGCTATAATTTCTACATGGGCGGCTATCGCAGCATCATCCAGGTCAACACCGACCTGTCGATCCGCCTGTCGCGCGCGCTCGATCTCGGCTGCCACGAAGGCTATCCGGGCCACCATCTGTTCAATCTGCAAATCGAAGCAAAGCTGGTCCGCGACCGCAACTGGATCGAATATAGCGTCTACCCGCTTTACAGCCCGCAAAGCTTTCTTGCCGAAGGAAGCGCCAATTACGGCACCGACCTTGCTTTTCCGGCTGACGAACGCATCGCCGTCGAGCGCGGCACGATCATGCCGCTGGCGGGCATCGAACCGCCTGCCGACGAGCGCTACTGGCAGCTTCTCGATGCGATCAAAGCCCTGTCGGGCGCCCGGCTGACGATTGCGCAGCAATATCTCGACGGCGCGATCGACCGGCCGACGGCGGTGGCGCTGACGCAGAAATATGGGCTCGTTTCGCGACCGCGCGCCGAGCAGATGACCGATTTCACCGAAAAATATCGCAGCTACGTCATCAACTACGGGCTCGGCGAAGCGATGGTGCGCGACTATGTCGAACGCGGTGCGCCGTCCCGCGACATGATGTGGCGCCGCTTCCTCGGGCTTCTCGGCGAACCCACCCTGCCAGCGGATCTCGCCGCGCAATGACCCCCGCGGTCGCCCTTCTCTGGCTCGGCCAGGCGGGATCGCCGCGGCGTCCGCCCGCTGGAGTGGCTCCGCGCGATTGATCCGTCGGCGCGCCCGAGCGGCGCGCCCTTTCGGTTCCATCAATCGCAAGGATTTCCCATGCACCTCGACAAACAGGATATTCACCAGCGCATCGAAGCGCCGGTCATGAAGGATTATGGCGTCTATCTGGCGGTCGACCGTCTGCTCGATTGCCAGAAGCCGCTCGCAGAGCTTTGCACCCCCGACGAATTGCAGTTCCAGATCGTCCATCAGGTCGAGGAATTGTGGATGAAGCTCATGGCCTTCACCCTCGCCGAAATCGACGGCCATATGGCGGCGGGCGAGACGATGCGCGTTCTGTCCCTCTTCGACCGGGTCAACCGGATCATGCGGCTGATGACCGATCAGCTGGCGCTGCTGGAGACGATGAGTCCGTTCGACTATCAGGCGATCCGGCTTCAGCTCGGCAACGGGTCGGGGCAGGAAAGCCCCGGCTTCCAGCTCCTGCTCACCCTGCCGCAGCCGCTGTGGGCGCGCTACAAATCGGCCTATCTCGATCCCGCCGGGCGCAGCGTCGCCGACGTATACGACACCGGCTACCGCCACGACGAGGCCTATATGGTCGCCGAGGCGCTGATCGAATTCGACGAGCTGTTCCAGATCTTTCGCGCCCATCACATCTATCTGATCCACCGGTCGATCGGCATGGGATCGAAATCGCTCAAAGGGCGTCCGGTCGAACTGCTCAATGCCGGCGCGCGGCATCGCTTCTTCCCCGAACTGTGGGACATTCGCGCCGCAATGACCGACCGCTGGGGCGCCGAATATGGCGTCAAGCGCGACAGTATCAGCGGCAATGCGCCGGCCGGACACGGCAGTGGCCTGTGAGCGGCGCGCTGCTGCCGGCCGCGGTAGCCGGGCGCTTTTTCCTGCCGCCCCGCGCCGTCTATCTGAAAAGCCACAGCGTCGGATGCCAGCCGCGCAGCGCCGAAGCGCTGCTGCGCGACCGGATGCTGACCCCGTGGCGCGAGACGGGCGAAGCCTGGCCGCACTGGCTGGAGGCGATCGACGCCTGGCGCGCCGCGCTGGCGGAGCTGATCGGCGTCGAAGCACGCGATCTGTGCCCCGCCACCAATGTCAGCGCGGCCCTGTCGCGCTACCTCTCGGCGCTGGGCACCGCGACGACGCGGCGCACCATCCTGCTCGCGCCGAGTGCCTTTCCGACGATCGGCTATGTCGCAAGCGGGCTCGCCGCCGCGGGGTGGACGACGCGTTATCTGCCCGCCGCCGCCGATGTGCGCGATCCCGCGCAGTGGGCATTGGCGCTGGACGACGATGTCGCGCTGGTCGTTGCCATGCACGTCAGCTCGAACAGCGGCGCGCTGACCGACATCGCCGCCGTCGCCGCGGCGGCGCACGCCGCGGGCGCACGCTGCATCGCCGATTGCGCGCAATCGATTGGCGTTGTTCCCGTCGCGCCGGCCGCATGGGGCGTCGATGCGGTGATCGGCACCAGCGTCAAATGGCTGTGCGGCGGACCGGGCGCGGCGTGGCTATGGGTCGCGCCGCACGACCGCACCGCGCTCGATCCGATGGAGCGCGGCTGGTGGAGCCACGACAATCCGTTCGAGATGGATATCAAAAGCTTCCGCTATGCCCCCGATGCGCGCCGCTGGTGGGGCGGCACCCCCGATGTTGCGCCGTTCGTCCTGTCGACCGCAGGCATCGAAGCCATCGCCGCGATCGGCGTCGAGCGGGTGCGCGCGCATAATCGCGCGCTCCAGACGATCCTTCGCGCCGCGCTCGAACCTCGAACGCCGCAGTGGCGCTGGCCCAAAGGCGACATCGGCGGAACGCTGTGCATCGACACCGGCGCCGACCAGCCGCGCGTCGCCGCGGCGCTCTCCGCGAACGCGATCAGCGCCGACTTCCGCGGCACGATCGTCCGGCTGTCCTTTCACGCCTATAATGGCGCCGACGACGCCGAAGCCGCCGTTCGCGCGCTCGCCTGACGAAAGGACCTAAAGCGCCGGTCTCCGGTCGAACCAGGGCTGTGCCTCTTCGAGCTGCGCCGCGAGTTGGAGCAGCAGGGCCTCTTCGCCGAAGCGCCCGACGAACTGCGTTCCCATCGACAGTCCCTCGGGCGTCCACCACAGGGGGACGTTGATCGCGGGCTGCCCCGTCGCGTTCTGGATCGCGGTGAAGGGGACATAGTCGGTCATCGCGCCGAAGCCGGCCGCCACATCTTCGCTGTCGAGCGGAAAACTGCCGTTGCGCGGCGGCGGGGCGCCGAGCGTCGGGGTCAGCCAGACGTCATGGTCGGCGTGCCACGCCGCGACCGCGCGCGCCATCTGTTGCAGCTGGAAGATCGCGCCCCACAGTTGCGGCGCGCTGATCGCCTTGCCCATCGCGTAAAGGCCGCGCGTCAGCCCCTCCAGATTGTCGGGACCGGGCGTCTGCCCCGTCATCATCGCGATGCCGTCGATCTGCATCGCCGCGCCGCTCGACCAGATTGCCATGAAGGCCGGGACCATCGCATCATTGTCCACCGGGGGCGATGCCTCCTCGACATGATGACCCAGGCCCTCGCACAATTTTGCCGCATGTTCGACCGCGGCGACCGCCTGAGGATCGAGCGCCCGCCCACCCGGCGCCGAGCGCGCGAATGCAATCCGCAGCTTGGGGCATGGCGCCTCGGCGGCCCGGCGCCAGCTTGGCGGAGCGGGCGGCGCCGCATAGGGATCGCCGGGTTCGGCACCTGCGGTGACGTCGAGCATCGCCGCGGTGTCGCGTACGCTGCGGCTGACGATATGTTCGGCGGCGAGGCCGCCCATGACGTCGCCGAGCATCGGTCCCAAGGGATTGCGCCCGCGCGTCGGCTTCAGCCCGACCAGCCCGTTGCAGCTTGCCGGGATGCGGATCGATCCGCCGCCGTCGTTGGCATGCGCGACGGGCACCATGCCGCTCGCCACCGCCGCGCCCGATCCGCCCGACGAGCCGCCGGTCGAATGCGCCGGGTTCCACGGGTTGCAGGCGGGACCGTACAGCTTGCTCTCGGTCGTCGCGACGACGCCGAATTCGGGCACATTGGTCTTGCCGATCGGGATCAGCCCGCCCGCCAGGAAACGCTGCACCAACGTCGCGGTAAAGGGCATCGGAACGGACGGCGAGATGCGCGATCCGTTGCGCGTCGGCCACCCGGCGAGATCGCCCAATATGTCCTTGAGCAGGAAGGGAACGCCCCGGAACGGTCCGTCGGGCAGTGGCGCCTTCGCGCGCGCCCGCGCGCCGTCAAAATCGGTGAAGATCACCGCATTCAGGCGCGGGTTGAGCGCCTCGATCCGTTCGATCGCGCTATCGACCAGCTCGAGCGGCGATACCGCCCCCTTCGCGACGAGGTCGGCAAGGCCGAGCGCGTCGTAACGATCATATTCGGCAAACCCCACAGGCCCGTCCTTTTCGTATCAGATGTCGACGACGATCTTGCCGAAATGCTTGTTCGCGGCCTGATGGCGGAACGCATCGGCGAGGCCTTCGAGCGGGAAATGATCGCTGATCACCGGCCGGATCGCATTTGCCTCGATCCCGGCGATCATGTCGAGCTGCTGCTGGCGGCTCCCCACGGTCAAACCCTGAACGCGCAGATTCTTCGCCATCAGCAGCGCGGTCTGCACCGGCCCGGCAAAGCCCGCGAGCACGCCGATCAGCGCGACATGGCCACCGACGCGCGTCGCGATCATCGACTGGTCGAGCGTACCGGCACCCCCGATCTCGACGACGCAATCGACCCCGCGCCCGCCGGTCAGTTCCATCGCCTTTGCGCCCCAGGCGGGAACCGCCTTGTAATTGATCAGCTCGTCGGCCCCGAGATCCTTGAGC
>LUMV01000521.1_pt1 | contig 18644 bp, 21 predicted proteins | sample 729731 | NCBI WGS metagenome assembly LUMV01 (sample SAMN03860301, study PRJNA289734) | marine metagenome | biome: seawater column; feature: ocean; material: water; isolation source: Red Sea water column Station 192 - depth 200m | place: Saudi Arabia: Red Sea | collected 2011-10-15 | depth 200 m
AGCAGCGGCGGACCGTCGAGGTGCGGATTACGCGCCGGTCCTGCCCATACCGAGGACAGCGGCATGAGATGCGCGAGATTCAGGGTGTGGACGATCGGTTGCCGGACGTTCGCATAGACATGGCCCGGCAGGCTCGACAGCCACGCCTCGACCACATTCATGCCCTCGCGGATGCAGGTGAAGCCGAGCCCGTTGACGATGCGCTCGACCGCGCGGACCTTTTCCTCGACGCGGGCGCGGTCGATATCGGCAACGGTGATCGTCGTCGTCAGATAGCCGAACGCGACATGATCGCCGCCGAGCGCCTGCAAGGCGAGGTCGGCATCGACCACCTTGTTGTCGGCATCGCTGTCGAGAAGCTGGACCGGCTGGTTGTAGATGACTTCGCGCAGCAGCGCGGTGATCGACTTGCGCTTGTTGAACCACTGCCGCCGCAGGCGAGTGAGCGCTTTGGTTGCGTCGGTCTTGTCGAGCGCAATGAAGCGCGTCACCCAGCGATAGCCAAAATCCTCATGGTTGAGTCCGTCGAGGATGCCGGGACGGCTCGCGTTCGGAAATCCGAGGATGGTGAGCGTCCGCAGATGCTCGTCGCCGAGCATCGGTTCGAGCCCGCCGGTCAGCGGCGTGTCGGCGAGCAGCCCGTCCAGATAGATGGGCGTTTCGGGCACGGCGACGACATGGCGGCGCGCGGAGATCGCACCGTGGAGAAAGGTCAGCATTTCGCTGTCGCCGAGCGCGCGCACCTCGGGCATGAAGCCTCTGAACAGGTCAAGCGCACGATCCGTCTCGGCGATGAAGCCGGCAAGCGCTTGTCGCCAGTCGCGGCCCTTCGCGTCGTCGCTGCGCTCGATCAGCGCTCGGCCCGCCGTGTCCGCCTGATCGGGCGGAGGCAGGAGGGTGAGCGTCAGATAATAGCGGCTCTCGAAATGCGCGCCCGCGCTTTCGAACGCCGCGCGCCGTTCCTCATCGACCAGCCACGACGCCGCATCGGGAAAGCTGCTGTCGGGATAACCCAGCGCTTCGCGCCGCTCGGCCTCGAAATGGAGTGCCCAGCCCGAGCCGAAGCGCTTCAGGACATTGTTCGCCCGCGCGCAGGCGGCGACAAGCTCGGCTTCGGTGGCGGATTCTAGATCGGGGCCGCGGAACCTGAGGACGCGCAAAAAGCTGCCGTCCTTGTTGAGCACCACGCCGGGCGCGACAAGCGCCGCCCATGGAAGATGATCGGCGAGCCGGTCGGCCTTCTGACGGTATTCGCGCAGATTCAGCATGACAGATGCCCCTTCTGGCGAAGGTGGCGGACAAGGACCGGGGCGAAGTCGGGATCGCGCTTGGCGGCGAACACCGCGAGAGTGTGCCCGAACGCCCACATGGCCAGCCCGGCGATCCACTGCTGGAGACCGAGTCCGAGCGCGGCCGCGATCGTACCATTGACGATCGCGATCGCTCGCGGCGCCCCGCCAAGCAGGATCGGCTCGGCAAGCGCGCGGTGCATCGGCGCCTCGAACCCCTCGATATGGCTGGCGCCATAGGAATTTGGCGCGTTCACGAGATGAGCGCCCCGCCGCCGAAGCTGAAGAAGCTGAGGAAGAAGCTCGACGCCGCAAACGCGATCGACAGGCCGAAGATGATCTGGATGAGGCGCCGGAACCCGCCTGCCGTCTCGCCGAACGCGAGCGTCAAACCGGTGACGATGATGATGATCACCGCGACGATCTTGGCGACAGGACCCTGGACCGATTCGAGGACCTGCTGAAGCGGTTCCTCCCACGGCATGCCCGAGCCGGCGGCCTGCGCGGTGGCGGCGAGCGCAAGCCCGAGGCCGATGGCGGCGCCGGTGAGGAAGATGCTCCGACGATCGGGAATACGGGCAGGAATACGGGACAAGCGCATGGTCATTCTCCTTGGGGTTCGAGGGCGTGGTCGGGAGTAAGGTCGAGGACGGCGTAGCCGCCGTCGGGATCGAGGCCGGCGACGCGCGCGATCGTGTCGACGCGGCGCGCGAGGCCGCGCCCGGCGATGAACACGATCATGTCGATGGCGTCGGCGATCAGCCGGCGCGGAACGGTGACGACGCTTTCCTGCACGAGCTGCTCGAGCCGGTAGAGCGCCGACACTGCCGAATTGGCGTGGACGGTTGCGATGCCGCCCGGATGCCCGGTGTTCCAGGCTTTGAGCATGTCGAGCGCTTCGCGCCCGCGCACCTCGCCAACGACGATGCGATCGGGGCGGAGCCGCAATGTCGAGCGGACAAGATCAGCCATCGTGACGCCGCCGGCTCCGGCAGTGCCAATCGTACGCGTGCGCAGCCCCACCACGTCGGGCGCGGCGCATTGCAACTCACGCGTGTCTTCAATGATGATGACGCGTTCGTCGAGGTGCGCCATCTCGGCGAGCAGCGCGTTGGCAAGCGTCGTCTTGCCCGAACTGGTGCCACCCGCGACCAGGATGTTCTTGCGCTCGACCACGGCCATCGACAGCAGTCGCGCCGTGTCGGCGGGCATGATGCCGTCCCGCACATAGTCGAGCAAAGTGTAGATGCGCGCCGCGGGCTTGCGGATCGAGAAGCACGGCGCGAGGCTGACCGGCGGCAGGATACCCTCGAACCGCTCGCCCGCGCCTTCGCCGTGCGGTGGCAGCTCGGCTGACACGATCGGCGCATTGCCATGAACCTCTGTCCGTGCGTGGCTGGCAACCAGGCGGATGATCCGCTCGACCTGCGCGGGCTCATATTTGGTGCCGGTATCGATCCGGCCTTCGCCGAGTCGATCAAGGCGCAACACGCCGTCCGGGTTCACCATGATCTCGATGACCACCGGATCGGCCAGCGCTGCGGCGATGGTCGGCCCCATCGCGGTGCGCAGCATCGCGCGCCGACGCCCTGCGGAATTATCGGAGCCGAAAAGCGTGTCGCTCATCGCCCACCTCCATTGTCTTTCGCGGAGGCAGCAAGCGTGCGCTGGCCGCTGGCGAGCGCTTCGCCGACGCGGGCAATGAACGCCTCGAAGCGGTCTCGGCCGATCGCACGCGCCGCTTCGTCGGCTTCGGCCAAAGGGGCCTGCACCATCAGTTCATAGCGGATGAACAGCGCCAGGCTCTCGAGCAGCACATGCCCGTCACGCTCGACACGCCCCAGCGCGAGCGACATGCGATCGAGCCGCTGGCTGAACTTGTTCTCCAGCTCGCTCGCCGCCTGCCGGTTGAGCCAGGCGGTGAGCGCGTCGGTGAGGATCGCCGATTTGGACGCGCCGGGCTGGCTCGCCAGCGCCTCGAAGCGGTGGCTCAGATCTTCGGGCAGGAAGAGCTGGTAGCGGACGCGGTTGGGTTTGATCGCGGCCATTGTCAGAAGTCCGGCAGCATGTCGGCGCTGCGACCCTGATTGATCGCGTGAGCGCGGATCAGCGTGCCGGTGGCGCCGGCGCGGTCCATCGCGTGCTTGTCGGCGATCGTGTCGGTGTCGTCGCTGTCCAGGCCGAGCAGGTCGAGCTGCTTTGGCGGCTCGGGTTTTTTGGCGGGTTCTTCGCCGAGGCCGGGGTGGCGCTGCTGTTGCAAGCCGCCGTCCTCATCCGCCTTCGCATCGTCATCGGGCTTGCCGAGCCGGGTATCGGGCGCGCGGACCAGTCCGCTCCAGTCGTTGGGGCGTGCCTGCGGCCGGTCGGGATAGTCTCCGGGCGCGGGCTGCGGCGGCGGTGCGATCCGCTCGCGGAAATTGCGGTCCTCGTAATAGCGCAGCTTCCTCGCGCGGATCGGGGCCATGCCGGAGACAAGGACAAGCTCATCCTTGGGCGGGAGCTGCATCACCTCGCCGGTGGTCAGGAGTGGCCGGGCGGTCTCCTGCCGGCTGACCATGACGTGCGCCAGCCAGGGCGCGAGCCGGTGGCCGGCATAGTTGCGCATCGCGCGCTGTTCGGTGGCGATGCCGAGCGCGTCCGAAATCCGCCGCGCCGTGCGCTCGTCGTTGGTCGCAAACGCGACGCGGACATGGCAGTTGTCGAGGATCGAGTTGTGCTCGCCATAAGCCTTCTCGATCTGGTTCAAGGACTGCGCGATCAGGAAGGCGCGCACTCCATAGCCCGCGAGAAAGGCAAGACTGGTCTCGAAGAAGTCGAGCCGCCCCAATGCCGGGAACTCGTCGAGCATCATCAGGAGCTTGTGCTTGCCCGCCCTGGCGGGATCGGCATCGAGCTTTTCGGTGAGGCGGCGGCCGATCTGGTTGAGCACCAACCGCACCAGCGGCTTGGTGCGGCTGATGTCCGATGGCGGGATGACAAGGTAGAGCGAGACCGGATGGCCGGCCTCGACGAGATCGGCGATCCGCCAGTCGCAGCGCGATGTCACCGCGGCGACGGTCGGGTCGCGATAGAGCCCGAGAAACGACATTGCGGTGGAGAGGACGCCGCTGCGCTCGTTCTCGCTCTTGTTGAGCACCTCGCGCGCCGCCGAGGCGACGACGGGATGGATCTGCGGCGCATCCTTCGTGCCGAGGTGATTGGTGGTCATCATCCGCCGGAGCGTGGCGGTGAACGGCCGCTGCGGGTCCGACAGGAATGTGGCTACCCGTGCGAGCGTCTTTTCTTCCTCCGCATAAAGGACGTGGAGGATCGCGCCGACCAGGAGCGAATGGGAGGTTTTCTCCCAGTGGTTGCGCCGTTCGAGCGCGCCTTCGGGATCGACCAGGATGTCGGCGATGTTCTGGACGTCGCGGACCTCATGCTCGCCGCGCCGGACCTCCAGCAGCGGGTTGTATTTGGCGGAAGCGGGATCGGTCGGATTGAACAGCAGGACGTGGGAGAAGCGCGCGCGCCAGCCGGCGGTGAGCTGCCAGTTCTCGCCCTTGATGTCGTGAACCACGGCGCTGCCGGTCCAGCCAAGCAGTGTCGGTATGACCAGCCCGACGCCCTTGCCCGAACGGGTTGGCGCGAACGCCATGATATGTTCGGGGCCGTCATGCCGGAGATAGCGGCCGCGCGAGCGGCCCAGGAATACGCCGGCATCACCGTAAAGGCCGGCCCGCTCGATCTCGTTCGGCCTGGCCCAGCGCGCCGAACCATAGGTGGTGACGTGACGCGACTGCCGCGCGCGCCAGAGCGAGCCTGCGATCGCCGCGCCGCAGCCGATGAAACCGCTCGCGCCGGCGAGCGCGCCGGCCTTGTCGAAAACATGCGGCGCATAGGCATCGTAGTGATACCACCAGGGGAAGAGCGCCCAGGGACGATAGACCGGCGTGCTTCCAGCCATGAACCAGGCCGGACCAAGTTCGGGCTGGTAGGCGAGCATCGCCGCCGCCCATTGGGTCGCCGCCCAGAGGCCCGCGATCACGATTGCGAACACGACAAGGATCTGGCCGATGAGCAATTTGGTCGGGGTCACGTTGAAGCTCCCGCCCATACCGCCGGATGCGGTCGGGGCGCGGCTTCAAGACTCGGCTATGGGCCGCCCGAAATGAACGGAGCCGCTGGGGGCTGGTGGGTGACCGAAGGAGATCACTCGTCGGCGACTGACTCAATATTCCAGCTCTGTTCTTTTGATCGAGCTATGACCCGAGTTGATGATTCTGCCCTGTCGTTGTCCCTCGAGGTGGCACTGACCACCACACCGCACCGCCGATGACCCGCTACACCCTGCAAAAATCCGAGCTGCAAATTCGGGCTTGCGTGTCGGATTATCAGACATTATATCGCATTTAATGTAGTGAAATCGTGCGAGGCATGCATGGCGACAATCGCTCCTCCGCAGCCCGCGGCAACCGCGTTTCCCAAAGCCGACGCCATTAGGGCGTTGGTCGACGAACTGCTGCAAGTGGCCAGGGCTGAGGCACAGGTGCGCGGAATTGCCCTGCCTCCGGAAAACCCGAAGATCATCCAGGCGCCCGTGCCACTCGACTCCTTGTCCGTGGTCGACACGCTTTGCGCGGTGGAGCAGGTCCTCGACATCGAGCTTCGCGACAGCATCGTCCGCACCGGCGGCTACAATTCGATCGAGAAGGCGATTGACGACCTCCTCCCTAAGATCGAACGCGTCTGGGTTAAGAAGAAAGGGTCGAAGCCATGACCAATCTCGCACTCCGCCAGGAAGGCGACGAGCAGGAGCGGCGGCGCTTGGGCGACCGTCTGCGCGAAGCACGGAAATATCTCGGCCTCAAGCAGGAAGAAGTTGCTGCCTATCTCAAGATTCCCCGGACCGCGCTTACCGATATCGAGAATGGCCAGCGCCGCGTTGAAGCGATCGAACTGACGCGGCTTGCCCGTCTTTACCGCCAGTCGGTGGCCTATTTTACCGGCGAAGACGAGGGTCGGATTATGCGAGCGCGGTTCGCGCTGGTACGATGGCAGCGGGCCGCCTGCATCGCGAACTCGATACGCGCGCACTGATCGAGACCCAAGGCGGCAGCGTCGATGTCTTCGGCGCGATCCATGCCGTGGGTCTACCCTTGCTGCTTCGTCCTCTGAAAGGCCTGCTCGGCGCCTATCTCAGCGCACCTGCTCCTGGCGTTCTCGTCACGACGGAACGACCGATGAGCATCCAGCGCTTCACGGCCGCGCACGAACTCGGGCATTTTTCGATGCGACACGAGCCGAGCCTCGACGATGAGAGCATCCTGCGCCGGATGCCGATGTCGCCCGAACCGGGAAACAACTTCGAGGAAACCGAAGCCGACGCCTTTGCGATCGCCTTCATGATGCCGAAATGGCTGGTGCTCGCGCACAGCGCGCGACAAGGATGGCAGATCGATCATTTCCGGCGCCCCAATGTCGTCTATCAGCTCTCGCTGCGGATCGGCGCCAGCTATGAGGCGACGTGCCGCACCCTGGTTCGCTACAATCTGATTTCGCCATCGGTGATGACCGACCTGCTCCGGACGCAGCCGCGCAGCCTGAAGGTCGATCTCCTCAAGGACTATCGGCCCGACAACTATCGCGGCGACGTCTGGCTGCTGACCGAGCGCGATGCCGGCTCGCGGATCGATGGCAGTCGCAATGATCTTTTCGTGCTGCAGCTCGAAGAACATAGCGGCGGTGGGTATCTCTGGGATCTCGACCAACTGATCGCCAGCGGCTTCGCCGTCGTTCGAGACGAGCGTGAGGCAATCGACGGCGATGGCATCGGTGGTCCCGTTGTCCGCCGTGTCACCGCGGCGCCCGATGCGCCGCGGCGCGGCCGCATGTCGCCGGCCCGGAACAGACGGGCCTGTCGCGCGCCGAACGGCGGCACCTGCTCGAGGCCGCCTGACGCCCCATGATCGATATCGTCCGTGACCTTCGGCCGCTGTTCGGGCCTGCGCGCGATCAAGGCGCGCGGCCGACATGCCTCGCATTCGCCGCGAGCGACACCCACGCCGGGCTTCGCGACGGCTGGGCACCGCTGTCGTGTGAATTCGCCTTTTATGCCGCGCAGAAACGGGCGGGCAGACCGCCGACGAGCGGCGCACTGCTATCCACAATGCTGGACGCGCTACGGCTCGATGGCCAACCCGACGAGAAAGGCTGGCCGTATCTGGCAGCGGTTCCAGCCGATCATCGACTGTGGACGCCGCCGGCGACCGTTGGCCCGCTCTATGGCCGCAACGGACAGAGGGATGGAACCGACCTGTCATCCATCCTTGCCGCGCTGGATCGTGACACGCCGGTGCTCATGCTGACGATGCTGTCACGGTCTTTCTTCCAGCCGCGCGGTGATGGCGTCGTCGATCCGGCGAACGACGAACTCCCCGAGCCAGCGCAACGGCACGCGGTCGTCGCGGTCGGGCATGGAACCGTGGACGGCACCCCGGCCATTCTCATCCGCAACAGCTGGGGACCAGGTTGGGGCTTGGAAGGCCACGCCTGGCTTACTGAGCGCTTTCTAGCGCCGCGCCTTTTCGCCACGGCAAATTTGACGGAGGAAGTCGATGTATCTTCCCATACCGCCGCAGCCTGACTGCGTTGCTGGCTGGCGCGAGGCGGTCCGGCTCGTCGACCTCGCCACCGGACACCAGGCGCAGAATGTCGTCATCTCCGTGGCCGAGCCGACTGCGCGCGCAACACTCGCCGATCCCGTCGTGGCGGAAGTCGATGCCTTCCTTTCGGGCCATGGCAAGAAGCCCATCGAGACGGTCGCCAACACGATTTTTCCGGCAGCGCTGTACAGGCGCTACGGCGCGCCGCAATTCTTCGACCGGTTTCGCGACAACGTGCTGCCGAAGGTCCGGAGGTCGGGCGCTTGGTCGGGCTATTATTTCGAACGGATGATGGAATTGCCCCTCAAGCTGATCGGCAAGGGCGACGATCGTCGCCTCGGCATGACCGCGCTCTACCGCAATCACTACTATATCGAAAAACTGCTCGGCAATCTGATCGGCCTCGGCCGTCTGCTCGAATTCATCGCCAAGGAAGGCGGGGTCGCGCTGGGTCCGCTCACGATCGTCTCGACCAACGCCACGGTCGACACCGCCAACTGGAACCGCGGCGATCTTAAGCAACTCTTTGAACGCTGCGATCAGGCGAGCGCACATCTCCGTGCTGCGGCGTGAGGCGCGCCCAACGGCAGTTCTAGCGGCTCATCGTTGTCATCCGCGACACCGTACAGGCTGAACATGCCCTCGATGAACTCGCGCTGCCCGCCGTAGCTCGGATGGCGGACCGCGGTGGTCGGAATGTCGAGACCGTCCAGCGCCAGGTGAGCGTCGCGCCCGATCGCGACGATCTGGCGGGGCCGGATCATTGACACGAGGGCTTGCAATATCGGCCAGGTCGCCTCGCGCTCGCTTCGCGTGTGGCATCGGTTCGACATCGGATCATCCGCTTCATGGGGATGGAACGGGAAAACGTTCCAGAGCATGACAGGCTGACCGATCCGCTCTAGCACACGCCAGACGATCGCCGCGGTGCGCTCCGCCACGGCGGGTCCCTGCGTCGCACGTTCAAATGCGATGCCGCCCATCAGCGTGCCGGCATGTCCGAGGTGAATTTCGTCGGTCAGCGGTACGCCCGTACGCCGCCCCCCGCGATAGCCGAGATCACGCGCGATCCAGATCGTTTCGACGCGATGATCAAGCGCCGCGGTGAGCAGCATTTCGAGATTGTCGCGGCGCCGGGCGGCGGCGTCGCTGCGGTCATGGACCGTGCAGCGATCGCGCCAGGGATTGAACACTGAGGGAAGTTCGGTCGCCGCCAGGGTGGACACAAAGGATTTCGGGGTCATGACGGCAATTCCTTGATACGCAGGCGGCGATTGGCGAAGTCGATCAGGACGCGGCCGCGCCGATGCTCCTGAAGGAAGCGGAAAGCCGTATAGCCCTGGAGGATCGCTTCCTCCCAAAGCCACAGCGGACAGCGTTCTGATTCGTAGCCGGCGACGAACTGGCGGACATGCTTCAGCATGTCCAGCGGAAGGCCACCGCGCTTCACGTTTTCAAAGTACCGGAGTTGCTGCGCTTGTCCGAAAATCCAGGAAGTTATGCCCTCTTCGATGAGAATCGCCCGAGCACCGTCTTCGGCGTCGTCGAGTTTCGGATCGCTCTTGCGCTTGAGACGGAGCAGCGCACGCAGCACTGGCGACCAGCCAAGCACCGCGACATAAGCGTAGTGAAAGACATCGTGGAAACGATAGTCGTCGGGTTCGAGCGCGTTGTCGGTGAGCCGGTCGCCGACATACACACCGCTTGAGCGTTGATACACGAATGTCTGCCCGCGAACGGTGCGTTCATAGACGTCGATCGCCATCCGCCGCGGCAATTGCTCTTCTGGGTCGAGCGCCGCATCGGTCGGCGCCGGATAGATGCGCTCGCGCGGCCAGCGATCGAAGATCTTGTGAAGATTCTTCACGGCGGCAGCCTCGATGGTAACACCGGATTCGTTTGCCGCCTGGATCAACCGGCGCATGACCGCGACCAGCCGGCCCGCGAGTGCTTCGCGGTCCTTCGCAAGACCGCCCGCCTGGAAATCGTTGATGAGCAGCCCAACGTCGCCTGCCAGCGCGAGCAGGCTATGCTCGAACTGCGGCATCGGTGCCTTGGCAAGCGGAATGTGCTGCGGCTGCAGCGCATGGAAACTGAGCGTTTCGTTGCCGCCCGTCTGCCATTGTCCGCCGTTTGTCGCCGCGGCGGCAGCGATGTCGCTGAGCGCCATGCGGCTGCGCCGTGCGATCGCCGCCAGATACCAAAGGACGTCACCAAGCTCTTCCGCGACGGCGTGAGCGTAACCCAGGTAGGAGGCATCGTCGCGCTGCTTTTTCTTGGCCTCACTGAGCAAGCTGCCGACTTCGCCGAAAAGGCCAAGCATCGAGAAGCCCAGTGCGCGGCCACCGCTGCGTTGATCAGTCCGCGCGGCCTGCTTCGCATAATCCGCAACAGTGAGAGCTTCGAAATCCTCGCTCATCGCCTGCCCTTCCGGCGATCCGATATCGCGTCTGCGGGGACGCTCACGCCATAGGCTTCAAGTGCCCGCAGTACGATCATCCGGATCGGCTCGCGGGAATCGAGCGACCGTTGACCGAGATCGCGTTTCGTAACGGCAGGAATCTGCACCTGAAGATGCTCGTCGCCGACATCGGTTTGCGCTGCGATATTTTTCATGAATCCATGAAAACATAATTTCATGAAAATAGAAAGCCCGAATCCTCCGGATCAGGAGACGCTCGGCCCGCTGCGCTGCCGCCCGAGTGTCCAGTTGATCCCGCCGTCGCGCATGATGCCCGAGACCGATTTACCGACATGGCGATCGAGAACAGAGCGCCACGGCACCAGCGTGAAATCGCGCGACCGTTCGATGAGCGCATGGCGACCACTCGTCATCTCGACTGCGCGCACGAGCCTGCCTTGAACAGCCTCCCCCTCTCTGGCCTCGGCGAACGGAACGCCTAACTTGTCGGAGAGCTGGCGGGCGACACGCAGCAATTCTCGCCGCTGGAGCGCGGCGAGCATCCCTCGCCGATAGACCGTCTGCCCATCCTGTTCGTCTGCAAGCTGTTCGGTGATCAGCCATTGCCGTCGCATCGCCTGCGCTGAACGAACCTCGTGCCCGAACCCAGCATCGCGCACTGGCACCGGCGCTTCGGCGACCAGCTCGCGATCGAGCCAGGTCGCGGCATCGGTTCCCGGTAATTTGTCGAGCGGGATCGCCGACAGGGTTTCAATGGCAACGGGGTGGTCGCGGAACTGCATGGCTTCGAACCTCTCGACCCTGGCGAGATGGTCCGGCGCGATGATCCAGCTTCCGTCGGGCTCGCGCTCGACGACGCCCGAGATTTTTCGCATCGCTTCAAGCCGCCGGACATGCGTTTCGGCGAAGCGTTCGCTGGCGGTCGGATCGTGCTTCAGATGGGCGTCGATCGAATAGCGCCCGCCGTTCGCCGCCGCGATCTCGTCGATCGTCCGATCGACGGCGCGAATGCCGCCCTCGCGTGGCGCGATCCGGACGATGGCATTTTCGGGGATCGTGTCGACCAGCTCGCCCTTGCCGATCTCGGCATAATGGGTGCGCCCGTCGATGCCGTCGACCAGCAGATAATGACGGTCTTCATGTTCGTCGGCGAGCCCGCGCATCACGACGCGGCCGATGATCGGCGTCGCCTCCTTCGCGACCGGGTCGTAGATGACGCGATCGACCGCAGCACGATCGAGCTTCCGCGCGGTCAGCTCGCGCTGCATGGTGCGGATGATGTCGCCGCGCTCGCCGATCTGGCGCAGTGTGTTCGCAAGGTCGGGCTCAAGCCGCCAGGTGCCGTTGCCGACATGCGAGGCGAGTCCCATGCGCCCGAGTTTCTGCAGGCGACCGACGCGAAGCGATTGCTGGAAGGGATCGCCATCGCTCGCGCTGACCAGCCGCGCGGTATCCATGTCGCGGATCAGCCGTCTGTCGATCGCGGTCAGCCGCTCGGCACCCGTATCGCTGCGAAGCCGCTCTTCGATTTCAAGGTCGGTGCGCGGCCCCAGGTCGAGGTTGACGATCTCGATCGCCCGCTGCCGGCTCCCGTGCGAGATATACTCGCGCGCGATCAGCAGATTCTCACCCCGATCGTTTACGCCGCGCACCACGATATGCGTGTGCGGATGGCCGGTATTGAAATGGTCGACCGCCACCCAATCGAGCTTTGTCCCAAGATCCTGCTCCATCTGCGTCATCAGCCGGCGCACGAACGGCTTCAAGTCGGGATACTGGTCGGCGTCCTCGGCCGACACGATGAACCGGAACTGGCGGCGGTCGCCGTCACACCGTTCGAGGAACGCCTTGCCATCGGCGACGTCGCTGTCGGGCGAGTAGAGCGCACCAGCCTCGCCCTCACGGGTCACGCCGTCGCGCTGAATATAGCGAAGGTGCGCCTTCGCACCGCCCATGCCTTTCCCGCCAAGGCCGACAGGCCGTATCTTGACGATCACGCGGCGCGACCGGAACGCGCCCAATCGGTCGCGCGATCTGAGCACCCGCGCAACACTCGCGCCGCGCCCGATCCGGCTGCCGTCGAAACGGCCGCGCCTGCCCGTTTTCATGCCGGCCCGCTTTGCCGCTTTCACGACGCGGCTCAGGTAGGGCTGCTCCTTGCCCCGGCCGCGCATCCGGCCCAGCTGCGGTTCGAACTCATCATCGCGCATAGCGGCGTCCTTCCATGCCGGAATGACGCTCCCCGCCGATAAGAATGGCGCGTCCTCGCCAGAGCGCAAGGAGTCTCGCGATTGGGATCGGAAAAGCCCAGAAAACCGCCACTCCTGGTAACCCTGTCTCGCACTCAAAGGGCGAGTCTCGCAAAAGCCTTCAAAAAACGATGTGCAGACAAACACTTACAAAATCGCGAGATTTTGCCTCTATCTTGCCATCGAGCCCGACTGCCACCTGCCGCCCCAGACGCCCGCTTTGCCTTCCCGCCTTCCCGATCAAAAAAGGGGAGCGGCGCCATGCGGCACCACTCCCGCGAACCTGCCCCTTCAACAGCGCATCGCCTTATTGCCAGCCTGCCTGTTCGGCCTGACGCAGCGCCCGATTGCACCGCTTCAGCCTCTTCTCAGCGGCCCTTAATTCGGCTTCGATCTGCCGCCGTTCTCCCGCGTCATCGCACCATGAAAGCTCCGCGCGAAGCTCCTCGATCTGTTGTTCAACCGACATCTCATCCTCCTGATACAAGCGAAAGATGAGCCATCGCCCGGCGGGGAGCGGGCGGGGTCAACCACCGCGCAGCGGCCGCGAAGCGGGCGACGGGGGAGCCGATTTTCTCGTCGCCGGAGTGGAGCGAAGCGGAACGCAGGTGGCGTGAAAATTGGGGGAACCGTCGATGGTTGAGGCGGTCCGTTCGCCGCCGGATACTCGGTGCTTGCTGAGCGGATTTCTTCCTCTCTGCAGGCCCGCAAGCGCGTTCCGGTGCAGGAAAAGGCCCACGCCAAGCCCTCAAGGCATGAGGAAAGCCCCGCGCCGGGTGACCGGCGCGGGGCCGATCCGGCTCAGTCGCCGGGGTTCCAGATAACGGCGAACGCGTCGTCGTCGTCCTGCCCGGCGGCGCGGCCGAGATTGGCGTAGAGGGTGCGGCCGCCAAGTTCGGGGGCCGACATGGCGAGGCGGACATATTCGCGCTGGCTCACCTCGCCGGTGCGGATCCAGCCGCCGCCCAGTTCGACGCCGTTCGACAGCACGCGGTAGTCGGGCTGGTCCCCGGTCTTACTGCGGTTGGGGATGATGGCGATCTCGGCATTGACCGAAAGCGTCTTCAAGGCGCCCCGGAACGAACCGTCGTTCTGGCGCTGGACATGACCGATTGAGGGCATTTCTCGTCTCCTTGCACATTCGCCCGACCCGATGCCGGGCGATGGGCGGACCGAAGGGACGGCCCTTGAGCGCGCTGCGAACCGCAGGCCGAAGCGAAGCGGAGGACCGGAAGCGCGGGGCTGATTTGGAGCGAAGCGGCCGCGAGGAGCGCCGCCAAAGCGGCGCGGGGAAATCAGTTCCGCGCGATGGTTTCGCGAGGCGCGCGGCCGTCCCAGGTCATGCGCCCAAGGAGCCGGCGACGGGTTGGTGAGACACGAAAGGACGAGATGCGCGCGCGGACAGGAAGCCCAGTCCGGCGTCTTTCCGGGAAGCCATGATTGCTTTCGCGGCCACGAGGCCGCGGCTATAGCCTCACGGCGATGAACGAAGGAACGACGATTGCGGGGCAGATCGAACGGCTGATCGTGCGGCTGGACGGCGCGGCGGTGTGCGATGCCTGCGTGACTGACCGGCTCAACCTGTCGGTTACCGCACAGGCCAATGTCGTCACCTGCGCGCTCGGCGGCACGCGCGGATTCGAGCGGCAGAAGGACGAATGCACGTTATGCGGAAGCGCCCGGACGGTGATCCGCCGCACCGCCCGGTAGGTCAGGCGGCAGGGGTTTTCGGCACGCGAGCGCGCAGTGCGGCGCGATTTGGGCTAGTTGCCGTCGCCCGCGAGCGCGCGCGACAGCGCCTCGTTGGTCGCGTCGATCTCGATGCGGTCTGCGAAAATCGCGCACCAGCCGCCACCGAACTCCCCGATGCGGGGCTTGGAACAGGTCATGGCCCATTCAAAGCCGATCGGCCCCTTGGCGAGCGTTTCGGGGCAACATCGCTGGATCACCACCGCGATGGCAGCGGCATCGAAATCGTCCATGCTGGCGAAACACACGATCCGCGCGGATGGATCGTCGGGGCAGGTTTCAGCGATGAAATCGGCTCCGATGGTGGGAAATTCGGGATCGTTGAACGCCTCGCGAAACCCGCTCCACCGCGCGTTCGCATCGTCCGGCGGAAAGGCTGCGAGCAGCGCCGCGCTCGGCGGATCGGGCGCGTCGTCATTCGCTAGCGCGTAGCCAGCGTTTGCGACTTCCTCGATCAGCGCGCACTCGGCGGCGGTGCAGCGAAAGGCGAAGCTGCCCTGAATCCAGATGTCAGCCATTGCTCGCCTCCTCCCGTTCGGGCGTGATGACAAGCGGGGGCACCGCGAAGTCGGCCGCATCGAAATGCGCGATGATCGCCGCATAGCTGCCCAATCGCTCGGCGGTGCAGCGCCCCATGAGGATATAGTCGTCCTCGTCGGCAGCGTAGCTTTGCGGTTCGCCGCTGCCGGTGAACACGGTGCGTTCCGCACCCCACTGGCAGGCATAGGCGCCCGACCAGCGCGCGAAGAAAAGCCCATGCGCGATGCAGAAGGCTTCGAGTCCCTCGAACCGCCCCCAGGCGACCTCGTGCGCCATGAGCGCCAAGGGCTCGCCCTCGGGCAGATCGCCGAGCGCGAAGGGTTCGCCGTCCCATTCGGTGGACAGCCCTTCGTTCGCGATGGCCTCGGCGAAGGCGGGAAGCTGGCTGGCGGGGAGCGTCCCGCCGATGGTGATGGATGCCGAAACACGGTCGGCCATGACAAGTCTCCTGTCTGAAATCCGCGCCGCGAGGGCCGCTTGCGGCCGAGCGGCGCGGCGATTTTATGGGGGACGGAACGGGCGGCGGGTGCGCCGCCGCCCGTCCAGTTTCATGCGGCTTCGCGCTCGGGCTGTTCCTGCGGCTCGGCCTTGGCAGGGGCCGGAAGCGCAATCACCGCGCCGGGGCCGGTCACCTTGCCCGGTTCCTTCGCATTGGCGGCGGCGACAGGTTCGCCCGCCACCTCGGCGACGATGCGGGTCAGCACCTCCTTGTCGCGGACACACTCGAAAAAGGCGTCGTCGGCCTGCCAGTAGCGGGCCATATCGACGCCGATCTCGCCGCCGACCGCCTCGATGGCGGCGCTGCCGCTGGCGAGCGTTTCGCCCATGACGATGACGATCACGTCCATTACGGCGCGGTCGGGCACGTCGAGCAAGCGCAGGAACACGCCGACCAGTCCGAAGTCGTCGCCGTTGCCGCCTGTGACGGTCGGTTCCTCGGGCGAGAAGCCGAGAAGGTCCAATACGGCGCGGCGCTTCGCGTCGAAGTCGGTTTCCGCGCGGCAAGTTTCGACGCTTTCGCGCACATCGTCGTTGCGCGCGGTCTGCGGCTCGGGCTTGACCGTCCACAGTGGCGACCCGACGATGACATGGGCGACCATCAAGCGCAGCGCGACCTTGGGATGACGGGTCAGCGAGGCGCGGACAGCGGCATGACGGTGCAGGTTGATATAGGTCTGCATCGTGCTCGTCACTTCGGGGCGCGGCACTTTGGGGCCGGTTTCGATTGCCTCGCCGCGTTCGAGCCGCTTGGCCTCCTTGCTCGTCACATAGCCTTCGTGGACCTCGACCTCGCCGCTTTCGCGCACATCTATATACACGCGCCCGCCCTTGCGCTTGGGTGCCTTGGCGAACTCATAGCGGTAGAAATATTCGCCGGGCGGGACGATCACCACGTCGAACCATCCGGCATCCAGATAGTCCTCCTTGCGCGCGTCGATTACGGCGTTCTGCGCGGTCCAGAACGCGTCGGCATCTGCAAAATAGCGGTCTTCGCCGAACAGATCGGCGACGATCGCAAGGCCGCTCGCATCGACGTCGAACAGGGCATGTTCGACCTTGATCGACTGCCCGCCGAACAGCCATGCCTTCAATTGCTGGCCGGTCGGGCAATAGGCGTCGTCATCGTCGTAGAGCGCCAGCCATGCCTTCTGCTGCTGCTTGCTCGCCAGCGTCAGATGCCGGACGGTCGCCGCGTTGATCTTCTCCTTGCGGTAAAGATCGCGGATGCGCGGAAGCAGGTTGCCGAGCGCTAGGATACGCTTCACGCCAAGCTCGGGAATGCCGAACGTCGCGGAGATATCCGCAATGTCGCGGCCCTCCTTGACCAGCCGTGCGAAGGTTTCCCATCGCGTCACCTCGTCGGGATCGAGCCGGGTGTTCTCGAGAAGCGATGCCTCGATGGCGTCGGCGTCGTCCCCGGCGTCGAGGATGGCGACGGGAAGCGGGCCGTGGTCGATGCCCTCGACAAGCGCGATGGCGTTCGCCGTCCAGCGCCGCCGCCCGGCGACGATTTCGTGGACGCCATTATCGTTGCCCGCCTGCGGGCGCACGATCAGCGGCACGATGACACCGCGCTTGCGGATCGAGGGCAGAATGTCGCCCACGTCCGGGGGCTTGGGTCCGTGCCGCATGTTCACCTTGGACGGAACCAGCTTGCTATGGTCGATAAAGTCGAGTTTCATTGGTCTGCTCCTTCTGGAGCGCCGGTCCCGTTTGTCTTGCTGGATGGGCGGGACCGGCACTCAATGCGGCGAAACGCGCCGCGCGTCATCCGGCCCCTCGATCATCAAGAGGCGGCGGAAGCTCGTTGCCGTTCCGGCTATCGGTGATGCGGCGAAGTTCGGCTTCGGCCAGAACGATTGCACCCATGCGCCGCGCGGTATCGGACCATAGCGAAAGCGGGGCCAGCGGCTCGAAATGCTCGTCGCGCTCGATGAACAGGCCGAAGGGCAAGCGGACGCCCGCAATCTCGGTAAGCGAGAACACGCCCATTTCCGGGCATCCGAACCCCAAGTCGGCGAGGCCGAACAGCGTGTCTCCATCGTCGTAAAGCTCGGTGGCGATCCACGTCGCCGCGCCGACCTTCGCGCGCAGCGCCGAAAGGATCGCATGGGGGAGCGTAATCATGCCGCTTCCCTCCCTTCGTCCTGCGTCTCGGCGTAGCGGGCAAGCAGCCAATCGGCGGCCTTGCTCGCCTGACTGGCCGCGCGAAAGATCGCGCGATTGTCCTCGCGCAGCACGTCGAGCCATGATGCCAGATAATCGGCGTGACGAACGGTCGGCACGATGCCGAGCGCGGCGCAAAGGAAGGCCGATCCCATCTCGGCGATCAATTCTTCGCGCGCATAGTCCTTGCTGCCGAACGCATTGCGCAGATTGCGATTGAGGCGCGACGGGTGGCCGCTGGCATGACAGAGTTCGTGCAGCGCCGTCCGGTAGAAATTGATCTGTTCGTGGAAGGCCGGTTGCGGGGGCACCTGCACATAGTCGGCGCTCGGGACATAGTAGGCCTTGTCCCCACCGATGCGGAAATCGACGCCCGATGCCGCAATGACCGCTTCGGCGATCGGCACGACTTGGCGTTCGGGAAGCGGTGCGGGGTCGGTGGCAAGGCCGGGGCGCAAGCCTTCGCACTGTGCGACGTTGAACACGGTGAAGCGTTTGAGGAACGGCACCGCGCGGGCTTCGCCGCCGGTCTGGCGCGCGCGCGGGCTTCGCCGCCGGTCTGGCGCGCGCGTTCCTTCTCGGCTTCGGGGGTGAAGCGGTCGGCATAGACAACCCTTGTCCCGCGCTCGCCTTTCCTGACATTGCCGCCCGCCTCCAAGGCTTGGCGGAAGGTCAGCCACGATTGCGACGGATAGCCGTTCTCGATCACTGCTCCCCACAGGATCAGGACATTGACGCCGCTGTAATTGCGGCTGGTGAGCCCGTTGCGCGGGAGGCCGGGGGCGGCGGAGAAGCCTTGACCATTGGGGCGGCCCCAAGGCTGGACCCAAGGGAAGCGGCCCGCCTCAAGTTCGGAAACAATGCGGCCCGTCACCTCGTCGTAAAGATTGGCGCGCTCCGCCGGGGGCTGGCGTTTGCTGCCCTCTGCGCGCGCGCGTTGGCTGCCGGTCTGGTGCATGGCTATCCTCCAATGCCGCCCCAAAAACCCCAGGGCCTCCCCCGGAGCGGGGGTGGGCGGCGAATTGCGACCTGCCGGGCGCGGCCAGGAGGCGGTCCGCACCCGCAGGGCCGAAATGCAATGGAG